>MTEW01004634.1_pt1 | contig 68603 bp, 56 predicted proteins | sample 1042681 | NCBI WGS metagenome assembly MTEW01 (sample SAMN06185811, study PRJNA358809) | soil metagenome | isolation source: soil biostimulated with citrate as carbon source | place: India | collected 2015-05-23 | reverse complement strand
GTAGGGGCGAATTCATTCGCCAAGCAGGCCGAAGGTCTGCCCAGCGGCCTCGTCGGGGCGGCTGCGCCACCCTTGGCGAATGAATTCGCCCCTACAGGTGATTCGTCGCCTGTGGGGAACTACGCCCCGCGAATGTACTGCTCGAGATGATGGATCAGGCTTTCCTGCTCGGCGGTGATGTCGCGGACCAGGTCGCGGATGGACAGCAGGCCCACCAGCTTGCCGTCCTGCAGCACCGGCAGATGGCGCAGGTTCTTTTCGGTCATCAGCTGCATGCAGTACTGGTTGCTGTCGCGCGGGGTCACCACGAAGAGGTTGGAGGTCATCACTTCTTCGATGGTGGTGGCGTAGGCCGAACGCTCCAGTGCAGCGACGCGACGCACGAAGTCGCGCTCGGTGACGATGCCCACCAGTTCACCCCCCTGGATCACCACCAGCGCGCCGATGTCCTTTTCGGCCATCAGCAGGGCGGCTTCCAGCACGGTCGTGGTCGGCTCGACGCTGAAGAGTTGGGTGTGGGGCTTGGCTCTGAGAATTTCGGCGACGGTTTTCATCCGGCAGCTCCTGAAGGGCCTGTGGTTCTTGTAGTCGAAGCGCAGTGCTCTGCAAAACGACCGAATCAAGAATCAAGCCAAAACCTGGTTACAGGGTGGCGACACCCGCCGAAAGTCAGGGCGTTGTCCTGGTCAATTTATAGTCGATGCGGGATGTGGCCGAAGTCGCCGGGCGGCAGTCGCATATCAATCCGCGACGGCAGGTAGTCGCAAGCAGGCTGCCACGCCGCCTTCAGCATTCGCGACGCGAAGCTCGCCGCCATGCAGCCCCGCCACTTCCTGCACGAAATTGAGACCAAGGCCCGTGCTCTTGCGCCCCGTTGCAGGGCGCGGCAGGGAATAGAAGCGCTCGGTGAGGCGCGAGAGTGCGAACTCGGGGATGGGTTCGCCCTGGTTGAACACGCGCAATTCGAGCCAGTCGCCCCGTTGCGCCGCATCCAGCCGGAGAAGGCCGCCGGGCGCGGTGAAATCCAGGGCGTTATCCAGGAGGTTCGCGAGCGCCTGACTGAGCAGAAAGCGCTCGCCGGACGCGCACAGTCCTGGTGCGATCCGGTTCTCCACATTCAGGCCCGCCGTTTCGATTCGCGCCGCCTGGGCGTGCAACAGCTCTTCGGCCAGTTCGCGAAGTGGCACCGGCACCCGCTCCTCCAGCCCCTGCCGCTGCTCGACCTGCGCCAGGTTGAGCAGCCGCTCGACCAGTTGCTGCAGGCGCGCGCCCTCATTGCCGATGTTGGCCACGAAGCGCTGCCGCTGCTCGGCCGGCATCTCGCCCTCCAGCAATTCGGCGGCGCCACGGATGGCCGCCAACGGGCTCTTCAGCTCGTGGGTCAGGGTGTGCACATAGCGCTCGACATAGGCCTTGCCCTCCAGCTGGGTACGCATGCGCTCCACCGCAGTCGCCAATTGGCGCAGTTCGCCGCCGCTCATGGCCGGCAACTCCGCTCGCGTACCCTCGCTCACCGCCTGGGCATAGTTGCGCAGGCGACGGAGCGAGCGGCTCAGCCACCAGGAAAGCAGTCCACCCACCAGCAGGCCGAGGCCGATGAGCCCCGCACCGAGCCAAGCCAGGCGCCGCTGCGAACGCTCGATGTAGGGCTGCAGCGAAGCGTTGGGTTTGGAAACGGAAACGACGCCGATAATCCGCTCTCCATCGCGTATCGGTGCGGCGACGTACATCACCGAGGAGTCCGGGTCACTCGGGTCTTCCCGGCTGGAGCGGGCGCCGTACTGGCCGCGCAAGGTCAGGTAGACATCGTTCCAGCGCGAATAGTCCTGGCCCACAGCCGCACCGCTGGAATCCAGCAGCACCACGCCACGGGCGTCGGTGACATAGATGCGGTGGTTCACCCGCGTCTTGCGTACGCCCCAGATATCCGCCCCTGGCTGGCGCTGGCCATAGGCGCGCAGCAGCTCGGGCAAGCGGCCCTGTTCGAGGATGCCAGCGCGCAGGTCGTCGCGAAGTATTTCTGCCAGCAGGTTGGCGGTGTCCACCAGGGTTTCTTCGGTGGACTGGCGCACGCCAGGACGGATTTCATCCATCACCGTGCTGAGTACGAACCAACCGGCCAGCCCGACGAAGAGGAAGTAAACCAGGAAGATACGAATGCCCAGCGGCATCAGGCGTGGTCCGGCGAATAGCTGTAGCCCAGGCCGCGATGGGTCTGGATGGGTTCCGCAGTAGGCGCCACCTGGCGCAGCTTTGCGCGCAGGCTCTTGATGTGGCTGTCGATGTTGCGCTCGTAGCCGGCGTCAGCGGCGACGCCCAGGGCATCCAGCAATTGCTCGCGACTGAACACCCGCTCGGGCTGCGCCAGCAGGGCCTGGAGCAGGCGGAATTCATGGCGGGTCAGCCCGAGCAACTGGCCGTGGTAATGGATGCGCACCCGCTCGCTGTCTACCTGGAATGGTCCGCCGGCAGGGGCCGCCGGCTTTATTTCACGGGGGACCGTGCGCTTGAGGATGGCGCGCACGCGCGCGGCAACTTCACGGGGGCTGAAGGGTTTCACCACGTAGTCGTCCGCGCCGATCTCCAGGCCGACCACGCGGTCGATCTCGGCGTTGCGCGCGGTGAGGAACAGCACCGGCACTTCGGAGAAACGCCGCAACGCCTTGCACAGCTCGAAACCACTGGTGTCCGGCAGACCCACGTCGAGGATCACCAGGTCCACCGATTGTTGGCGCAGCAGGTCCAGCGCCGGACCGCCGAGGCTCAGCCAGGTGGTGGCGTTGCCGTCGGCCTCGAGGGCATAGACCAGCGTGTCGGCGATGGAGGATTCATCTTCGACGATGAGGATGTGCGGCATGGGCGTCCCGGCTCATGGAAGTGACAGGGAAAGTGCCGCACGGCTCTCTCCCCGTCAATCAGCACTGCGGCTTGCCGGCGGTGAACTTGCGTCCGGCGTAGACGGCGGCCTTGAACTCACGCAGGGCCTTGGCGCCGATCAGCAGCGGGTAGTTGAAGCTGGAACGGTCGGTGAGGTTGACCTCCACCGTGCGCTTGACGCCACCCAGGCACATTTCCATGTCCACTACCGGGCGCTTGGAAATCTCCGCCGAGGGCGCCTCGTCTTCATCACCCAGTTCGTCGGCGCGGTTCTTGATCTTGCTGATGCGCGACAGGCGATGTTCGAACACCGTGTCATCGGCGTCCTTGGTGGCCAGGCGGAAACGTACCCATTCCTCGCCATCGCGCTTGAATCGTTCGATGTCCTTGGCTGACAGCGATGCGGTGAGCGCGCCGGTGTCCATCTTCGCCTTCATGGTCTGGCCGATTTCCGGCAGGCGCACGTATTCGTAGCGGCCATACAGGGTGGGTTCCTCGGCAGCGATAGCAGGCAGAGCCGTCAGGGCAAGCAGGGCAATCAGGGGTTTCAACGCAGCATCTCCTGGTTGAGGGGGTACCGTTCTGGGACTGGCACGACGGCCAATGGTTCGTCACGACGGGTTCAGCGAGTGCCCGCAGCATACTCGCCCCCTTGCGGGTAGCAAGGCTTGCGACCGCTCGTCGCGTCGGCAGCGACTGGGTATCATGGCGCGCACACCAGAGGACGAGGAGCCGAGGACCCATGCGGCCGTTGCTGACCGGAATCGCTACCACCCTGCTGCTGTTGCTCAACACCCTGATCCTGATCGGGCCGATGCTGGCGGTCGCCCTGCTCAAGCTCGTCCTGCCCGGCCAGGCCCTGCGCGACGCATGTTCCCGGGGCGTGATGTGGATCGCCGAGGCCTGGGCGGAAAACTGCAAACGTGTTTTCGCTGCGTGCACCCCGACCCGCTGGGACATCCGGGGCGGCGAAGGTTTGCGCAACGACACCTCCTACCTGGTCATCAGCAACCATCAGTCCTGGGTGGATATCCCCGCCCTGGTCCAGGCCTTCAACCGCAAGGCGCCCTATTTCAAGTTCTTCCTGAAAAAGGAGCTGATCTGGGTGCCCTTTCTCGGCCTGGCCTTCTGGGCCCTGGACTACCCCTTCATGAAGCGTTACAGCAAGGCCTTCCTGGACAAGCACCCGGAGATGAAGGGCAAGGACCTGGAAATCACCAAAGCCGCCTGCGAGAAGTTCAAGCGCATGCCGGTGACGGTGGTGAATTACCTCGAAGGCACCCGTTTCACCCCGGTGAAGCACGCCAACCAGGCGTCCCCCTACCAGCACCTGCTCAAGCCCAAGGCCGGCGGCGTCGCCTTCGTCCTGGCAGCATTGGGCGAACAACTGGATGCGATTCTCGACGTCACCCTCGTCTACCCCGGTGAGGGCGTACCGGGTTTCTGGGCGTTGCTGTCCGGCCGTGTGCCGAAGGTTATCGTGGACATTCAGACGCGTCCGCTGGACCCCGCCTTGTGGCAGGGCGATTACCAGAACGACGGGAAATTCCGCCAGTACATGCAGGCCTGGGTCAGCCAGCTCTGGCAGGAGAAGGATGCGCGCATCAACCAGTTGCGCGGAGAACTGCAAGAGGCCCGCTGAGCGGGCCTCGAACGAGGGTCAGGTCGACAGGCCGTTCACCGGAGCAGGAGCAGGAGTCGGAATTACCGGCATCTGCTGAACCGGGGTCTGTTGAATGGGCGCCTGTTGCAATCCGGGCGTCACGGGCGGAACAGTCCACTTCCACAGATTGCCCAGGCTTTGCAGCAGGTTGTTGGCCAGTCCCTGCTGACCGAGGAAGGACAGGATCAGCGGCGCGAACTGGCCGATCAGGCCGCTATCCATCCCCAGCGAACCGAAGGCCTGGCCCACGTCCGCCATGTTGTTCATCTGCTGCCCGGCGAGCACGCCCGGCTGACCGCCCAGGGCATTGCCCGACTGCTGGCCGAGCAGGCCGCCGATGCTGCTGAGCAGGCCTTGGGTATTGGGATCGGTGAGCATGCCCACGCCCGGCACTGCCTGGTCCAACTGGGCGAACTGGTCAGCCGGCAGGTTGTTGCGCGCCACGCCGAACAACGCAGTAAGGCCACCAATGGCTTGCTCCGGGGTGATGTTCAGCTGGCTACCCAATTGCCCCAGCAAGGCCGCCGACTCCGCCGGTGCTATACCCGGTGCGTTGTCCTCCTGACTGCCCGCGCCACTGGTTGCAGCGGCGGAAATGACATCGCCCAGGGTGACGGCGAATACCGGGCTGGCCGCCAGGCTCAGCAGGGCTGCCAGGGTCAGGCTTCGGGAAATGTGCATAGGTCGACCTCGACGAAGAATCCGCGCCGGAACACTGCGTACCGGCTGGTGAGCGCAAGCTCGAACCTAGGACTGCGTCGACGGGGTTGGCGTTCCCGGCGACCTGACAACTGGTCGACACATTCTGTGGGCGATTTCAACCGCGAGTGAATTCGCTCCCACAGCCCCGTAGGTCCGAGCGCAGCGAGGCCCAACACACCCGGCCTCAACCGCGAAATATTGGGTTTCTTTCCTCTACCCAGCCTACACATGCCGGCGGTTGCTGTGGGGACGCAAAAAAAGGGGCCCCGAAGGGCCCCTTGAGGGACAGACGCCATGGCTGTCACATCACGGCGTCGGGGTCTTGCAGTCGATCAGGCCGCGCTGAAGGTCTTGTGCGGGTCGATGACGAATTTCTTCGGTACGCCGGCATCGAATTCGCCGTAGCCACGCGGGGCGTCGTCCAGGCTGATGACCTGCACGCCCACCACTTCGGCGATGTTGATGCGGTCCCACATGATCGCTTGCATGAGCGCGCGGTTGTACTTCATCACCGGGGTCTGGCCGGTGTGGAAGCTGTGGGATTTCGCCCAGCCGAGGCCGAAGCGGATGCTCAGGCTGCCGATCTTGGCGGCGGCATCCACCGCGCCCGGATCTTCGGTGACATAAAGGCCGGGGATACCGATCTTGCCCGCCACACGGGTGACCTGCATGAGCGAGTTGAGCACGGTGGCCGGAGCTTCGTGCTTGGCACCTTCATGGCCGTGGCCGCGGGCTTCGAAGCCCACCGCGTCCACCGCGCAATCCACTTCCGGCTCGCCCAGCAGCGCGGCGATCTGCTCGTGCAGCGGGGTATCCAGCGACAGGTCGGCGATCTCGAAGCCTTGCGCCTTGGCGTGGGCCAGGCGGGCGGGGTTGAGGTCGCCGACGATGACCACGGCAGCGCCCAGCAGGCGAGCGGAGGCGGCAGCGGCGAGCCCCACGGGGCCGGCACCGGCAACGTACACGGTGCTACCCGGGCCCACGCCGGCGGTGACCGCGCCGTGGTAGCCGGTGGGCAGGATGTCGGAGAGGCAGGTCAGGTCACGGATCTTCTCCATGGCCTTGTCGCGATCCGGCAGTTTCAGCAGGTTGAAGTCGGCGTAGGGCACCAGCACGTATTCGGCCTGGCCGCCGGTCCAGTCGCCCATGTCGACATAGCCGTAAGCGCCGCCGGCACGGGCCGGGTTGACGGTCAGGCATACGCCGGTGTGCATTTCCTTGCAGGAACGGCAACGGCCGCAGGCGACGTTGAAGGGCACGGATACCAGGTCGCCGATCTGCAGGTTTTCCACGTCACGGCCTTTCTCGATCACCTCACCGGTGATCTCATGGCCGAGCACCAGGCCGACCTGCGCGGTGGTACGGCCACGCACCATGTGCTGGTCGGAACCGCAGATGTTGGTGGAGACCACCTTCAGGATCACCCCATGTTCGATCTTCTTGCCGCGAGGGTCCTGCATTTTGGGGTAGTCGATCTTCTGGACTTCGACCTTGCCCGAACCTAGATAAACGACACCACGATTACCAGACATGCGTAATTCTCCGTTGTTGTTGTGAACACAAAGGCGCGGCCATTGGCCACGCGGCCTTGCACTGGAGCTTGCATCTGTTGCCGGGAGCCGCTCGTGGAATCTGGCAGCGCGGTTCCCGCGAAAGTAGGGTGCGCCGTGCGCACCAATGGGTCCCGAAGGTGCGCACGGCGCACCCTACGGATTCAAGCGTTGAGCACCACCGTACGGTTGGCGTTGAGGAACACGCGGCGTTCGATGTGATAGCCGACGGCCTTGGCCAGGGTCAGGCACTCGATGTCGCGGCCCTTGGCGATCAGGTCCTCGGGGTAATGCGCGTGATCCACCGCCTCGACGCCCTGGGCGATGATCGGACCTTCGTCGAGGTCGTTATTGATGTAATGCGCCGTGGCACCCACCAGCTTCACGCCCTTCTGGTAGGCCTGGTGGTACGGCTTGGCGCCCTTGAAGCCGGGCAGCAGCGAGTGGTGGATATTGATCGCCCAGCCGTCGAGCTTCTTGCACAGCTCCGGCGACAGCACCTGCATGTAGCGGGCGAGCACCACCAATTCGGCGCCGGTGTCCTCGATCACCTGCAGCACCTTGCGCTCTTGCGACGGCTTGTCGTTCGGGTCGAGGGGGAAGTGGTGATAGGGAATCCCGTGCCAACGGGCGAGCGGCTCCAGGTCCGGGTGGTTGGACACCACCGCCACCACATCCATGGCCAACTGGCCGATGCGCTGACGGTAGAGCAGGTCATTCAGGCAATGGTCAGCCTTGGAGACCATCAGCACCACCTTGGCGCGATAGCCCGGCGGCGTCAGCTCCAGCTGCATGTCGAACGGCGCCAGGCGCTCGTCGAGGCCGGCACGGAAAGACTGCTCGTCGAAATCGTCCGGCTGACGGAATTCGACGCGGATGAAGAAGCGCGAGGACAGCCGGTCATCGAACGAATGGTGCTCGGTGACGTAGCAGCGCTGCTCGAAGAGAAAGCGCGTCACCGCATCCACGGTACCGAGCACGCTCGGGCATTGGGCGGTGAGAATCCAGGTATCGGGGGTGCGGCTCATGTGCGGACTCCGATGTTTTATCCCCCCTCTCCCAAAGGGAGAGGGGGCTATCCGTGCTTCCGGTCAGGCCTTCACCGCCAGTCCGAACTCCGCGCTGGCGTCTTGCAGCCAGAGCCAGAAGTAGTCGGAGAAGCTGCGGCGGATCAGCAGTTCCCAGGTGTCTTCGCCGGTATGGCGAATCACCAGCGAGGCCTTGGCGAAGGTGCTGCCGACGGCCTTGCCCACCGGGAAGTTGCTCGGGTGCACGTCATAGGGGGTCGACTTCATCAGCACTTCGCGGACCTTGGGTCCGGACAGCTCGAGGATGGTCTGGCCGCCGCTGACGTTGACCACGGAGATGTGCTGGCCATCCAGCGCCTTGCGCAGGCGCTGCTCGACCTCGAACTCCTGGCCGCTCGGTACGATCAGCAGCCACTCGTCCGGCCCCAGCCACTGCAGCGAGGTGTCGCCGCTGGCCACCAGGGTCAGCGCGACCGGCAGCTCCAGGCCCAGGGCGCTGTGCACGCCACCGGAGAAGGCCGGGTCCTTGGCGTCGCCGCGGATCACCAGGTGACCGAGAAGCTTCTTCTCGCGCAGGGTCACCCCTGCGCTGCTCTTGCCTTTGCGCGCCAGCTCATCGAGGCCGGCATGGAACAGCGGCGATTCGGCGTGGGCGGAGTCGGGGCGCTGCTTGTAGACGTTCACGTTAGACATTCTGGCGATCCCCTTTCGGGTCATAGAACACGGAGCTGCAGATTTCGGCTTCGATCACGCTGCCATCGGCCAGCGGTGCGAACACACGCTCACCCATGCGCTTCAAGCCGCCCTTGACCACCGCCATGGCGAAGGAATAACCCATGGTCGAGCTCATGTAGCTGGAGGTGACGTGGCCGACCATCTTCATCGGGATGGACTGCTTCGGATCGAACACCAGCTGGGCGCCTTCCGGCAGCACCTTGTTCGGGTCGATGGGCTTGAGGCCTACCAGTTGCTTGCGGTCTTCGCGCTGGCAGTCCTCGCGGTTCATGCCGCGCCAGCCGATCCACGAGAAGGCCTTGTTGCGACCCACGCACCAGCCCATGTTCAGGTCGTCCGGGGTCACCGAGCCATCGGTGTCCTGGCCGACGATGATGAAGCCCTTCTCGGCCCGCAGTACGTGCATGGTTTCGGTGCCGTACGGGGTCAGGTTGTACTTCTTGCCGGCCTCGACGATTTTTTCCCACACGCCCAGGGCGTAGTCGGCCTGCACGTTCACTTCGTAGCTCAGCTCACCGGTGAAGGAGATGCGGAACACACGAGCCGGCACGCCACCCACCAGGCCTTCCTTCCAGCTCATGAAGGGGAAGGCGTCCTTGTCCAGGTCGATGTCGGTGACTTCGGCCAGCAGCTTGCGGCTGTTCGGACCGGACAAGGTCATGGTGGCCCAGTGGTCGGTGACCGAGGTGAAGTACACCTTCAGCTCCGGCCATTCGGTCTGGTGGTAAATCTCCAGCCATTCCATCACGCGGGCGGCACCGCCGGTGGTGGTGGTCATGATGAAGTGGTTCTCGGCGACGCAAGCGGTCACGCCGTCGTCGAAGACCATGCCGTCTTCCTTGCACATCAGGCCGTAGCGGGCCTTGCCCACGTCCAGCTTGGTCCAGGCGTTGGAGTACACGCGGTTGAGGAACTCGCGCGCATCCGGACCCTGGATGTCGATCTTGCCGAGGGTGGACGCATCGAGGATGCCCACGCTGTCACGCACGGCCTTGCATTCGCGGGCCACGGCGGCGTGCATGTCTTCACCACGCTTGGGGAAGTACCACGGGCGCTTCCACTGGCCGACGTCCTCGAACTCCGCACCCTGCTCCAGGTGCCAGCGGTGCATGGCGGTGTAACGCTTGGGCTCGAACAGGTGGCCGCAGTGACGGCCGGCAACGGCGCCGAAGGTCACCGGGGTGTAGTTCGGGCGGAACATGGTGGTGCCCATCTCGGCGATGGAGATGCCCATGGAGCGCGCGGCGATGGCCAGACCGTTGATGTTGCCCAGCTTGCCCTGGTCGGTACCGAAGCCCAGCGCGGTGTAGCGCTTGACGTGCTCGACCGACTCGAAGCCTTCACGGGTGGCCAGTTCGATACCGGCAGAGGTGACGTCGTTCTGCAGGTCGACGAACTGTTTCGGCGCGCGGGAAGTGGACTTGTCGTGCGGCACCTGGAACAGGCCCACAGTCGCTTCTTCCTTGCGCTTCTCGGTCTTCGGCACGGTACCTTCGACCAGCTTGAAGCCGGCTTCGGCCGCAGCCTTGGCACCCGCTTCGAAACCATCCGCCAGGGCATCGCCCAGACCGAACACGCCGTTCACGGCACCGGCGCAGATGCGCTTCTGGAAGCCTTCACCCGGCACGAAGGCGAGGATGTCTTCACGCCAGATCGGCTTGCCGCCCAGGTGCGATGCGAGGTGCACCACGGGGCTGTAGCCGCCGGAGCTGGCGATCAGGTCGCAGTCCACCACTTCGCCGGGGCTGGTGACCTTGTGGCTCTTCAGGTCGATGGCGCAGATGCGGGCACCGGTGACGCGCTTGCTGCCGCGAGCCTCGACCACGGCGCTGCCGGTGAGGATGCGTACGCCACGGGCGCGGGCTTCTTCCACCCAGGCACCACGCGGGTTGCTGCGGGCATCGGCCACAGCCACCACCTTCTGGCCGGCGTCCAGCCAGTCCAGCGCGACGCGGTAGGCGTAGTCGTTGTTGGTGGACAGCACCAGTTGGCGACCCGGCGCAACGCCGTAGCGGTTCACGTAGGTAGAGACAGCGCCGGCAAGCATGTTGCCCGGCACGTCGTTGTTGGAATACACCAGCGGACGCTCGTGAGCACCGGCGGCCAGCACCACGCGCTTGGCGCGGACGCGATGGACACGGTGACGGGCCTGGCCGTGAGGCGCGACTTCGCCCAGGTGGTCAGTCAGGCGCTGGTGGATGGTGAGGAAGTTGTGGTCGTGATAGCCGTTCACCGTGGCGCGCGGCAGCAGGGTCACTTCCGGCAGCTTGGCCAGTTCGGCGATGGCCTTGGTCACCCACTCCGAAGCGGGCTTGCCGTCCAGGGTTTCGCGGGTGTCCAGCAGGCTGCCGCCGAACTCTTCCTGTTCGTCAGCCAGGATCACACGGGCGCCACTGCGACCGGCGGCCAGGGCGGCGGCGATACCGGCAGGGCCGGCACCGACCACCAGCACGTCGCAGTACTGGTTCATGTGGTCGTAGATGTCCGGGTCGACTTCCAGAGGGGCACGACCGAGGCCAGCGGCCTTGCGGATGTACTTCTCGTAGGTCAGCCACAGGTTCTGCGGATACATGAAGGTCTTGTAGTAGAAGCCCGGCGGCATCATGGACCCGCCGACCTTGCCGAGGATGCCCATGACGTCGTTGTTCACGCTCGGCCAGCCGTTGGTGCTGGTCGCCACCAGGCCTGCATAGAGGGCCTGCTGGGTGGCACGCACGTTCGGTACCTGGGAGCTCTCGGTGGAGCCGATCTGCAGCACGGCGTTGGGCTCTTCCGCACCGGCGGCGACGATGCCGCGCGGACGGGAGTACTTGAAGCTGCGGCCGACGATGTCGACGCCGTTGGCCAGCAGGGCTGCGGCCAGGGTGTCACCGGCGAAGCCCTGATAGTTCTGGCCGTTGAAGGTGAAGGTCAGCGGTTGGCTGCGATCGACGCGACCACCCTTGGGAAGGCGATTGACCTGGCTCATGCCGTTACTCCTGCGGTCGCGGTTTTCTTGTCGCCGACGTTGGCCTCGGTGACAGTGGGCTTCTCACCGATCTTGTAGGTTTCGAGGATTTCGTAGCTCACGGTGTGGCGCGTGGCATTGAAATACTTGCGGCAGCCGGCGGCGTGCACCCACAGCTCGTGGTGGATGCCGCGCGGGTTGTCGCGGAAGAAGATGTAGTCGCCCCACTCCTCGTCGGTGCAGGCGTTCGGATCCAGGGGGCGCGGGATGTGCGCCTGGCCCTTGGCGTGGAATTCCTCTTCGGAGCGCAGCTCCCCGCAGTAGGGGCAGAAGATGTGCAGCATGGTGGTGGTCTCCGGTGAATCTCTTTATCTCCCCTCTCCCCCTGGGAGAGGGGCCGGGGGTGAGGAATATCGGCCTTGGCGCGGTAGCCGGTCCCCTCACCCCAGCCCTCTCCCCAAGGGAGAGGGAGCTTGATCAGTGCGCTACCGCGGCAGCCCCGTGTTCATCGATCAGTGCGCCGGTATGGAAACGGTCGATGGAGAAGGGCTTGGCCAGCGGGTGCATCTCGCCGCGCGCCAGGCTCGCCGCGAAGACGTGGCCCGAACCCGGAGTGGCCTTGAAGCCGCCGGTGCCCCAGCCGCAGTTGAAGAACAGGTTCTTCACCGGGGTCTTGGAGATGATCGGGCAAGCGTCCGGAGTGGTATCCACGATGCCGCCCCACTGACGGTTCATGCGCACGCGGGAGAGGATCGGGAACATCTCCACGATGGCCTGCAGGGTGTGCTCGATGGTCCCGTAGGAGCCGCGCTGGCCGTAGCCGTTGTAGCCGTCGATACCGGCACCGATGACCAGGTCGCCCTTGTCGGACTGGCTGATATAGCCATGCACGGCGTTGGACATGATCACGCTGTGGATGATCGGCTTGATCGGCTCGGAAACCAGGGCCTGCAGCGGGTGGGATTCCAGCGGCAGGCGGAAGCCGGCCTGTTTGGCCATATGACCGGAGTTACCGGCGGTGACCACGCCGACGCGCTTGGCGCCGATGAAGCCGCGGTTGGTTTCGACACCGATCACCGCACCATCCTGCTTGCGGAAACCGAGCACCTCGGTGTTCTGCAGCAGGTCGACGCCCAGGGCGTCGGCGGCACGTGCGTAGCCCCAGGCTACGGCGTCATGGCGGGCCACGCCCCCACGGCGCTGAACGGTGGAACCCATGATCGGGTAACGGGTGCTCTTGCTGCAGTCGAGGAAGGGAATCTCCTCGGCTACCTGGCGAGCATCCAGCAGTTCGCCATCCACGCCGTTCAGGCGGTTGGCGTTGACCCGGCGAGCCGAGTCACGCATGTCCTGCAGGGTGTGGCAGAGGTTGTAGACGCCACGCTGGGAGAACATCACGTTGTAGTTCAGGTCCTGGGACAGGCCTTCCCACAGTTTCATCGCGTGTTCGTACAGTTGCGCCGCCTCGTCCCACAGGTAGTTGGAGCGGACGATGGTGGTGTTGCGCGCGGTGTTGCCGCCGCCCAGCCAGCCCTTCTCCACCACCGCGACGTTCTTCACGCCGAATTCCTTGGCCAGGTAATAGGCAGTGGCCAGGCCGTGGCCACCACCGCCGACGATGATCACGTCATAGACCGGCTTCGGCGTCGGGTTGCGCCACATGCGTTGCCAGTTCTCGTGGTGGCTCAGGGAGTGCTTGAACAGACCGAAGCCGGAATAACGTTGCATGTTCGGACTCCTGGATTAGCGGTAGACAGGGAAGTCGGCGCAGAGGCCGGCGACCTGCTTGGCCACCTGGGCTTCGACGTCAGCATCGCCGAGGTGGTCGAGGATGTCGCAGATCCAGCCAGCCAGCTCGGTGCTCTGGGCTTCCTTGAAGCCACGGCTGGTGATGGCCGGGGTGCCGATGCGGATGCCGGAAGTCACGAAGGGCGACTGCGGATCGTTCGGCACGGCGTTCTTGTTCACGGTGATGCCGGCGCGGCCGAGGGCGGCGTCCGCTTCCTTGCCGGTCTTGCCCTGCTTGATCAGGCTGACCAGGAACAGGTGGTTGTCGGTACCGCCGGAGACCACGTCGTAGCCGCGCTCGATGAACACGCTGGCCATGGCCTTGGCGTTCTGGATCACCTGGGCCTGGTACTCCTTGAAGCCGGGCTCCAGCGCTTCCTTGAAGCACACGGCCTTGGCGGCGATCACGTGCATCAGCGGGCCGCCCTGGGCGCCGGGGAAGACGGCGGAGTTCAGCTTCTTCTCGATCTCTTCGTTGGACTTGGCCAGGATCAGGCCGCCACGGGGACCGCGCAGGGTCTTGTGGGTGGTGGTGGTGACCACGTCGGCGTAGGGCAGCGGATTGGGGTACAGGCCGGCGGCGACCAGGCCGGCAACGTGGGCCATGTCGACGAACAGCAGCGCACCGACCTTGTCGGCGATGGCGCGGAAGCGCGGGAAGTCGAGGGTCTTCGAATAAGCGGAGAAGCCGGCGACGATCATTTTCGGCTTGTGTTCCACGGCCAGGCGCTCGACTTCGTCGTAATCGATCAGGCCGGTGGCGGTGTCCAGGCCGTACTGCACGGCGTTATAGAGCTTGCCGGAGGACGACACCTTCGCGCCGTGGGTCAGGTGGCCGCCGTGGGCCAGGCTCATGCCGAGGATCGTGTCACCAGCGTTCAACAGGGCCAGGTAGACGGCGCTGTTGGCTTGGGAGCCGGAGTGCGGCTGGACGTTGGCGTAATCGGCGCCGAACAGCTGCTTGGCACGGTCGATGGCCAGTTGCTCAACCTTGTCGACGAACTCGCAGCCACCGTAGTAGCGCTTGCCCGGATAACCCTCGGCGTACTTGTTGGTCAGGCCGCTGCCCTGGGCCTCCATTACGCGCTTGCTGGTGTAGTTCTCCGAGGCGATCAGCTCGATGTGGTCTTCCTGACGCTGCTCTTCTTCCTGAATCGCGCTGAACAGTTCGTCGTCGTAACCCTGGATCTGGTCTTGCTTGCTGAACATCGATGATCTCCTGCGACAACCCGCTGTCGTCTCTGTTGTTTTGGGGGCTTGCCGCCTACCGCTGCAATACGGTCGGTGCCAGCCTGTTGCGGCCGATTGTGCGAGTTAGTCCGACACCCCGTTTGCCTGTTTGCGACGTGTAAATGCCCAAACCTACCCTGGCAACGAAGTAAAACCGTCCGATTACCGATGACCTCTCCGCCAGCCCCCGGATAACGCGCAGGGACGCCGCTGATGCGGGCCTGGAATGGGTATAAGCTGGACCCCGGCGCAGGCCAGCTCCCGCGCCGCAGAACAATAAAAAGACAGAACTGCATTTCGACTTCTGCCTCACCCGCCAATACCCAAAAACGACAGTCGATGCAGTGAAGGAAGAACCCAGGGCTGTTGCGAATCTTGCGCCGCCGTCCGTCGAGGCGACACATGAGGCCAAGCCCGGCCGGCCGGAGTGAAGACCTTCGGTTTCCTGCTGATTCCCAACTTCACCACCATCGGCTTCGCCTCGGCGATCAAGACCCTGCGCATGGCCAACCTGGGGGCCATTCGCCGCGCGGGGAGCGCAAGCAGAGTCCGTTGCACGCCTGAGGGGCGGCGTTTTCTATTCAGGACTGCCCTCAGTCGTCCGCGCCCGCATCGGGCCCACGGTGTGCGAGCTGGAAAGGGCGATACCGATCTTGGCTTGCGAAGGACTGATCAAAAAACAACCCAATTAAACACGCGATTAAATTTTGTAACCCACGCGGACCCCACCCAAAGCGGTTGGTATAACGGGTCGCGCTCAAATAATGACCAACCCTGAACCCTACACCCTGCTCCAGTCACACTTCATGAGGCAGCCTGACATGACCGACACCCTCACCTACCGCGGCACCGTCTACCCCTGGCACTGCGATCATATGGGCCACATGAACGTGATGTGGTACGTCGGCAAGTTCGATGAAGCGACCTGGCAGCTCTTCAGCTTGCTCGGTCTCGCGCCATCGCGGCTGCGCGGCGAGAACGCGGGGATGGCGGCCGTGGAGCAGCGGATCGAGTACCGGCGCGAGTTGCACGCCGGAGACGTGGTGTCCATTCATTCGCGGGTGCTGGAGATGAAGGACAAATCGATCCGCTTCTGCCACGAAATGCGCAATGACGAGACTGGCGAGATCGCCGCCGTCACGACCCTGGTGGGCGTGCATCTGGATACCCAGGCGCGCAAGGCCCGCGCATTTCCGGAAGATGTCCGCGCGCAGGCGGCCGCCTGGCAGCCAGTCAACTGATCGCTATCCCCACAAAGCGTGGACGTTCCTGTGGACAAACTGTGTGAGCGGCCACGCAGCCCGCGTAAGCCCTGGGCTGCAGCCGATCGATCAAATTATGCTCAGCCGTTCAGCTGACTCAGGCAGGACTGGGACACCTTGATCAGGCGCTGATGGGTCTGATCGGGCAAGGGGGTTTTCTGGGTCTTGAGTTCTTCAAGCTCGGCCGTGCTGAACTCGGTGCTGACCCGGTCGGCGGCGCAACTGCAATAACGCTGCAGTTTGTCGCCGGGCACATTAGCCTGCGCGCTGGTCTTGCACTCCTGAATGAAGTGGTCGCGCTCGCCGCTGGGCCATTCAGCGGCGATGGCCGGCAGGCCGATCAACACGGGGATGAACAGGGCGATCAGGGTCGGGTAACGCATGTCGGTTCCTCCTTCCTGGGCAGGGCGTCGCCGTGAGGCGGGCTCTTGGATTCTGAGAGGCGGATGGCCGCTGGAGTTCCCCTGGTCTGATCAGGCGCCAGCCATGGAAAAGGATGTCGCCTCGAGCGAATCCCAAGCCTTCAACCTGGCGTAAAGTTAGGCCCCATACGCCTGTGCCTGCAGGCGATCGGACAAAAGGACGAGTACATGACCGACCAGACCCAGCAATTCGCCAGCGACAACTACTCCGGCATCTGCCCGGAAGCGTGGGCCGCGATGGCGGAGGCCAATCGTGGCCATGAACGCGCCTATGGCGATGACCAATGGACGGCGCGGGCCTCCGATCATTTCCGGAACTTGTTCGAAACCGACTGCGAAGTCTTCTTTGCCTTCAACGGTACCGCGGCGAACTCCCTCGCCCTGGCTTCGCTGTGCCAGAGCTACCACAGCGTGATCTGCTCCGAGACCGCCCACGTCGAGACCGACGAATGCGGCGCTCCGGAGTTCTTCTCCAACGGTTCAAAGCTGCTGCTGGCCAAGACCGTCGACGGCAAGCTGACGCCCGAGGCGATCCGCGAAATCGCCCTCAAGCGCCAGGACATCCACTATCCGAAGCCCCGCGTGGTCACTCTCACCCAGGCCACCGAAGTCGGCACGGTCTACCGGCCCGATGAAGTCCGCGCCATCAGCCAGGTGTGCAAGGAGCTAGGCCTCAATCTGCACATGGACGGCGCGCGTTTCTCCAACGCCTGCGCCTTCCTCGGCTGCTCACCGGCCGACCTCACCTGGAAAGCCGGGGTGGACGTGCTCTGCTTCGGCGGCACCAAGAACGGCATGGCGGTGGGCGAGGCCATCCTCTTCTTCAACCGCGAACTGGCCGAAGACTTCGACTACCGCTGCAAACAGGCAGGCCAGTTGGCATCGAAGATGCGCTTCCTCGCCGCGCCCTGGGTCGGCCTGCTGCAGGACGACGCCTGGCTGCATTACGGCAACCATGCCAACGCCTGTGCACAACTGCTGGCCGAACTGGTCGCAGATGTTCCGGGCGTCAGCCTGATGTTCCCGGTGGAAGCCAACGGCGTGTTCCTGCAGATGTCCGAACCGGCGCTGGAGTACCTGCGCAACAAGGGCTGGCGCTTCTACACCTTCATCGGTGCCGGCGGAGCGCGCTTCATGTGCTCCTGGGACACCGAGATGGATCGCGTGCGTGAACTGGCCGCGGACATCCGTGCGGCGATGGGGGCATAACCCAGGGCCAGCAACCACTGTAGGGGCGAATTCATTCGCCAAGGGCAGCGCAGCTGCCCCGCTGAGCCGGGGCAGACCTTCGGCCTGCTTGGCGATTGAAATCGCCCCTACAGGTTTTTCCGCCCCTTCCTCTGCCTTACCCCCGTTTTCCGTGGACCAACCTGTGGACAATCTGTAGAGCCACCGCTGCAGCCCCCGCATCCGCGGCCTCCCGCCATCTGTATATTTCCTGATCTATTTCAACAACTTGCCGATTTCCACACAAAATCTGTGTAGCGAAAGGTACACAAGCTGTGGAAAACCGCCTGCAGCCCTTGTCTCATCTGCGATACAGCACTCTGTTCATTTTTCAACCAACTCACCCCAGCAGCTCGGTTACCCCCAATAAATGTGGATAACCCTGTGGAAAATCTGTTGATGCCGCTGTATAGCCGAAGCCGCGAAATTCCTGGCTTTCCAGCAATTTCATGCACAAGAGAACCCGCTCGCCAAAAACTTGCGCACAAGAACCGTGAAAATCCCTGTGGAAAAACCGTTGGCAAGTCTTCCAAAGTCAGTATTCACAGCCTGTACAGCGCATCGGTCAATTATCGATCACCTGTCTTTTTCAGCCTCCAGGGGGCCTGAAGCCTGCGCTCAGCAGTGGAAAACCCGGCGTTTACTCACAAAGGCAGTGGAGTCTTCTGTGGACAAGCTGTACAGACACTGACCGAGACGAGGAATGGCGGGGCCTCCCGCGATTTGTACATTTTTCGTGCAATATCAATAAGTTGTAGAAAGCACGAGCCATCCGGGCAGGCATGGGACGCCTGCCTATACTGGAAACACCCAGTGTGCGGAGGTACTCATGGCGAACTACTCGGTGGAATCCATTCGAACGGTCGCCCTGGTCGGCCATGGTGATAGCGGCAAGACCAGCCTGACCGAAGCCCTGCTGCAAGGCAGCGGCGCGATTGCCAGCGCCGGCAGCCTGGAGCGCGGCGACACGGTGTGCGACTTCGATCCACTGGAGCGCGAATATCGCCATTCCCTCGCCTCCGCCCTGGCTCACTGCAGCCACGAGGGTGCCGAACTCAATTTGATCGACACGCCCGGCTATCCCGACTTCATCGGCCAGTCCATCGCCGCCCTGGCGGCAGTGGAAACCGCGCTGGTGGTGGTCAATGCACAGAATGGCATCGAGCTGACCACGCGCCGGATGATGACCATGGCTGCCGAGCGCGGGCTTTGCCGGATGCTGGTGGTGAACAAGATCGATGCCGAACGGGTCGACCTCCCTGCCCTGCTGGCCAACCTTCGGGAAGTCTTCGGCAAAGAAGTACTGCCGCTGAACCTGCCGGCGGACAATGCGAGCCGTGTGGTCGATTGCTTCTTCGAGCCTGCCGGCGAGGCCGACTTTTCTTCGGTGGCCGAAGCCCACCAGGCGCTGGTCGACCAGGTGGTAGAGGTGGATGAGGAGCTGATGGCGCGCTACCTGGAACAAGGTGAAATCGCTCCGTCTGAACTGCACGAACCCTTCGAACGAGCCCTCCGCGAAGGGCATCTCATTCCCTTGTGTTTCACCTCGGCACGTACCGGTGCCGGGGTGGCCGAGTTGCTGGATATCCTTGCGCGCCTGGCCCCCAACCCCACCGAGGGCAACCCCCCGCTCTTTCTCAAGGGCGAGGGAGCGGATGCCAAGGCTTTCCACTCCCGGCCCGATCCTCAGCAACATGTACTGGCCCACGTATTCAAGGTGGTGATCGACCCGTTCGTGGGCAAGCTGGGCATCTTCCGCGTGCACCAGGGCACCCTGATGCGAGACATGCAACTGTTCGTCGGCGACGGGCGCAAACCCTTCAAACTCGGTCATTTGCTGCGCCTGCAAGGCAAGCGCCATGAGGAAGTGACGCGGTTGATCCCAGGCGATTTCGGTGCCTTGACCAAGGTGGACGAAGTGGAGTTCGACTCGGTCCTCCACGACTCCCACGACGAGGACCAGATCCATCTCAAGGCCCTGGATTTCCCCGCGCCGATGCAAGGGCTCGCCATCGAGGCCAAGCGCCGTGGCGATGAGCAACGCATCTCGGAGGTGCTGGGTCGTCTGCAGGCCGAAGACCCCTGCGTGAAGCTGGACTACCAGGCCTCCACCCAGGAAACCGTGCTGCGCGGCATGGGCGAGTTGCACCTGCGCTACCTGCTGGATCGCATTACCGGCACCTACAAGCTGGAAGTGGAAACCCGCCCGCCCAAGGTCCCTTACCGCGAAGCCATCACCCGTCCCGCCGAGGGCCACAGCCGGCACAAGAAGCAGACAGGGGGCGCCGGCCAGTTCGGCGAGGTGTTCCTGCGTATCGAACCGCTGCCGCGTGGCACCGGTTTCGCCTTCACCGACGAGGTGAAGGGCGGTGTGATTCCGTCGCAGTTCATTCCCTCGGTGGAAAAGGGTGTGCGCTCGGTGCTTGCCTGCGGACCGCTGGCAGGCCTGCCGGTGGAGGATGTGAAGGTCACCGTTTACGACGGCAAGCACCACCCGGTGGATTCAAAGGACATCGCCTTCCAGGCCGCCGGCCGCAAGGCCATGCTCGATGCCCTGCGTGCTGCAGGAGAGGTGGTGCTGGAGCCCGTGGTAGCGGTGGAAGTGACTGCGCCGGAGACCAACCTGGGCGATATCACCACCGACCTGATCGGCCGTCGCGGACAGGTCACGGGCACCGAGTCATTGTCCCAGGGGTTGGCACTGGTCCACGGCCAGGTGCCGTTGGCAGAACTGGACGGCTACGCCGGACGCCTCAAGGCGATCACCCAGGGCCATGGCGCCTTCAGCATGGTCCTCAGCCACTACCACGCCGCACCCCAGGATGTTCAGCAGAAGCTTTCCGGCAACTACAAGGCGGTGCAGGAGGAGGATTGAACTGGGTTCTGCTGCGGGGTTGCTTTCTGTAGGGGCGATTTCAATCGCCAAGCAGGCCGCAGCTCTGCCCGTAGGTTGTGGCAGAGGTACGCGAAGCCCAACACGCGACATCACGACCCACCTCGTTGGGCTTCGCTGCGTTCTGCCCAACCTACAAAAGCCCCTCACCCCAACCCTCTCCCTGAAGGGAGAGGGGCTATACGTGCCGGCACTCAGCCCCGGCACTTTCTCTGTGGGGGCGAATTCATTCGCCAAGCAGGCCGCAGGTCTGCCCGTAGGTTGTGGCAGAGGTACGCGAAGCCCAACACGCGACATCACGACCCACCTCGTTGGGCTTCGCTGCGCTCTGCCCAACCTACAAAAGCCCCTCACCCCAACCCTCTCCCTGAAGGGAGAGGGGCTATACGTGCCGGCACTCAGCCCCGGCACTTTCTCTGTGGGGGCGAATTCATTCGCCAAGCAGGCCGCAGGTCTGCCCTTCCAGTCTCCCAGGGGCATCTGCGCTGCCCTTGGCGAATGAACTCACCCCACAACGAACATGTCGCCAGCCGCTCAGACCAGCCCTTCAGCCTTCAATGCCGCCTGCACGGCCGGACGGGCCGCCACGCGCTCCTGGAACGCCTGGAGATCGGGGCAATCGGAGATGTCCATGTTCAGGTGCCCCGTCCAGTTGGTGACCGTGAAGAGGTAGGCGTCCGCTGCCGTGAAGTCGTTGCCGGTGAGGAACTGCCGGTCATGCAGTTGTTGTGAGATCCACAGCAGGCGCCGGTGGGCCATGTCCGCGTAGGTTGCCTTGGCCTTGTCATCCAGCGCCGAATTGAACTGGGCTCCGAGTGTCTTGTGCACTTCGCTGCCGATGAAAGCCTGCCACTCCATCACGCGATAGCGCCGCATGTCGCCAGCTGGCGGCATCAGGTCGGTGCGCCCTGCCTCATCGCACAGGTACTGGCAGATCACCGGGCCTTCGGTCAGTTTCTGGCCGTCGTCCATTTCCAGCAGCGGCACGTAGCCCTTGGGATTGCTGCGGTAGAAGTCCCAGTTGTCGGCCGTCTTGTGCGTGGCCAGGTCGACCTTCTCCAGGGTGAAGGGCTTGCCGATTTCACACAGGACGATGTGAACGGCGAGGGAGCAAGCTCCGGGGGCATAGTAGAGTTTCATCGCATGGCACCTCAGGCAGGTCGCAGGGAGCCGGCGCAGGCTGCGCCGACGGAACGAAGGTCCGATCAGACATGGCGGGGGGTTACCCCCACCAACAGTGGACCAGGCTGTGGACAAGCTGTTCGTGCCTGATGCTTGCCCGCGTGCTGCGCAGCCTGCAGAGGATTGGTGTTTTTTTCAGCAATTTCAGCAAGTTGCGCACAGCAACTGTGCATCGCGGCGTCCACAAGCTGTGGATAGATGGCGCCAGCCCACGATTGCCGCGGGCTGGCGAGAGTTGATCAGAAAACCATCAGTAGTCGATGGCCACGTCGCCCTTGGGAATGCTGCAGCAGGAAAGGATGTAGCCCTCGGCGACGTCTTCGTCGGTGATGCCACCGTTGTGCTCCATCTCCACCTCGCCGGCGGTCTTCATCACCTTGCAGGTCCCGCAGATGCCCATGCCACAGGCCTTGGGAATGTGCAGGCCGACCTTGGCGGCAGCCGAGTGCACGGTTTCGCCCGGCGCCACGCGGATGCTCTTGCCGGTTCCGGTGAACTCCACCAGGTTCATGGCGCCAGCCGGCACTTCGGCAGCGGCTTCGGCCGCCTCGGCGGCGTGCTCCTTCACTTCCTCGCGAATCTCCGGCGGGGTCGGGCCGAAGGCTTCTTCGTGATAGCGCTTCATGTCGAAGCCGGCCGCTTCCAGCAGGCGCCGGACGGCAGACATGTACGGCGTCGGGCCGCAGCAGAAGATCTCGCGCTCCATGAAGTCGCCGGCGATCAGGTCGAGCATCGCGCGACTCAGGTAACCGCGATAGCCGGACCAGGTCTCACCGATCTCGTACTTCTCGCAGATCAGGTGCAGCTTGAAGTTCTCGATGCGCGAGGCCATGTGGCGCAGTTCGCGATGGTAGATGATGTCCTTCGGCGTCCGCGCGCTGTGGACAAAGATCATGTCAACCGCGCCATTGGTGTCGAAGAACCAGCGCGCCATGGACATCACCGGAGTGATGCCCACGCCGCCGGACAGGAACAGCACCTTGTCCGCCGGGAAGTCGATGGCGTTAAACAGCCCGACCGGGCCGTGCACTGGAATCACATCACCTTCTTTCAGGTTGTCGTGCAGCCAGTTGGACACCTTGCCGCCCGGCACGCGCTTGATGGTCAGGGAGAAGCTGTAGGGCACCGACGGCGAACTGGAAATGGTGTAGGAACGCATGATCGGCTGGCCGTCGATTTCCAGTTCCAGGGTCACGAATTGCCCCGGCTTGAAGAAGAACACCATGGGCTGGTCCGCCATGAAGCAGAACGTGCGCACATCCCAGGTTTCCTGGATCGCCTTGACGCAGCGAACCATGTGCCGGCCGTTGGTCCAGGTCTGGGTCGTGATCGGATTGAGGAAGTTATTGGTCATGGACGCTGCTCCGCGCGTGGCCGGATATCGGCCTAATGCGGCGGATTGTGAATAACGCAAAAACGGCCCATTTACCTGTCCGCGACATTCACATGCTCATCGCGACCTGCCAGCAACCATCAGGGCTTGCCCGTCGGAAACGGATGCCCCCATGTCGCCCATGGATAAGGTCGTACCTCCCAGCGCCAGCACACTCATTCCCAGCCGAACCATAAGGCTTCCGAGCGAACCACCCTCGCACCCGCAGCAGGGCAGCCAATCGGCAGGCAAGAAACGAGGGCAGGTCACGCCGCCTTGCGTGACAACCGAATCAGCCACTTATTTGCGGCGGTCGCCGGCGCGACCAGCCATTGAGGAGTTACCGATGGACGTCACTTCCACCCTGAGCCTGGGCGATCCGCTTGAACCCGCACGCAAGGCCACGGCCGAAATGCTCCGCGAACGCGACCACAGCTTCTCCCTGCCGCAGCCGTTCTACAGCGACGAGCGTCTGTTCCAGATCGACATGCAGGAGATCTTCCACAAGGAGTGGCTGATCGCCGGCATGACTTGCGAAATCCCCGCCAAGGGCAACTACCTGACCCTGCAGATCGGCGACAACCCGATCATCGTCATCCGTGGCGCCGAAGGTCAGATCCACGCTTTCCACAACGTCTGCCGCCACCGCGGCTCGCGCCTGTGCGTCAGTGAGAAGGGCAAGGTCGCCAAGCTCGTCTGCCCGTACCACCAGTGGACCTACGAACTGGACGGCCGCCTGCTGTTCGCCGGTACCGAGATGGGCGCCGACTTCGACATGAAGGAATACGGCCTCAAGCCGGTCAATGTGAAGACCGCGGGCGGCTACATCTTCATTTCCCTGGCCGAGAACCCGCCAGCCATCGACGACTTCCTCTCCACCCTGGCCCATTACATGGAGCCGTACGACATGGAGAACACCAAGGTGGCCGTGCAGACCACCCTGAAGGAAGCCGCCAACTGGAAGCTGGTGCTGGAGAACAACCGCGAGTGCTACCACTGCAACGGTTCGCACCCGGAACTGCTGAAAACCCTGCTGGAATGGGATGACGTCACCGACCCCCGCGCCAGCCAGGCCTTCAAGGACCAGGTCGCCGCCTGCACCAAGGCCTGGGATGAGGAGAAGATCCCCTACGCCCACGCCAGCTTCGGCCTGCGCAACCGCATTGTGCGCATGCCCCTGCTCGATGGCACCGTATCCATGACCATGGACGGCAAGCAGGGCAGCAAGAAACTCATGGGCCGCATCAAGAACCCGGACCTGGGCTCGATGCGCATCCTCCATCTGCCGCACTCGTGGAACCACTGCATGGGCGATCACCTGATCGTGTTCACCGTGTGGCCCATCAGCGCCCAGGAAACCGTGGTCACCACCAAATGGCTGGTGCACAAGGACGCGGTGGAAGGCGTGGACTACGACGTGGCGCGCCTGCGTGAAGTCTGGGATGCCACCAACGACCAGGACCGTCGCCTGGCCGAAGAGAACCAGCGCGGCATCAACTCCACCGCCTACCAGCCGGGCCCGTACTCCAAGACCTACGAGTTCGGCGTGATCAACTTCCTCGACTGGTACAGCGAACGCATGCTGAACAACCTCGGCGATACCCCGGCCACCCAACTGCGCCAAGTCAACGAGTAACACTTCCATGGAGTTCGGCGGGGCGGCTGCGGCAGTCTCGCTGGGCGGAGGAACAGCCATGTCCGTATGCCTCGGCTTCGCCATCCTCCTGACGTTTTATGGACTGGCCTCGAGCCTGCTCAAGGCCTGGTCCGAACGCTCACACTGAGGTCCCCTCAAGGACCACCCTCGCCCTCGTCGGGATGTCGGCCCTGACGGGGGCTTTTTTTGCCCGCAATGGCCAGCCAAGGTCCTTACTTACGCTCAGTCAGCCCGGCAAACCCTCAATAATCCTCGGTTCAAACGGGAAATTGGCTGTGTGAAATTTCCCATTCCTGAGGAAGTGCGGATAAGCAAACATTACTCATAGGAATTCTCCGGCGATTGCGAAGAGACTTCAGACAGACCCTAAATTCCTACAGAAAAATCGGAAACCCCAAGATCTAGTAGGTCAGATCCGTCTGATCTTTACTGACCCTAAGTCAGATAGAGGGCTCAGCTATGAAGAAAATTCTTATCGCCATAGCGATGATGCTGATTGCATTTTCGGCGGTTTCTCATGCAAGCAACGGCAAGGCGGCTCACGGCGTCATTCAATTTGTAGGGAGCCTCAACAGAGGTCCGTGCGAACTTCCCCTCAGCGACTGGTACCAGCACGCCGGCCGCCATGAGGGCGCCAGTCCGCGCCACGCCGGCCCCGTCCAGGCTTCGGGCAACGGCTGCGCCGGAATCGCCGATACGTCCTCCATCCATGCCGATGAAGTCGCCGCAGCCTCCAGCACCACGCCTCAATCAAAGGTGGTCGTCGTCACCTTCAACTGAAGCGGGCACCTGGTGGCCTGCCTCAAGGCACGCGAATGGAAAACACGAATCGTCCTTAATGAGCAGTGAACGCGTCCGGCGATGGGTTCTTCCGCAGAAGTAGCTGGATTCGATTTCCCCCATGCAGTCGAGGGAGCGATTCCAGCGCTTAGGCGTAGCTCGCGCCGGGCGGTCCCGCCGGGAATGGCGACGGCGTGCGCGGGCTGAAAACGGCGCTACGCCGCCCTTACCCTTCATTCCTTGCGCTCATGAACAAGAGCTGGACGGCTCGAAAGCCCCCAGATTCCGCTCCGGAGGCAACGCCTAGAATCCGGCTACCGGCCTTGTCGGCCATTCCTTACAAAAGTGCGAACCTCGTCTGATATTCCGAAAACTCATGAATAGCTATCGTAGCCGGGCATTTCGATGCACCACTTTTCGTGATCATTTTTCTGGAGTAACACATGAAAAAGCTTTCTCTGGCTTTCCTCGCGGTGTCCGTCATCGCCGCCAGCGGTTCCGCATTTGCCGCCGACGGTGGTAAGGGCCAGATCAACTTCACCGGCTTCATCAACAACGATGCCTGCTCGGTAGACGGTTCCGTCGGTAAGGAAAAGGCCATCCTCGTCGACATGGGCAACATGTCCATCAAGGACATCGGCACCGATACCGCCCCGAACGGCGGCCGAATCGCAGCCAGCAACTTCAACCTGAAGGTCAACTGCAATGAAGGCACCAAGGTCTCCATGGTGTTCGACGCCGCGTCCGGTTCCGGTTTGGTCGACAGCAAGCCAATCCTGGCCCTGAACCCGGGCTTCGAATCGGCCAAGAACGTTGGCATCGCCATCATGGACAGCAACGGCCAGATCATCGACCTGCGCACACAAAACACCGCCAAGATCGAGAGCACGCTGAACGGCACCGACGCCACCCTGACCTTCGCCGCCGCCTACGTCACCACAGCCGACCCGAAAACCGCCACTCCCGGTGACGGTAACGCCACTCTGCCGTTCCTCCTGCAGTACGAATAAGCAGAAACGGCGTCCTTGAAGCCTGGCGGGGCCATCCGGCCTCGCCACTTCCCCGGTACCTGATGGTAATTCCTATGCTCCGTCGCACGATCTCCACCTGCCTGGGCGCCTTGAGCCTGGTGCTGGCTTCCCACGCTTCCGCGGGAATCTCTCTCAGCTCCACCCGTCTTGTCTTCAACAGCCCCAACAAAGAGGCCAGCATCACCGTTCGCAATACTGGAAAGGACGTTCTTGTTCAGTCATGGATCGACGGCGACAAGGATTCGGACACGCCACCACCTTTTGCCGTGACGCCTCCCCTGGCGCGCGTACCGGCGAACGAACGACAGCTGTTGCGCATTCTCTACGAAGGCAGCGGCATGCCCACCGACCGGGAGTCGGTGGTATGGCTCAACGTCCAGGAAATCCCCCAGACCACCGAAGGCCGCAACATCTTGCAGCTGGCCGTACGCCAGCGAATCAAGATGTTCTTCCGTCCGGAGGGGCTGACGACCGAAGCCCACCGTGCGCCGGAAGAACTGCAATGGCAGCTCGCGCGCCTTGGCGGCAAAGCGGAACTGAAGCTCCGAAACCCGGGCAAGTACCACGTCTCCATGAGCGATGTGAAGTTGGGCACCACGGTGGCCGTCGACTCCACCATGATCGCCCCCGGCGAAGAACGGGTATTCAGCGTCCCGGATCTGCCGTCTGCGAAAGCCGTTGATCTGACCTTCTCCAGCATCAACGACTACGGAGCCCTGGTGCCCTACTCCGCAAGCCTTTCCGTCGGGAGTCCCGCTGGAGCCACGGCAAAGCGGTCCGAGTGAGCTTTGTAACGAGCTCTATCCCCAAACCTCTGGCTCACCTCCGGCGGGCGCTTAACGCTCCCGCCTGGCACCGCTCGTTCCTGAGGGGGAGGTGAGTCGGGCAGCGCGGAGACATTGAGAAATGAGCAATTGGCCCAGTCATATCGAGGGACCGTGCACTCGGTTTCCCGCGGGCAACCGAAGGTCGCGCCCCCTGGGTCGCCGCAGCAGACTCGCGCTAGCCATTTCCCTGGCTCTCCCTTCGATGACGCTGTATGCCAAATCCCCCGAACCGCTACCAGTGGAAGGCGCCCAGGTCGACTCGTTCAACACGACCTTTCTCAAAGGTGCGCCGTCAGCCGTTGACCTGCAGTCCCTGCTGCTCGCGAACAGCGTCGTGCCCGGCAACTATCGGGTGGACCTTTATAGCAACGAGGTACTGGTCGGGCGCAGGGACATCGACTTTCTGCGCAATCAGCAAACGGGAATCGTCGAACCCTGCCTGAATATCGAGCTGCTGCATCTGCTGGGCATCGACCTGGCAAAGCTGGTGGAACAGGGCGTGGTCGATCCCGACACGGCGGACACCTGTTATGACCTGTCGACACTGATCGACCAGGCCACGCTGCGCTACGACTCGACTCGCCTGCGCCTGAGCGCCAGCATTCCGCAAATTGCCATGCTCCAGGGCCGGCGCGGCTATGTGGACCCGGCGTTGTGGGACAACGGCGTCACCGCCGCCTTCATCAACTACCAGTTCAACACCAACCGGAACCGGGACGACTACGGCCGGCAGACATTCAACAACCTGGGCCTGCGCAACGGCATCAACCTGGGGGCCTGGCGCCTGCGGAACGAATCGAACTACCGGACGGGCACTGGCCGGCCAAGCTCCTTCACCAGCAACCGCACTTACTTGCAGCGCGACGTCACAAGGCTCAAGGGGCAGCTCACCCTGGGTGAGATCTACTCCGACGCCCACCTGTTCGACAGCGTGCGCTACCGCGGCATCAAGCTGGCTTCCGATGACGCCATGAGGGCGGACAGCGAACGCGGTTACGCGCCGGTCATTCGCGGCGTTGCGGAAACCAACGCAACCGTGGAGATCCGCCAGAACGATTACATCCTCTACTCCACGACCGTGGCACCGGGTCCGTTCGAGATCAGCGACATCTACCCCACCGGTTCCAACGGCGACCTGGAGATCACCATCATCGAGGCCGACGGGCGCCGACGCGTGAGCCTGCAGGCCTTTTCAAGCCTGCCGACCATGGTCCGCGAAGGCCAACTGAACTACAGCCTTTCTGCAGGCGAGTTCAACAGCAACAGCGACGACCTCAAGAACCCGGCATTCGTCAGCGCGACTGCAGCCTACGGCCTGAGCAGCAACCTCACGGGCATTGCCGGCACCCAGGCCACCCAGGACTTCAATGCCGTATCGCTCGGTGCCGGGCGAAATACTCCGATTGGCGCCATGTCGGTCGACGTTACCCACTCGGCCAGCCGGGTTCGCGGGCTCTCCGCCCGAGGCAACAGCCTGCGTGCGCTGTACGCGAAGACCTTCACCGGCACCGACACCAGCTTCACCCTGGCGGCCTATCGCTACTCCACCGAAGGCTATCGGACGCTCTCCGACCATGTTCAAGAACTCACCCTGGGCATGCCGAGTACGAGTGGTCGCTCGAAGATCCGTACCGACCTGACCGTCAACCAGACCCTTGGCCAGCGCAAGTACGGCAGCCTCTACATCAACGCCAGCGACGAGCGTTATTGGAATCGGGGCGGTACGCGCAGCCTCTCCGCCGGCTACTCCAATGGCTGGCGCGACGTCAGCTACAGCTTCAGCGTGAGCCAGACCCGCAACATCGGAACCGCCGGCCCATCGAACGACGACACCCAGCTAAACCTTTCGGTGTCCTTCCCTCTGGGCTCGAGGCCGCGGGCGCCGCGCGTCTACCTCTCGAACACCCATCAGGACAACAACGACAACACGCAGGTCGGCGTGAACGGCTACCTGTCAGAAGAAGGCGACACCTCCTACTCGGTGCAAGGCAGCAAGAGCAGCAGCGGGGGCAGCTCGACCTCGGTCAACCTGAACAGCCGCACTTCGCTTGCCGAGATCAACCTTGGCTACAGCAAGGGACGCAGCTACACGTCGGAGAACCTCACCCTGTCCGGCTCCGTCGTCGCCCACGCGGGTGGCATCAACCTGGGTCAACCGGTAGGTGAAACCTTCGCACTGGTGGAGGTGCCCGACATCTCGGGTGTCGGTGTCAGCAACTTCAGCGGGGTCAACACTGGATACAACGGCTATGCCGTGGTGCCCAACGCCCAGCCCTACCGGACCAACTGGATCACCCTGGACACACGCAACCTCGGCGGAGGCGTCGAGATCGACAACGCTACCCAGCAAGTCGTACCGCGCCGCGGGGCCATAGTGCTGGCCCGTTACGAAGGGAAAAAGGGGCAACGCGTCCAGTTCGAGCTGTTCGACAGCCTGGGCCAACCCATCCCATTCGGCGCTTCGCTGGAAGATGCCAAGGGCAAGCAGCTTGCCATCTCCGATCCGAGCGGTAGGGCACTGGCCCTGGTCGAAGAGGACCAGGCCACGCTGACCATCAAGTGGAGTGGGCAACAATGCGCCGCCGCCTACGCGCTACCGCCGCAGGACAAGTCCAACAACTACCAGCGCTATCGCCTCAGTTGTCAGAACTGAGGGAAGAAAGGTCAGCCCTCGGGTCGTTCGGCGAGGTCGTTGCGCCGGGCGAACTCGATCAGCTCCAGCAAGGACCCGAGGTTGAGCTTCTGCTGGATGCGGGTCTTGTAGGTGCTGATGGTCTTGTTGCTGAGCAGCATGCGCTCGCCAATTTCCTTGTTCGACAGCCCGGTCGCCAGGTACTGCAAGACCATCAGCTCCTGGTTGGACAGTCTCTCCACCAGCTCACCTTCGCTCAGCGCCGGCGCCGTATTGCCGTTCAGAGCGTTAGAGGGAAACACGGTGAATCCGGCGTTGATGGCATTGATGGCCGTCAGCAGGTTCTGCAGGTCCTCTTCCTTGCTGACGAAGCCTTTTGCCCCCGCCTGGAGGCAGCGCTGGGAAAAGCCCTCTGCCGACTGCGAAGTCAGCACCAGGACATGACTGTCGAGCCCCAGCGCCTGGATTCGCGAGATGACATTGAGGCCATCAAGGCGCGGGATGCCGATGTCCAGAATGACGATATCCGGCTCGTGCTGACGGATCATCTGCAAGGCATCGACTCCGTTGTCAGCCTCGCCGACAACTTCCATTCCGTTGCGTTCCAGCAACATGCGGACAGCCATACGGATCACTGGATGATCGTCGACGATCAGGGCACTTCTCATTGCAACCTCGAAAAAGGGGCCAGGCATCCATGACGCTGCACCCGAACTTGGCCAAAGCCGACAACCGATGAATTTTCCTACAACCACCTAGGACGTGTCGCCTAGCTGGGGGCGCGTGTCCGTAGGTAACTTGGCCGTTATCCCAACTACTGTCGAGCCCGCCATGAAGAACTTGAGCATTCTGGTGCTGGAAGACGAACCATTCCAGCGCCTGATCGCGGTAACCGCCCTTCGGCAACTGGGGCTCGATAGGATCCACGAAGCAGCGGACGGTGCCAGCGCGCTGTCCTTGCTCGAAGCCTGCGGTGGAGTCGACATCGCCCTCTGCGACCTGCGCATGTCCGGCATGGATGGCGCGGCCTTTCTCCGTCACGCCAGCCAGGCCGGCGTCATCCGTTCGGTGATTCTCAGCAGCGAGGTGGGGCCTGAGCTGCGCCAGGCGACCACCGCCATGATCCGCTGCCTTGGCCTGGATTTCCTCGGTGACCTCGGCAAGCCCTTCGACCTGAAGCGTGCTGCCGACCTGATCGAACGCCATACGGCCCTTCCCACGCGGCCCGAAGCCCTCGTGGCTACCAATACGCCACCCACCCTGGAGGAAATCCGCAGGGGACTGGAACAGGGCGAGTTCGAGCCGTATTTCCAGCCGAAGGTGTGCATGCGCAGCGGTGAGCTCCAGGGGGCTGAAGTCCTCGCCCGCTGGCGCCATCCACGACGAGGCGTGTTATCACCCGCTCATTTCCTTCCAGCCTTCGAGCATCACCGCCTGGTCGATCGTCTGTTCTGGCGGTTACTAGAGCAGGGTCTGGAACTGCAGCAGGAACTCGGCCGCAGCGGACGGCAGGTGAACCTCGCCTTCAATCTCCACCCACGACAGCTGGGCAATCTCGATATTGCCGAGCGCGTGGGCCAGGCCTTGGAACTGGCTCGGCTGCCCGGCTCCGGGTTGACGTTCGAACTCACCGAAACGGGCCTGCTGGAAGCGCCAGCCGCCAGCCTGGAAAGCCTGGTCCGGCTGCGTCTTATGGGCTGCGGATTGGCCATGGATGACTTCGGCGCCGGCTATTCGTCGCTGGATCGCTTGTGTGAACTGCCCTTCAGCGAGGTCAAGCTGGACGCGACATTCGTCCGCAAGCTGAATAACCAGCCGCGAAGCGGGGCGGTCATCCGCGGCGCCGTCGCCATGGCCGAGGCCATGGACCTGACGCTGGTGGTGGAAGGCGTGGAAACCACCGAGCAACGTGAGCGCCTGCTTTCGCTCGGCTGCAAGGTGGCCCAGGGTTTCCTCTTCGCACGGCCGCTGGATCGCAGCAGCTTCCGGGCGCTGCTGGACGATCGTTCGCACCCCGGACGTCACTGATTCCGTGCCAGCTCCGCCAGCAACGCACTCTCCAGTTCCAGCATCGCCCGCCGGAGCCCCGCTGCACCCTCGTGCAGGTCCGAGGGTTGCGGCACCGGTAGCTTGCATGCCTGCTCGAGATCATTGCAGGCATCGATCAGCGGCTCCGCGCGGATCACACGTGCGGCGCCCTTGAGGCGGTGGGCGAGTTCAGCCAGGGCGGGCGCATCACTCCTCCCGGCCAGTTTGGCCAAGGGCTCCAGATCCCGCCGATTGGCCTCCAGCAACTCGTTCACCAGATTGCGAATCAGATCCGCATCACCGCCAGTAAGCGGCGCCAAGGGAGACAGGTCGAACAGGGCTTCGTCCTTGGCTTCCTCTGCTGGAGCCGTTTCCTGCACGACTTCGCCGCCCGACGCGCCCCAAAGCTTCTCTTCCAACAGGTCGAGACCGATGGGTTTGATCAGGCAGTCGTCCATGCCAGCTTGCAGGCCCCGCTCGATTTCCTCCGGTTGGGCATCAGCCGTCAAGCCGAGAATCAATGCCGGCGCACGCGGCCCCTGGCGCTCTTCGGCGCGGATCGCCCGGGCGAGATCGGCCCCACTCATGAGCGGCATGTGGCAATCGGTGGCGATCACATCGAACGGATAGGCTCGCCAGGCGGCAAGGGCCTCCACGCCATTCTCCACCGCGACCACTTCGTGCCCCAGGTAGGCCAGTTGCTGGGCGAGGATTTGCCGGTTCACCGGATGATCATCCACCACCAGTACCCGCAACCTGCGGCGCTGCTGTACGCGATCGGGCGAGGGGAACGCCGGCTCCTCGACCGGTTCGAGGCGGTGCAGGCGCAGTTCCAGGTCGATTCGCGTGCCCTGGCCAGGCGTACTGGCCAGGTTCAGCCGGCCACCCATCATTTCGCAGAGAGAGCGGCTGATCACCAGGCCCAGGCCCGCGCCTTCGGTCTGCTGGTTGCCGCGCTCCACCTGAGCGAAGGGGCGGAACAGCCGGCCTTGCTCCTCCAGCGAGATACCGATGCCCGTGTCCTCGACCCCGAGGTGGACGCGCAGCATTTCACCCTCCAGCGCCTCACCGCGGATGTGCACGCGAACACTGCCCTCGCGGGTGAACTTGATCGCGTTGCTGACCAAGTTGGAAAGGATCTGCTTGAAGCGCAGGGAATCCACCAGGACGTCGCCCTGGATACTGGAATCGATATCCAGCAGCAGGCTCAGGCGCTTCTGCCTTGCCAGCCCATCGAACACCCGTGCCACCGATTCCACCAGTTCGCGCAGGTTGGCCCGCTGCGGTGCCAGGCTGAGCCGGCCCGATTCGATACGGGCGATGTCGAGGATGTCACCGAGCAGCGCCAGCAGGCTGCGGGCCGAGCCGTAGGCCACTTCAATGCTGGAGCGGTCAATGGGCTGGTCGGCGGCACGCTTCAGCGCCAGTTCGAGAATACCGATCACCGCGTTCATCGGCGTGCGGATTTCGTGGCTCATGGTCGCGAGGAAGGTGGTTTTGGCCCGGCTGGCCTCGTCCGCCAGGTTCTTCGCCGATTCCAGTTCCTGCACCAGATGACGGTGCTCGGTGATGTCCAGCCACCCGCAGATTACCCCTTTGACCTTGCCGGCGGAGTCCTGGAAGGGTTGGATCCAGTGATCGATCCAGAGGCTCTTGCCGCCGAGACGAACGTGGTGGATGCCCTTGATCATTCGCCCTTCGGCCATCGCCTGGAGGTACAGCCGATGGAACTCCGGCGCCGCCTCGAAAACGTCTCCAGGCAGTTCCATCGGCGTGAGACCGCGCACCTGATCCGCCGGCAGCCCCAGGCTCGTCGAATAACTGCGGTTGCACGACAGCAGTCGGCCTTCGGTATCCCGCACGTAGAGGGGCGGCGGCATGCTGTCGGTCAGGGTTTCGATGAAGCGCAGCTCGTCGCTGAGCTGACGCTCGGCCGCCTGCCGCCGCCGCACTTCGCGACGCAGGCGCAGGACCCAGGCGAGCACGAGCAGCAGCAGCAGGGACGCACCGATGAGGATGCGCTGGACCAGCGCGCTGTAGTCGCGCCAGATCTGTGGGCTCATGGCCCGGATGCCGCGCCAACGATTCGAGGCTGCGTTCAGTTCGTCCGGCGAAATGCTGGCCAGAGCCTTCTCGATAATCGAATACAACTCGGTATCGCCGCGGCGCACGGCGAAGTTGGCATGCGCCGGATCGATGGGCGGCAGTGCCGCGATCTTCAGGCTGTTTTCGAACAGGGGCACCGTGTAGTACTGCGCGACCGGCATCGCCACCAACGCGAACTCCGCCTCGCCGGAACGCACCCTATTCATGGCATCCAGAGAGGAGGTGGCATCGATAAGCTGCATCTCGGGATAGATCTGCTGGATTTGCTTCCGGGCCACGTTACCGCGGCTAAGGGCGAGGCGCTGCCCCTTCTCCCCGATCGGCGCGACTTGGCCCTCTTCGCCCATAGGCGCCACCAGCACGAAGGGACTGGTAGAAATCGGACGGCTGAAGCGCAGCTGGCTTTCCCGTTCCTTGCTCGGCGTCAGGATGGCCAGGTCCGCGTCACCCTCTTCCAGATCCTCGAGTTGGCCGGCGGGGCCGCCGGTACGACTGACTGCTTCGAAACGCAACCCCGTGCGCACCGACACCATTTCCAGCACGTCCGCCACAACGCCACGTAGCTGACCACTTTCGTCGAAGTACGCAAGGGGTGCCTTGTCGTCATCGATCACCAGACGCACGACCGGATGGGACTGCGTCCAACGCGCTTCCTCGGGGGTGAGCGGCTGCAGGTCTCGGACGGGAATCACGCCAATACCCATCCAGCGCCGGGATATCTCATCAAGACGCGCCCGGCCCACCGCCCTCAAGGCCGCGTCGAGGCCACGCAACAGGCGCTGGTCCTGCTCCCGAACGATGAACGCGACGCCGACATCCGGCTGGTCGACGAAACGATCGAACCTGGCCATGCCATAGAAGTTGCGATTGAGCTGGTAGTAGACCGGCAGCAAGTCGCCCAGCAGCAGATCGGCCTCCCCGAACGCAACCGCCGCCAAGCCATCCTCCACCGACCGGGCAACCACCTGGCGCGCACCGGGATAGCGCTGGCCGAGCGCCTGGTCATGCCCCGGCACCAGGGCGACGGTGACGTCAGCGAGGTCCTGCGGGAAGTCGCGCTGGTCGTCATAGCGGCGGAACAGCGCCAGCCGATCAGTCGCAATGGGCACGCTGCGAACGACGCTTTGGCCGGCACCATCCTGGCCATCGCCAATCAGCAGGTCGATCTCTCCGGCCACCAGGGCCTGCAGCAGGGCGGGACGGTCGGGGTACCGACGCAACCTGATCTGCATGCCGAGCAATTGCCGGACCAGTGCCACGGCGTCGGCCGCGATGCCTTCGTAGCTTCCATCACGTCCAATGATTTCCAGGGGCGCGAACTCTCCACCGGTGACGCCCAACACCAGTTCGCGCTTCTGCCGTAGCCAGTGCCAGTCTTCCTCGCTGATCAACAGTTCCTGCTGATCGACCACCAATTGGCTGGAAAGGGTCAGTGGGCGAGCATCCTCGCCAGCGTAGGCGGTCCCCATCAAGAGAAGCCAGAAGAAGTGCAGGACTGCTCTGGAAAGGAAATTACGGATCACCTGGCCGGTCCGCCTCGAAGAGTTGAATGAACAGAACATTAGTTGAAACAGGGCACTTTTATCGGAAGGACCTACACGCCAAGAAGTCTGCCTACAGACTCTGTAGGAAACTTCCTAAACGTCCAATCAAAAGAAAAACCGCCAATATACTTCCGCCCCTGAACATTCACCTGCTACTTGGGACGCCCCGAAAACAGCACGGGCACGTCTCAGAGTCAGGTGAAAGTTAGTACGAAGTTATCAGATCGGTCTGAAGGAAAAGTTGCCGAGATTCTGAATAGGATTTCCGTTAAAGCCAACTTGGCATTCTCACGCCGATCGAAACGAACCCATCTCAATGGGCCGGCGTGGCCATCCACATCTTCGATACCCCCGTTCGCAACGGCAATTCCCGAAGGCCTGTGAGCGCTCCGTACTCATTGGAAACCTGACATGGAGAACCAACAGATGAACAAGGTACTGCTGATCGACAATCAGTCCATGATCCGATTTGCAACTCGTGTACTGCTGGAGCGAGAGGACTATGAAGTGATCGGTGAGACCGAGAGCGGCGTGGAAGGCCTGAGCATGGCGCGTGCGCTGCGACCCGACCTGGTGATACTGGATATCGCCATCCCCAAGCTCGACGGCCTGGAAGTCCTGGGCCGACTCAGCAGCATGGACGCCAACCTCAAACTGCTGGTACTGACCTCGCTGCCAGCCTCGCTGTACGCCAACCGCTGCCTGCAGGCGGGCGCCACAGGCTACATGTCCAAGCAGGAGCAAGCGGTCAGCCTGGTCTCGGCTGTGCGCTCGGTATTGTCCGGGTACAGCCTGTTTCCCAGCACGGTGCACCTGCCGGATACCTCGCAGCAGGGCGAGTGCAGCGACAGCCATTTGCTGGACACGCTGTCCGACCGCGAACTGGCGGTCCTGCAGAATCTGGCCAATGGCAAGAACAATCAGGAAATCGCCAAGCAGCTGTTCATCAGCCACAAGACGGTCAGTACTTACAAATCCCGTTTGATGGACAAGCTGAAGACCCGCAACCAGGTCGACCTGATCGACTTCGCCCGCCGCTATGTGGTGCCCACCCCCTGAGGGACGCGCACCGAAAGAAGATGCCGCCGCCTCAGCGGGGTGGCGGCAGCCCGATCACACACCCCACGTGCCGGGGTTGCGGCAGTTCGCGATGAGCCGCCGACATGGCCTCCACTTTGGCCGCCACTGGCGCAGCGAAGACCGCCGAACGCGATGTGTCGGCAGCCACGTTCATCAACATCTGCTCGCTGGCCGCCAGCAACTCCTCTCCCCCCTCCAGATATAACCCGTGGTGGATATGCAGCCGCTTGGCGTCATGGGCGAGCAGTTGGGTGCGCACCTCCACATCGGCGCCCAGCTTCACTTCGGCCAGGTAGTTGAGGTGGCACTCCAGAGTGAACAGGGTGTGGCCGGTGGACGCACGCCCCTGTTCGTCGAGGCCGATCTCGTCCATCAGGGAATCGGTGGCGTAGCTGAAGATCAGCAGGTAGAAGGCATCCCGCAAATGGCCGTTGTAGTCCACCCAGTCGGGCAGGACGGCGGTGCGGTAGGTGGTGAGGGCGTGGCCCATACGGAAACTCCCAGCAATGCGCCCTCTCCCCAACCCTCTCCCTGAAGGGAGAGGGGACCGGCACGGAGTGGCGGGAAGGTTTGAGGTTAGTCGGCGAAGGCGAAGCCGTGATTGGCCTTGGTTTCCTTGATGGCGCCGAGCACTGCCAACAGGCAATCGTCACGGTAGCGTTCCAGCTCGGCAATGCTACGCGAACCCTGCTGCTCGGAGGTGCCTTCCACTACCCGGTCGATCAGTTCGTCGGTCAATTCCGGGGCCGGCAGGTAGGTCCAAGGCAGTTGCAGCGCCGGACCGAACTGGGCCATGAAATGGCGCATGCCGGCGTTACCGCCCGCCAGTGTGTAGGTCAGGAAAGTCCCCATGAAGGACCAGCGCAAGCCGGCGCCAAAGCGGATGGCATCGTCGATTTCGCCGGTGCTGGCGACGCCGTCGTTGACCAGGTGCAGCGCTTCGCGCCAGAGGGCTTCGAGCAGGCGGTCGGCGATGAAGCCCGGCACTTCCTTGCGCACGTGCAGGGGGCGCATGCCCAGCGCGGTATAGATTTCGATGGCGGCCTGGACGGCCTCCGGCGCCGTCTTCTCGCCGCCCACCACTTCCACCAGGGGCAGCAGGTAGACCGGGTTGAAGGGGTGGCCCACCACGCAGCGCTCCGGGTGCACGGCATCAGCGTAGAACTCGCTGGGCAGCAAGCCCGACGTGCTGGAACCGATGATCACGTTCGGTCGTGCGGCAGCGCTGATCTTCGCGTGCAGATCGAGCTTGAGGTCGAGTCGTTCCGGCGCGCTTTCCTGAATGAAGTCGGCGTCGCGCACGCACTCTTCGATGGTCGCGACGAAGCGCAGGCGCTCCTGCGAAGCACCTGGCGCCAGGCCCTGTTTCTGCAGTGCCGGCCAGGCGTTGGCGATGCGAGAACGCAACGCTGCTTCAGCGCCGGGCGCCGGGTCCCAGGCGATGACATCGAGTCCGTGGGCCAGCGCGCGGGCGATCCAGCCGCTGCCGATGACGCCGCTGCCGAGGGCGGCGAAGATCTTGATCTGAGTGACGAAGGACATGGTGACTCCTGGACGGGCAAATCGAATTGGGTAAAGGCAGTCCGTAGGAGCGAGCTTGCTCGTGAAGCTCCTGGAAGCCTCATTCGCGAGCAAGCTCGCTCCTGCACATTCGTGCGGTCAACGCTGTTTCAGATTCATCTTCTTGCGCCCCTCCGCCGGGGTCAGGGCGCGGCCGCCGAGGCGCTGAATGATCTCGATGGCCCGCTCGACCAATTGACCGTTGCTGGCGTGCACGCCACGGTCGAGCCAGATGTTGTCTTCCAGGCCCACCCGCACGTTGCCGCCCAGCAACATGGCCTGGGCGACCATCGGCATCTGCGAGCGGCCGATGCCGAAGCCGGCCCAGGTGCAGCCAGCGGGTAGGTTGTCGGCCATGGCCTTCATGGTGGTGGTGTCGGCCGGAGCGCCCCACGGAATCCCCAGGCAGATCTGGAACAGCGGGTCTTCCAGCAGGCCTTCCTTGAGCATTTGCTTGGCGAACCAGAGGTGGCCGGTGTCGAAGATTTCCAGTTCGGCTTTCACCCCCAGCTCAGTGATGCGCTTGGCCCCGGCGCGCAGCTGGGCCGGAGTGGAGACGTAAATGAAATCGCCATCGCCGAAGTTCAGGGTGCCGCAGTCCAGGGTGCAGATTTCCGGCAGCAGTTCTTCCACGTGGGCCAGGCGCTCCAGCGGCCCGACCAGGTCGGTGCCGGTGCCGAACTCCAGGGGTTGCTCGCCCTTGCCGATTTCCAGGTCACCGCCCATGCCGGCGGTGAGGTTGATGATGATATCGGTGTCGCTCTCGCGGATACGTTCCACCAGCTCCCGGTACAGCGCGACATCGCGGCTCGGCTTGCCGGTTTTCGGATCGCGCACATGGCAGTGGGCGACGGTAGCGCCGGCCTTGGCGGCTTCGATGGCGGCAGCGGCGATTTCCTTCGGAGTGACGGGAATGGCCGGGTGCTTGCCGACGGTATCGCCGGCGCCGGTAACGGCACAGGTGACAATGACTTCGTAATTCACGGTTGTTTCATCCTTCTGCGAGGCGATCGGAAACCGTGCGCGGGCAGACCCGCGCACTGGGCGTTGCGTTGACTTACTTCAGCGAGGCGAGCGCGCTTTCGACGCCGTTCTTGCCGTCGAAGGTGGTGATGCCGGCGAGCCAGCCCTTGACCACTTCCGGATTGGCCTTGAGCCACTCACGGGCGACCTTGGCCGGGTCCTGACGCTCCATGATCGGCTGCATCAGTTCAGCTTCCTGCGCACTGGTGAAGCGCAGGTTGGTCAGCAGGCGATCGGCGTTGGGGCAGCGCTGGGCGAAGTCCGGAGCGGTAACGGTGGAGACCGTGGCGGCGCCATCGTTGGGGCCGAAAACGTCCTCGCTACCGGTGAGATAAGTGATAGGCATCTGGATGTTCATCGGGTGCGGTTTCCAGCCGAAGAAGACCACCGGTTTGTTGTTCTTCACCGCCCGCTTGACCGCCGTGAGCATGGCCGCCTCGCTGGACTCCACCAGTTTGAAGCCGCCCAGGCCGAACTGGTTGGTATCGATCATTTTCTGGATCGCGGTATTGGCACCGGAACCCGACTCGATGCCGTAGATCTTGCCGTCGAGCTGGTCCTTGAATTTCGCGATATCGGAGAAGGTGCGCAGGCCCAGATCGGCGGTGTAGGTGGGGACGGCGAGGACGGCGATGGCGTCGTTCAGCGAAGGCTCTGCGGCGACTTTCACCGACTTAGCTTCGAGGAAGGGCTTGATGTTGTCATCCATGATCGGCTTCCAGTAGCCGAGGAAGACATCGACCTGTTTCTTCTGGATGCCAGCGAAGATGATCTGCTGCGATGCCTGGGTCTGGGTGGTCTGGTACCCCAGGCTGCCGAGCAGTTCATTGGCAACGGCGGTGGTGGCAACGACGTCGGTCCAGCCGACCACGCCTACGCGGATCTTCTGGCAACTGGCGTCTTCGGCGGCGAGTACGGCGGTGGTGGAGAGGGCGAACAAACAGCAACCAGCGAATGCGGTGAGACGTTTCATTGATGCTCCCCTTGCGGCCAAACGGTTTGTATTTTGTTTTCCAGGAGCCGGGGGCGACTCCTTCCGTCTTCGGGCGCCACGACAACCCGATGGAGACAAATTACTCAGCGTCCGAATCCGCGATTCGAACTAAAACGACTACCTGTTGAACAGGAACGACCACCTTTCTTGCACGCGGCGGCATAGTGTTTTTTAGTGCCTTATCCCCTTCGCGGAAAGCGGCCATGCCCCAGACGTTCAGCTTCCTCCTGCTGCCGGGCTTTTCCATGATCGGCCTGATGTCGGCGGTCGAGCCCTTGCGGGTGGCCAATCGCTTTCGGAGTGAGCTGTACCGCTGGCGGCTGCTGAGCCTGGATGGAGGCCCGGTGCCGGGGAGCAACGGCATGTCGCTGAACGTGGATGGCGGGTTGGACTCACCGCCAGAAGGCGATTGCCTGTTCGTGGTGGCCGGCTTCGAGCCGCTGGCCAGCTTCGGCCCGCGCCTGGCCCACTGGCTCAATCGTGCCGAGCGCGACGGCCTGCTGCTGGGTGGCATCGATACCGGCAGCTTCGTCCTGGCCGAAGCCGAACTGTTCAGCCGCCAACGCCTGACCCTGCATTGGGAGGCCATCGAAGCCTTCCAGGAGCGCTACCCGGTACTCAGCGTCACCCAGGAATTGTTCGAGATCGACGGCAAACGGATCACCAGTGCAGGGGGAACCGCCAGCCTCGACCTGATGCTCACGCTGATCGCCCGCAGCCATGGCGAAGCCCTGGCGCTGCAGGTGTCGGAGCAGTTCGTGCTGGGCCGCATCCGCACCCAACAGGACCACCAGCGCATGCAGATCGCCAGCCGCTTCCACGTGCATAACAAGAAGGTGGTGCAGGTGATCGGCGAGATGGAGCGACACAGCGAGACGCCCCTGAGCTCGCGGGAACTGGCCGAGCGGGTCAGCATCACCCCGCGCCAGCTGGAGCGGCTGTTCCGCCTGCACCTGAAGGAAACGCCATCGAATTTCTACCTCGGCCTGCGCCTGGACAAGGCCCGCCAGCTATTGCGCCAAACCGACATGAGCGTGCTGGAAGTCGCCCTGGCCTGTGGCTTCGAGTCGTCGTCCTACTTCTCCCGTGCCTACCGAGCACGCTTCGCCACCTGCCCGAGCCAGGACCGGCATGAGCATCCGGATCAGGAACCTGTAGGGGCGAATTCATTCGCCAAGCAGGCCGCAGGTCTGCCCTGAAACCTTGCAGGGGGCAGCAGAGCTGCCCTTGGCGAATGAATTCGCCCCTACAGGCATTTGTACTCGCAAGGCCACCTGTTATCCGCCGGACAGATATGCCAGCGCGACAGACTTGGTGAACCGAGGGCTCGTGAGGGCACTGGTTTGTTGTGGGGGCGAATTCATTCGCTATGCAGGACGCAGTCCTGCCAATGGCCTTGCAGGGGGGCAGCAGAGCTGCCCATAGCGAATGAACTCGCCCCACAAGAGAGAAGAGCCCCCACGGTGGGCTACACAGCCCTTCCCTGCTCCGCCAGCGCCTGCTGCACCAAGGGGTGCAGGCATTCGCCATGGTGCTCGACCTGCCAGGCCATCAGTTCTATGCGCATGGCCGGCGTCCAGAAGCTCTGCAGGTGGGTGCGCACGCCCTTCACCGCTTGCTCCTTGTCCGGCTCGGAAGCGAAGAACTGGGCGATCTGGTTGGCCATCTTGATCAGGTTGTCGGTGCTCATCGGCGTACCTCGACTTTTTCGGTCCTGCGGCGATCCTTGAGCAGGCGCCGCTGTTCGTCACTGAACTCTTGATAGCGTTTCTGCCATTCGGAGGGGTGGTAGACCCGCGTCACCTCCACGGCTGTCACCTTGTACTCCGGGCAGTTGGTGGCCCAGTCGGAGTTGTCGGTGGTGATCACGTTGGCCCCCGATTCGGGGAAGTGGAAGGTGGTGTACACCACCCCCGGCGCCACCCGCTCGCTGACCTTGGCGCGCAGCACCGTCTGTCCGGCGCGGCTGCCCACGCCCACCCAGTCGCCCTCGGTGATCCCCCGGCTCTCGGCATCGGTCGGGTGGATCTCCAGACGGTCCTCTTCATGCCAGGCGACGTTGTCGGTGCGCCGGGTCTGGGCGCCGACGTTGTACTGGCTGAGGATGCGGCCGGTGGTCAACAACAGCGGATAGCGGTTGTTGACCTTCTCTTCCGTGGGCACATAGCCGGTGAGCATGAAGCGTCCCTTGCCCCGCACGAATTCCTCGATGTGCATGGTCGGCGTGCCATCCGGCGCAGCGTCGTTGCAGGGCCATTGCAGGCTGCCGTGACGATCCAGCTCGGCGTAGCTCACGCGGGTGAAGGTCGGGGTCAGGCTGGCGATCTCGTCCATGATCTGGGACGGGTGCTTGTAGTCCATCTTGTAGCCGAGGGCGTTGGCCAGCAGCTGCGTCGCCTCCCAGTCGGCCTTGCCGCCCAGCGGGTCCATCACCTTACGTACGCGGGAGATGCGCCGCTCGGCGTTGGTGAAGGTGCCGTCCTTCTCCAGGAAGGAGCTGCCCGGCAGGAAGACATGGGCGAACTTGGCGGTCTCGTTGAGGAAGATGTCCTGCACCACCACGCATTCCATGGCCGACAGGGCGGCGGTGACGTGCTGGGTGTTGGGGTCGCTCTGGGCGATGTCCTCACCCTGGCAGTAGAGCGCCTTGAAGGTGCCACCGAGGGCCGCCTCGAACATGTTGGGGATGCGCAGGCCCGGATCGGGCTGCAGGGTCACGCCCCAGGCCTGCTCGAACTGGGCGCGCACGGTGTCGTTGGAAACGTGGCGATAGCCGGGCAGTTCATGGGGGAACGAACCCATGTCGCAGGAACCCTGCACGTTGTTCTGCCCACGCAGCGGGTTCACGCCGACGCCCTCGCGGCCGATGTTGCCGGTGACCATGGCGAGGTTGGCGATGCCCATCACCGAGGTGCTGCCCTGGCTGTGCTCGGTCACGCCCAGGCCGTAGTAGATGGCTGCGTTGCCGCCGGTGGCGTAGAGCCGCGCAGCGGCGCGAATGTCGTCGGGCGACACGCCGCAGATCGGTCCCATGGCCTCGGGGGAGTTTTCCGGCAGGCTGACGAAATCGCGCCAGCGGGCGAAGTCAGTCGCTTCGCAGCGAGCATCCACGAAGTCCTGTTTGACCAGGCCTTCGGTGACGATCACATGGGCCAGGGCGTTGAGCATGGCCACGTTGGTGCCCGGACGCAGCGCCAGGTGCAGCTCGGCGCGGGCGTGGGGCGAATCCACCAGGTCGATGCGGCGCGGGTCGATGACGATCAGCCGCGCGCCCTGACGCAGGCGGCGCTTGAGCTGGGAGCCGAACACCGGGTGGGCGTCGGTGGGGTTGGCACCGATCACCAGCACCACATCGGCCTGCATCACCGAGTCGAAGCTCTGGGTACCGGCGGATTCCCCGAGGGTCTGCTTGAGACCGTAGCCGGTGGGCGAGTGGCAGACACGGGCGCAGGTGTCGACGTTGTTGTTGCCGAAGCCGGCACGCACCAGCTTCTGCACCAGGTAGGTTTCTTCGTTGGTGCAGCGGCTGGAGGTGATGCCACCGATGGAGTCGCGCCCGTACTCGAGCTGGATGCGGCGAAATTCGCTGGCCGCGTAATTCACCGCCTCGTCCCAGCTGACTTCCTGCCAGGGATCGCTGATGTGCTTGCGGATCATCGGCTTGGTGATGCGATCCGGGTGCGTGGCGTAGCCGAAGGCGAAACGGCCTTTCACGCAGGAATGGCCGTGGTTGGCCTGGCCGTTCTTGTCCGGAACCATGCGCACCAGCTGGTCGCCCTTCATTTCGGCTTTGAACGAGCAGCCCACGCCGCAATAAGCGCAGGTGGTGATGACGCTACGCTCGGGCTGGCCAAGCTCGACCACGCTCTTCTCCATCAGGGTGGCGGTTGGGCAGGCCTGTACGCAGGCGCCGCAGGACACGCATTCGGAGTCGAGGAAGTTCTCGCCACCGGCCGCCGCCACGCGGGACTCGAAGCCACGTCCGCTGATGGTCAGGGCGAAGGTGCCCTGGGTTTCCTCGCAGGCGCGCACGCAGCGGTTGCAGACGATGCACTTGCTCGGGTCGTAGTCGAAATAGGGGTTGGAAACGTCCTTCTGCTCGTCCAGGTGGTTGGCGCCGTCGTAGCCGTAACGCACCTCGCGCAGGCCCACCTGGCCGGCGACGGTCTGCAGTTCGCAGTTTCCGTTGGCCGAGCAGGTCAGGCAGTCCAGCGGGTGGTCGGAGATGTACAGCTCCATGACGTTGCGACGCAGGGTGGCGAGCTTGGGCGTCTGGGTATGGACCACCATGCCTTCGGTCACGGGCGTCGTGCAGGAGGCCGGATAACCGCGCATGCCGTCGATTTCCACCAGACACATGCGGCAGGAGCCGAAGGCTTCCAGGCTGTCGGTGGCGCAGAGTTTGGGAATGGTGGTGCCGAGCAGCGCGGCGGCACGCATCACCGAGGTGCCGGCGGGCACACTGATCTCACGACCGTCGATGCTCAGGCTGACCTGCGCCTCGCTTTCGCGGGCCGGGGTGCCGAGGTCGATATCGCTGGCGGGATCGAAGATGTTGATCATTGGTCGGCCTCCACGGGCTCAAGACCGAAGTCGGCAGGGAAGTGCTTGAGCGCGCTGGTCACCGGGAAGGCAGTCATGCCACCCAGGGCGCAGAGCGAGCCGTACGTCATGGTGTCGCAGAGGTCCTTGAGCAGCAGGGCCTGCTCCTCGCGCGCGGTGATGTCCGTGGCGGCGATCAGGCGGTCCACCACTTCCACGCCGCGGGTCGAGCCGATGCGGCAGGGCGTGCACTTGCCGCAGGATTCCTCGGCGCAGAACTGCAGGGCGAAGCGGGCCATATGGGCCATGTCCAGGCTGTCGTCAGCCACCACGACGCCGCCGTGGCCGAGCATCGCGCCCATGGCGGCGAAGGCCTCGTAGTCCAGCGGCGTATCGAATTGCGACGGCGGCACCCAGGCACCCAGCGGTCCACCTACCTGAGCAGCCTTCAGCGGGCGGCCACTGGCGGTACCGCCGCCATAGCCCTCCACCAGCTCGCGCAGGCTCAGACCGAAGGCGCGCTCCACCAGCCCGCCATGGCGGATATTGCCGGCGAGCTGGAAGGGCATGGTGCCCAGCGAGCGACCCATGCCGAAGTCCCGGTAGAACTGCGCGCCACGGGCGAGAATCACCGGCACCGAGGCCAGGGTGAGCACGTTGTGGACCAGGGTCGGCTGGCCGAACAGGCCCTGCAGCGCCGGCAGCGGTGGCTTGGCACGGACCACGCCGCGCTTGCCTTCCAGCGAATCCAGCAGGGCGGTTTCCTCACCGCAGATATAGGCACCAGCGCCGACGCGCACGTCGAGGTCGAAGGCCCGGCCGCTGCCACCGACGTTGGCGCCGAGGTAGCCGGCCTCGCGGGCGATCTCGATGGCCGCGCGCAGGTTATCCACGGACTGCGGGTACTCGGAGCGCACGTAGATGTAGCCCCTGGTGGCGCCGACGGCGAGGCCGGCGATGGCCATGCCCTCGATCAGCAGGAAGGGGTCGCCTTCCATCAGCATGCGGTCGGCGAAGGTGCCCGAGTCGCCTTCGTCAGCGTTGCAGACCACGTACTTCTGCGCGGCGGCGGCCCCGCGCACGGTGCGCCACTTGATGCCTGCCGGGAAGGCTGCGCCGCCCCGGCCACGCAGGCCGGAATCCAGCACAGCGGTGACGACGTCATCACCGCTCAGGCCGATGGCGCGGGCCAGCCCTTCGAAACCGCCGTGAGCCCGGTAATCATCCAGGGACAGCGGCCGGGTGATGCCGGCACGGGCGAAGAGCAGGCGCTGCTGGCTCTTCAGGTAGGGAATCTCCTCCACCAGGCCAAGGGCCAGCGGATGGCCGCTGGCATCGCCCTGTAGGGCGTCCAGCAGGGACGGCACGTCCTCCGGCGCAACCGGGCCGAAACCCAGGCGACCTTCGGCGCTTTCCAGCTCCAGCAGCGGTTCCAGCCAGTAGAGGCCACGGGAACTGGTGCGGTGGATATCCAGTGGCAGCTTTCGTTGCTCCGCTTCGCGGGCGAGCGCCGTTGCCACATCATCCGCGCCGACGGCACGGGCGACGGAATCACAGGAGACGTACAGCGTCAGCATGAGCCGTCCTCCAGGCAACCGTTCACCAGGGAACGCAGGCGCTCGGGGGTGAGGCGTGCGTGCAGGCGTCCGTCCAGCTCCAGGGCGGGCGAACAAGCGCAGGCGCCCAGGCAGTAGACCGGTCGCAGGCTGATCTGGCCGTCGGCACTGGTGCCGTGGTCATCCAGCTCCAGCTGTTCGCGCAACTGCGCGGCGAGGCGCTCGGCGCCCATGCTCTGGCAGGACTCGGCACGGCACAGCCGCAGGGTATGACGCGCCGGCGGCGTGGTGCGGAAGTCGTGGTAGAAGCTGATCACCCCGCGCACCTCGGCCAGGCTGAGGTTGAGGGCATGAGCGATCTCGGGAATGGCGACATCGGGGATGTACCCCGCGCCTTCCTGGATGGCGTGCAGGATCGGCAGCAGGGCACCGGGGGTGTCCTTCTCGCGCTCCAGCACGCTATGGATCAGAGGCAGGTGAAGCGTCTCATCAGGCATACAGCGTTCCTCTGCTTCGCGGACGACAGCACAGTGCCATTCATCGTCCGGAGGTCTCGGCTGCGGCTCACTCACCACGTCACGGAGCGTGGCCTGTGGTGGCCGTCCTAGCGTCCCGAAACGCATCTACGCGCGCTGGTCCGGGGCATTCGGGGAGCTTGCCATCCCCGTCATTCGGAAATTTCACCCCAGCGACCCTGCGCATTCTGAAACCGACGCAGGCCGACGGAGCGCTCCGTACCTTCCTTTATAGGCGGTGGGCGGAGGCACTTGGCGACGGGCGGACCTGTGGTTTGCCGCAGGACTACCTGTAGGGGCGAATTCATTCGCCAAGGGCGGCGCAGCTGCCCCACAGACCCGCAGGGCGAACCTGCGGTCCGCTTGGCGATTGAAATCGCCCCTACAACGGCCAGTGCCAGTCTCGCCAGATGGGTAGTTCCGAACCCCGCTTGCCCATTAGCGACCAGCTTGACGCTTTCGGCAATACCCCGGTCGCTTTTGTGCGATAGCGCCGAATTCCCCAGGGATATGCTCCCCTCAAAGCGCCGGCAGAAGATTCGGCGCATGCATAACAGGGGACAGCCTGATGAGCCCAGCCGAACTGCACGCCGACAGCATCGTCATCGACGGTCTGATCATCGCCAAGTGGAACCGTGAACTCTTCGAAGACATGCGCAAGGGTGGCCTGACCGCCGCCAACTGCACCGTGTCGGTGTGGGAGGGTTTCCAGGCGACGGTGAACAACATCACCGCGAGCAACAAGCTGATCCGCGAGAACAGTGACCTGGTGATCCCGGTGCGGACCACCGCCGACATCCGCAAGGCCAAGGAACTGGGCAAGACCGGCATCCTCTATGGCTTCCAGAACGCCCATGCGTTCGAAGACCAGATCGGCTACGTCGAGGTGTTCAAGCAGCTGGGCGTGGGCATCGTGCAGATGTGCTACAACACCCAGAACCTGGTCGGCACCGGCTGCTACGAGCGTGACGGCGGCCTCTCCGGCTTCGGTCGCGAGATCGTCGCCGAGATGAACCGCGTCGGCGTCATGTGCGACCTGTCCCACGTGGGTTCCAAGACCTCTGAAGAGGTCATCCTCGAATCCAAGAAGCCGGTCTGCTACTCCCACTGCCTGCCGTCCGGCCTGAAAGAACACCCGCGCAACAAGTCCGATGAAGAACTGAAGTTCATCGCCGACCACGGCGGCTTCGTCGGCGTGACCATGTTCGCGCCCTTCCTCGCCAAGGGTATCGACTCGACCATCGACGACTACGCCGAAGCCATCGAGTACGTGATGAACATCGTGGGCGAAGACGCCATCGGCATCGGTACCGATTTCACCCAGGGCCATGGCAAGGAATTCTTCGAGTGGCTGACCCACGACAAGGGTTACGCCCGCCGCCTGACCAACTTCGGGAAGATCGTCAATCCGCTGGGCATCCGCACCGTGGGCGAGTTCCCCAATCTCACCGAAACCCTGCTCAAGCGCGGCATGCCCGAGCGCGTGGTGCGCAAGGTCATGGGCGAGAACTGGGTCCGCGTACTGAAGGACGTCTGGGGCGAGTGATCGCTCTTCTCCCCTCTCCCCTCCGGAGAGGGGCCAAACCCTCACCCCAACCCTCTCCCAGAGGGAGAGGGGGTTAATGAAGCCCGCAGCCGGGCCCAAATCGAATTCCGGAGCTAGAACAACATGGCCAAACACTCCCCTGAAATGCCCATCGAAGTCGACAGCGAAACCGGTGTCTGGACCACCGACGCCCTGCCGATGCTGTACGTGCCCCGTCACTTCTTCGTGAACAACCACATGGGCATCGAAGCCGAGCTGGGCCCGGAGCGCTACGCCGAAATCCTCTACAAGGCCGGCTACAAGTCCGCCTGGCACTGGTGCGAGAAGGAAGCTGAATGCCACGGCCTGGAAGGCGTAGCGGTGTTCGAGCACTACATGAAGCGCCTGTCCCAGCGCGGTTGGGGCCTGTTCCAGATCGAGTCCATCGACCTCGACAAGGGCACCGCCCAGGTCCGCCTGAAGCACTCCGCGTTCGTGTACGTGTACGGCAAGGTAGGCCGCAAGGTCGACTACATGTTCACCGGCTGGTTCGCCGGCGCCCTGGATCAGATTCTCCAGGCCCGCGGCAGCAGCGTCCGCACTGTCGCCGAGCAGGTGTACAGCGGCTCGGAAGAAGGCCACGACGACGGCCTGTTTATCGTCAAACCCATCAACGAATAAGAGATCGGAGATAGGGCAATGGCATTCGAAGCTATGTTCCAGCCGATCCAGATCGGCAAACTCACCATCCGTAACCGTGTGCTCTCCACCGCGCACGCCGAGGTTTACGCCACTGACGGCGGCATGACCACCGAGCGCTACGTGAAGTACTACGAAGAGAAGGCCAAGGGCGGAATCGGCCTGGCCATCTGCGGTGGTTCCTCGGTGGTCGCCATCGACAGCCCGCAGGAATGGTGGAGCTCGGTGAACCTGTCCACCGACCGCATCATCCCGCACTTCCAGAATCTGGCCGACGCCATGCACAAGCACGGCGCCAAGATCATAATCCAGATTACCCACATGGGGCGCCGCTCCCGCTGGGACGGCTTCAACTGGCCGACCCTGATGTCGCCGTCCGGCATCCGCGAGCCCGTGCACCGCGCCACCTGCAAGACCATCGAGGTGGAAGAGATCTGGCGCGTGATCGGCAACTACGCCCAGGCCGCGCGCCGGGCGAAGGAAGGCGGCCTGGACGGCGTCGAGCTGTCCGCCGTGCACCAGCACATGATCGACCAGTTCTGGAGCCCGCGCGTCAACAAGCGTACCGACGAGTGGGGCGGCACCTTCGAAGGCCGCATGAAGTTCGGTCTGGAAGTGCTCAAGGCCGTGCGCGCTGAAGTCGGCGACGATTTCTGCGTGGGCATGCGCATCTGCGGTGACGAATTCCACCCGGACGGCCTGTCCCACGAAGACATGAAGCAGATCGCCAAGTACTACAGCGACACCGGCATGCTCGACTTCATCGGCGTGGTCGGCTCGGGTTGCGACACCCACAACACCCTGGCCAACGTGATCCCGAACATGAGCTTCCCGCCGGAGCCATTCCTGCACCTGGCGGCCGGCATCAAGGAAGTGGTCAACGTCCCGGTCCTGCATGCGCAGAACATCAAGGACCCGAACCAGGCCACCCGCATCCTCGAAGGCGGCTACGTGGACATGGTCGGCATGACCCGCGCCCACATGGCCGACCCGCACCTGATCGCCAAGATCAAGATGGGCCAGATCGACCAGATCAAGCAGTGCGTCGGCGCGAACTACTGCATCGACCGCCAGTACCAGGGCCTGGACGTGCTCTGCATCCAGAACGCCGCCACGTCCCGTGAATACCTGGGCGTACCGCACATCATCGAGAAGACCACCGGCGTGAAACGCAAGGTAGTCGTCGTCGGCGGCGGCCCGGCTGGCATGGAAGCGGCCCGCGTGGCTGCCGAACGCGGTCACGACGTGACCCTGTTCGAGAAGAAGGACCAGCTCGGCGGCCAGATCACGATCGCCTCCAAGGCACCGCAACGTGATCAGATTGCCGGCATTACCCGTTGGTACCAGTTGGAGATCGCGCGCCTCGGCGTCGACCTGCGCCTGGGCACTGCGGCCAACCCGGAAGCCATCCTCGACCTCAAGCCGGACATCGTCGTCCTGGCCAACGGCGGCCATCCGTTTCTGGAGCAGAACGAGCACTGGGGCGCAGCGGAAGGCCTGGTCGTGAGCAGCTGGGACGTGCTCAACGGCACCGTGGCGCCGGGCAAGAACGTGCTGGTCTACGACACCATCTGCGAATTCGGCGGCATGTCGGCGGCGGACTATCTGGCCGAGAAAGGTGCCCAGGTGGAAATCGTCACCGACGACATCAAGCCGGGCATCGCCATGGGCGGCACCACCTTCCCGACCTACTACCGCAGCATGTATCCGAAGGAAGTGATCATGACCGGCGACCTGATGCTGGAGAAGGTCTACCGCGAAGGTGACAAGGTCGTAGCGGTGCTGGAGAACGAGTACACCGGCGCGCGCGAAGAGCGTGTGGTGGACCAGATCGTCATCGAGAACGGTGTGCGCCCCGACGAGAGCCTGTACTACGCGCTCAAGGACGGTTCGCGCAACAAGGGTCAGATCGATGTCGAGGCGCTGTTCGCCATCAAGCCGCAGCCCTGCCTGAGCCAGCCCGGCGACGGTTACCTGCTGTTCCGTATCGGCGACTGCGTGGCCCAGCGCAACACCCACGCGGCGATCTACGACGCTCTGCGTCTGTGCAAGGACTTCTAAGCGCCCACACGGACGGCCCCCTCTCCCGCTTGCGGGAGAGGGCGGGGGGGAGAGGGCAAGCCGGCGACCCCTGCGTTTTCGGCATCCCCCTCTCCCTAACCCTCTCCCTCAGGGGGAGGGGACTGGTTCGGAGCACCCCTTTCGGTCCCTGCAAGGAGACCAACTAGAATGCTGAACACCCTTCTTCCCATCCTGCTCTTCGCCGCCCTCGGCCTTGCCGTTCTGGGCGCCGCGAAGCGCTTCTTCATGTGGCGCCGGGGCCGACCCTCCAAGGTCGACTGGATCGGCGGCCTGCTGAAGATGCCGCGCCGCTACCTGGTGGATCTGCACCATGTGGTCGAGCGCGACAAGTACATGTCCAAGACCCACGTGGCCACTGCCGGCGGTTTCGTGCTGTCGGCCGTGCTGGCAATTGCCGTGCACGGCTTCGGCCTGCACAGCCGGATCCTCGGCTTCGCCCTGCTGGCCGCCACCGTGCTGATGTTCGTGGGCGCCCTCTTCGTCGCCAAGCGCCGTCTGGACCCGCCGTCCCGACTGTCCAGAGGCCCGTGGATGCGCCTGCCGAAGAGCCTGCTGATGTTCGCGGCAAGCTTCTTCATCGCGACCCTGCCGGTCGCCGGCATCCTCCCGGAAGGCTTCGGCGGCTGGTTCCTCGCCGGCATCCTCGCCATTGGCGTGGCCTGGGGCGTGTCCGAGCTGTTCCTCGGCATGACCTGGGGCGGCCCGATGAAGCACGCCTTCGCCGGTGCCCTGCACCTGGCCTGGCACCGCCGTGCCGAGCGTTTCGGCGGCGGTCGTTCCACCGGCCTCAAGGCGCTGAACCTGAACGATCCCGAGGCACCCCTCGGCGTCGAGAAACCCACCGACTTCACCTGGAACCAACTGCTCGGCTTCGACGCCTGTGTCCAGTGCGGCAAATGCGAGGCCGTGTGCCCTGCGTTCGCTGCCGGCCAGCCGCTGAACCCGAAGAAGCTGATTCAGGACATGGTCATCGGTCTGGCTGGCGGCAATGACGCCAAGTTCGCCGGCAGCCCCTATCCGGGCATCCCGCTGGGCGAACACGCGGGTGGCCCGCACCAGCCGATCGTGGTCCAGGGCGGCAAGGGCCTGGTAGAAGCGGACACCCTCTGGTCCTGCACCACCTGCCGTGCCTGCGTCGAGGAATGCCCGATGATGATCGAGCACGTCGATGCCATCGTCGACATGCGCCGTCACCTCACCCTGGAAAAGGGCGCCACCCCGAACAAGGGTGCCGAAGTGCTGGAAAACCTGATCGCCACCGACAACCCCGGCGGCTTCGCCCCCGGTGGTCGCCTGAACTGGGCCGCGGACCTGAACCTGCCGCTGATGAGCGAGAAAAAGCAGGCCGACGTGCTGTTCTGGGTCGGCGACGGTGCCTTCGACATGCGCAACCAGCGCACCCTGCGCGCGTTCGTCAAAGTCCTGAAAGCCGCCAACGTCGACTTCGCCGTGCTCGGCCTGGAAGAACGCGACAGCGGTGACGTGGCCCGGCGCCTGGGCGACGAAGCCACCTTCCAGCAACTGGCAAAACGCAACATCGCGACCCTCAACCAGTACCGCTTCAAGAAGATCGTTTCCTGCGATCCGCACAGCTTCCATGTGCTGAAGAACGAGTACGGCGCCCTGGGCGGCAACTACGACGTCCTGCACCACAGCACCTTCATCAACGAACTGGTGCAAGGCGGCAGCCTCAGCCTCGGCCAGCACAAGGGCGGCAGCGTGACCTACCACGACCCGTGCTACCTCGGCCGCTACAACGGCGAGTACGAAGCCCCGCGCGCCGTGCTCAAGGCCATCGGCATCGAGGTCAAGGAAATGGAACGCTCCGGCTTCCGTTCCCGTTGCTGCGGCGGTGGCGGTGGTGCTCCGATCACCGACATCCCTGGCAAGCAGCGGATCCCCGACATGCGCATGGTGGACATCAAGGAAACCGGCGCCGAACTCGTGGCCGTCGGCTGCCCGCAATGCACCGCGATGCTCGAAGGCGTGGTCGCCCCGCGCCCGGAGATCAAGGACATCGCCGAACTGGTGGCCGACGTGCTGATCGAGGCGCCGCTGGAAGCAAAAAAGCCAGCCGCGGCTAAAGCTGCTGTGGAGGTGGCGTGATGAACATCCCAGCCCCGGTAGCAGGTGTAGGAGCGAGCTTGCTCGCGAACCGACACCGCGCCGACGTCATTCCCTTCGCGAGCATGCTCGCTCCTACGAAAAGCACGCTGGAGGCCTGCCCATGAGCGACATCATCCGCCGCGACCCGCGTGCCGAGTGGATCGCCCGCAACCGCCTGCACCCGCTGCATGCCGCCATGCAGACCCAGGGGCAGACGAGCTGGATGGGCCCTAACGGCCTGCTTCGCAAGAATCCCCACGCCGCTGCCGCCGGGTTCATCGGCCCGAACGGCCTCAAGCGCATCGACCGCAGCGGCGCCCAGCAGGGCACCGCCGGTAAGCGCAATGCCGCCAGCGAAGTGGTGCAGCTGCCGCTGCACGTGATTGAACAACCGGCCTTCCACATCTGCGTGGTGCCGGACATGGTCGGCGGCCGTCTTTCCAGCCACGACAAGGACCTTCTCGGCCTGGCCAACAAGCTGGCCGGCAGCGAAGGCGCGGTGGTCGCCGTGCTCTTCGGCGAAGACAAGGAATCCGCCTTCGACACGGCTGGCGTCGACCGCATCCTGCGTATCGCGGGTAGCGAGTTCGACGGCTACGCACCGGAAGCCCGCGTGCTCGCGCTGAGCGCCGTGGAAAGCCAGTTGGCGCCGCGCCACTGGCTGCTGCCCGACAGCCGCACCGGTGGTGGTGAACTGGGCCGACGCCTGGCCGCGAAGCTGGGCGAGCGCCCGGCCACCCGCGTCTGGCAAGTCGCCAACGAACAAGCCACTGGCCGCGCCGGTGCAGGCCGCGAGGACCTGGTACGTGCCGTGCCGCGCCTGATCCTGGCCGCCGCCGAATGCGCCGAACCGGTCAGCGAAACCCGTCATGAAGCCCGTTCGCTGGAACTGTCGGCGAACATCGCCCACAGCCTGCCGCGCATCGAGGACCTCGGCCCGGTGGCCGTCGACCCGGCGCAGATCCCCATGGCCGAGGCGGAGTTCATCCTCTCCGGCGGTAACGGCGTGAAGGACTGGGCCCTGTTCCACGAAGCGGCCGGCGCCCTCGGCGCCACCGAAGGCGCATCGCGCGTGGCGGTGGACGACGGCTTCATGCCGCGTAATCGCCAGGTGGGTGCGACAGGTACCTGGGTCACCGCGCGCGTCTACCTCGCGGTGGGTATCTCCGGTGCCATCCAGCACCTGCAAGGCATCGGCGCCTGCGACAAGGTGGTGGCGGTGAACATGGACCCGGGCTGCGACATGATCAAGCGCGCCGATCTCTCGGTGATCGGCGACTCCGGCGCCATCCTCGCCGCGCTGATCCAGCTGGCCACCGAATACCGTCAGGGAGGGGCACGCGATGCCGCATGACGCACTGAAGATCGTCAGCCTGGTCTCCATCGGCGCGCACCCCACGTCGGGCCGCGCGCGCCGCGCCGATCAGGACGCCCGCGCCGTCGAGCTCGGCCTGCGCCTGGCGGGCCCGCGCCTGCGCGTGGTGCATGCCGGCAATCCGCAGGAAGAAGCGCTGCGTGCCTATCTGGGCATGGGGCTGGATGAGTTGATCGTCCTGGAACAGGGACCGCAGGACGACGCGCTGCATCCGCTGGGGGACTTCCTCCGCGAGAGCGGTGCCCAACTCGTCCTCACCGGAAGCCAGGCGGAAACCGGCGAAGGCTCCGGTCTCCTGCCCTACCTGCTCGCCGAACGCCTGGGCTGGCCGCTGGTGGTGGGTCTGGCCGAGGTGGAGAAGGTCGACAACGGCGTGGCTCAGGTGCTGCAAGCCCTGCCCCGAGGTCAACGTCGCCGTCTGAAGGTTCGCCTGCCCTTCCTCGCCAGCGTCGACAACGCCGCGCCCACTGCTCGCCAGAGCGCCTTCGGTCCGGCACGTCGCGGGCGCATCGAAGCGGAAGACGTCGAGCTGGTGGAGGATGTAATGTTCGCCGAGGCCCAGCTGCAGCCGGCTCGTCCACGTCCCAAGCGGCTCAAGGTGATCAAGGCCAAGACCGGCGCCGAGCGGATGAAGGCGGCGACCGCCAAGGCATCCGGCGGTGGCGGCCAGGTGCTCAAGGACGTCTCGCCGCAAGCGGGCGCCGAAGCTATCTTCAAACTGTTGCTGGAAGAGGGCGTGCTGCGCTGATCGCGCAGCACCTGACGCGGAGGAATAGCGCGATGATGCATGCCGATCTGATCGACCAGGAAGACTTCCGCGAGCGCCTGGTGGCGCTGGGAATCAGCATCCCGCCAGGGGTGAGCGCCGAACAGGCCTGTGAGCAGGCCGTGAGCGGTCTCAGCCCGGAGCGGGCACTGGCGTTGCGCCGCCTGGTGGAAGAGTTGCTGGGTGGCAGCGCCACCCTGCTACCGAACGTGCGCGAAGCCATTTCGCGCACCCTGCTGCCGGCGCTGGTGCCGCGCTGACAGCTGAAACCCATGAATGAGAAAGGGCGCCATTGGCGCCCTTTTTCTTTCCCGTAGAGTGCGCCGTGCGCACCTGGGAATACTTTGTGGGGGCGATTTCAATCGCCAAGCGGGCCGCAGGTCCGCCCTTCCGGTCCTGAGTGGGGCAGCTTCGCCGCCCTTGGCGAATGAATTCGCCCCTACAGGCTCCTCATTCGCCAAGGGAGGTGCGTTACACCACCCGCACGCTGGCGAAGGTGGACTCGCCCTGGGCGCGGGTCAGCGCAACGCCGGCGGTGGACGGCGCGTTGCGTACCAGTTCATCCGGCACCGGCATCAGGGCCACCACATTGGCGTTCTGGCCGGCGCGCTCGTCACGTGGCGGAATGCCGAAGTACTCGCGGTAGCACTTGGAGAAGTGCGGGGTGGAGACGAAGCCGCACACCGAAGCCACTTCGATGATCGACATGGCGGTTTGCTTGAGTAGCTGGCGCGCGCGGATCAGGCGCAGCTTCAGGTAATAGCGCGACGGCGAGCAGTGCAGGTACTTCTGGAACAGGCGCTCCAGTTGGCGACGCGAGACGTCGACGTAGGTGGCCAGCTCATCGAGGTCGATGGGCTCTTCCAGGTTGGCTTCCATCAGCGCGACGATTTCCTGAAGCTTCGGCTGGTTGGTGCCGAGCATGTGCTTGAGCGGCACGCGCTGGTGATCCTGTTCGTTACGGATGCGCTCGTAGATGAACATCTCGGAGATCGCCGCTGCCAGTTCGCGACCATGCTCGCGGGCGATCAGGTGCAGCATCATGTCCATGGGCGCGGTGCCGCCGGACGAGGTATTGCGATTGCGGTCGATGGAGAACAGACGGGTGGTGATGCCGGCACGTGGGAAGGCTTCCTGCATCGCCGCCAGACACTCCCAGTGCACGCTGCACTCGAAGCCGTCGAGCAGGCCGGCCTTGGCCAGCGCCCAGCTGCCGGTGCACACGGCGCCCAACTGGCGGCCCTGGCGAGCCTGGGACTGCAGCCACTGCACGTGTTCGCGGCTGACGCTGTGCTGGATATCGACACCGCCGCAAACGATCACGGCATCCAGGGCCGGAGCGTTGTCCAGACCGCTGTCGGGAGTGATCTGCAGGCCGTCGCTGGCGCTGACCGGACGGGCACCCTGGCTGAGGGTGTACCAACGGTAGAGTTCGCGACCGGAGAGGTGGTTGGCCATGCGCAGCGGTTCCACCGCGGACGCCAGGGAAATCAGGGTGAAGTTGTCCAACAGCAGGAAACCGATGGACTGGGGAACGCGGTTCTGGGGTTGAGCCCCTTGGTTGAACTGTGACATCAGCGAAACCCTCAGACTAGGCACGGGCGGAGCCCCGTTTTCGGGGCTTTTTTGTTATGGCCTGGTACGGCTAAACCAGGTGATACCAAATCTAGGCAAAGGTCGTGCCTATATTGATTGGACATTCAATTAAAAACAGCAGATTCCTCCAAGGCCCGTGCCATTCGGCCTAGGCGTCAGCGACAGAATCATTCTGTTTACGACCGCGAGAGCCCGCATCCGGCGGGCCCTGGGGACTTAGGTAGCACTGGCGGAGTCAGCGAATGTCACCCCGCGCCGTAGGACAACACCTTCAGTAACAGACGGAATATTCATAAGCAGACCAGTCGGTCATAACCGTCCCCGCCGCATCACGCACCAGCATAGGGCGGCGGCGGCCGCCCATGGTCGAGGTCAGCACTCGATCGCGCTGACCGCCAGGCCACCGCGCGAGGTTTCCTTGTACTTGTCGTGCATGTCAGCGCCGGTGTCACGCATGGTGCGGATCACCCGGTCCAGCGAGATGAAGTGCTCGCCGTCGCCGCGCAGGGCCATCTGCGCCGCGTTGATCGCCTTCACCGCGGCGATCGCGTTGCGCTCGATGCACGGCACCTGCACCAGCCCGCCCACCGGGTCGCAAGTCAGCCCAAGGTTGTGTTCCAGGCCGATCTCGGCGGCGTTCTCCAACTGCGCCGGGGTCGCTCCCAGCACTTCCGCCAGGCCAGCGGCGGCCATCGCGCAGGCCGAGCCCACTTCGCCCTGGCAGCCGACTTCGGCACCGGAGATCGAGGCGTTCTTCTTGCAGAGGATGCCGACGGCGGCGGCGCCGAGGAAGAAATGCACCACGTCGTCCTCGGTCGCCTCGGGGTTGAAGCGCATGTAGTAGTGCAGCACCGCCGGGATGATCCCCGCCGCGCCGTTGGTGGGCGCGGTGACCATGCGCCCGCCGGCGGCGTTTTCCTCGTTCACCGCCAGCGCGTAGAGGTTGACCCACTCCATGGCGCTCATGGTGCTGCCAATGACGTTGGGCTTGCCCAGCTCCTGCAGGCTGCGGTGCAGCTTGGCCGCACGCCGGCGCACGTTGAGCCCGCCGGGGAGGATGCCTTCGTGGCCGAGGCCGTTGGTCACGCATTCCTGCATGGCGTCCCAGAGTTTCAGCAGCCCGGCACGGATCTCCGCCTCGCTGCGCCAGGCCTTCTCGTTGGCCAGCATCAGTTCGGAGATGCGCAGGTTGTGGCGCTGGCAGAGCTGCAGCAGCTCTTCGGCGCTGGAGAAGTCGTAGGGCAGTTCGGTGGCGTCCTGGTCCAGTTGCCCGGATTTCGCCTGGGCCTCGTCGACGACGAAACCGCCGCCGATGGAGTAGTAGGTGTCGCGGTGCAGTTCACCGCCCTCGCCTTCGACGATCAGGGTCATGGCATTCGGGTGGTACGGCAGGTTCTCGTCGAGCAGCAGCAGGTCGCGGCTCCAGTCGAAGGCCACCGGGTGACTGCCATCCAGCAGCAGTTCGCGGCTTTCCCGCAGCGCCTCGATGCGCGGGGCGATCTGTTTCGGGTCGACGCGGTCCGGCCATTCGCCCATCAGCCCGACCAGGGTCGCGCGGTCGGTGCCATGGCCGACGCCGGTGGCCGACAGCGAGCCGTACAGGCGCACCTCGACGCGCGTCACCTGCGCCAGCAGGCCGCGCTCGCGCAGCGCCGTGGCGAACAGCGCCGCCGCCCGCATCGGGCCCACGGTGTGCGAGCTGGAAGGGCCGATACCGATCTTGAACAGGTCGAACACGCTGATGGCCACAGGTAAAACTCCGGTAGGAATGACACTTGGCGACATGATCGGCATTTCGCCGGAGCGAGGACTTCCCACACCGACTTGCTCGTATCCAAACACGTCGTGGCCGGGAATGGTTCGCTCTGCCCTTGTAGGGGCGAATTCATTCGCCAAGCTGGCCGAAGGCCTGCCCAGCATGGCCAGTTGGGGCAGCTGCGCCGCCCTTGGCGAATGAATTCGCCCCTACAGAGAGTCGTCACGACTAAGCCCTCCTTTCCTATGCCACCCGCGACAGATAAGTTCTGAGTGCGACCGAGTCGGTAGTCATGCGCTGCGTCTGGCCCGCATCATTCCCGCGCCCGGGGGCGGGGGCCTGCAGCAGTCCGACAGCCACGCGAGTCCGGAAAACGACAATAAATCCTGCTGTGGATGGACCCCTCCCATGACTCGACCCACCACTCCCCTGCTGGCAGCGTCGCTGCTGGCCATCTCCCTGTTCAGTACCCAGGCCACCCTCGCAGCCGCCGATCCCGAGCGCTGCTCCACGGTGTATTTCGCCGACGTCGGCTGGAGCGACATCACGGTCACCACTGCCGTCACCCGCCATGTGCTGAGCGAGCTCGGCTATGTCACCAAGGTCAAGCGCCTGTCGGTGCCCGACACCTACAAGGCCCTTGGCGAAGGCAAGATCGACGTGTTCCTCGGCAACTGGATGCCGAGCATGGAAAACGACATCCGCCCCTACCTGGAGAAGGGCACGGTGGAGAACCTCGGCGCCAACCTGACCGGTGCCAAGTACACCCTGGCGGTGAACCAGGCAGCCTGGGACGGCGGGGTGAAAAGCTTCGCCGACCTGGCGAAGTTCAAGCAGCAGCTGGGCGGGAAGATCTACGGCATCGAGCCCGGCAACGACGGCAACAAGCTGATCGACAAGATGATCAAGGGCAACGCTTTCGGCCTTGCCGACTTCAAACTGGTGGAGTCGAGCGAGAACGGCATGCTGTCGCAGGTCAAACGCGCCGAGCACCTCAACCAGTGGGCGGTGTTCCTCGGCTGGGAACCGCACCCCATGAACAACCAGTTGAACATGCATTACCTGGCCGGCGGCGACGACTGGTTCGGCCCCGACTTCGGCGGCGCGACCGTCTATACCAATGTGCGCAAGGGCCTGACCCAGGAGTGTCCGAACCTCGGGCGATTGCTGAAGAACCTCAAATTCAGCCTGGCCATGGAGAACCACCTGATGGAGGCCATACTGAATCAGAGCACCAACCGCCGTCGTGAAGCGAAGGCGTGGCTGAAGGCCAATCCCGACACCCTCGCTGCCTGGCTGCAGGGCGTTACCGCGCGCGACGGGAGCCCTTTACCGGCAGCCCTCACACAGGCCAAAGCACCGTGACGTGTCGCATCCAGCGATATCCCTAGGTCATGTCGTCGCGCAACATATGGACGTCGCAAACCGACAATTGCCAAGGCCTCAAGGCTTTATCGTTGAGTCACCCGATTCGTCGCTGCCGGTTCCCGTGAACTGGCAGACCGCGAGCACACCGCTCCGGACCGAAGAACACAAGCGGCGACCTCCCACCAAACAGAGGTCGGCCTAATAAGAAATTTCGGAAGTACGCGCACCTCCGGCCGAGGTGCTGAACCCACCCAGGGAATGGGTTTCGTAACACTGCCAGAGGGCTGCGAGGTTCTCGAAACATTGTTATCCACACAGGCAAGACAGTCGGCATCACCGGGCTGAGCGTCGTCGAGCGCCGGTTCTGGCTCCGTGTAGCTGTCCTGGATGTCTACTGAAGGGGAAATATCCCATGCAGTCTGGAAAGATCGTGGTTCAAAACCTCTACAAGGTTTTCGGGCAACAACCACAAGAAGCAATCGATTTACTCAAGCAGGGCTGGAGCAAGGAAAAGATCCTGGCTGAACGTGGCGCCGTGATCGGCGTCAGCGATGTGTCCTTCAGCGTCAACGAAGGTGAAATCTTCGTGCTGATGGGCCTGTCGGGTTCGGGCAAGTCGACCTTGATCCGCTTGATCAACCGTTTGATCGAACCGACCGCCGGTGACGTGTTCATCGACGGACAGAACGTCGCCAAGCTACCCACGTCGCAATTGATCGACCTGCGTCGACGGGACATGAGCATGGTGTTCCAGTCCTTCGCCCTGATGCCCTCGCGCTGCGTGCTGGACAACGCCGCCTTCGGCCTCGAAGTCGCCGGCAAGGGCAAGAAGGAGCGTGAGAAGCGCGCCATGGAAGTACTGGAGCAAGTCGGCCTGGCCAGCTTCGCGCACAAGTACCCCCATGAGCTCTCCGGCGGTATGCAGCAACGTGTCGGCCTGGCCCGCGCCCTGGCCGTCGACCCGTCGATGATCATCATGGACGAGGCCTTCTCCGCCCTCGACCCGCTCAAGCGTCGCGAGATGCAGGATGTGCTGCTGGACCTTCAGAAGAAGCACAGCCGCACCATCATCTTCGTCTCCCACGACATCGAGGAGGCCATGCGTATCGGTTCGCGCATCGGCATCATGGAAGGCGGCAGGCTGATCCAGGTGGGCACGCCCCAGGAGATCATCGAGAACCCCGCCAACGACTACGTGCGCAACTTCTTCAACACCGTCGATACCAGCCGCTACCTCACCGCCGGCCAGCTCAAGTCCGACAGCGTTCCGCTGTTCGTGCACAACGGCAAGGCGCCGGATGCGCAGACGGTCTGCCAGAAGCTGCAGGCCATGGACAAGCACTACGCCTTCATCGTCGATGAGAAGAACAACTTCCGGGGTTCCATCAGCCTCGAGAAGATCGCGCTGCTGGTCGAGGGTGGCCGCACCCTGGACCTCGAGCAGAGCCTGCTCAAGCACATCGATCCGGTTCCGGAAGACCTGCCGCTCGACAGCGTCATCCAGCGCCTGGTGATCAACGAGGGGCCGATCCCGGTGGTCGACCAGAGTGGCCGCTATAGCGGCGCGATCAGCAAAGGCCGCCTGCTGAGCCGCCTGCGGGGAGAATGACGATGAGCGAGAAACTGGATCTTGGCAGCTGGGTGAATGACGTCGTCCAGCACCTGCTCGAAAACTACAGCGGCGCCTTCGAAAGCGTCGGCAATGTGGTCAGCGGCTTCTCCGAGCTGATCGAACGCTTCCTCATGTGGCCGCCAGCCTGGGTGCTGATCGCCGTGTTCGTCGGCCTCGGCCTCTGGCGCATCGGCGTCAAGTTCGCCCTGTTCACCGCCGCATCGCTGGTCCTGATAGTGCTGACCGGTTTCTGGGAGCAGACCGTGGTCACCCTCGGCCTGACCTTCTCCTCAACCTTGATCAGCCTCTTGCTCGGTATTCCGCTGGGCATCTGGGCGGCCAAGAGCGAGCGCGTGGCGGTGATCATCCGCCCGGTCCTGGACTTCATGCAGACCATGCCGGCGTTCGTCTACCTGATCCCCGCAGCCATGCTCTTCGGCCTCGGCCGCGTGCCCGGCATCATCGCCACGGTGATCTTCGCCATGCCGCCAGCGGTGCGACTGACCGCCCTGGGTATCCGCCAGGTGAACAAGGAAATCGTCGAGGCCGGTCAATCCTTCGGCTGCAACAGCTGGCAACTGCTATACAAAGTGCAGCTGCCGAATGCCATGCCGTCGATCATGGCCGGCGTGAACCAGACCATCATGATGGCGCTGTCCATGGTGATCATCGCGTCGATGGTCGGCGCCGGTGGCCTGGGTAACGACGTCCTCGCCAGTATCCAGCGCCTGGACATCGGCCTGGGCTTCGAAAGCGGCATGGCGGTGGTACTGCTCGCGATCATTCTCGACCGCATCACCGAAAGCTTCGGTACTCGCCAGACCTCGACCCGCGGTCGTGTCTTTGGCCGGCTCGGAGCCAAACTGCAGCGGCAGCAAGCGCACTAAGAACGCTTCACCTTTTCAATGTCAGGGAGTCGCTAATGAAAAAAATGAAGAAAGTCGCTGCATTGGGCCTGCTGGCCTGCGCGCTGGCCCAGGGTGCCTGGGCCCAGGAGCCGCAGAGCTGCAAACAGGTCCGTTTCGCCGAAATCGGCTGGGCCGACATCGCCGCCACCACCGGCGTGGCCATGGTGCTGACCGAAGGACTGGGCTACACCCCGCGCAAGATCATGGCGTCCGTGCCCATCGCCTTCACCGGCGTGAAAAACAAGCAGATCGACGTCTTCCTCGGCTACTGGGCGCCCTCCATGGACGCGGTGATCGAGCCCTTCACCAAGGACAATGGCGTGAAGGTGCTCCCGACCCCCAACCTGGAAGGCGCCAAGTACACCCTGGCGGTTCCCACCTACGCAGCTGACGCCGGCCTGAAGAGCTTCCAGGACATCAGCAAGTTCAAGGACCAGCTGGGCGGCAAGATCTACGGTATCGAGCCGGGCAACGATGGCAACCTGCTGATCGACAAGATGATCAAGGGCAACCAGTTCGGCCTGGGTGAGTTCCGCATGGTCGAGTCGTCCGAGGCCGGCATGCTGGTCCAGGTGCAACGGGCCGTGAAGAAGAAAGAGCCAGTGGTGTTCCTGGGCTGGGCACCGCACCCGATGAACACCCAGTTCGACATCACCTACCTGGCTGGCGGCGATGACGTATTCGGGCCTGACTTCGGCGCCGCCAAGGTCTTCACCGTGGTACCGCCGGACTACGAACAACGTTGCGCCAACGTCGGCAAGCTGCTGAACAACCTGCAGTTCAATGTCGAAATGGAAAGTCAGCTGATGGAGAAGATCCTGGAGAAGGAAGACCCGGTGAAAGTCGCCACCGGCTGGCTCAAGGCCAACCCGGCCGTGCTCGACAAATGGTTGGCCGGCGTTACCACCTATGACGGCCAGGACGGCGCCGCTGCCGTGAAGAAACACATCGGCCTGTAATTCCCGGGCTCCGCTACGGAGCCTGTTTCCTTGCAATTCGCCAATCGTGGCCCGGCAACGGGTCACGACGGGCACTGTCGCGAACCCGCCAGAGAACGGGCCATCGACCACGTAGTTGGCTGCCAATCCCACCTGATGGAGCAATACGTATGCGCAAGTTGAAATCCCTGTGTCTGAAGACCCTTGGCGTCGCCACCCTTGCCCTCGGCATGGGCATGGCCAATGCCGCTGACAAACCCACCCTGAAGATCGGCTACGTGAACGGTTGGGATGACAGCGTCGCCGCTACCCACGTAGCGGGCGAAATCCTCAAGGAGAAACTCGGCTATGGCGTCGAACTGAAGCCCGTCGAGCCGGCGATCATGTGGCAGGGCGTCGCCCGTGGTGACCTGGATGCCACCCTCTCGGCCTGGCTGCCGGCCACCCACGGCGAGTACTTCGAAAAGCTGAAGGACAAGGTCGTCGTGCTGGGTTCCAACTACAAGGGCGCCAAGATCGGCCTGATCGTCCCGGACTACGTGAAAGCCAAATCCATCGAGGACCTGAACACCTACAAGGCCGACTTCGACGGCAAGATCACCGGCATCGACGCCGGCGCCGGCGTCATGCGCCGCACCGAAGACGCCATCAAGCAATACAACCTCGACATCAAGCTGATGCCCAGCTCCGGCCCGGCCATGGCCACCGCCCTGACCCGCGCCGAGAAAGCGCAGAAGCCGATCGTGGTGACCGGCTGGATTCCTCACTGGATGTTCGCCAAATGGAAGCTGCGTTTCCTGGAAGACCCGAAAAAGGTCTATGGCGATGACGAGCACGTCGACACCGTGGTCAACCCTGGCCTGGAAGCCAAAGCCGCCGATGCCACCGCATTCCTGAAGAAATTCTCCTGGAGCGGCGAAGAAGTGGGTGCCGTGATGCTGGCCATCCGCGAAGGCGCCAAACCGGAAGCCGCGGCCAAGGACTGGATCGCCAAGAACCCGCAACGCGTGGATGAGTGGTTGAAGTAAGCAGCTAGCTGCATTACCCGAACCCCCGCCGGCCACCGCCTGCGGGGGTTTTGCTTTTTGTGTGGGCTGATTCTCTGTAGGGGCGAATTCATTCGCCAAGGGCAGCTTAGCTGCCCCTTTCAAGTCTGCAGGGCAGACCTTCGGCCTGCTTGGCGATTGAAATCGCCCCTACAGTAAGAACGCTCCGACAACGATCAATCCCATCGATTGATCGATCAATCAATTTCCCCCTAGACTGCGCGCTCCCAATTCCCGCACAAAATGGTGGAAATACCCGATGCCCAAGGTCGGAATGCAGCCGATCCGCCGCTCGCAGTTGATCCAGGCCACCCTCGAAGCTGTCGACCAGGTAGGCCTCAGCGATGCCAGCATCGCCTACATCGCCCGCATCGCCGGTGTCTCCAACGGCATCATCAGCCACTATTTCCAGGACAAGAATGGCCTGCTAGAAGCCACCATGCGCCATCTGATGGCCGCGCTGAGCAGCGCCGTGCGCCAGCGCCGCGCCGCCCTGCGCGAAGACACCCCGCGCGCCCACCTGCGGGCGATAGTCGCGGGTAACTTCGATGACAGCCAGGTCAGCGGACCGGCCATGAAGACCTGGCTGGCCTTCTGGGCCGCCAGCATGCACCAGCCGTCCCTGCGCCGACTGCAACGCATCAACGACCACCGGCTTTACTCCAACCTGTGCTGCGAACTGCGCCGTGCCCTGCCGCAGGACCAGGCGCGTTCGGCTGCCCGTGGCCTGGCCGCGCTGATCGACGGCCTGTGGCTGCGCGGCGCCCTCTCGGGGGATGCCTTCAATATCGAGCAGGCATTGCATATCGCCTACGAATACCTGGATCAGCAGCTGGCCAAGGCTGGCGGCTGAGGCTCTGTTGTAGGGGCGAATTCATTCGCCAAGGGCAGCGCAGCTGCCCCTTCCATCCTTTGTGGCAGACCTTCGGCCTGCTTGGCGAATGAATTCGCCCCTACAAGGAAACCACTCGCCCAAATAAAAAACCCGGTCCAGAGACCGGGCTTTTTCATTTCAGGTGTCGGCCAATCAGGCCGCTTCGCCGTGCAGCTGGACGACTTTCGCCGGCTTCGGCGCCTGCTCCATCGCCGCGACATCCGCCTTCATCTGCTTGAGCAGGGCGAACATGTACAGCAGCAGCACCACCGAGAACGGCAGGCCAGCCAGCACCACCACCGTCTGCATCGCGGTGAAGTTACCGGCGAACAGTAGGCCGATGGTCGCCAGGGTCACCACCACGGACCAGAAGATGCGCAGCCAGTTGGGCGCGTCTTCGTCGAGGTCGCCTTCCTCGCGGGACAGGTTGGCCAGCATCACCGAGCCGGAGTCGGCCGGGGTGAGGAAGAGCACGAAGCCGACGCAGATCGACAGGCCGATCACCGCCTTGGCCCAGGGGTAATGTTCCAGCAACAGGTAGATGGACATCGCCGGCTGCTCCAGCGCCGCCTTGCCGAGGTCCGCCGCGTTCTGGTTCATCACCAGGTCGATGGCGCTGTTGCCGAACACCGACAGCCAGGCCAGGGTGAAGCCCAGCGGAATCAGCAGCACGCCGCTAACCAGCTCACGCACGGTGCGGCCACGGGAGATACGGGCCACGAACATGCCGACGAAGGGCGCCCAGGAAATCCACCAGGCCCAGTAGAACAGGGTCCACAGGCCCATCCACTCTTCGCTCTTGCCGGACTGGCCGGTGTAGACGTAGAGGTCGAACGTCTTCAGTACCAGGCCGTTGAGGTAGTCGCCGAGGTTCTGCACGAAGCCGTTGAGCAGGTGCAGGGTCTCGCCGGCCAGCAACACGAACACCAGCAGGCCGCTGAACAGGATGATGTTCAGGTTCGACAGGCGGCGGATGCCCTTCTCGATCCCGGATACCGCGGCCAGGGTGGCGACCGCGCTCATCACCAGGATCACTGCCAGCAGTGCGCCCTGGCTGTGGGGCAAGCCGAACAGGTATTCCAGGCCGGAGGACACCTGCAGCGAACCGATACCGAGGTTGGTCACCAGGCCCAGCAGGGTCACGAAGATGCCGAAGCAGTCCACCGCATTGCCCACCGCACCCTTCATCCGGCGTTCGCCGAACAGCGGATAGAGCGCTGAGCGCAGCGCCAGCGGCTTGTTGTGGCGGTAGGCGAAGTAACCCACCGCCAGCCCGACCAGCGCATAGATGGCCCAGCCGTGCACGCCCCAGTGGAGGAAGGTCAGCTGCAACGCCTGGCGCGCGGCGGACTGGCTGCCCGGCTCGCCTTCCGGCGGATTGTAGAGATGGTCAATGGGCTCGGACGCCGCGAAGTACAGCAGCGAGATGCCGATGCCAGAGGAAAACAGCATGCCGGCCCACGCGCCGTAGCTGAAGTCCGGGCGGCTGTCGTCGGCGCCCAGGCGCAGTTGGCCGTAGCGGGAGAAGGCGACATAGAGAACGAAGAACAGGTACGCGCCGATAGCCAGCATGTAGTACCAGCCGAAGCTCCGCGACAGCCAGGCCTGAGCCTTGCCGAGCACATTGCCGGCGTCTTCCGGGAACACGATCAAGGCAATCGTGAGCAGCATGATGAGCGCGGTGGATCCGTAGAACACGACCGGATTCAGGCGCACCTTCGCGTGATTTGTTGTTGTTGGAGCTTCACTCATTTGGAAATACCAAGGCAGTTAAAGCAGGCGCCCAATAGGCGCAACGACAGACAGCACCTGCGGTCGCGACGGGTGGCAACCGCCGGCCGAAGGCCTGAAATCAGGTGCGGCGAACTGCCGCATCCGGCTTCATGGTGCGCAGCTTATTCTTTGTTGTTTGAACGTTCAATAAAAATAAAGTAGGCTGATTTTCGACCTACCCGGAATGGTTCCGGGAAGCGGAGGAAACCCATGCCAAAAGTCGGAATGCAGCCCCTGCGGCGCACCCAACTGATCCACGCCACACTCGAGGCGGTGGACCAGGTCGGCATGGGCGACGCCAGCATTTCCTACATTGCGCGGCTCGCCGGGGTTTCCAACGGCATCATCAGCCACTACTTCCAGGACAAGAACGGCCTGCTGGAAGCCACCATGCGCTTCCTCATGAACGATCTGCAGGACGCGGTGCGCAAGCGCCGCGAGACCATGCGCGACGACAGTGCGCGTGGCTACATCCGCTCCATCATCGACGGCAACTTCGACGAGACCCAGGTCAACGGCCCGGCCATGAAAACCTGGCTGGCGTTCTGGGCCAGCAGCATGCACCAGCCGTCCCTGCGCCGTTTGCAGCGCATCAACGACCTGCGCCTCTACTCGAACCTCTGCTGGCAGTTCCGCCGCGAACTCGATGTGGAAAGCGCCCGAACCGCCGCACGTGGCCTGGCCGCCCTGATCGACGGCCTCTGGCTGCGCGGCGCGCTCTCCGGCGAAGCCTTCGAAACCGAGCAGGCCCGCCTGCTCGCCTACGAATTCCTTGATCAACAACTGGCCAAGCAGGCGGCGTGAACCGCCCGGCAGCCTTGCGAACACAAGACCTAGAGAGGACAACCACCATGGCCCGATTCGAAGAACAGAAGCTCTACATCGGCGGTCGCTACGTCGACGCTACCAGCGGCGCCACCTTCGAGACCGTCAACCCGGCCACTGGTGAAGTCCTGGCCAACGTCCAGCGCGCCAGCAAGGACGATGTCGAGCGTGCCGTCGCCGCTGCCGTCGAAGGCCAGAAGGTCTGGGCCGCAATGACCGCCATGCAGCGCTCGCGCATCCTGCGTCGCGCCGTGGACATCCTCCGTGAGCGCAACGACGAGCTGGCCGCACTGGAAACCCTGGACACCGGCAAACCGCTGGCCGAAACCAAAGCCGTGGACATCGTCACCGGCGCCGACGTGATCGAGTACTACGCCGGCCTGATCCCCGCCATCGAAGGCGAGCAGATCCCGCTGCGCGAAACCAGCTTCGTCTACACCCGCCGCGAGCCCCTGGGCGTGGTCGCCGGTATCGGCGCCTGGAACTATCCGGTGCAGATCGCCATGTGGAAATCCGCCCCGGCCCTGGCCGCCGGCAACGCGATGATCTTCAAGCCCAGCGAAGTCACCCCGCTGACCGCCCTGAAACTGGCCGAGATCTA
>MTEW01002126.1_pt4 | contig 69261 bp, 65 predicted proteins | sample 1042681 | NCBI WGS metagenome assembly MTEW01 (sample SAMN06185811, study PRJNA358809) | soil metagenome | isolation source: soil biostimulated with citrate as carbon source | place: India | collected 2015-05-23 | reverse complement strand
GAGCTTGCTCGCGAATGGCTGCGATTCGCGAGCAAGCTCGCTCCTACAAGGCGGCCTCTGATCTGAGCACTAAAAAGTGCCACGATCTGAGTCTGTTTCCACAGCCACGAGATTTCCAGAATAGCGCCGCTCAGTCTTCCCAACCGAAAGGCCCGCACATGAACACCGCAATCCCGGAACCGACCTACGACTACAAGGTGGTTCGCCAGTTCGCCCTGATGACGCTCGTCTGGGGCATCGTCGGCATGGGCATGGGGGTGTTCATCGCCGCCCAGCTCGTCTGGCCGGCGCTGAACCTCGACCTGCCCTGGACCAGCTTCGGCCGCCTGCGTCCGCTGCACACCAACCTGGTGATCTTCGCTTTCGGCGGCAGCGCGCTGTTCGCTACCAGCTACTACACGGTGCAACGCACCTGCCAGGCGCGGCTGTTCGGTGGCGGGCTTGCCGCCTTCACCTTCTGGGGTTGGCAGGCACTGGTGGTGATCCTGCTGGTCACCCTGCCTCAGGGCCTGACCACCACCAAGGAATACGCCGAGGTGGAATTCACTGGCGCGGTGTGGATGGGGATCATCTGGATCGCCTACGCGGTGGTGTTCTTCGGCACCATCATGAAGCGCAAGACCAAGCACATCTACGTGGGCAACTGGTTCTTCGGCGCCTTCATCGTGGTCACCGCAATGCTGCACATCGTCAACCACATGGCCATTCCGGTGAGCTGGTTCAAGTCGTACTCGGTCTATTCCGGCGCCACCGACGCGATGGTGCAGTGGTGGTACGGCCACAACGCCGTGGGCTTCTTCCTGACCACCGGCTTCCTCGGGATGATGTACTACTTCATTCCCAAGCAGGCTGGGCGCCCGGTGTACTCCTACCGCCTGTCCATCGTGCACTTCTGGGCGCTGATCACCCTGTACATCTGGGCCGGCCCGCACCACCTGCATTACACCGCCCTGCCCGACTGGGCCCAGTCCCTCGGCATGGTGATGTCGATCATCCTGCTGGCGCCGAGCTGGGGCGGCATGATCAACGGCATGATGACCCTCTCCGGGGCCTGGCATAAGCTGCGCGACGACCCGATCCTGCGCTTCCTCGTGGTGTCCCTGGCCTTTTACGGCATGAGCACCTTCGAAGGCCCGATGATGGCCATCAAGACCGTCAACGCCCTCTCCCACTACACCGATTGGACCATCGGCCACGTGCACGCCGGGGCGCTGGGCTGGGTGGCGATGATCACCATCGGTTCGCTCTACCACCTGATCCCGCGACTCTATGGCCGCGCGCAGATGCACAGCGTCGGCCTGATCAATGCGCACTTCTGGCTGGCCACCATCGGTACGGTTCTTTACATCGCCTCCATGTGGGTCAACGGCATCACCCAGGGCCTGATGTGGCGCGCGGTCAACGAGGACGGCACCCTCACCTACTCCTTCGTGGAAGCGCTGGAAGCCAGCCACCCCGGCTTCGTGGTGCGCATGGTGGGCGGCATCTTCTTCGTCACCGGCATGCTACTGATGGCCTGGAACACCTGGCGCACGATTCGCGTTGGCGATGCACGCACCACCGAAGCCGTACCGCAGGCGGTGGCCCATGGATAGCGAGAGCGCCTACGCCCTGCTCAGCCTGGCCGCGCTGACCTTCTTCTACCTCGCCACCCAGGCCTGCCTGGGCGGCAGGAGCCAACGACAGATCGAAGAAGCCACCATGCTGCCCTTCGCCGACGACGAGCCCGTGGCCCGGCGCATGGAGCGCGCCACCGGGCGGAGCAGCACGGGGTGCAGCTGCCCGGGGCGGTGTGATGGGGGGTGTGAGCGGCGAATAGAACTGGATGCCTGAGGCGAAGAACACCTGTAGGGGCGAATTCATTCGCCAAGCGGGCCGAAGGGCTGCCCTGCAAATCCGAAGGGGGCAGCAGAGCTGCCCTTGGCGATTGAAATCGCCCCTACAACCCATGCACCCGCCACACGTGCCTCACCAATAATTCTCCACCGCCACCTGCCCCGGCCGGCGGGTGAGGCTGAGGTTCATGTCGCGCTTCTTCAGCACGGCACGGGTGTCATCGATCATCTGCGGGTTGCCGCAGAGCATCACGCGGGAGTGTTCCGGGGTCAGTTCCAGTCCGGCAGCCCGTTCTAGCTCGCCGTTCTCGATCAGCGTGGTGATGCGCCCGTTTAGCGCACCGGGTACTTCCTCGCGGGTCACCACGGGGATGTACAGCAGCTTGTCGGCCACGCCTTCCAGATAATCGCGGTTCTTCAGGTCATCGATCAGCGGCTGGTACGCCAGTTCGGCGGCCTGGCGCACGCTGTAGACCAGAATGATGCGTTCGAAGCGCTGCCAGACTTCCAGGTCCTGGAGGATCGACAGGAAGGGCGCCAGGCCAGTGCCGGTGGCCAGCAGCCAGAGGTCGCGTCCATCGACGAAGCGGTCGAGGGTGAGGAAGCCAAAGGACGTCTTGTCCACCATCAGGGTGTCGCCGACCGCGAGGCGTGACAGCTCACTGGTGAATTCGCCCCCCGGTACGACGATGGAGAAGAACTCCAGATGCTCGTCATGGGGCGCCGACACCATGGAATAGGCACGCCAGACCGTGCTCCCGTCGGCCTTGGTCACACCCAGGCGGGCGAACTGACCGGCACGGAAGCGATAGCCCGCGTCACGGGTGGTGCGCAGGGTGAACAGGCTGGGCGTCAGGGTCTCCACTTCCAGCAGGGTCTGACGGGTGAACTTCTCTTCGCTGGCGGTCATACTCCGCTCCCACTCTTTCCGATTCGTTCGAAGGCCGCCCCAGTGTCTCGCAAAGCGGCCTTCAGAAACACCGCCGGTTCTTATGCCTATATTTGCTACGCCTTTTGCCCAGCTCGACCTCGTTCGCCAGCCCGAACAGCAGGACGACCCGCTGCAGGCCTTCGATGCCGCCGACGAATACCTGCTCAATCACCTCCATGAGCAAGGCATCACGGCCGAAACGCGCATCCTGGTCCTGAACGACAGCTTCGGCGCGCTGGCGGCCAGCCTCGCGCCCCACGCCCAGGTCACCAGCAGCGGCGACTCCCACCTCGGTCACATCGCCCTGCAACGCAACCTGGCACGCAACCACCTGGATGCCGGACTCGTGCGTTTCGTGCCCGCCAGCGAACGGGCCGAAGGTCCGTTCGACCGCGTTCTGGTGCGTGTACCCAAGACCCTGGCACTGCTGGAAGAACAGCTGATCCGCCTGCACGGCCAACTCGCCCCCGGCGCCACAGTGGTAGCCGCCGGCATGGTCAAGCACCTGCCCCACGCCGCCGGCGACCTGCTGGTGAAATACATCGGGCCGATGCAGCCGTCGCTGGCGGTGAAGAAGGCGCGCCTGCTGATCGCCACGGCCGAGCAGAAGCCGGCCATCGCCTCGCCCTACCCCACGCGCTACCCGCTGGAGCAACCCCGCCTGACGCTGGTGAATCATGCCAACGTGTTCTGCCGCGACGGGCTGGACATCGGCACCCGCGCCTTCCTTCCGCACCTGCCACGCAGCCTGGCGCACATCCGCGCGGCGGACCTGGGCTGCGGCAATGGCGTGCTCGGCATCGTCTACGCCCTGGCCAATCCGCAGGCACAAATGACATTGGTGGATGAGTCCTACATGGCCGTCCAGTCGGCGCAGGAGAACTGGCGCGCGGCACTGGGCGAACGCCCTGCGGACATTCGCGCCGGCGACGGCCTGGCCGAACAGCAGGAAAATTCGCTGGACCTGGTGCTGTGCAATCCGCCGTTCCACCAGCAGCAAGTGGTGGGCGATTTCCTCGCCTGGCGCATGTTCGTGCAAGCGCGTAATGCACTGGTGAAGGGTGGTGAGCTATGGATAGTGGGCAACCGCCATCTTGGCTATCACGCCAAACTCAAGCGCCTGTTCCGGGGGGTGGAGCAAATGGCGGCGACGCCGAAGTTCGTGGTGCTGAAGGCGAGCAAGTAGCAGCACCAGGTCACTGAAACCCTGTAGGGGCGAATTCATTCGCCAAGGGCAGCGCAGCTGCCCCTATCGAATCTGCAGGGCAGACCTTCGGCCTGCTTGGCGAATGAATTCGCCCCTACAAGTAATGGGAAAGCACGCCTAGTGCGTACTCAACCCCGCCGCCGTCATGAACATCCGCAGCAGGTAGGCCACGGCGCCGAGGGTCAGCACGCTGAGGGTCCAGATGCCCACCAGCCAGCCCAGGCGCTGCCACAGCGGTTTCTTCTCTGACTTATCCACAAGGCGCTCCTAGTGGTAGCCGTCTTCCTGGGTCACCTTGCCGCGGAACACGTAGTAGCTCCAGGCGGTGTACATCAGGATGAAGGGAATGATGAACAGCGCGCCCACCAGCATGAAGCCCTGACTCTGCGGTGGCGCCGCGGCTTCCCAGATGGAGATCGACGGCGGCACCACATTCGGCCAGAGGCTGATGCCCAGGCCGCTGTAGCCGAGGAAGATCAGCACCAGGGTCAGCACGAAGGGCGCGTGGTGGGCGTTGTCGGCCACCGCACGCAGCAGTGCCCAGGTGCATACCAGCACCAGGATCGGCACCGGCATGAACCAGAACAGGTTGGGCAGGCTGAACCAGCGGGTGGCGATCTCTTCATGGGCCAGCGGCGTCCAGATGCTGACGATGCCGGTGATGGCCAGCAGCCCCAGCACCAGCGGGCGCGCCAGGTCGTGCATCTGCTGCTGCAGGCGGCCTTCGGTCTTCATGATCAGCCAGGTGCAGCCGAGCAGTGCGTAGGCGGCGATCAGGCCCAGGCCGCAGAACAGCGGGAACGGCGCCAGCCAGTCCAGCGAACCACCGGCAAAGGTGCGGTCCACCACCGGGATGCCCTCGATGAAGGCCCCCAGCGCGACGCCTTGGAAGAAAGTGGCGGCGATGGAGCCGCCGATGAAGGCCTTGTCCCACAGGTGACGCTTGGCCGGTTTGGCCTTGAAGCGGAACTCGAAGGCGACGCCGCGGAAGATCAACCCCAGCAGCATCAGGATCAGCGGCAGGTAGAGCGCGGAAAGCACCACCGAGTAGGCCAGCGGGAAGGCGCCGAACAGGCCCGCGCCGCCCAGCACGAGCCAGGTCTCGTTGCCGTCCCAGACCGGCGCGACGGTGTTCATCATCACGTCGCGCTCGCCGTCATCCTTGACGAAGGGAAAGAGGATGCCGATGCCGAGGTCGAAGCCATCCATCACCACGTACATCATCACGCCGAAGATGATGATGACGGCCCAGATCAGTGAAAGGTCTACGCCCATGGTTCAGCTCCTTACCTCGGTAGCGTTGTCGTCATCGTCCATGCCCTCTTCGGTCGCCGAGAGCGGGCGGGCGGGTGTACGTTGCTGGCCGGGGCCGCCGATGCCCTGTTCCTTGCCTTCGTTGGTGACCGGGCCCTTGCGCACCAGGCGCATCATGTAGCCCAGGCCGGCGCCGAAGAGCACGAAGTACACCACCACGAAGCTCACCAGGGTCAGGCTCATCTGCGTCACGCTGTGGTTCGACACTGCATCGGCGGTGCGCATCAGGCCGTAGACCACCCAGGGCTGGCGGCCCATCTCGGTGGTGAACCAGCCGGCAAGGATCGCGATCAGCCCGGACGGCCCCATCCACAGGCACAAGTAAAGGAACGGCCGGGACTGGAACAGCCCGCCGCGCCAGCGCAGCCACAGGCTCCAGATACCGGTGAGGATCATCAGCATGCCGAGGCCCGCCATGATGCGGAACGACCAGAACACCACGGTGGAATTGGGTCGGTCTTCCTTGGGGAACTCCTTCAGCGCCGGCACCTGCTTGTCCAGGCTGTGGGTCAGGATCAGGCTGCCGAGATAGGGAACCTCCACTTTGAAGCGGGTTTCCTCGCGCTCCATGTCCGGCCAGCCGAAGAGGATCAGCGGGGTGGCTTCGCCACTGCTGTTGTCCCAATGGCCTTCCATCGCGGCGATCTTCGCCGGCTGATGCTTGAGCGTATTGAGGCCGTGCAGGTCACCGATGAAGGCCTGGACCGGCGCCACCAGCAGGGCCATCCACATGGCCATGGAGAGCATCTTGCGGATGCCGGGATTGTCGCGACCGCGCAGCAGGTGCCAGGCCGCCGACGCGCCGACGAAGAAGGCGGTGGCGAGGAAGGCCGCCGTCGCCATGTGCACCAGACGGTAGGGGAACGAGGGGTTGAACACCACGGCGAACCAGTCCATCGGGACCACACGGCCATCGATGATCTCGAAGCCCTGCGGGGTCTGCATCCAGCTGTTGGAAGCGAGAATCCAGAAGGTGGAAATGATGGTGCCGATGGCCACCATTACCGTGGAGAAGAAGTGCAGGCCAGGGCCTACGCGGTTCCAACCGAACAGCATCACGCCCAGGAAGCCCGCCTCGAGGAAGAATGCGGTGAGCACCTCATAGGTCAGCAGCGGCCCGGTGACCGCGCCGGCGAAGTCCGAGAAGGCGCTCCAGTTGGTGCCGAACTGGTACGCCATGACCAGGCCGGAAACCACGCCCATGCCGAAGTTGACGGCGAAAATCTTCGACCAGAAGTGATAGAGGTCGCGGTAGACCTCCTCGCGGGTCTTCAGCCACAGGCCTTCCAGCACGGCGAGGTAGCTCGCCAGGCCAATGGTGATGGCCGGGAAGATGATGTGGAAGGACACGGTGAAGGCGAACTGCATTCGGGCGAGATCGAGAGCCTCCAATCCGAACATGGCGAATCCTCTAATCAGGTTGATACGGGGGCGGCCCGCGCGACTCCATCTTGTAGAGGACTCGCGCCGGATCGAATTGTTCTTATGGATAGCTGCTGCGGCTGGATGCGGGCCAGCTGGGCCCTTCACAAACCCGCGCCGGGGGTTTTGACGCGGATCAAGCAATGCATAGAGATTAGCCGGTCAAGGCATTTTGGAAGCTGTGGTTCGTTGCCGCGCGACAGGTTGCCGCGCGGCCGGGCGCCGCATGAGGTGGGCAGGGGTTGTGTAGGTTGGCGCTGAGCGAAGCGAAGCCCAACATGCCGACTCACCGGGAATCGTTGGGCTTCGCTTCGCTCTGCCGCAACCTACGGTTCGAGAACCTCGGGGCTGTCCACATCACGCAGGACGCCCGGATCATCCACGCCCACCGCTATCCAGGCGGCAGCATGGGCGCGCAGGACCCGACGCGCGCCTTCGTCGCCAGTCAATTGCTGCAGCTCGGGCCAGAACTCCCGGCCGAAGAGCACAGGGTGCCCACGTTCATCGTGATGGACAGGGAAGACGATGCGGCTCGGCGCCGCCTTGGCAATCAGGGCGCGCAGGCTGGACTCGGCGATCCAGGGCATGTCGCCCAGCAGGACGGCGATGGCCGCCCCTTCCCCAGCAGCCAGTGCCCGCGCTCCGGCCGCCAGGCTGTGGCCCATGCCCTGTCCGGCGTCTGCACAAAGAATGATGTGGCAGCCTTCCGGCACCCCCAATGCAGCCGGGTCGTCCTCCGGGCGCAGCACCACATGCACCTCGTCGAACACCACCTGGGCCCGCTCCAGGCTAGCCGCCAGCAGGGTCCGGCCATCAGCCAGGGTGGCGCGGCGCTTGTCGCTGCCGAAGCGGGAGCCGAAGCCGGCGGCGAGGATCAGGGCGGGGACATTGGGCATGCATCAACTCCCGGAGCGAAGAAACTGTGGGGGCGAATTCATTCGCTGTAGGGGCGATTTCAATCGCTGTAGGGGCGATTTCAATCGCCAAGCAGGCCGAAGGTCTGCCCACGCAGTACGACAGGGTGCAGAACAATTGTTGGGCTTCGCTGCGCTCTGCACCAACCTACGGGGCAGCTGCGCTGCCCTTGGCGAATGAATTCGCCCCTACAGGGATTCGTCTGATCAAACCCTTTCCCGCGCAATCCCATTGCGCACCCGCAGGATATCCGCGAGCACCGCCAGGGCGATTTCGGACGGGGTCTTGCTACCCAGGTTGAGGCCGATGGGGGCGATGATGCGGGCGAGTTCCGCCTCGTTCAGGCCGCCCACCCGACGCAGGCGTTCCATACGCTTGGCGCTGGTGGCCATGGAGCCCATCACGCCGATGTAGAACGCCTCGGTGCGCACTGCTTCGATCATCGCCAGGTCGTCGATCTTCGGATCGTGGGTCAGGGCGACCACGGCGGTATCGGCATGGCAGCCACCCAGGCGGATGAACTCCGAGGGCAGTTCGCGGCGAACTTCCACGCCCGGCAGCTCGACGCCCTGCAGCGCCTCGTCACGGGGGTCGCAAAGCACCACTTCGAAGCCCAGGCTCTGGCCGAACTCGGCGCACACCTGGGCCACCGTGGAATAGCCCGCCAGCAGCAGGCGCTGGGCGGCGCCCACGCGCAGGTGCAGCAGATCGCCTTGGCGCTCTACCCGCGGGCCGTGCTCGCGATCCGGCAGGAGACGGCGCGCACCATCGGGCAGGGAAACCTCGCGAATCAGCCGGCGCTGGCCCGCCAGCGCGCTTTCCAGCTCGCGCAGGTGGGCCTGGACGTCGCAATCGGAGGGCAGGTTTTCCACCAGCACATCGAGAATGCCGCCACAGGGCAGGCGGATCGACGACCGGGTATCGCTGCCGTCGCCGTAACGCACCAATTGCACCGGCTCCGGGAAGGCGCCTGCGGCCAGGCGCTCGAGGAAGTCATCCTCCACGCAGCCGCCGGACAACGAACCTATCCAGTGGCCGTCGGCGGTGACGGCCAGCAGCGAGCCCGGCGCGCGAGGCGCCGAGCCGTAGGTGGCAAGGACGGTGCACAACCACACGCGCTGGCCGGAAGCCGACCATTCGAGGGCCTTGCGTACCACCAGCAGATCCAGGTGTTGCATCGAGGGTGCTCGCTGTCAGTGGGACTGGACTTCGCTGCGCAGCTCCGCCACCCGCTCCGGGCTCACCTCGGCATCGAGGCCACCCCAGGTCTGGCGCAGGTAGTTGAGCAGGTCGCGCATCTGGCCGTCGTCGAGTTTATCCCTGAAGCCGGGCATTGGCTGCATCCGTTCGAAGCCGGTGAACTGCTGTTCGCGAATGCCGTCGTCGATCACCCGCAGCAGGTTGCGCGAATCGGCCAGGCGCAGGGTGGTGTTGCCATTCATGGCGACCGCCACGTGGGGCACGCCCTCACCTTCCACACCATGACAGCCGGCGCAGACGTTCAGGTAATCCTGGCGGCCACGGGCTGCGCTTTCGCCCAGCGCAGAGTCGGCCACCGCGGCGATCTTGCGCGGGGCCGGCGGCTGCTCGCCCAACAGGTAAGTGGCCATGGCGCGATGATCGTCCTTCGGCAGGTACTGGGTGCTGTGGTGCAGCACCGGATACATCTCGTTGAACACCGAGCCCTGGTCGCTGATGCCGTGCTTGAGGAAGGTGGTGAGGTCATCGGTGGTCCAGCCGCGTTCGGCCAGATCCTTGGCCAGCAGGCTCGGAGCCTCGTAGCCGAGAATTACCCCACCGGTCATGCGCAGATCCTGCTGGAGCGCGCCGACGGCGTTGCGCGGGGTATGGCATTCGCCGCAGTGGCCGAGCACTTCCACCAGGTACTGGCCGCGCTGCCACTCCTCACCCTTGCCCTCGGCCGGTTCAAGCTGCACGCGGTTCTTGTAGAGCATGTTCCAGAAGGTCATGCCGAAGCGCACGTTGAAGGGGAAGGCCAGATCGGTCTTCGGGCTCGGCTTGGCGATGGGCTCCAGGCTCATCAGGTAGGCATAGATGGCGTCGGAGTCTTCACGCTTGAGCAGGTGATAGGAGGTGTACGGCATGGCGGGGTACAGCTTGCCGCCGTCCTTGCGCTCACCCTGGGTCACTGCCCTGAAGAACTCCTCGGCACTGTAGTTGCCGATGCCGTGCTCCTTGTCCGGGGTGATGTTGGTGCCATAGATGGTGCCGAACGGCGACACCAGCGGCAGGCCGCCGGCGTACTCGGCGCCGCCTTCGATGCTGTGGCAGGCCACGCAATCGGCGGCGCGGGCCAGGTACTTGCCGCGCTCGATGACGGCCTTGTCCGCCGGCTGTTCAGCGGCCTGGGCGCTCAGCGGCAGCAGCAATGCTGCGAGGAGAAACGCGCGCATCCTCAACCCTCCTTGACCAGGCCGAGGCCTTCCACCACTTCGCGCGCGGCGTTGTAGTAGCGGACATAGCCGGTGCAGCGGCAGATGTGGTTGCCCAGGGCGTGCTCGATCTCCCCTTCCAGTTCGCTGCGCTTGACCGGCTGGCGCTGGAGCTTTTCCACCAGCACGGTGGCGGCGTTGACGTAGCCGGGGGTGCAGTAGCTGCACTGGAAGGCGAACTGGTCGATGAATTTCTGCTGGATCGGGTTCAGCTCGGTGACTTCGCCCTTGGCGTCGCGCTTGGCGTGGCCTTCGATGGTGCGCACCGTCTTGCCGTCGAAGAAGTGCGCGCCGGTGATGCAGGTACGGATTTCCTCGCTGGTGCCATCCGGCTTGTCGAGGATCGCCACGCAAGCGTGGCAGATGCCCTGGCCGCAGCCCAGGCGCGAGCCGGTGAGGTTCAGGTGTTCGTGGAGGAACTCGATCATCATCAGGTCGTCGTCCACGGTGAAGGGACCGACGGCCTGGCCGTTGAGGGTCATGCTGAGGGCGCGCTTAGCCATGGAGGGCCTCCTTGATGCGGGCCGGGGTCAGGGGAAGGTCGCGCAGGCGCTTGCCGGTGGCGTGGGCCACGGCGTTCACGATGGCGCCGACCACGGGGATCATCACCACTTCGGCGATGCCCTTGGCCGGGTCGCTGGGCGACAGCGGCGGGAGGATTTCGGCGGTCTGCTTCCAGACGGCGCAGTCCTTGGCGCGCGGCAGCTGGTAGCGGTTGAAGTTCCAGGTGCCCTCACCGGGTCCGCCCTCGTACAGCGGCATTTCTTCCAGCAGCGCGTGGCCGATGCCCATGGCGATGCCGCCTTCGAGCTGGCCGCGCACGAGTTCCGGAACGATGACCCGGCCGCATTCCAGCCAGGAATGGTGGTTGATCACCCGGGCCTCACCGCTGCCCTTGTTCACCTTCAACTCGACCAGGGTGGCGACCGGGCTGTAGTAGGTGACCATGGCGTTGTTCAACTGAGTCGGCGGATAGGTGATGGCGCTGCGATCCAGCAGGTGGAAGCCGTGGCTGGTCATTTTCGCCTTCTTCTCCTTGGGCGCGCCGTCGCCGTATTTCACGGCTACCGCGTCCAGCGGGAAGGTGTCGCGTTTGCCGTCGATCTCGAACTCGCCCTCGGCCCAGGCCCAACGGTTGAAACCGTGGACGCTGACACCGGTGACCAGGCCCAGCTCATGGGCCTTGTGCGCCAGCAGCTCGAAGGGGATCGGCGGCAGGCCGTTGGCGGTCAGTTTGCCTTCGACCCAGTTGGCGTCTTCGCGGCGCACCACATAAGGGTTGGCCAGGCCGCCGAACTCACCGCGGCCCCAGATGGCCAGCGCCGCCGGCCACAGGCCGTGGTTGAAGAGGATGCGCGCGGCTTCGCGGGTGCCGTGGCCGGAGTAGTAGGCCGAGTTGGTCGCCGAGGACGGCGAGGCCAGCTTGCCGACCCAACGCGGGTTCTTCAGCGCGGCGTCCTGCTCGGACTGGCTGATCAGGTAAGGGTTGCCGCTGGTGGTCAGGGCCAGTTCGGACCATTCGGTGACGCCAGTGCGGATCTCATGCGCCGGGCGCCCCAGGTAGTCGGCGACCAGCAGGGCCTGGGAGGTGGCCATGCCAGTGCCCATGTCGATGGCGATCTGACGCAGCGTCACGCGGCCGTCGGCAGTGAACTCCACGCTCGCCATGGGCGCTTCAGAGCCAGTGCCGAAGTCTTTCTGGCAGATGGCGAAGCCGACGCCGTAGTAGTTGTCCGGGTCCTTGGCCTCTTCCTCGCGCTTGCGCGCGTCACGGTTCTTCCAGACGTCGTGCTGGGCGGCCTTGTCGAGGATTTCCTCCAGGCGCAGGGCACCAGCCGGAATCGCGCCCTGGGTGTTCTTCATGCCGGACTTGAAGACGTTCTTGCGGCGCAGCTCGATGGGGTCGACGCCCAGGCGCTGGGCCACTTCGTCCACCATCATTTCGGTGGCGGCCATGGTCTGCAGGGTGCCGTAGCCACGCATGGAGCCGGCCTCGACGCCACGGGAGTGGTAGGCGGTGGCGGCCAGATCGCTCTGCGGCAAGTAGTAGATCGACTGCGCGGCGGTGGCCCCCACGGCGGCGACCGAAGGGCTGTAGTTGATGCGGCCGCCGCCGTCGACGTCCATGTGGGCGCGGAAGATCTGGAACGACAGGTCGTCCTTCTTCACGGCCAACTGGTAGTGCATGTCGAAGGGGTGGCGCTTGATGCCGCTCTGGAACTGCTCGTAGCGGTCATTGGCCAGGCGCACCGGCACGCCGTCGCCGTAGATGGCGGCCAGGGCGGCGTAGAACACGAAGATGTTGTTGTCCTTGGAACCGTAGCCGACGGTGTAGCCGGGGTGCATGTTCAGCTTCGTGACCTTGAAGCGGGACGGCGCCAGCATGTGCGCGGTCTGCTCGGCCACTTCGAAGGGGCACTGGGTGGCCACGACGAAATGCAGGGTGCCGGTGGCCGGGTCGTACCAGCCGTTGCCGTTGTCCGCTTCCAGGGCAGCCGGGTCGATGGACTGGGTCCTGAAGCGCTCATCGAAGACCATCCAGCCTTCCGGCGGATTGGCCAGTTTCGATTGCATCTGCTCGGCGTGATAGATGCCCTGGGCGGTCAGGTCGCCCGCCGGGTTGCCTGCGCCCCAGGTGGGTTTGCGCTCGCGGATCAGCGGGAACAGCATGCTGTCCTTCAGGCTGGAGAAGGTATCCGGCTCGAAGGCCGAAGCACCGCCCACGCGCACGAAACGGAAACTGCCGTAGGGATCACGCTGGTACAGCGGCGCCTTGTCGCCGTAGCGCACCACTTTCTCGTTGAACTTGAGAATGTTCTTCGCCCGGCGGTAGCGGTCGAAATCCTTCCAGATCAGCAGCGCCACCGGGTGGCCGATGAACATCGGCACCTGGCCCTCCGGCAGGAAGGGGTCCGGGCTATGGCCTTCAGGGAAGGCGATGCCGTCCCGCGCCAGGTCCGCGGCGGTCACCACGCGATCCGGGTTCAGCTCTTCCCCCAGCATCGACAGGTCGAAGCCCTGGTACAGGTGGTCGGCACGCGTGGCCTTGAGCAGCAGCGCATGGCCTTGCTGCTGCGGCCAACCGGGCATGTCCTTGGCGCGGATGTCGCGGGCGAACACCTTGCCGCCACAGACCTTGCTGACGCCATCGATCCGTCCACGGGCCTGGCCGCCAGCGGTGTACCAGGGCTCAGGGGTGCGTGTGACCTGCTCTTCGAACAGGGCGGCGAAAGCCTTGCTGCCCAAGGGAGCAAGGGTAATGCCGATACCGGCGACGACGCTGCCTTGCAGGAAGGCGCGGCGGGATAACTCAGGAGTGGACATGCCCGTTCCTCATCGACCGGCGTTTGCCGGCGCGTTTCTTTGTGCACAACACGGTTGTCGACCCATTCGAGGAGAAGGGCCGTGGATATGAGAGTAGTCGGAGGGATGAACCTGACTTGAAGGTCAAATTCTAACGAAATCACTGACAGACACAAAGAGTAAATCTGTCTCTTTGGTCAGAAATTTCAGAGGGGCTATCGCTGATCGAACGCTCTGTTCAGTAAATGCAACCGTATGTTTCAGCCGCCGTGATAGGCTGCGCCATCGATAGCAACCTAAGCATATTCCGGCATGTCCCAGGTAACGCTCTTACGCCACCATCGTCCTTTCCTGGCCTTCTGGTTCGCGCGTGTCTGTACGGCAAGCGGCTTCCAGATGATCACCGTCGCCATCGGCTGGCACATTTATGAGCTCACCGGCAACGTGCTCGACCTGGGCCTGGTGGGGCTGGTGGAGTTTCTGCCGCGTGTGTTGTTCATGCTGCACACCGGGCATGTGGCCGACCGCTTCGACCGTCGCCGCGTGGCCGCTATCTGCCAGGTTCTCCAAGCTTTGGTGGCGGGCGTGCTGGTCTTCGCCAGCGCCACCGACAGCGCCAGCCGCGAGCTGATCTTCCTGATGGCTTTCGTCCTCGGCGCCGCTCGCGCCTTCGAGATGCCGGCCACTCAGGCGCTGCTGCCCAATGTGGTACCCAAGGAACTCTTCCCCCGCGCAGTGGCTGCTTCCGCCTCGGCCATGCAGGCGGCGACCATCGTCGCGCCCGCGCTCGGCGGCTTGCTCTACGCCTTCGGCAGCCTTTGGGTCTACGGACTGACGACGGCCCTCTATATAGCTGCCTGCTTCCTGATGCTGGGCCTCTCCAGCAGCCAGCAACAGGCCAACAAGGCCCCGGCCAACCTGGAGAACCTGCTGGCGGGCATCCGCTTCATCCGCAGCCGCCCGGACATCCTGGGTGCCATCTCGCTGGACCTCTTCGCCGTGCTGCTGGGTGGCGCCACCGCCCTGCTCCCGGTGTTCGCCAAGGACATCCTGCTCACCGGTCCCTGGGGCCTGGGCCTGCTGCGCTCGGCTCCGGCGGTGGGGGCATTGCTGATGTCGTTCTGGCTGGCGCGCTTCCCTATCGAACGCAATGTCGGGCGGATCATGTTCACCTCGGTCGGGATCTTCGGCGTGGCGACCATCGCCTTCGGCCTCTCCACGTCCTTCTGGTTCTCCCTGGCAGTGCTGGCGGTACTCGGCGCGGCGGACATGATCAGCATGGTGATCCGCGGCGCCTTCGTGCAGCTGCATACGCCGGACGAGATGCGCGGCCGGGTCAGCGCGGTGAACGGACTGTTCATCGGCGCCTCCAACCAGTTGGGTGAGTTCGAGTCCGGCGTCACCGCGGCCTGGTTCGGCACGGTTCCGGCGGTGGTCATGGGCGGCGTCGGTACGCTGATCGTGACCGGGCTGTGGATGAAGCTGTTCCCGAGCCTGGCCAAGCGGGACAAGCTGCACTGAGCCCACTCCGGGCGGGTTTCCTTGTGGGTTCGGGTCTCGCTGGAGGCTAAGTGCTGCTGCTGTTTGTGGGGGCGATTTCAATCGCTGAACGAACCTGCCCGGGACTACTGACTTGTTGTCGGCGTGGCGGAGAGGCTCAGTTTCTTCGCTGCCGCCGTTCAGACTGTCTTCGGAAATATCTACTTCCGTTCGATCCGTCTTCCAGCACACAGAACCCTTTTTCCCCGCAACCTTTCCGGCCCCATCTGATAGCGGCGGGCCCCGAGTGAGCGGCAACCTTCGGCGTCTGTTTCTGACGACGGAAGGTTCAACTGCATGCTCGCCGAACGCCGCCCCTTCTTCGACCACAGCCGCCACAAGCTCCAGGTCCATGGCCTCGACGCCGCCCTCGACGTGCTCGCCTTCGCGGGCACGGAAGCCCTCAGCCAGCCGTTCAGCTACCAGGTGGAATTCACCTCCCGCGAGCGCGACCTGCCCGCCGACCTACTGCTGGGCCAGCGCGCCCGCTTCAGCCTGCATCCGCCGCCCCCCACGCTGCCCTTCGCCGGCATGAGCCTGCCGCCTGCCAAGCCCTTGCGCACCCTGCACGGGGTGATCACCGGCTTTCGGCGCCTCTCCGGCTCCAATGATGAAGCCCGCTATGCAGTCACCCTGCAACCGCGCCTGGCCTTGCTTGGCAACGGCCGGCAATACCGCATCTACCAGCACCTCTCGGTGCCGGAGATCGTCGAACAGATCCTGCGCAGTGACCGCCACCAATGGGCCGGACAGGACTTCTTCTTCGACCTCAAGCGCGAATATCCCCGGCGCGAACAAGTCATGCAGTACGGCGAGAGCGACCTCGCCTTCATCACCCGCCTGCTGGCCGAAGTCGGCATCTGGTACCGCTTCACCGCCGACGAGCGACTGGACATCGACGTCGTGCAGTTCCACGACGACCAACGTAACTACCAGTTCGACCTCAGCCTGCCGTACCACCCGCCGTCCGGCACCAGCGCCACGGGGCAGGACGCGGTCTGGGCGCTGCAATCGCAGCATGGCGTGGTGGAGCGGGACATCCACATCCGCGCCTACGACCCGCGCGATGCTGCCGCCCGGCTCGACGGCGATATCGACCAGAGCCGGGGCGACCCCACCACCTACGGCGAGGCCTACCACTACGCCGAGCCCTACACCGAACTGGGCGACGCCTACGCCCAGGACGAAGACCTGCAAAGCGAGAGCGGCTACTTCTATGCCCGCCTGCGGCACGAACGCTACCTCAATGCCCGCACTCGTCTTGGCGGCACCGCCAGCAGTGCGCTGCTGGCCCCTGGGCAGGTGCTGCAGATCGACGGCGGCGCACCGGACGCCTTCGCCCCCGGCGCCGTGATCACCCACCTGACCACCGCCGCGGCGCGGGACCGCAGCTTCGAGGCCCGCTTCGAGGCCATCCCCTACGCCGAGCACATCTGTTTTCGCCCGCCACCGGGGAAAAAACCGCTGATCGCCGGCACCCTTCCGGCGCGGGTCACCAGCCCGCAACCCGACGACCTCTACAGCCACATCGACCTGGAAGGCCGCTACAAGGTCAACTTCCTCTTCGACCGCGACACCTGGCCTGCCGGCCAGGAGAGCATGTGGCTGCGCCTGGCGCGGCCCTATGCCGGCGACACCCATGGCCTGCACCTGCCGCTGATCCAGGGCACCGAAGTGGCGGTGGCTTTCGAGCACGGCGACCCCGACAAGCCCTACATCGCCTTCGCCCTGCACGACAGCCGGCACCCGGACCTCGTCACCCTGAAAAACTACAAGCGCAACGTCCTGCGCACCCCGGCCAACAACAAGCTGCGCCTGGACGACACCCGTGGCCGGGAGCACATCAAGCTCAGCACCGAACACAGCGGTAAGAGCCAGCTCAACCTCGGCCACCTGGTGGACGCGCAGCGGCAGAAACGCGGCGAAGGCTTCGAGCTGCGCAGCGACGGTTGGGGCGCGATGCGCGCGGGCAAGGGCGTCTTCATCAGCGCCGATGAACAACCCCGTGCGCAGGGCCAGGTGCTGGCCATGCAGGAGGCCGTGGCCCGCCTCGAACAAGCCGGCAGCGAGATGCACAAGCTATCCGACGATGCCGAAACCGCCCAAGCCGACCCGGCCGACGTGCACGCCCAACTGGCCCTGCTGAGTGAGCAGCTCGACCAGTTGAAAGGCGCCGTGGCGTTGCTCAGTGCTCCGCGGGGCATCGCCCTGACCAGTGGCAACCATCTGCAGTTGGCCGCCGAGCGCAACCTCATCGCCAACGCCGGCAACGACGCCGCCGTCAGCGTGGTCAAGCGCTTGTTCATCGGCGTGGGGGAGGGTGTCAGCCTGTTCGTGCGCAAGCTGGGGTTGAAACTCATCGCCAACCAGGGCGCGGTGCAGATCCAGGCGCAGAACGATCGCCTGGAACTGTTCGCCCGCCACGGCCTGGACATCGTCAGCAGCGAGGACGAAATCCGCATCACGGCGAAGAAAAAGATCGTCCTCAACGCCGGCGGTACTTATATCAGCCTCGATGCCTGCAGCATCGAGTCCGGTACCCAGGGCGACCACCTGATCAAGGCTGCTCACTTCGACTACCTGGGGCCGGCAAGCATGACCGCCACCCATCCCGAGTATCCCAAGCTCGCGTCCGCCCCCCGACTACGCCTGCGTCTGCCTCAGTCGCCCAACGCTCCGCAGGTGGCCTGGAAGGGGATGCCCTACACGTTGTACGTCGACGGCGCACCGTCGCAGCAAGGCGTGCTGGATGAAACCGGCTACCTGACCTTCGAGCACCAGGTGGTGAGCCAACAATACCGGCTCGAACTGGCCAATGGCCTCAGCTACCAACTCCCGGTGCCCAGCGAATACCGCAATCCCGAACAAGGAGAACTGGCCAATCGCGGCTTGCAGAACCACCCCGCCCAGATCAATACCGGAGCGGGGCACACCGAACACCGCAATCTCTATGCAGCACTCTTGAATCTCCCTGCGCAAGGCGGGCAGGTGGATGGCGAGAGTGCGAATCAGGATGGGCCGGGTAAATGGATAACGCAGAGCACCGATTACCACGGCGTTAAAAACGCTGGGCAAATGTTTCTCGACCGGTTGTTCTCGCTGGGTGACGAAGGGCGATTATTTGGCTCGGACGAAAAGGACTACGAGAACACCAAACGCACTCTGATTCAAGAATGGGTGCCATTGATCGTGGGCGAGGAGTACCACGCCGAACGCTCTGCGATATATCGCTACGGTGAAGTGCGGCGGATTGAGCAGACTTATCTGGAGGGCCCCGATAGCTGGCATGCCTCCGGCAAATCCTGGCATTGGCAACCTGCTACCGCCAATACGGTTTATGAAACCAAGGAAGCGCCGGTATGACCCTCTCCAGCACCACGACACTCCGTCTATGGGGCGTCCTAGACCTGCTCCAGCTTGCTTGGTACAGCGGGCGAAGTTTGCAGTCAGATCGGACTCCCTACCTGACCGACCTGCTCGCCATTCTCGGCCAAAGCGAACAGGTAGGGGACATGCTCGCGAGTGTTGGCCTGCTTGCCTGGTGCTTACAGCTCTCGATTGCGATCACCGCTGCGGGCTTCCTGCTGGGGTATCGCCCCACACGACTCTTGGGGTTTGCGCAAATACCTCTGCGCTTGTTCTTCCTGTCCCCCTCCATATCCCCGCTTCTGCTGTTGTCTGGTCACCTGCCGGGGCTGTTGTTCCTGGTCCTGGCCATCGGTTCGGAAGCACTCAAGGGCTGGAGTCTGTGGCGGAGAACACTATGACCACGCAGCAGCATCCCGCCCAGATCAATACCGGAACGGGGCACACCGAACACCACGTCGGCTATGCGGCCCTGCTGGAAGAGCGCCACCGCGAAGAAGGAGACCCCGCATGAGGCCCGCCAACGCCCGCCATCCCGATATCGTCGTACCCATCTCGCTGCGGCATACCCAGGAGGCGACCTGCTGCGCCCCCTGGTTCGTCTGCGATACCGAGTACCGGCCATGGCCGGCCACCTACAAGCCCCTGATCAATGGCGAAGAAGCCTTCCGCGCCGTGCACCGGGCCATCACCAACGCCCAGCGCTCGGTCGACATCATCTGCTGGGGCTTCCAGCCGTCGATGCATTTCATTCGCAATGGCAGCGACGACCGCTGTATCGGCGAACTGCTCAAGGAGAAAGCCCACCAAGGCGTGCAGGTACGCATCCTGGGGTGGGAAATGCCGTGGAACGCGGCCGGGCTCGCCGGCGAAGCCAACTTGCCGGGCAAAGGTGGATTTGCCGAGCGGGCCGGGCAGACGGCCACCCAGGAGCAATACACCTATGATCGTCAGTGGTTTGCCGACTGCACGGTGGCCGATGGGCAGGCGGGTGCCCTGGCCGAAGCCCGTCGCCCACTGTTCGTCAGCCGTGGTTTCAGCCTGTCCGAACGCGCAGAGATCGTTCATCAGCTCAGGCTCAGCCGTCTCGATCCAGCGCTCGCCACGCGGGCAATCGCCACCATGGCAAGCACGGTCACGCACCATCAGAAGAGCGTCCTGGTCGACTACGAGCTGCCAGAGCAGGCCATCGGCTTCGTCATGGGCCACAACCTGCTCGATGAATACTGGGATACCGACCAGCACTCGGCACTCATGCGTCCGGACCCCGAGCGTCCCGAAGTCCAAGCCCATGCCCCCCATCGCGGCCCGCGTGGCGCCCTGCCGCGCCAGGATATCTCCTGCCAGATCACTGGCCCGATTCTGAAAGACCTGCACCACAACTTCGCCGCGGCCTGGGCCAAGGAAACCGGCGAAGACCTGCTGCACGCGCGCAATGCCAATGAACTGGCCAAGCAGTTACAACCGCGACCGGCGCATGGCAACACCCTGATGGCCCAGCTGCTGCGTACCCAGTCCCAGGAAAAGGGAGGCGTACGCGATATCGAGGCCGGCTACCTGAAAGCCATCAACAACGCGACCCAGTTCATCTACATCGAAAACCAGTACTTCCGCTGGCCGCCCCTGGCCGAGGCGATCAGGCAGGCGGCGCAGGACCAGACCCGCGCCGGGCGCGACCCCGGCAAGCACGGCGCGTTGCACCTGTTTGTGGTCACCAACGTCACGGACGACGGCATCGGCGCGGGTACCGTCAACACCCAGCGCATGCTGGACAGCCTGGGGCGGGCCGACACCATCCCCCATGTCACCAAGTTGTTGCGCATCAAACAGGTCACGCGGGACATGCCGCCCAAGCCCCGGCCCGATGGTGGCAATGACCGACACGGGCATCGAGCGTTAGCCCAATGGCAGGCCGAGCTCGATCGGCAGGTCAAAAAGATCGAAGACGACGACGTGATTCCCGAAGAGCGCCCCGGCCTGAAAGTACACATCTGTTCCCTGGTCGCGCCCGACTCGCCGGCCGGCAAACCCTGGGTGCCGGTGTACATCCACTCGAAGCTGATGATCGTCAACGACGTCTTCACCACCCATGGCTCGGCCAATATCAACACCCGCAGCATGCAGGTGGACAGCGAACTGAACATCCTCCACGAGTGGCACAGCGTGACCCAGGCCATGCGCCGTCGGTTGTGGGACCTGCATACCGCTGGAAAGGGCGCACAGGATGATGCTGAAGAGGCATTCGATGCTTGGCAGGACATCGTCAATGAAAACCGTCGACGTCAATCGAAAGGATTGCCGCCCGATACCCCGCTGGTGGAGTTCCTGTATGACAAAACCGTCCTGAGGAACCTCGACTGATGCGTGCTCTTTTGCTGCTGCTCACGACTCTGCTGCTGGTCGCCTGTGGCGGCCATGGCCTCAAACTGAAAAAGGACCCGACCGTGAACCCGCTCACCCAGATCAAGGCCAACCTGGCCTTCACCTGCCGCCATGAACGCATCCCCGACGCTACGGCCGACAGCGACCTGCTATTCAAGTACGCCCGCTGGCTGCAGAAGAACAACCAGCTCAAGGAAGACCCGGCGGTGGATGCCGAAGTCGAACGGCTCTACCGCATCGCCGCCGAGAACGGCCACTACAAGGCCAACATCAACCTGCAGAACGGTGCCATGCGTGGCCATTTCCAGGTACGCGGTGCCGAGCGCCTGCGCCTGAGCCAGGAACTGATCGAGGCCGGCGTGGCCACTGGGTATTACTTCGTCGGCCTGTTCCTGCAGCGGGGTTCGGCCGGGCTGCGGGAGGATCAGGCCATGGCCCTACGGTACTACCGCAAGGCGGCCGACGAGGGCAATGCCCAGGCCCAGGCCCTGGTAGCCGACAAGCTGGCGCCCATCGATATCGCCCCGGAAATTGCCCAGCAGATGTGGCGCTGTGCGGCCGAACAAGGCCATGGTGAGGCAGCTACGAACCTGGGTGTTGATCTGAAAATCGATAGGCGCTTCCCGGAAGCCCTTGAAGCTTTTCAGCTTGGGGTGGGGGCGGGTGACAGCTCCTCTGCGTCATTTTTAAGCAATGGATTTCGTGGCCCCCAACCCGATGATCAGTTGTATTACCTCGGACAGCAGGAAGATCTGGAGCGAGCCGAACGCTATAACAAGATCCGGCGTATTGTGGGCAACTATTCCTACGCCTCCCCCTCGGTCCCCGAAATCAATGAGATTGTCCCGCTGCCGCCGACCAAGCTGCCGCCGTGGGACGGCAAGCTGCAGTGGCTGGAAGCGCGCGAAGCCAATATCCCGCCGCCCAAGCCCGGCGAGGCGCTGATCCGCCAACTGGCCCAGGCCCGGCAACTCGATCCCGTCACCGGACGGCCGCTGCCGACCTCGCCGCACTTCATTGCGGTGGAAGAGCCGGCCCCCTTCTGCTTCAGCGGCGAGTCCTGCCCCCACAGCGGCTACTGGCAAGCCGTGGCGCTGGCCGAGGATCGCTTCAGCCGTTTGCGCAGCGGCGAGATTCGCCGCTTTACCGAAGGCGAAACCCTGCCCACGTTGCTAATACGGCACCACCAGGCGCGGATCTGGCCATTGCCGGACAAGGAATGGGTCGGCGAAACGAAGGTGGAGTGGAGAATGTTGGGTGAGGCTTAGGGTGTATGGGCTGGCAGCGCTGGGTCTGCTGCTGGTCGCCTGTGGCGGCCATGGACTCAAACTGAAAAAGGACCCTTCCGTGGACCCGCTCACCCAGATCAAGGCCAACCTGGCCTTCACCTGCCGCCATGAACGCATCCCCGACGCCTCGGCCGACAGCGACCAGCTGTTCCAGTACGCCCGCTGGCTGCAGAAGAACAACCAGCTCAAGGAAGATCCGGCAGTGGACGCCGAAGTCGAACGGCTCTACCGCATCGCCGCCGAGAACGGCCATTACAAGGCCAACATCAACCTGCAGAACGGTGCTATGCGTGGCCATTTCCAGGTACGCGGTGCCGAGCGCCTGCGCCTGAGCCAGGCGCTGATCGAGGCCGGCGTGGCCACCGGCTACTACTTCGTAGGCCTGTTCCTGCAGCGGGGTTCGGCCGGCCTGCGGGAGGATCAGGCCATGGCCCTGCGGTACTACCGCAAGGCGGCCGACGAGGGCAGCGCCTTGGGGCAGGCACTGGTGAGCGACAAGCTGGCCGGCACCCTGGCCGGTGCTGATATCGGGCGACAGATGCGCCGCTGTGCGGCCGAGCAGGGCCACGGAAAGGCGGCTACTGCCTTGGGAGTGAATCTTCAAGGTAAGGAGCGCTACCAAGAAGCAATCGAAGCGCTCCAATTGGGAGTCGCCGCAGGTGACGAATCGTCGGCTGGTCTGTTGTGGGAAGCCTTCAAAGGACCTCCCCCGGAAGACACTTTGTACTACCTGGCCCAAGATGAAGACCTTGAGCGCGCTGAGCGCTACGAAAGAATTTGGAGCATCCTGGCGGATTACTCCTACGCCCACCCCTCCGTCCCCGAGATCAACGACATCGTGCCGCTGCCGCCCGCCAAGCTGCCGCCGTGGGACGGCACACTGCAGTGGCTGGAAGCGCGCGAAGCCAATATCCCGCCACCCAAGCCCGGCGAAGTGTTGATCCGCCAACTGGCCCAGGCCAGGCAACTCGATCCCGTCACCGGCCGGCCGCTGCCGGCATCGCCCCACTTCATCAGGGTCGAAGCACCCGCACCGGCCTGCGACAGTGGCCAACCCTGTCCTCACGGTGGCTACTGGCAAGCCGTCGCCTTGGCTCAGAATCGTCTAACCCGTATCCACGATGGCGCCGTTCGCCGCTTCGAACAGGGCGAGATCCTGCCCGAGTTGGTGGTCAGGCAGCGTCATGCCCGTATCTGGCCTTTGCCCGACCGGGTCACGGTGGGCGCGGCGCCGATCGAATGGAGGATGCTCGGTGAAGCCTAGGTTGCTGTTGTCGGGAGCGCTGGGTCTGCTGCTGGTCGCCTGTGGCGGCCATGGACTCAAACTGAAAAAGGACCCTTCCGTGGACCCGCTCACCCAGATCAAGGCCAACCTGGCCTTCACCTGCCGCCATGAACGCATCCCCGACGCCTCGGCCGACAGCGACCAGCTGTTCCAGTACGCCCGCTGGCTGCAGAAGAACAACCAGCTCAAGGAAGATCCGGCAGTGGACGCCGAAGTCGAACGGCTCTACCGCATCGCCGCCGAGAACGGCCATTACAAGGCCAACATCAACCTGCAGAACGGTGCTATGCGGGGCCATTTCCAGGTACGCGGTGCCGAGCGCCTGCGCCTGAGCCAGGAACTGATCGAGGCCGGCGTGGCCACCGGCTACTACTTCGTAGGCCTGTTCCTGCAGCGGGGTTCGGCCGGCCTGCGGGAGGATCAGGCCATGGCCCTGCGGTACTACCGCAAGGCGGCCGACGAGGGCAGCGCCCAGGCGCAAGCACTGGTGGGCGACAAGCTGGCCGGCACCCTGGCCGGTGCTGATATCGGGCGACAGATGCGCCGCTGTGCGGCCGAGCAAGGTCATGGAGCGGCCGCTAGAGCACTGGGCGTTAATCTTCAAGGTAAGAAGCGTTACCAGGAAGCGCTTGAAGCTTATCAGCTTGGGGTGGCGGCGGGTGACGAAGGGGCAGCCGGTCGTTTGAGGAAGACCTTTCGTGGCCCTCAACCAGATGACAGTTTGTATTACCTGGGCCTACAGGAAGACCTCGAACGCGCTGAGCGCTACGAAAGAATCTGGCGCATCCTCGCCAGATATTCTTACGCCTCTCCCTCGGTCCCCGAGATCAATGAGATCGTCCCGCTGCCGCCGGCCAAGCTGCCGCCGTGGGACGGCACGCTGCAGTGGCTGGAAGCGCGCGAAGCGAATATCCCGCCGCCCAAACCCAGCGAGGCGCTGATCCGACAGCTGGCCAAGGCTCGGCAACTCGACCCCACCACCGGCCGGCCGCTGCCGGGGTCACTCCACTTCGTCAAAGTTGGCGCCGAACGTCGTGAGACTAAGCCGCAGACGCTCAGGGGGGCTCGGGGAGCGAGGGAAATCATGCTTCAACCCAACCTGCAGGCTCGCAGCCGCCTCTGATACCCCCATGCAGGGGTGTGCACCACATGTGCAGCCGGTGACGCCGAGCTACGCGCCCCCTCCTGGGCCCGATTCCTTGTAGGGACGATTTCAATCGCTGTAGGGGCGAATTTACTCGCCAAGCAGGCCGAAGGTCTGCCCTGTGAGGTGAAAGGGGCAGCTGCGCTGCCCTTGGCGAATAAATTCGCCCCCACAGGTAAAGCCGCTAAGAGCCCGCCGTCAAGGCACCAACATCGCCTTGGCGATTTCGTTGCGCTTGGCCTTGCCGCACAACTGCTCAACCAGGGTCAGGGCGAAGGCCAGGGCGGTGCCGGGGCCCTGGCTGGTGATGCAGTTGCCGTCCACCACCACCGGCTGGTCGACGAAGGTGCAGCCAGACAGGCGGTCGCTGAAGCTCGGATAGCAGGTCATGCGGCGCTGACGCAGCACGCCAAAAGGCTGCAGCGCCATGGCCGGGGCGGCGCAGATGGCGGCGAAGAACCGGCCGGCCTTCGCCTGCTCACGGAGCTTTTCGCCCAACGGCTCGTGTTCGCCCAGGCGCTGCGCGCCCGGCATGCCGCCAGGGAGCACGATCAGGTCGAAATCCTGCGCCAGCACGTCGAGCAACATGGTGTCGGCGGTCAGGCGGGTGCCACGAGCCAGGGTGATCATGCGGCGGGTTTCGATGCTGGCCACAACCGTCTTGATATCGGCGCGCCGCAGCACGTCGATGAGCGTCACGGTTTCCAGGTCCTCCACGCCTTCGGCAACGGCGATCAGGGCCTGGAGTTGGGGTTGGGTATGCATGGCATTCTCCTGTTCCCGGAAACCGAAGCTGTCCGTCCGGTCATAAATTCACCGCTCCCGGGTGAGCTGGTATGATGCGCGCCTTTTTTCAGACTGGCAGAGAAAAGTCCATGGCGCCCGCGTGCGCCGTGCATTTGTGCTTTGCTTTTCGCCAGCTGAACGACAACGACGCATTGCGTCACGGGGAGCCCACACATGCTGGAAAAGCTGTTCCAACTCCAGGCGCACAACACCAATGTGCGCACTGAGATCCTGGCCGGTCTGACGACCTTCCTGACGATGGCCTACATCCTCTTCGTCAACCCGGCCATCCTCGGCGAGACCGGCATGGACAAGGGCGCGGTGTTCGTCGCCACCTGCCTGGCCGCGGCCATCGGCTCGACCATCATGGGGCTGATCGCCAACTACCCCATCGCCCTGGCTCCCGGCATGGGGCTGAACGCCTTCTTCACCTACACCGTGGTGCTGCAGATGGGACACACCTGGCAGGTGGCCCTGGGCGCGGTGTTCCTCTCCGCCTGCATGTTCTTCCTGTTGTCGATCTTCAAGATCCGCGAATGGATCATCAACAGCATCCCGCTGGAGCTGCGCTCGGCCATCGCCGCCGGCATCGGCCTGTTCCTCGGCCTGATCGCCCTGCAGAAAGCCGGCATCGTCACCGCCCACCCGGTGACCATGGTGACAGTCGGAGACCTGACCAAGCCCGAGCCGATCCTCGCCGTGCTCGGTTTCTTCCTGATCGTCGCCCTTGAAGCGCGCAAGGTGACCGGCGCCGTGCTGATCGGAATCCTCGCCGTGACCATCGCCGGCATCGCGCTGGGCGTGTCCCAGTTCGGCGGCATCTTCTCCATGCCGCCGTCGCTGGCGCCGACCTTCCTCCAGCTGGACATCGCCGGTGCCCTGGAAATCGGTCTGATAAGCGTGATCTTCGCCTTCCTCTTCGTCGACCTGTTCGACAACTCCGGCACCCTCATCGCCGTGGCCAAGAAGGCCGGCCTGATGCGCGCCGACGGCTACATGCCGAAGATGGGTCGCGCGCTGATTGCCGACTCCACCGCGGCCATGGGCGGTTCCCTGCTGGGCACCTCCACCACCACCAGCTACATCGAATCCGCAGCGGGCGTGAGCGCCGGCGGTCGTACCGGCCTCACCGCCCTGACGGTGGCGGTACTCTTCCTGCTGGCGCTGTTCCTCTCGCCGCTGGCCGGTAGCGTGCCGGCCTTCGCCACCGCGCCGGCGCTGTTCTTCGTCGCCGTGCTGATGGCCTCGGGCCTGGCCGAGATCGACTGGGACGACCTGACCACCGCCGCGCCGGTCCTGATCACCACCCTGGCGATGCCGTTCACCTATTCCATCGCCGACGGCATCGCCTTCGGCTTCATTGCCTGGGCCGCGATCAAGACCCTGGCTGGCCGTTACAAGGAGCTCAGCCCGGCGCTGGTGATCCTCGCCGTGCTCTTCGTTATCAAGATGGGTTTCTTCCACTGATGAGTCGTCCTCAGTTCGACCCGGCGGCCTACGCTGCCCAACTCACCGAGAAGACACAGCGCCTCAAGGCGCTGTTGGCGCCCTTCGACGCCCCGGAACCGGAAGTCTTCGAGTCCCCCCGCGAACACTACCGCCTGCGCGCCGAATTCCGCCTGTGGCGCGAAACCGGCAACGAGACTCGCCACTACGCGATGTTCGAAGCCGGCGACAAATTCACTCCCGTGCTGATCGAGGACTTCCCCATCGCCAGCCGCCGCATCAACGAGCTGATGCCGCGCCTCAAGGCGGGTTGGCAGGCGAGCCAGGTGCTGTCGTTCAAGCTGTTCCAGGTGGAGTTCCTCACCACCCTGGCCGGCGATGCGCTGATCACCCTCTGCTACCACCGTCCGCTGGACGACGCCTGGAAAGTCGAAGCCGAAAAGCTCGCCGCTGAGCTTGGCGTAAGCCTGGTGGGCCGCTCGAAGGGCAAGCGCATCGTCATCGGCCGCGACTATGTCGAGGAAGAACTGACCGTCGCAGGCCGCACATTCCGCTATCGCCAGCCGGAAGGCGCCTTCACCCAGCCCAACGGCGAGGTGAACCAGAAGATGCTCGGTTGGGCCTTCGATGTGCTGGGCGAGCGCCAGGATGACCTGTTGGAACTGTACTGCGGCAACGGCAACTTCACCCTGCCGCTGGCCACCCGCGTGCGCAAGGTGCTGGCCACCGAGATCAGCAAGACCTCGGTGAACGCCGCCCTGGCCAACCTGGCCGACAACGCTGTGGATAACGTCACCCTGGTGCGCCTGTCCGCCGAGGAACTGACCGAGGCGCTGAACGAAGTCCGCCCGTTCCGCCGCCTGGCCGGTATCGACCTCAAGGGCTATGAGTTCGGCAATGTCTTCGTCGATCCGCCGCGCGCCGGCATGGACCCGGACACCTGCGAACTGACCCGCCGCTTCGACCGCATCCTCTACATCTCCTGCAACCCGGAGACCCTGGCGGCGAACATCGAGCAGCTCAGCGACACCCACAAGGTGGTGCGCTGCGCGCTGTTCGACCAGTTCCCCTATACGCACCACATGGAGTCGGGTGTGTTGTTGGAGCGGCGCGCGTAGGTTGATGTCCGAGCAGGACTAACCACCCTCTCCCAGAGGGAGAGGGGGCAGTCCGCGCTGGGACTGACCGGCGTGAGTCACCCCTCGCCCTTCGGGAGAGGGGCCGGGGCGGGCCCCGTTCGGATGAGGGTAACCAGGCCTCGCTCGGTGTTCCCGGAATCGTTGGGCTTCGCTCTGCACCAACCTACAAAAGCGCTTAACTACGAGAAGGCACGCGCCAGATCAATCACCAACGCCCGATAGCCCACGCTGCCCGGCTGGCGGCTGCTCACCTTGAGTTCCACCTGCACCTCCTGCGTGCCGTACTTCACTTCGTTGAGCACGGTGGTGGTGAGTTTCTCCGGGGTGAGGAAGCCGACCGAGGCCGAGTAGATGAACTGGGTGTCCTTGTCCGCGCGGTATTCGACGACCGAGGTCACCGGGCTGTACCACTCATCCCCGCGCTCCTTGCCGTATTCCCAGACCTGCTCGACGCTGCCTTTCGCCTCGTCGATGCGGTACTCCACCGCGCGGCTGTAGTTGCCGGTGAGCTTCGTCGGCGCAAAGTTGCGGCCCCAGCCGTTGTCGAACACGCTCAGCGTGCCTCTGCCGGTGAGCCAGGCGGTGTGCTGGGTCCAGGACCAGTCGAAGCCTTCGGCGTAGAGACCGCCCTCCTCTTTCAACGCCTCGCCCTTGGCATTCACCGGGGTCAGCACCTTGGACTTGAGGCGCTCAGGCCAGCCCTGGGGCGAGGCGAGAATCCATTTCACGTCTTTGTTGCGGGCGATCTTCACCACGCCCTGGTGGCGGGCGGAAATGATGATGCTGTCGTCGCTGGCGTCGTAGTCGATGGCATTGACGTGAGCCCAGTTGCGGCCGGTGCCGACGCCTGGGGTGTCGCCGAACGGCAGGTCACCTTCCAGCAGCTCGTTGGCGGCGGTGCTGTCCTGCTTCTGCACGCCCTCCGGTAGCTGAAGCGCGGCCTTGCCGAGGGTTTCCAAGAGCTCGCCGCGATAGGGGTCGAGGATCTGGTTCAGGTCCCAGAAGTCCAGCACGTCACCGGCTTCGTTGACTTCAATGATGTGGTCGCGGATGGAGCGAACGCGCTTGCCGTCGGGGCGGCGGTAGTCGCTGGTGCCAACCCGCAGCAGGTAGGTGCCATTGGGGGTTTCGCGGATCTCGTGGGAGAAATCGGCGAACTTGTCCGGCAGGTTGCGCTGCCACACGCGGCGACCCAGCAGGTCGTACTTGGAATAGGTCTGGCCCTGGCCCCAGATCAGCTTGCCGTCGCGGGTCTGCTGGAAGCCCATGGTGCCGCCCAGGCCGTCCCGGCGACCGGAATCGTGGATCTGCTCGATATCCAGGTACCAACGCACGTCGCCGTTGCTGTCGGCAATCCAGTTGTTGCCCACCTGATCCCACTCCGCGGCACCGCCCAGGGCATTCCACTTGAAGGCGCGGCCGCCGGGAATCTCGCCGAGCAGGTGGTTGAACAGGTACAGGCGGTGCTCGAAGCCGGGCGCCACCTTGATCGGTTCCACCAGCGGCAGTGCGGCCGTCTGGTTGGCCACCACCGGCAGGCGCACGGCCGGCGCGTAGACCTGATAGCGCTCACGGATGCGCTCGCCAGCCAGCTTGTAGGTCACTTCCACCTGGTTGACGTGGTCCGGGTACAGGCCGAACACCGGGATGCCGCCATAGGTCCAGAGCGAGCGCTCGGAGACCTCGTAGGCGATGTCCACGCCACGCTCGCCACGGCCAAGCACGCGGACGTGGGCGGCGCTGATGGCCTGGCCACCGTCGCGGATGATGGCGGTCAGCGGCGCCAGCTTGTAAGGGTTGACCACCACATCGCCGAGCAGCGCGGTGCCGCGCTCTGGGATTTTGGCGGTGATGCAGGCGCCTTCGGGGAGATCAGGGGTTTCGGTTTTGGCGTTCATCTTCAGGTTCTCCAGGGCGCCCCTGCGGGGCGCTTTGCGAATGAGTTGGCACCCACAGAAAAGCAGCAGGTGCCGGGTCGGATTCAGGGGTGGCTGGAAACGCGGAACTGGTCGAGGGCGGGCGGCGTGACGGCTTGCTCGGAGCGCGGCGTGCCGTCGGGCACCCAGTCGTAGGGGACCGGCAGCGCGCGGTAGATCCAGTTGCTGCGGGCGTTGCCCACGGGGGCCTTGCCGAAGTAGGGGCTGACGTATTCCCAGACTATTTCGCCCGCCGGGGTCACCTGGAACACCCGGCCGAACTTGCCCTCGTCGATCAGGGTGTTGCCGTTTGGCAGGCGCCGGGCGCTGCTGATGAAGGCGCTGAAGAAGGCCCAGCCCGGCTGGCCGCTGTCGGCGGCGCTGTACTGCCACACGATCTCGCCTTTCACCGGGTCGATCTCCAGTACCCGCGAGCCGCCCAGCAGGCTCAGCGGCACGCGCGGGTAACCGGCCTCGCCCTGGTTGTCGAACACCAGCAGGTTGCCGGCACCCGGCAGGCCTTCAGGGATGATGTGGGCGTCGTGCTGGCCGGAGAACTGGTCCACCGGGCGCGGCACGGTGGCTGGTGCGTAGGCGTTTAGCTTCGGCAGGTTCGGGCCGAGGTGCCAGACGACCTTGCCGGAGGCCTTGTCGATGATCGCGATGAAGTTGCCTTCGCGGGAATCGATCAGCAGGTTGTCCGGGTGGAAGCGTTTGTCACCGGCGTCGAACCACTTGTTCGGCCCGACCACGCTGAGGTTGTTGACGTGCAGCACATCGGGGTTCTTGCTGGCGCGCACCAGCTTGAGCTGCTCGGCGGTGAAGCCGAACTCCTCCAGATGCTGCGAGGCCGTCCAGCTCCAGGCCACCTTGCCTGCGGGCGTGACCTCGTAGATCACGTCATCGATCACCTGGGGCACGCTGAATCCCTTCACGACATGCAGTTGGTTGGCCAGCACCAGGGTATTGCCATTGGCCAGCCGACGCTGGTCGTGGTGCTGCTGGGCTGCCCCACCGGGCGCCTTGTCGCCCCATTGCCAGACCACCTGGCCGCTCCAGTCCAGTTCGCCCACCGTCTTGTTGCGCAGGCCGTTGCCGGCGGAAGCGAGTTTGCTCGGTTCTTTCACCTCTTCCAGTTGCACGAAGAGATGGCCACGCTTGCCGCCATTGCTCTCCGGGTCGATCAGCGCGGCAGGAAAGCCGGCATTGTTCCAGTGCCGCACCTCGTTGCCGTTCATATCGATGAGGCGCGTCTGCTTGTCCGGCGAGCTGAAAATCACGTAGCCGTTCCAGGCCTTGGCCGGGTCGTAAAGGGTCACCCCGGTGGGGTAGACGCTGGGGGCGCCGACGGCATGACCGGCGACCAGGGCGGCCGCAAGGCCGAGGGTCTTGAGTTTCATTGCAGGTTCCTTGTGCTCAGAAGTCATAGCGGGCAGTGGCGCCGACGGTGCGCGGGGTTCCCAAAACTCCCGCGTAGCCGCCGTTGGCGGAATTCCACAGGCTGGTGAAGTAGGTCTTGTCGCCGGCGTTCTTCACCCAGAGGGACAGGTCGAGGACGCCATCGCCCTGATCCAGGCGCACCCCGCCGGAGAGGTTGACCACGGCATAGCTGGGGAGCTGGCCGAAGTCGGAGTCGTCGATGGTGCCCACGGCCTTGGAGCGGAAGGCGTAGCTGGCGGTGACGTACGGCTCGACGCGGTCAGCCAGTTGCCACTTGTATTCGCCGTTGAGGTTGGCGATGTACTTGGAGGCGCCCACCACTTGGTGGCCGCTGAGGTCGCAGGTGGCGGCCGGGTTGGCGAAGCTCACTTCCGGCGGGCACGGGGCGTCCTTGTATTCGGTGTAACGGACGTCGTTCCAGGAACCGTTGAAGTTCAGGGTCAGGCCACGGATCGGCAGTGCGGTGGCCTCGAATTCCAGGCCACGGGATCGCACGGAGCCGGCATTGGCGAGAAATTGCACGCGGTTGATCTGGTCGTAGACGTTCGCCTGGTAGCCATGCACATCGGCCCAGAACAGGTTGGCGTTGAGCAGCAGGCGGTGATCCAGCAGGGTGCTCTTGATGCCGAGTTCGGCGTTGTTCACCCGCTCGGTGCCCACCAGCAGTGAGTCGGTACCCAGGCGCGGTGCGGCACCCACGGTGAGGTTGATGCCGCCGGACTTCTCGCCGTGGGACAGAGAGGCGTAACCCAGCACGTTGGGGTTGAACTGGTAGCTCAGGGACAACAGGCCCGACGGACTAAAGCTGTACTGGTTGAGGTCACCGGAGTCGAACGCGCCGACCCGGCCCTGGCGCGCGGTGGCGGCGGCTCCGCTGACGGCGGCACCACCGACCGGCGCGTCGCGGTCGACCCAGGCACTCTTCTCTTCGTAGGTGCCGCGAATGCCGGCGGTGAAATCCAGGCGCTCGGTCAGGTGCCAGGTGCCTTGGGCGAAGAGTGCGTAGCTGTCGGTATCGATGTGGCCATCGCCTTCGCTGGTGACGTTGGCCAGGGCGCCGGCGGGCGTGGCGTTCCAGATGTCCGCCTGGGGGCCGTAGAAGTTGAAGGAATGGTTATCCAGGTCCTGCTTGAAGTAGTACGCGCCCAGCACATAGTCGAAGGCACCGCCGGTGGGCGAGGCCAGCCGGAATTCCTGGGAGTACTGCTTGTCACGCACGGAAACGCCGGCATTGATCGAAGCGGAGACGTTGAGACCGTCGTCATTGCGCGGGGTGAAATCCCACCAGCGGTAGGCAGTGATGGAGGTCAGGGTGAAGTCGTTGGGCAGGGTCCAGTTGGCCTCCACCGAGGTGCCGCCCTGGAACACTGTCACCTGCTGGTCGGAGTCGAAGTTGACCTTGCGATCCTTGCCCGACACCAGCGTGGCACCGGCCTGTGCGGCCAGGCGCTCGTAACGGTTGACGCCGTTGATGGTCGGGCCGGTGCTGTAGAGGGTGAGGATGCCGTTGTTGGAGTCCTCCTCGTTGTATTCGCCAATCCAGCGCAGGTTGAAGGTTTCGCTCGGTTCGAACAGCAACTGGCTGCGGAAGCCCTGGCGCTTGCCGCCGTTAAGGTCCTCGCCGTTGAAGACGTTCTTCACATAGCCGTCGTCTTCGGTGTGGTAGGCGGTCAGGCGGCCGGCGAGGGTGTCGGTGAGACCACCGGAGACGCTGCCCAGGGTCTGCCAGTAACCGTCTTCACCCACCGAGGCCTGGAGGCTGCGTTCGGTGGTGAAAGTGGGCTTGCGGGTGCTGATGTTGATCACCCCGGCCGTGGTGTTCTTGCCGAACAGCGTGCCTTGTGGGCCGCGCAGGACTTCGAGCTGCTCCACATCGAGCAGGTCGAACACCGCCATGCCGGGGCGGCCGAGGTAGACGTTGTCCAGATAGACGCCAACGCTGCCTTCCAGGCCGTCGCTGGCCGGATTGTTGCCCAGGCCACGGATGGAAATGCTCGACTGGCGGGCATGCACGTAGGAGACGTTGGTGCTGGGGACCAGTTGCTGCAGGTCCTGCACGCGGTACACGCGCTGGTGCTCCAGGGTTTCGCCACCGAGCACGCTGATGGGCGTGGGCACGCTCTGGGCGGTTTCCTCACGGCGACGGGCATTGACGGTGACGGTGCCGAGCTGGGTGTCCTGCTCGGCCTTGGCGTTGGCCTGGGCGCTGGTGCTCTCTTCGGCCTGGGCAGTCAGGGCGAAGCCGGCACCCGCCAGCAGCACGGCCAGGGCGAGGGGTTTCAGATGAGGGGCCGACGTTCGGGTCGGGGAGTGGATAAGTCGGGACATGCAGTGCTCCTAAGGTCGATGGCCTTGGCGAGCACTTCCGTTGACGGAACCGAATCGCGATCGGGCGGTAAATCACATATATCTAAAAAGAATTTAAATAGTTTTATTTCTTAGTTTTAGAAATAAGTAATTGCCTTTATAAGGATCGACACCCCGAGCAGCAATTGCATTTCACCGAATCTTTCCATGTAGAAAATGCATATCGACCTTCGCCAACTCCGCCACTTCATCGCGCTTGCCGAGCACCGCAGCTTCATCGCTGCAGCCGCTGCGGTGAACCTGTCGCAATCGGCCTTCAGCCGCAGCATCCAGACGCTGGAACACAACGTCGGCTGCCGCCTGGTGGACCGCGCCAGCAAGGACCTGGACCCCACCCGGCAGGGCTTGCTGGTGCTGGAGCACGCCCGCCGCCTGGTGCACGGCGCGCACAACCTGGTCAACGAGATCAGCCAGTTCAACGGCCTGGCCGCCGGACGGGTGCGCTTTGGCTGCGGCCCGGCGCCGGCCGCCCAGTTGATCCCGCGTGCAGTGGGGCGTTTCGTCAACGACTATCCCGGCGTGCGGGTGAAGTTCCAGGTGGATAGCTGGCAGGAGCTGAACCGTCGCCTGATCAGCGAAGAGATCGAGTTTTTCGTTGCCGATACCCGCCATTTCGAGGCTGATCCCGATTACCGGGTGCACAAGCTCAAACCCCAGCGCTGGCACTTCTGTTGCCGCGCCGGACACCCACTGACCGGGCGCGATCAGGTGCGCGTGGCGGACATCTTCCAGTACCCGCTGGCCACGACATTTCGCCCGCCGAACATCCGCAAGGTGCTGGTGGACTACAGCGGGCGCCAGGATTTCGCGCCCAATGTGGAATGCGAACACGGCTACGCCCTGCTTAACGTGGTGCTGAACTCCAACGCCATAGGCATCGCCGGCCAAGGCAACCTGGCTCCCTACCTGGACGCTGCGGCATTGGTGCGGCTGGACGTGGTCGACTTGCCCGAGGATCTGGAGGAATGCCACACGCGCTATGGCATCGTCAGCCGCGTGGGCTACGACCTGTCGGCCCATGCGCGGGCGCTGGTGGAGCGGGTGATCGAGTGTGATGAAATCCCCGGTGCAACATAACTTCTTATGTAGGAGCGAGCTTGCTCGCGAAAGGTCGGGGCAAGAGGTTCGCGAGCAAGCTCGCTCCTACAAATTCCTAAGCGCCCTCCAGCTTGCGCAAGGCAGCGAAGGCGAGGCCCGCCGACACTACTTCGAACAGCAATGCGTAGAGGTTGAAGGTCTGCCCCAGGCTACCGTCCAGCCAAAGCCCACTGATCCGTCCCAGGGCCAGGGCGACATAGACCAGCACCAGCAGGTCCAGCGCGGCCCGCGCCAATTGAAGGCGCAGCTGCGAAAGCAAAAGGAATGCGGCGATGCCCAACGGCAGGCAGCCATACCAGGCGCGCACATCGGTGACTGCTGACGGGTCCATCAACAGCATGCCGCTGAGGCTGGCCATTTCTTCCGGCCGAATGAAGTAGGCCAGTCCGAAGACGGCGAGGATCAGGGCCTGCAGGCCCAACAGGACGCGGGTGAAGAGCATCGGCAGGTCTCGCAACGCGGTCAGGATTTGAGCATAGGCCCTTGGGAATAGTCTGATACAGACCTGTACTTGGGCCGGAAAAGGTGCGGCGCTATGCTGCCTTTCTTTGTCCCGGCCGCCTGGCCGCAAGGAGTCCCCCATGCGTTCCCTCCTCCTGCTCACCGCCCTCTTCGCCGGCATCGCCCAGGCCGCCGAGCCCATCACCATGGACGTCTACCGCGACCCCAACTGCGGCTGCTGCAAGGCCTGGATCAGCCACCTGCGGGACAACGGCATCCAGGTCCGCGATCACGAGGAAACCGACATGGCCGCCGTGAAGATGCGCGTCGGCGTTCCCTACCAGCTCGGCTCGTGCCATACCGGCGTGGTGGACGGCAAATTCGTCGAAGGCCATGTGCCGGCCAGCGATGTGCTCAAGCTGCGCGAGCGCCCCGACCTGCTCGGCGCCGCCGTACCCGGCATGCCCGTGGGTTCGCCCGGCATGGAAATGGGTGACAAGCAGGACGCCTACCAGGTGATCGGCGTCGCCCAGGGTGGCAAGTTGAGCGTGCTCAGCGAGTATCCTGCTCGCTGAGGATCAGCATCTCGTCGACGGCCGCCTGATGCGGCCGTTTTTTTTCTGGAGCCTGAAATGGAATATTGGCAAGTCGATGTGTTCGCCCAACGGGTCCTGGCTGGCAACGGACTGGCGGTTTTTCCCGATGCCAGCGGCCTAAGCGCCACGGCGATGCAGGAGCTGACCCGCGAGCTGCGGCAGTTCGAATCCATCTTCCTCACTGCGCTGGACGCCCCCAATGCCTTCTCCGCCCGGGTGTTCACCGTGGAAGAGGAACTGCCTTTCGCCGGCCACCCGATCCTCGGTGCCGCCGCCCTGTTGCATCACCTGCATGGCGGCAAGTCCGACGCAGACTGGGCCCTGCATCTGCCGGAGAAACAGGTGCGCATTGCCACTCGCCGCCAGGGCAAGGGCTTCTACGCCGAGATGGACCAGGGCACTGCAGCATTCGGCAAGGTGCTGGACGAAGCCGCCGCCGATGCCTTCGCCGCCGCTTTCGGCAGCGAGCGCGACCGCCGCTATCCGGCGCAGGTGGTCAGCACGGGCCTGCCCTATCTGCTGCTGCCGGTGACCACCGCTGGGCTGGCCGGCGCAAAACAGCACGAACGCCTGGACGACGCCCTGGCCGGTATCGATGCGGCCTTCGTTTTCCTGATGGATGTCGACGCCCGCGAAGGCCGCACCTGGGACCCGCTGGGCGTAGTGGAAGACATTGCCACGGGCAGCGCCGCCGGTCCGGTTGCGGCCTGGCGCGTCGCCCAGGGTCTGGAGCCGGCCGACACACCTTTTACCCTGGCCCAGGGACGCTTCCTTGGCCGGCCCAGCCGGCTCGATGTCTGCGTCACCGCAGCCGGTAATGCACGGGTGGGTGGCGAGGTCCAGCTACTGGCCCATGCCCGCTTGCTGCCGTCTCTGGCAGAACTGGGCTGACGACCGGGCTGGCGGCGGCCGGCGTCAGCGTCAACACTGATTAACTCGCATACGAACGGAGAGCGATCATGCGCTGGCAACGTGCGCGTCGCAGCGACAATGTGCAGGACGGCGGAAGCGCAGGTGGCGGCGGCATGCGCCTGGGCGGTGGCAAGGGACTGGGGCTGGGCGGTATCGCCATAGTCGTAGTCGTGGCGCTGCTGATGGGTGAAGACCCGCTGGAAATCCTGGGGCAAATCACCCAGCAGAACGCTTCGGTCAATCCCCAGCAGCAATCGGCCAATCCCACCGGCACACCGGAGGAGCGCGAGTTCGTCCGCGCCATCCTCGGCGATACCGAAGACACCTGGCGCGCCATCTTCCAGTCCGCCGGTCGCCAGTACCAGGACCCGACGCTGGTGCTGTTCAACGGCGGCGTGCAATCGGCCTGCGGCTTCGCTTCATCGGCGGTCGGCCCCTTCTATTGTCCGGGAGATCGCAAGGTGTACCTGGACCTGGACTTCTTCGAGGAAATGGCCAGCCGCTTCCAGGCCGCCGGCGACTTCGCCCAGGCCTACGTCATCGCCCACGAAGTGGGTCACCACGTGCAGACGCTGCTGGGCGTGTCCGCCAAGGTCAACGCCGCCCGCCAACGCGGCGAAAAGGTCGAAGGCGACAACGGCCTGCTGGTACGCCAGGAACTGCAGGCCGACTGCCTGGCCGGCGTCTGGGCATTCCATGCGCAGCAACGCCTCAATTGGCTGGAGCCCGGAGACCTGGAAGAAGCCCTCAACGCCGCCAACGCCATCGGCGACGACCGCCTGCAGCGCCAGGGCCGTGGCCAGGTGGTCCCCGACTCCTTTACCCACGGGACTTCGGAACAGCGAGTGCGCTGGTTCAAGATAGGGTTCGAGAAGGGGGAAGTGGGGCGCTGCGATACGTTTTCGACGGCGAGGCTTTAGCTCACTGTCATCTGCCCTCTCCCCCCGCCCTCTCCCGCAGGCGGGAGAGGGAGCCTGATCGGCGCGATCTGGTCATGACGAGCACGGACCGCCCCACTCACGCAGCCGGGAGAGAGCCTGATCAGAGCGACCAAGTGATGACGCACTCGGACCGCCCCCTCTCCCACGTGTGGCAGAGGGCTGGGGAGAGGGTCAGAGTTTGCCCAGCGCACGTCCTATCGCCTCAAGCACGGCGTCCGTATCCCCCAGCACCTCATGATTCCAGAAGCGCAATACCCGATAGCCCTGCTCTGACAGCCAGCGATCGCGTTCGCCATCCCGGTCAGCCTGTTCCTGATGCTGGCCACCATCCAGTTCAATCACCAGCCGCTGTTCCAGGCAAATGAAGTCGACTATGTAGCGACCCATTGGCTTCTGTCGTTTGAACTTGAGTCCGAAGAACCGATGTCCGCGCAGGTAGTACCAGAGGTGATGCTCAGCATCAGTCATGTTGCTGCGCAATTCCCTGGCAAACTTCTTGAGTTCCATTGAGCCTACTTGCTCGCAATCACCCGCCCCTTACACCCCAACCATCCCCAACAACTCCCCACAATCCCGCGCAAACCAGTCGACTAGTTCCGGCCAGGGGTTTTCCGGCAGGTTCACCAGCACGGTGCTCGTCCCCGCCGCGCGGCCGCTGTCGAGGTCGAAGCGGTAGTCGCCCACCATCACCAACTCACGCGGCTGGACCTGCCAACGTTCGGCCAGGTGCAGGAGCCCGCCGGGATGGGGCTTGGGCGGGGCCTCGCCGCGGCCGAGGATGTCATCGGTGGCGAAGCAATCGCCCAGTCCGATCGCCTGCAGGGTGAGGAGGGCCAGTTCATGGGCGTTGCGGGTGAGGATGCCCAGGCGGCAGCCGCGTTGGTGCAGTTCGCGCACCAGCTCGACGGCGCCGGCGGCGGGTCGGGCGTTCAGGGCCAGTTCCCGTTCGTGCTCCAGCAACCAGGCGTGCTTGGCGGCGGCTTCGTCTTCAGGCAGGGCGGCCAGATGGTGGAGGATGTCGTCCTCTGGCGGAATGTCCAGGGCCACTCGGATGGCGACGAAGTCATGCACGGCGATCGTCAGGGTGCCGTCCATGTCGAACACCCAGTGGCGGTATCGCCCAAGCTGGGCGCTCGGAGCCGTCACTTCCAATCCTCGCGCAGGCGGGTCAGGCCTTCCTGGGCCACCGAGGCAACCAACTGGCCGGCGCGGTTGAAGATGCTGCCGCGAGAGAAGCCGCGCGCATTGCCAGCCCAGGGGCTGTCCATGGAATAGAGCAGCCAGTCGTCCGCGCGCAGATCGCGGTGGAACCACAGCGCGTGGTCGAGGCTCGCCACCTGCATGAACTTCTGCCACACCGATACGCCATGGGGGAGCATGGATGTGGTCAGCAGGCCGAAGTCCGAGGCGTAGGCGAGGATGTACTTGTGGATCGCCGGGATGTCCGGGAGGCTGCCGTCGGCGCGGAACCAGACGTGCTTGATCGGCTCCCCCGGACGCGGGCTGAAGGGGTTTTCCGCACTGACCGGGCGAATCTCGATGGGCTTGGCGCAGAGGAGCTTGTCGCGAATGCGCTCCGACAGCAGGTGCGCATTCTGGCGAGCGAGTTCCTGCTCGCTCGGCAGGTTCTCCGGCCCCGGTACCTCAGGCATGGTCAGCTGATGCTCGAAGCCTTCTTCGTCCTGCTGGAAGGACGCGCTGCAGGTGAAGATCTGCTGCCCCTTCTGGATGGCCGTGACGCGGCGGGTGCTGAAGCTGCCACCATCACGCACCCGCTCCACCGAGTAGACCACCGGCAGGGTGGCATCGCCGGGGCGCAGAAAGTAACCGTGGAGGGAGTGCACATGGCGCTCGGACTCCACCGTCTGGCTGGCGGCGGAAAGCGACTGGCCGAGAACCTGGCCACCGAACAGCTGACGGAAACCGAGGTCCTGGCTGACGCCGCGGAACAGGTTTTCTTCGATGGATTCGAGGCTCAGCAGCGCGACCAGCTCGTCGAGCACCTGGGTCATGGAATTCTCCTCTGCAAGGCTGCCGCCCTGGTCATGGCCGTGGCGGTCGTCGTAGTTCGGGATAGGCCGGCAGCGTCGTCAGGCGCTCGTCCCACAGCGCGCGGCCGATGGTGAAATGGTAAAGGCTTTGCCAGCGAGTGTCGGCCATTTCCAGCAATTCATGTACCGAATCATCGAAGTAGCAGCCGATGCCGGTTCCCGACAACCCGGCAGCCTCGGCTTCCAGGTAGAGCAGTTGGCCAATCTGCCCGCACTCCCAGTAAAGCCGGGGATAGCGCCAGGCGCCCTGTTCCAGGGCAGCGTCGAATCGGGCGAGCATGGCCAGGGCAACGCACCCGTCGGCGGCGATGTCCTGGCCGCAGGAGAGAAAGCCCGCCAGACCACGGGCGTCCCCTTCCAGCAGGCGGTACAGCGGCAGCTCGTCGTTGACCCGCTCCCAGGCGAAATCCTCGCGCATGCCAGTCGCCAGTTCCGCCTCCGCTGCAGCGCCGCGCGCCAGCCAATAAAGGCCGGGCGCCATGCCCTGGACGCGATGGACGAACAGCAGCAGATCGACCCGTGTCTCACCGAGGCCGGCGAAGGGGACCGGCGAGTTCGACGGCATGAGGCGACGCAGCCAGGCCAGCAATAGATCCGCGTGGATGCCACTGCGACCGTCCAGGGATTGCGCGCTGCGCCGGCGGTGCAACAGCGGACGCAAGGGCAGACCGGGGTTATCCACAAGCGCGGTGGCCGTGGTGGCAGCCCATTCGGCCAGGGGCAGGCGCGGGGCGCGGCACAGGCCATGGACGCGCTCCAGCTCCGGCCACGGGCGCCGCTCGCGGGACAGCCGGTTGGCCGTGCCGTGCAACTCCAGCGCGGCCAGGCCATCCAGCAACGACGCCGGCAAGGCGAACTCGTGCACCTGGGCCGGCCCGATCCACAACAAGGCATCGGCGAATTCGGGCTCGATGAAGCCGGGACGATCCAGCCCCAGCAGGCCGTCCAGTGTCTCTTCGGCAACGCCGACCATGACCCGCACCTGCCAGCCCAATGCCGATGCGGCAATCGCCAGCGCAGCCAGCGCATGTCCCAGGTCGTGCTGGCAATAGCGGTAGGCGCGCTCGCCGTACTTCCAGGCTTCGCGCCAGGGAATACTGGCGAGCCCCAGCAGGAATCCGCCAGGCGGCAACGCGGCCGACAGTTGCGTGCCCAACGGCGTTGGCAGCTCGGCGCGGACTTCAAGGGCATGGGCATCCGGCGCGTAATGCGCCAGCACACCGCCCTCCTCCACCGCACCTGGTGGCAGCAGCAGGTAGGCCTCGGTGGGGTGCAGGTTCCCCGAGGATGGATTGACCCGAAGCGCCCACTTGCTGGCACCGGCTTCCTTCCACGCGGAAACCGCCAGGCTGTCGTAGAGCAGTTGGGAAATGCTGCCGCGGCTCAACGGCGCCGGCTCACCGACCGGAGCCGCGAACACCGCGTCGTAGGGCGGGGTTTCCTCCAGCGGGCGATGCCAGAGTTCGAGCAAGCGCGCGCCGTTGTAGCGACGGAAAGGCGCCGGCTGGGTCGCCCAGTCCAATTGCCCCGGCCCCGGCGCGAAGCGATCAGGGCGATGCTTGCTGAGTTCGTGATAGCCGCGTACCGCGTCGTTCATTGCAACGCCTCCCACTCGGCGCGTCCCAGGCGATAGAGCACGTGCGGGCGCAGCGGGTGTCCTTCGGCCAGGAGCGGGTGTTCGAAGTCGCCCTCGGGGTCACGCTGCATCCCGATGCGATCCATCACCGCCCGCGAACGCAGGTTGGCCGGCACGGTAAAGGCCACCACCTCCGTCAGTTGAAGCGGTTCGAAGGCGAAGGCGAGGGTCGCCTGTGCCGCCTCGCTGGCCAGGCCCTGGCCCCAGAAGCGCCGCATCATCCGCCAGCCGATTTCTACCGCCGGCGTAAAGTGGGCTTCGAAGTTCACGTTCTGCAGGCCGAGCACGCCGACGAACGCACCATCGCCGCGATGCTCGACGACCCACTGGCCGAAGCCATGGTCGCGGAAATGGGCGCGGATGCGCGCCGCCAGGTCATCGCTTTGCTCACGGGTCAGGCACGCCGGGAAGTGCTGCATCACCTCCGGGTCGGCATTCAAGGCGGCAAAGGCCGGCAGGTCATCGTCGCGCCAGCCGCGCAGGCGCAGTCGTGGAGTGATGAGTTCGATCGGATGCACGGGCGCGTCTCTTGAGGTGGGCTCGAAGGCCCAATCATACTGCCGTGCGTATCGCCCCGAGTGCCTATCGATGTTCCTGCCGCTGGTCTATCACGACGACTACAGCCCGCCCTTCCCGGCGGAGCACCGCTTCCCCATGGAGAAGTTCCGCCTGCAAAATATTAAGCTATACAGCGATACTTCCAGCGGAGCTTCCCCATGCCCATAGCAGTCCCTTACCTGCGTTTCAGCCGTGTTGAACAGGCAGACGGCGACAGCCATAGGCGCCAGCGTGACAAGGTGGAGAACTGGCTTGCCCGCCATCCCGAGTACACCGAGTACGAACACACGTTTGAAGACTTGGGCCTTTCTGGCTACGACGGCCTCCACGTCACAGAAGGGGCGTTAGGTCGCCTGCTTGATGCCGTCGAGAAGGGATACGTCCCCTCTGGCTCTGTGGTGCTGGTTGAGGCCCTGGACAGGTTCAGCCGTCTGGAGCCCTTGGACACGCTGAACCGGTTGAAGACCATCGTTCAGGCTGGTGTGCATCTGGTGACGCTGGAGGACGGACAGAGGTTCGACGATTCCAGCCTGCAAGGGCACGGCTTGCTCTACCTAGCTATGAAGGCACAGGCGGCACACGACTACTCCGCTCGCCTCTCCAACAGGATCACGGAGTCATACAAGGGACGTGCTGTAGCCGCCAAGGCCGGAGCCCCGATCAAGCGCCGTAACCCGTTCTGGCTCACTAGCGAAGGGAAACTCAACGATAAGAAGGCAGTGATCGAGCAAGCATTTCTGCTCTTCATCGGCGGTACGCCGCTCAAGTCCATCCACGTCCAGCTGTCCGAGCACTTCAAGACGAGGCAGAGCCTCAAACATGCTCTGAAGAACCCTGCCGCCATCGGCCATTGGCAACGGGTGAAGGTAGTGAAGGAGAACGGCAAGAATCGCCAGATACCGGGCGAGTTGATCCAAGATGTATTCGAGCCTGCCGTCACGGATGAAGTGTTCTACCAAGCTCAGAAACTGCTGAATGACCTATCCGAGCAGGCGCCTACAGTTGCCCGGAAGTTCCCACTGGCTGGCCTGCTGGTGTGCGGTGAGTGCGGGGCCAACATGGTGTTGCTCCGGGCCGGTGAGAACGGCAAGACCGATGCCGTCCGCTGCTACAAACGCATGGCAAACAGCGCCAACTGCACCAACCAGAAGACCGTCCCCGTCCCTGTGGTGGGCTGGTTCTTCTCTGAGGTCATGCGTCCACACGCTCTCCGCGCCTACCAGCGAACCAAGCTGCCCGAGACACAGCGCCAGCGGATCAAGTTGGAGGGTGAGATAGCCCACATCGAGAAGCAGCAGGCTAGCCTGTGGAAACTTGTCGAGATGGACCCTGAGAACCAGAACGCACAGGAGCGCTACGGCGAGCTGGTTAGCGAGAAGGCCCGGCTTAAGACTGAGCTAGCGTCCCTGCCCACCACGGGCGACGTTGAGAAGGTGCCCGTCCTTGAGTTCCAGCGGTTCCTGAGCAGCGGACCATTCAAAGTCACCAACCTGCTCCAGTTGGACGGATTCCGGATCATCTGCCACCGGGACGGCACAATCGAAGAGAACAAGAGTGCCGACGACAATCCGCCGCAGTCAGTCCAGTACATCGGATACAGCCGAAAGCACAAACGCTGGAGCATCCAGTACCCAGACGGAGACGTTATTTCAGTGGATAGACACGCAAACCAGTGAACCAACTCCAATAATGTTCAGGAATACCCCTACAAGTTCGTATACGGGGCTTTCAACGCATGAGCAATACGGTAGTAGCAGGAAGTTATTGAAGCTCTTCTGCGGGCCTTGTAGAGCGATATACAAAGATACTCAGATTGTGAGTACCACTAAGTTGAACTTAGGGTAAACGCCTAACTCGAAAACCCCCATGCACTTTTCACACTTCTCCTGACCATGTTTGAGTTGTATTGGAAGTACCTCCCCGCAATCGCCCTAGTTACGCCGAAAGAGCAAGCATATTTCTGTTGTTGGCGCAAGTTTTACTTGACAAAGTGGCCATCTTATTGGTATACTATCCCGCAAGTGAAAGAACTCTTCTTCACTCCATCAGCGAACTTCCGTAACAACTCCATATCCCTTCCGGGCAATCTTCCAGAGCATCTTCTGGAACACTCTACGAATTCTCCTGCTCACCGGTTCCTCCTTCCCGGTGGCTCGCTGTGCCAGTTCAGCTCATAACTGGCCCTAATCTTGGAAGAAGTTCCTTTTCATTGGGTCGCTTCTTTCTTGTCCGCAGCACTTGCATGTTGTGCTTCATCACTGTCTCGGTCATCGCAGTGCGGGATGATGACCAACCTTATTCCACGGTGGAAGTCGAAGAGCATACAGCTCTATTCCATAGAGGGCATTCGCCCTCCCTTGGCCCATCTACCAGCAGCAATGCTCGTAGCTCTGGGCCTTTTCTTTGTCCAAACGCCTTACCTCAAACATCCGATAACAACTCAGGAGTAACACTCTATGAAAATCCAGAAAGTCCACAAACTAACTTGCATCCAGTGCGGAAAACCATTCTTCGCCAAACGAGCAGGAGCCAAGTTCGATAAGCCAGCCTGTCAAATGGCTCACTATCGGGCATCCCACGAATACCGTCAGAAACAACTTGCTGCCGAGTATGAGAAGCAACAGGCAGCCGAACAGAAACCCCAACCAATCGAAGAAACTGAAGAGGAGACTCAACAATGACTTGCCCACTGTACATTCAGGTAGACAAAGCCACTGGAACGATCAGTGCCTATACCGACTACTCCGCCAACTGTAACGAGTTCCATTACGAGAAGATCGATGATCGCGACCTGATCTTTCTTCACGTCCTAGAAAAGTACTTCCCTGATCCGATGCTTGCCGATCTGGAGTGGTATCGAGACTACAGGGCCAATCGGAAAACGTGGGCTGACTGCCCCCGCGACAAACACAAGGAGCCACTGCAATGACTGAAAATATCTATCTCGAAGTCTGTAAGAAGACCACCGCAATCCTTGGAGCCATAGATATTCCATTCACCAGCGCTGAGCGTGATCTAGTCGAATGCTCCGCAGAAGAATTCCAATATCTCCAGATGCTGGACGAATTACTTCCGGACGGCTGGGTCACGAGTCTTGAAGACTTGACCACGTATCGCAAGAACAAGGCAGAGGCTGCCGCAAAGATCGCCACCAAGCCCCCCACAAAGCCCGTAGCGAAGAGTTCTGCTTCAGCTAATACCAAGCCAGCACCAAAGAGCAGAGATGCAGACAAGGCAAAGCAGAGCCTGATTTCGGACATCAAGAAGCGTAACCGCAAATAATTCAATCCAGACGCAGGAGAAAATGAATATGAAAGACACAACAAAACAATACGGACTCAATGTGGTCGAGTTCTTCAAGTTTGATCAGGCAGAGTTCTACGCTCTACTAGAAGAGGCCATGGCCACCTACACCCACGGAGTAGAAAGCCTACTCAATAAGGGTAAAGCAGCGAACATCAGTTTCGTTCGGGAGCCGCTTGTAATCGCCCTAGATGAACTGCACAAGAAATTCCTTGCAGGTTACAAAATTCATCAAGATCGATACTGCGGCGTGAAGGGAATTTCCTTGGACCTAGTGCTTATCAAACCAGCCGAGATGCAAGAGTCAGAAATCGCAGAACTTACGAAAGAAGTTGAAGAGCAATACCTGGCCCAGCTCTGGCAGCGCAATGTAGACGAAACAAATCGCCAAATCGCTATCACTCTTGAACGCAAGGCACGGGAAGTTGAAGCGAAGAAGGCCGCCGCTGAAACCGCTGCTGCTGAAAAGGCACATGCTGCTGCACTGAAAGATTTGCTTGATGCATACGCAGCCTAACCGAGCCACTACGGAGGAAACCATGAATAGGAAACTCACTAAAGAAGAAAAGTTTGAACTCAACCGTGATGCAAACACCCGCCACCGCACTGGAGATAAGCCAGTAACTTCCATTAGCTTCCCGCTGGAGATTTATCAGGGACTGCTGACCCACGCATATAACGCCAATATGGACCTGAGGGACTTTGTGGTGCATCTGGCGGATTGTTACTTGAAAGCCATGAAGAAGGGGTGGAACTGATGTCGGATTGCCCCGGCAATTGACAATCCCACCATACTTGCTGTAGATTCGCCAGCCCTCGCCATCCTGCCCATGGATGGTTGCAGCATATACCCCACATTCCAGATCACAGACCTCGCTTGGCCCGCTCCGAAAGGAAGCCGCTGCCACGGTGGGTTTCGTGCATTCTGAATTCCGGGGTTTTCCCCGAGGTCCCCGCCCCCTGACATTGTTCCCGTGCATCCAAACTTCGAAAGAAGTCTCTGGCCACAGCGGCAACCTATTGTCCGGGGAAAGGGAAAGTAACAAGCCGAGGTAGGTACAGAAATGTCGCAATATCGCCCGCTATCCCTACTGCCACGCGGGTTTCACTGTTTCAAGCTTTCAAAGTTCACCAACTTCAGGAGGTCAATCCGATGAGGATTGCATTGAACGAAACGGCTCAACGTCGATTGCTGGCAATCATGTCAGCGCGTGGCGTGGATAGCCCAACTCACATGATGAACCTGCTGCTTTCGGAAGCAGCGCAAGAACAGCACATCCCATCAGAAGAGGATCAGAATGAACGCAGTACAACAGAAGAAAGACGAGCCGCTTAAGTTCGCCTGTATCAACTCCAGTTGCGGAACACTCTTTGAGCGCCGGGCTGGTGGCCGTGCCACATGCAGTCGTGCCTGTGCCAAGGCAGTGGAGCGAGCCAAGAAAGCCCCGAAGCTCACGGCCAGAGAGAAGAAGATTCAGCGCCGGAAAGAGCGCCTACTTGAGTGCCCCTTCGGTTATTGGCTACTCGGTGCCCCTGTACGGGCAGGGTCCATGCAGACATATCAGGGAGTGACGGCAGAACATTTGCACGAACTTCAAGACCTGCACAACTACCGTAAGAAGCGGTACGGGTGGGTAGAGCCAGAGTTTGGCCGTGATGATTACGCCATCTGTCACATCCAGCCCTTGAGTGGCCGTGACGGCTCCATTGGCCTGACCACGCCGGATAACCTCTTTGTTGGTCTCGCTCAGTTGAACAGCAGCCAGAGCGACAAGCCTGTGAGTTCTTGGGCCGGTGCATCGATCCCGAAGTCTGCCCGTAAGCGGAAGTGGGATGTCACTCTCGATATGAAGCAGGCGGATATCCTCCAGCTACTTGCAGACTTCCTTGGGGATGAGCTGGACATCTTCCTCGATGAAATGGACAAGATGCCCCAGCGGACAGTACGCCTTAAGTTGGCCCGTTCCATCTTCAAGCGCCAGAGTGATGACAGCGGCCTGTACGAACCTCTCAGCCGCCGTTACACGCTGGATGAACTGAACTCGATGACCTTGGAGCAGTTGCAGGAACTGGAAGAGATTCAGGCGGGGATGAAGATCGACCGTAGCTTCATCTTGGGCAACTGTCCGCCAGACTCTGCCCTTGGCGTGCTGCATGATCAGCTCCAGATGAAGGTGGACAGCAGTTCTGCTGGCAAGGATGGGGACACCCGCTACCGGGATAACTGTGCGTTCATGCTGAAGGTGGTGAAAGCCACGGGCCTGTATTTGGCTCAGGTGGGGAACCCCTTGGGCAAGGCCCGTAACCGCTTCCTATACCTCGCCCATGCTGATTGGACCCCGTTCCACTACCTGTACCACAGCAGACCTTGGAACACGCCAGCCGACCTGCTTGCCGATGACCTGCGCTCTCTGCTCTACGGTGTGTACGACGCTCAGGGAAAGGCAGTGAAGCCGGGCATCATCCCCACAGCCCAGAACGCACTCCAAGGGCTGGAGATTGATCAGGAGTACATGCAGAACAGATTATTGAAGCGTCTTGTCCTGCGTAGTCTGGTGCCGGTGGTAGACGCCCCGGATCAGTGGAGCTGGGAAGCCTGCGGATCGAACTGGCTCGGGTACATCGACAACCTGTACGACTCGCTGGAGCCGGTGTGGCAGTCTCTGCTGGACCTCGATCTATGCACCGATGAGCAGATCACGGAAGCCCGTGATGGTGTGCTGTGGAACCTCAACGTAGCTGTAGAGAAGGCACGTCAGCGACACAGGAACCAGCCGCGTTTCACCCAATGGAATGTGCTCAGTTTTGAGCGTTACCCGCAGTGGCTGGAGTTTCCGCCTGTATGGGTGGAGCCGTACTTGCCGAGTAGCTTCACGCTATCGCTGGCCGCGTGATGGGGCGGCGTTGCACCGCCCCTATCGCATTCACTCTCACTGAGAGAATTGGTCTTCTGCGTGCAACGCCCGTAGGGCGGTTTCAAACTGAACCTGAGCGGTAGTGTTCTTCGGGGAATAGACACTCATGCTGGCAATGTATGTAGACCACTTGGCATAGAGGTCTTTCGCCAGCTCCCTTAGCTCCGGAGAGACTTTCGCCTGCTTCAGTCTGGCTACGGCTTCGCTACCTTTCTGGTGTGCAAACTTGCTGCAATCCAGCAACACCTGGGCATAGTCATCCGGCTGCCTTGAATTTCCCGTACTTCGCATCACGCCATACATGAGATAGCCCGTAGATGCCTCTCTGGAGCATTGCATCACCGTCGCATTCAGTGCATTGGCGAAGTTCCAGGCAGGTGACTTCGCTTCGTTGTACTTGGCTTCGATTGGCGTGAAAGTCCGCGTGGTAGCTGCCGTAGCGGTAGCCGGAACAGTGTACCCGCTGTTGTACTGTGCGGTGTACTTCGCGCTATACCCTGAGCCATGGGGTTGAGCACACCCGGCCAGCAACGCCATCACACCAACCAACACCACCCCCTGAAGTCCAGTCGTCATCGCCGCTCCTTTCGATCATCGGTCAAGGTAGAGGCAGCAGAACACCGCCCCATGCTGGCGGAATGGTGCCATGCAGATTCAATAATTCACAGTATGTTGTGAAGACCAAGAAAGCCGCACATCCGACAGTGCCCCTCTTCATAGGGGGTGCGGTGTGGACATCGGGTTGGCATTCGGGAAGGCGCTTCGCCAAAGACGCAAAGAAGCTGGGCTCACCCAGGAGCAATTAGCCCATGAAGCGGACGTGCAACGAAACTACGTCAGTCTGATCGAACGGGGCATCAACCAGCCCACCATCACGATCATCTTCAAGCTGGCAGGAGCACTGAAGTGCCCTCCATCGGCCCTGGTGGCAGATGTAGAGGGACTAGTGGGAACTGAGCGTTCTCCGAAGGCTGAGTAGGCCTCGGCTGTGAGCGGGTGAAAGCCCCACCCAAGTGCCCATCCCAAGTCGTCCAGCCCTCCGGCAAATGCACCAGCCCATTGGCTGCTTTTTTGCTTCTCGCATTCGACATCGGGGTTGATTTTCACGCTCCGGCTCAAATATAGAAGCTACCAATCTAATGTCGGTGGGGGGTTCTAAATGAGTGAGCGTGATGACCTACTCGTTTCCGTCGCGAACGAGATCAAGACCTATCGGAAAGGGGATCTACCCGAACCGACGCCGGAGCATGTAGATCGCTGGCTTAGCCAGTTCACTCCCGCCCAGCAATTGCCGTTCCTGCGTGAGTTTGAGCACGTCATCAAGCAGACCTTCATCACCCGCAAGAACGTGAAGGATTTCCTGCGTCTCCTCGTCACCAACCAGAAGCTGGCCGGAGACGACCCCGAAGCGTTCTGGTCATCCGCTAACTTCCTGAACATCCAGCAGAACGGGCAGAGCCAGAAGGCGATGCTGAAGCTCTTCTCGAAGTGCCTCGAAGACGAATGCGGGCTTGACCTGGATGACTGCGGAGCGGAGGGGGGCGACTTCATCTACCTTGATGACGTGATGTTCAGCGGTAACCGCGTAGGCAACGACCTTGAGTCGTGGATCGTCAATGAGGCGCCTCAATCGGCTACTGTCCACGTCATCGTTGCTGGGCTTCACTCGGGAGGCTTCTATCTAGTCAATAAGAGGCTCAAGGGCGTAGTAGCGCAGTCGGGGAAAAGTATCTCCGTTGAGTATTGGCGTGCCCACGAGGTTGAGAACCGTAAGTGGTACAAGAACAGCTCAGGAGTGCTTTGGCCCACGACAGCCCCAGACGTAGCTGAGGTTCAGGCCTACATGGCTTTGCCGTCGAGATTCCCCTTCGAGCCCCGACAGCCCAGCACGAAATCTGTTGAGCCATTCTCGTCCGAGGCGGGGCGTCAGGTTTTGGAGAGCGAGTTCCTAATAGCCGGCGCCAAGATCAGAGCCAAGAGCGAGAACCCGAAACCATCCATGCGTCCGCTCGGATTTAGCCCGTTCGGCCTGGGCTTCGGCTCGATGATTGCCACGTATCGGAACTGCCCGAACAACTGTCCGCTTGCGATGTGGTGGGGAGACCCTGAGGCGACTTCGGGTGCCCTGCACTGGTATCCGCTGCTACAACGGGAAACCTATACGTCCGCTGGAAATATTTTCGATGATTTCGCGGCGTTCTAGTACCTACCCAGCAATCAACCACGCGCTGCGGACTTATGTTCGCGGCGAGGTGGTGGTCGTCTATAAGACGAAGGAGCTCTTCGGTGGCCTATCGAACATGGCGTCGGGTTACCCGCTGCAGATTAACGGGGTCCGCATCCTGACGACGGAGGCCTTGTATCAGGCCTGCCGCTTCCCCCACATGCCCGAGGTCCAGCGGGAAATCATCGGGCAGCACAGCCCGATGACTGCCAAGATGAAGAGTAAGCCGCATCGAGAGGATTCAAGATCAGATTGGGATGAGGTCCGCTACAAGGTCATGCGTTGGTGTCTCCGTGTGAAGCTCGCGCAGAATTACACGGAGTTCGGTCGCTTGCTGCTGGCCACCCGTGACCGTCCGATTGTTGAGCAGTCGCGGAAGGATGACTATTGGGGGGCAAAGCTGGCGGATGAGTTGGGCGATACCCTGGTCGGACAAAATGTCCTTGGGCGTCTCCTTATGGAGTTGCGGGAAAAGCTCAAGGAGGATTCAGAGGGCCGCTTGAAAACCGTGCCCCCGCTCGGCATCCCCGACTTTTTGCTCTTGGGTAAGCCCATTGAAACTGTTACGGCCACCGGGGACGGCCGAGAGCAGAAGTCGCAGCATCCGCTGTTCTAAAGCCTTTCGACGCGGTCCCTGTCACGTATCCATCGGGCACGTCTGCAAGATCAGGAGGGATACGGTATGTGCGGCAGGTACGTTTCACCAGAAGACTGGGCCGTCGAACACTTCTGGCACGTCGGCGCTCGCAATTCTGGTCGCTGGGTACGGAGTTTCAACGTAGCCCCCACTACTATCGTTCCCATGGTAAAGCTCGATGATCATGGGGAGCCCGAGGTAGTCCCGGCCCGATGGGGTTTGATTCCGTCCTGGTGGAAACAGACCAAGCCACCAGCACTCAGCTTCAATGCCCGTTCCGAAGAAGCCGCTAGCAAGCCCATGTGGAGTCAGAGCTTACGAACACATCGATGCATCATGCCCGTCCAAGGCTGGTACGAATGGAACGAACACCAGCAGGTCAGGAACCGATCAGGGCGGCTGGTGAATCAGCCCTACTACCATCACGCCACTAACGATGGGTTACTTGCCATTGCCGGGCTGTGGAGTACCTGGACAGGACCGGAGGGGCAGGACGTGGTTTCCGGTGCTCTGCTCACTAAAGAAGCTGCACCATCCGTTGCACACGTTCATCACCGGATGCCTGTCATTCTCCATCCGGAGCAATGGGATTCTTGGCTCTCGCCCAAGACGCCAAGCGAACAGGTTCAGCTTGCGATTGCATTCCCACGCGAAGACTTCACGGCTCACCCGGTGACAACGGACGTAGGCAACACAAGGAACGACTACCCAGAACTGCTGGAGCAAGTGGCAGTAACGATGGAATAGAGGGAGCTGGGCGCCACTTCATGCAGAGGGATGTTCAAGGGGCCGCGTGATGTTGGCATCATGCCCACGCCAACTCGGGGTTACGGATAGAGAGTTATGGACATCATCGACGCAATCAAGGACGCATGGGGCTGGACTGGTATCCAGCCGGAAGAAGTGGTCGGAGAGAACGACTTCGGCAATCTTATGATTCGAGATACCCAGGGCAAGTACTGGCGCCTATGCCCGGAAGATGTCTACTGCAAAGTTATTGCCGAAAACCGGGCGGCACTGGACGATCTCACCAGCGATCAGGAATTCCTAGCGGATTGGTACATGACGGCGCTAACTGAGCAGGCCACAGAGAAGTACGGTCCGTTGCCGGATGGCCGCAAGTATCACTTGGCGATTCCGGGCGTCTTGGGCGGAGAGTACGGGATAGACAACATTCGCACGGTCCCTCAGTTGGAGCAAATCGCATTCTCGGGCGACGTAGGCCGACAGATCGCGGAATTACCAGAGGGCGCTCAAGTAAGGTTGAGTGTTTCTGAGTAGGCCATGACTTAGGACCAAGCAGTTCTGTATAAAAAATAACCAATTCAGAACCATCCCCGCAGTGGTCATCTTCCTCGCCCTGGCCACACATTCTCCGCCTGCCGACACCCCCACACCCGCCTATTCTCGTGGCTTTCCACTGGGTGGGGTTAAGCCGCAAGTCCCCTCGATTACCGCCACACCCCGAGCGGCCAAGCTCGGAAAATCACATTTTCCCTGACTTTCCGGTCAAGGGTAGGAAATCCTTCCTTTAGGTCAGCCAGCAGCCCAAGAGGTAGGCAGATTGTGCCCACCCTTCCTGCCCGTCTACGCACTTCACAGTGTGAAGCCCCTGCCACGCCGGGCTCATAAACGACCGTATATGACACCACCTCAAAACCCAGTCCACGCCGGTATCAAAAACTAGCCTTGACACTTCTGGCACCAATCACCATAATGACACTACCTATTTGACACCAAGGAGTGACACTAGATGAGCCGGACTTTCATGTATGCCCGCGTATCCACCGCAGACCAGACCACTGACAATCAGGTGCTGGAGGTCAAGACTGCTGGCTTCGATGTACAGGCTCAGCGTGTGATCACTGAGACGGTATCCGGCTCCGTTGCTGCCAGTGAACGGAAGGGCTTCCAGAAGCTGCTGGAACGCATGGAGGATGGTGACGTGCTGATCGTTACCAAGCTGGACCGCCTTGGCCGTAACGCTATGGATGTGCGTTCAACTGTCGAGCTGCTGGCCAGCCGTGGCATCCGTGTTCACTGCCTCGCCTTGGGCGGCGTAGACCTCACCAGTGCAGCCGGGAAGATGACTATGCAGGTGCTGAGTGCCGTAGCTGAGTTTGAACGTGACCTGCTGATCGAACGGACACAGGCAGGGCTGGAGCGTGCCAAGGCAGAAGGCAAGGCCCTAGGTCGCCCCACTGTCACCAGTGCTGATCAGGTACAGGAACTGAAGGCCAAGGGTATGAGTCAGTCTGCTGTGGCCGCTGAACTGGACATCAGCCTCGCAACAGTTAAGCGTCGCTGGAACGTCTAGCTTCCCCAATCCTCGCCACACAGGCCGCCTGAGTGCGGCCTTTTTTCATGCCCTGTGATATTTCAAACAGAGCCGTTAGCGGGGAGCCCGGGCCGGGAAACTGGGTTAGACACCGCCCCACACAGAACCGGGATTCAGCACTTCTCGGATCACAGGCAAGGCCGAAGGGCGTCCAATCGGTTTTCCTTTCGAGCATCGAATATTCCCCCCATGAAGTGGACGGAAACCGTGCCTTCAGAAATCATCGCGATCTCGAAAGGCTGTGTTCCGGCTGGCGAGAGGACGCGATAGCTGCTGCCGCTTTGCTGTAGTTGGGCAGCATATGGTGTGCCACGAAACGGCGTGTTTTGCCACGAATCCCGGACACATTCAGCCACTTCTTTTGCAGGTCGCTGCGTCGCAAGAGTGGCGTAAGCCGGATTCCGCTCGATTTCAGCAACGCTTTCGCAACCGGACAGCATGATTACAGCGAGCACACCTAACACAGCCTTCATCCGATCATCCTTAATGCAGAGGGTCTGAGGCCACATGGTATTTGAACGCCAGTACGGTTAGAAGCTGGGCGGTGGAGTTACCTGCTCTAGCAGATATTCTCACCTGCCGCTTTGCCAGCCGATGCCGATTGCCAAACTCGCCTTCTGGAAAATTTCAAGGTTCTGCCGGTGGTAGAAAGTGCCACTCACTTTACAGGGGCAAGAATCTCCGTCAGAAACGGAAACTCCGGAACACAGGTCAAATCAATCTGCTGCCGTAATGCCTCATCCCCGGACTTGTGCGTCCCAAAGCAAAGGTAATAGTTCTGCCCTTCATGGATGGCGTAGACAATCCACTCTCCGGTCATTTCTCCGGCGTCGTACCGCCGTTCATAGTTCTCTTCCACGGCCTCCTGGGCAATTTCGGCAATATCCCCGACTTCAAAGAAACGCACTTCGCCGGATGCCTCCGCTTCATTCACTTTCTGTTGCAGCTTCGGGAGTCCGTACTTATTCAGGGCGTTCAGCAAATTCGTCGCCATCGATGATAAGTCGTGGACTGGGTGATGTTTATGCCAGAGCCCCTTCAGCGGCGCCCTGTTAAACCGAACGGGCGGTTTTGTCGCGCTCGCCTTCTCTGGGTTCTCTAGTGCCTCTATCTCAGCTATTACACGCCCAATGGGGAGCGGACCACCTTGGGCCCACTGGCAGTAAAGCTGCACCGCGAAAAATGAGCTGTACCTTCCTGCGGCAACGCGGTCCAGGCCGATGGCATCCATGAACTCCCTGACCTCTGCCGTCTTATCCACACCGCCTACGTGTATCTCCTTGAACATCTGCCGCCTTCTCCCTGGAAGTGCCTGATGGAATTACGCGACCGTCCGGATAGTAGCAGTCAGGGGCTTTAGTAGCACTCAGCTACCCTTGCCAGGTGGAGCTTCGAACCATATCACTGCATAACTAGAAATTCTGCCTGCTCTACGAGCACCTGCTGGAGAGCGGCCTGACCACCGATGAGCGCCTGCATCGGCCGGACATCTGCCCGCCCGAGGTGCTGGCCCTGGCCCATTGCCCGGCGTACATCCGGCGCTTCCTGGACGGCGACCTGGGCCGCGAGGAACAGCGCCGCCTCGGCCTTCCCTGGAGCGAACCGTTGGCGCGGCGCACCGTGCGTGCGGTGGGCGGCTCGCTGCTGACCGCCGACCTGGCCCTGAAGCACGGCCTGGCCTGCCACCTGGCCGGAGGCACCCACCATGCGCACTTCGACCATGCGGCGGGCTTCTGCATCTTCAACGACCTGGCGGTGATCAGCCGCTACCTGCTGGAAGCCGGCAGCGTGCAGCGGGTGCTGATCTTCGACTGCGACGTGCACCAGGGCGATGGCACCGCGCGGCTGCTGGCCGATACGCCCGAGGCCATCACCGTTTCCCTGCATTGCGAAAAGAACTTCCCCGTACGCAAGGCCGAGAGCGATTGGGACATCCCACTGCCCATGGGCATGGGCGACGCCGATTACCTCCAGGTGGTGGAGGACGCGCTGAACTATCTGTTGCCGCTGTACCAGCCGGACATCGTGCTCTACGACGCCGGCGTCGACGTGCACAAGGACGACGCCCTCGGCTATCTGCAACTGACTGACGCCGGCGTGGCCGAACGCGACGAGCGGGTGATCCGCCATTGCCTAGGACGGGATATCCCGGTGCTGGGCGTTATCGGGGGTGGTTACAGCAAGGACCGCGCGGCGCTGGCAAGGCGGCATGGCATCCTCCATCACAGCGCGAATCGGGTCTGGCGGGAGATGGGGCTGGGGCAGTGAATGGGCCACGCCATGCCCCCGGATTGATGGGTATCGCAAGCTCCACCCATCCTACGAAGCTGCTTCCCTCACCCCAACCCTCTCCCAGAGGGAGAGGGGGCAGTCCGCAGAAGATCAAGGCACTGTGGGTTTTCTGTAGGGGCGATTTCAATCGCCAAGCAGGCCGCAGGCCTGCCCTCCAGTGCAGTAGAATGCGCCCCTTCCCAACTCCTTCTCCTTTATTCCCATGAACGACTCCTCCCCCTTCGTCGCCGTCATCGGCGGTGGCCCCGCTGGCCTGATGGCCGCCGAAGTCCTGGCCCAGGGCGGCGCGCGGGTGGAGTTGTTCGATGCCATGCCGTCGGTAGGACGCAAGTTCCTGCTGGCCGGCGTGGGCGGGATGAACATCACCCACTCCGAAGCCAAGGCACCCTTCGTTGCACGCTACGGCGCGCGACGCGAAGAAGTGGCCGCGCTGCTGGAGGGCTTTGGCGCCGAGGAGCTGCGGAGCTGGATTCACGACCTGGGCATCGAGACCTTCGTCGGCAGTTCGGGCCGGGTCTTCCCCACCGACATGAAGGCCGCTCCGCTGTTGCGCGCCTGGCTCAAGCGCCTGCGCGAGCAGGGCGTAGTCATCCATACCCGCAGTCGCTGGCTGGGCTGGACCGACGACGGCGCCCTGCGCATCGCTTCGCCGGATGGCGAGAAAGCCGTCGACGCCGATGCCTGCCTGCTCGCCCTGGGTGGCGGCAGTTGGGCGCGGCTGGGGTCGGATGGTGCATGGGTTCCGCTGCTGGAGGCGCGCGGCATTGCCGTCGCGCCGTTGCAGCCGTCCAACTGCGGCTTTGAAGTGGACGACTGGAGCCCGCTGCTCAAGGAGAAATTCTCCGGGGCGCCGATCAAGCCGGTGGCGATCCGCCTGGACGATGAGCCCGCACGCCAGGGCGAATTCGTGCTCACCGCCTACGGCGTCGAAGGCAGCCTGATCTATGCCTTCTCCGCCGCCATCCGTGAACGGATCAACGCCAGCGGCAGTGCCACCGTCCATCTGGACCTGCTGCCCGGCCAGCCTGTGGAAAAGATTGCCAAGGCCCTGGCTCGCCCACGCGGGTCGCGCTCCATGGCCAAGCACCTGCACAGCCAGTTGGGCATCGATGGCGCCCGCGCCGGTCTCCTGCGCGAGCTGTCGGCCAAGGACGACTTCCTCGACCCCCAGCGACTTGCGGCGACGCTCAAGGCGCTGCCACTGACGCTGGTGCGGGCGCGTCCGCTGGACGAGGCCATCAGTACCGCCGGTGGAGTGCCGTTCGCGTCAATGGATGACGGATTGATGCTCAAGCGCCTGCCGGGTGTGTTCTGCGCCGGGGAAATGCTCGACTGGGAAGCGCCTACCGGCGGCTATCTGCTCACAGCCTGCTTCGCCAGTGGTCGAGTCGCCGCGCAAGGCGTATTGCGCTGGCTATCGCGCCCAGGTGCGCTGGAGTAGGATCGCCCGCCAGGCCCCGCCAGAGGGCCACCTGCCACCGTGATGGCTCGTTTTCCAGCCACTGTCATGGAACGCCCAATGAGCACACTGGACACCATCGAGATCAAGGCCTTCGTTCCGGCGAAGGATTACGCCCAGAGCAAGGATTTCTACCGCGACCTCGGCTTCGAAATGTGCAGCACTTCGGACGAGGTCAGTTACTTCCGATACGGCCACAGTGCCTTCCTCCTGCAGAACTTCTACACCAAGGAGTTTGCGGAGAACCTGATGATGCATTTGCAGGTGAAGGACGTTGAAGCCTGGTGGCAGCACGTGCAGGCCTCGGGCGTGATCGAACGCTACGGCCTGCGGGTGGTGCCACCCCAGGATCAGCCCTGGCGGATGCGCGATTTTGTCCTCATCGATCCCAGCGGCGTCCTTTGGCGCATCGGACAGAACATCTGATCGGAAGCTGGCCGCGAGGTGCCGGTTGGCACGCGGCCAGCGTCTATGCTCTCCCTGAGCCCAGCTTTCTTCATGCGGTGCCCCCAAGGTGATCCCCCTCCTCGTCTGCGACGATTCGATGATGGCGCGCAAGCAGTTGATTCGCGCGCTGCCGCTGGATTGGCCGGTGCATATCACCCAGGCCAGCAACGGTGAAGAAGCGCTTGAAGCCATCCGCCACGGCCACGGCCAGGTGGTCCTGCTGGACCTGACCATGCCGGTGCTGGATGGCTATCAGGTCCTCAGCCGGATTCGCGGCGAAGGCCTGAAAGCCAGGGTGGTGGTCGTCTCCGGAGATATCCAGGAGGAAGCCCAGCGCCGCGTCCACGAACTCGGCGCCCTGGCCTTCATCCGCAAGCCGGCCGATCCGGATGAGCTACGGGAGACCCTGATCCGCCTCGGTCTGCTGCGCCCGGCACCGTCCACCAGCCCGGTCACCGGGGTGCCCGGTCGGCACGATCCGGACCTGCGAGTGAACTTCCGTGACGCCCTGCGCGAGGTCAGCAACGTTGCCATGGGCCGCGCCGCTGCACTGCTCGCGCGCGTGCTCGGGGTGTTCGTGCAACTGCCGGTGCCCAACGTCAACCTGTTCGAAGTCAGTGAACTGCACATGGCCCTGGCCGATGCCCAGCGCGGCGAGCGGTTGTCGGCGGTGTGCCAGGGCTTCATCGGCGAATCCATCGCCGGCGAGGCACTGTTGCTGTTCCATGACGCCGAGAGTGCCGAGGTGGCGCGCCTGCTCGGCTGGCAACCCCAAGGCGAGCACGACGAGACGGAGATGCAACTCGACCTCGCGAGCATCCTGATCGGCGCTTGCCTGGCCGGCATCGCCGAGCAGATCGACGTGCGTTTCTCCCAGGGCCATCCGCAACTGCTCGGCCGGCACAGCTCCATCGAGCGATTGTTCCAGCTCAACAACCGGCGCTGGCGCAAGACGCTGGCGGTGGAGATCAGCTACGCCATCGAAGATCACAACCTGCACTTCGACCTGCTGCTGCTCTTCACCGAAACCTCCATCGCGCGCCTGACCCAGAAGATCCACTACCTGATGGACTGATCCATGCCGGCACAGATCGATTTCAAGGAACTCCACTGGCTGCTCGACATCGTCCAGTGCCTGGACGTCGGCGTGGTGGTCCTGGACCGCCAATACCGCGTCGAGGTGTGGAACAGCTTCATGGAGAACCACTCCGGCCTCGGCCCCGACCGGGTACACGGCAAGAACATCTTCGAGCTGTTCCCGGAGATCGAGCGCAACTGGCTACGGCGCAAGGTGGACAGCGTGCTGCAACTCGGCACCCGCGCCTTCAGCCTGTGGGAACAGCGGCCTTACCTGATCCGTTTCGAGAATTACCGGCCGATCACCGGTGAAGAAGATTTCATGTACCAGAACCTCACCATCCTGCCGCTGGCTGCCGCAGGGGGAAAGGTGGAGCGCGTGTGCCTGCTGATCACTGACATGACCGAGGTGGCGCGGTTGAAACGGCAGTTGGCGGAAACGAGTCGTCCACGGTTTTTGTAGGCGGGTGCGTCCTTTTGTGGGGGCGATTTCAATCGCCAAGCAGGCCGCAGGTCTGCCCTGCCGAGGCAAATGGGGGCAGCTGCGCTGCCCTTAGCGAATGAATTCGCCCCCACATTGGAATGCACCCGAAATCCCCCGCTATTTGATGTACCACCCCCAAGGCTCCTGGCTTCTGTACTCGGTGACCTGCTTCACCTCCAGGTAGTTCTCCAGGCCCCAGCGGCCCAGCTCCCGGCCGATGCCACTCTGCTTCATCCCGCCCCACGGCGCCTGGGTGAAGGTCGGCTGCGAGCAGTTGACCCAGACGATGCCGGCACGCAGGCCGTTGGCCACCCGAGCAGCACGGTCGAGGTCGGCGCTCATCACTGCGGCGGCGAGGCCGAAGCGGCTGTCGTTGGCCATGCGCAGGGCGTCGGCCTCGGTCTTGAAGCGCTTCACGCACAGCACCGGGCCGAAGATTTCCTCGCGCCAGATACGGCTGTTGTCCGCCGGCTCGTCGAACACCGCCGGCTCGACGAAGTAGCCATGGGACAGATGCGTCGGACGCTTGCCACCGGTGAGCAGGCTGGCTTCCTGCCGGCCCTGTTCGATCATGCCCATGACCTTCTGATACTGCCCGGCGCTGACCAGCGGCCCGAGCAGCACGCCGCGCTCCAGGCCGGGGCCGATGGTGATGCGCCGCGTCTCGTCCACCAGGCGCTCGATCAGCCGGTTGGCGACACCCTCCTGCACCAGCAGGCGCGAGGTTGCGCTGCACACCTGCCCCTGGTTCCAGAAGATGCCGAACATGATCCACTCCACGGCGGCTTCCACATCGGCGTCGTCGAAGACGATGAAGGCCGACTTGCCGCCCAGCTCCAGGCTGATGTTCTTGATGTCGGCCGCCGCCGCCGACATGATCTTCGCCCCCGTCGGCACGCTACCGGTGAACGCCAGTTTGTCCACGCCAGGGTGCTGGCTGAGCGGGCCGCCGGCCTCGCTGCCCAGCCCCGTCACCACGTTGAGCACGCCGGAAGGCAGGCCGATGCGCTCGGCGGCGCCGGCCAGTTCCAGGGCGGTCAGCGGAGTCAGTTCGGAGGGCTTGAGCACGCAGGTGGCGCCCGCCGCGAGGGCCGGGGCGACCTTCCAGGACGCCATCAGCAGCGGGTAGTTCCAGGGGATGATCTGCCCCGCCACCCCCACCGGCTCGTGGCGGACACGGCAGCTGAAGCGATCATCCGGCAGCGCCAGCGGCTCGTCCTGGCGACTGTCCAGCTCGCGCGCCAGTTCGGCGTAATAGCGGAAGCAGCCGATGGCATCGGCGATGTCCCATTGCGCCTCCGGCAGGGGCTTGCCGTTGTCACGCACTTCCAGCACCGCCAGGGCATCCTGGCGACTTTCCAACTCGCTGGCCAAGGCCTCCAGCCAGCCGGCGCGCTCGGCCCCGCTGCTCTGGCCCCAGCCACGGTTGAAGGCCTGGCGGGCGGCATGCACGGCGTGGTCGATGTCTTCCTCGGTGGCCGCCGGCACCCGTTGGATCAGGTCGCCGCTGCTGGGGTCCAGCACTTCGAAGTAACCGCCCAGGTCGGGACGGACCCATTGCCCGTTGATGTACAACTGGTCACGCATGGCTCTGCTCCATGGGCGCTCAGGCGCCGCTGCGGCGGTTCTGCAGGTAGCGGGAGGTGAACAGCAGCGCCAGGGAGACGCAGATGATCACCGTCGAAATGGCATTGATCTCCGGCGTGATGCCCCGGCGGATCGACGAGAAGATGTAGATCGGCAAGGTGGTTTCCGATCCGGCGACGAAGAACGCGACGATGAAGTCGTCGAAGCTGAAGGTGAACGCCAGCAGGAAGCCGGCGAGGATGGCCGGCGCGATCTGCGGCAAGGTCACCCGGCGGAAGGTCTCCAGGGGCGGTGCGTAGAGGTCGGCGGAGGCTTCCAGCAGAGCCCGGTCCAGGGACTCCACACGGGTGCGGACGATCACGATCACCAGCGCCATGGTGAACAGCGAGTGCGCCGCGATCACCGTCAACAGGCCCATGCGCAAGCGCGGCAGTCCGGCGCCCAGCAGCATGTCGAGCAGTGGGTTGACCACTTCGAACAGGCTGATGAAGGCGATCAGGGTGGCAATGCCGATGACGATGCCGGGAATGATGATCGCGCAGTAGGTCATGGCGTCGAAGACCAGCCGCACGCGCTTGCCCGCCCGCTCCAGGCCGAACACCGCCAGGGTGCCGAACAACGTGGCAATCAGCGCCGAGCAGAACGCGATCAGGGTGCTGGTGCCGAGGGCTTCCATGATGAAGGGGTTGCTGAACGCGCGGCCGAACCATTGCACCGAGCAGCATTCGAACGACAACCCGCTGCGCCCGGCATTGAAGGAGAACAGCACGATCAGCGCGATGGGCGCGTAGAGGAACAGGTAGAGCGAGGTGGAATAGCTGCGCAGCCACATCAGAGCATCCCCTCCGTGCCGCGCTTGCCGTAGCGCGCCACCAGCTTCAGGTAGAGGGCGATGATCACCAGCATCATCGCCACCAGGGTCATGGCAACCGCGCTGCCGAAGGGCCAGTTGCGCGATTGCAGGAAGAGGTCCACCAGGGCATTGCCGACGAAGAACACCTTGCCGCCGCCGAGGATCGCCGGGATCAGGAACTCGCCCATGAGCAGGATGAACACCAGCATGCTGCCGGTGATGACACCGGGCGCCGAGAGCGGCAGGGTCACTCGGCGGAAGGTCTCGAAGGTGCCGGCGCCTAGGTCTGACGAGGCTTCCAGCAAGCGCTTGTCGAGCTTCTCCAGGCTGACGTAGATGGGGAACACCATCAGCGGCAGGTAGCCGTAGACGATGCCGATCAGCACCGCGCTCGGAGTGTTGATCAGGCGCACATCTTCCAGCCCGACCATCGCCAGCAGTGCCGGGATGCCCTTGCCGCCGAGGATGAAGATCCACGCGTAGGTGCGGATCAGGAAGCTGGTCCAGAACGGCACGATCACCAGGGTCAGCAGCAGCGAACGGCTGCGCTGCACCTTCACCGCCAGGTAATAGGCCAGTGGGTAGGCCGCCACCAGGCACACCAGGGTGCCCAGGGGTGCCAGCACCAGGGTGTTGTAGAAGGCCTTCGCCCGCGACCCCAGGTTCAGGTAATTCTCCAGGGTCAGGGCGGCGCTGTAGCCCCCCACCGGACTGCGCTCGCCGAGACTGAAGACCAGGATGATCACCAGCGGCAACAGGAGCAGCAGCAGGAACCACAGCGTGGACGGCAATAGCAGGAGCAGCGTGACGCGCCGGGCGAGGCTACGGTTTTCCGCCGGCACGGCCTGGCCTGCATCGGCCAGCGCGGGGGCGCTGAGAGCGACGTTCATGGAAGATTCCTTGCGATTCATTACTGCGGCTTTCGTAGGAGCGAGCTCTGCTCGCGAACGGCTTCGCGAGCAAGCTCGCTCCTACGGCACCCTGGATCAGGCCGCCTTGAAGCGCGCCATCAGTTCCGCTCGCGCCGGGCTGGTCAGGGTGGCTGCGGCGCCAAATTCCAGGGCGCTGAGAAGGTCGGCGGCCGGATACATGATCGGGTCGTCGAGCAAGTCCTTGGGCAACAGCGCATCCACGCGCTTGTCACCGGTGGGATAGCCGTGGGCCTCGACCTCCAGTTTGTTCACCTGCGGATCGAGCAGGAAGTTGATCAGCGCGTAGGCCGCGTCCGGCCGCTCGGCACTCTTCGGAATGGCGAAGAAATCGCTCCACAGCTCGCCGCCCTCGCGACCCAGCACGTAGGTCATCTGCGGCATGTCGCGATGCAGTTGCGAGGCGTCGCCGGTCCAGCACATGGACATCCAGGCATCGCCATTGCGCATGGATGGCTGGTAATCGGAGTTGATCGCGAAGAGGTGCGGCTTGACCTCCAGCAGCAACTTTTCGGCCTGGGCCAGTTCCTTCGGGTCCAGCGAGTTGAAGCTGTAGCCGAAGGACTTCAGCGCATTGCCGATCACGGTGAGCTGGTAGTCGTGGACCATCACCCGGCCGTCGGCCTCCCCTTTGCTCAGCTCCCAGAATTCCTTCCAGGTGGTGGGCCTGGCCTTGATCTTGTTGCCGTCGTAGACGAAACCGGTCGTGCCCCAGTTCTTCGGCACGGCGTAGGTCTTGCCGTTGATCACGCCCTGCTCCATGAAGCGTTTTTCATAGGAGGCCGGGTCGAAGTTCGGCAGGCGCGAGAGGTCCAGTGGCTCGATAAGTCCCAGCTCGGCGTAGGTGCTGATGGTGTAGTTGGTGGGCACGAAAACGTCCCAGCCGCTGCCGCCCGCCTGGAGCTTGGCGAGCATCTCTTCATTGGAGCCGAACACGTTCATCTGTACCTGGGCGCCGGTCTGTTCGGCGAAGGCGGCGAAGTTGTTGGCGTTGTGATAGTTCGGCCAGGTAGCCAGGACCACGCGGTCGCCAAGGGCGCCCTTCTCGGCGGCGAAGGCCCGGTTGCTGGTGAGCAGGCCCGGCATGTTGGCGGCCATCACCGCCATGGCCACGCCAAGGCCCGTGCGGCCGAGGAACTCGCGACGGCTGATGGAACCGTTCTGCCAACTGCGCAGTTGCTTGATGAAGTCTTTCCGATCCATTGCTGCTACCTGCCTGTGAGGGTTGGTTGTTCTTGTCCGTTCGGTACTACGGTGCTGCAACTGATACGTGGCGAGCTGATCACAAGGTCATGGCCAGGCCGCTCGCCTGGTCCCAGCCGATCCTGACCGGCGATCCATGCTCGAAGGCCGAGCGCTCGTGCTGGCCATGGCGCTGCACCCGCACGCAGACGATGCCGAAGGGTTCGGTGCGCACGCGGTATTCGGTGAGGTTGCCGAGGTAGATGCGGTCCACCACCTGGCCCGGCAGGCTGATCTCGCGGGGCAGCGCATCCTCACTGGCGCCAATGGCGATGAGCTCCGGGCGTACCGCGATGCAGCCTGGCTCCGCTGCCTTGAGGGCTGGCCCGGTGGGCGTCTGCGGGCTCGCCAGTTGCAGGCCATGGGTGGTGTCCAGGAGCACGCGGCCACCGTCGATGCGCCGCACGGTGCCGTCGAACAGGTTGGATTCACCGATGAAGTCCGCCACATAGCGGCTCGCCGGCGTTTCGTAGAGCTGCTCGGGGCTGGCGCTCTGGAGGATCTGGCCGTCCTGCATGACGCTGATGCTGTCGCTCATGGACAGCGCCTCTTCCTGGTCGTGGGTGACCAGCACGAAGGTGATGCCCACTTCGCGCTGCAGGCGCAGCAACTCGGATTGCATCTCCTTGCGCAGCTTGCGGTCGAGCGCCGCCAGGGGTTCATCCAGCAACAGCACGGTAGGCTTGTTCACCAGCGCACGGGCCAGGGCCACCCGCTGCTGCTGACCGCCGGAAAGTTCGTGGGGCTTGCGCTGGCCAAAGCCGGACAGGCGCACCATTTCCAGGGCTTCGTCCGCCATGCGACGCTGCGTGGCGCGATCCGGACGTGGCTGGTGGTAGCGCAGGCCGTAGGCGATGTTCTCCGCCACCGACAGGTGCGGGAACAGTGCATAACTCTGGAACACCATGTTCACCGGTCGCTGGTGCGCGGGAACCCCGGCTACCGAATGCCCGGCCAGCAGCACCTCGCCCTCGCTGGGCTGCTCGAAGCCGGCAATCATCCGCAAGGTCGTGGTCTTGCCGCAGCCGGAGCTGCCAAGGAAGGAATGGAACGCGCCCCGCCGGACCTTGAAGTTCAAACCGTTGACCGCCGTGACCGCGCCATAGCGCTTGACCACATTGCGGAACTCGATATCGACGAACTCGCTTGCATCACTCACGGCCGGCCCCTTTTTGCAGGTGTTCTTGGCATGTGGCAACACGCTAGCAATGGTGATTCCAGGCTGTATATATCCCTTCGGGGATAGATGTGCATTCCACAAAAACTGTGGAATCCATGGTGGATAAGTTATGGATGATGGGCTGCAGGCCACAGGGGGCTAGGGCCAGGGCTTTGCGGTCAAATTTTGAGCAACCGCTCGTTGCAGGGGCGATAAGAATCTGTAGGAGCGAGCTTGCTCGCGAATAGCCGGGCCGGGATCTTTTCGCGAGCAAGCTCGCTCCTACAGTAAATCCGACTTCAACCTGCCAATCGGAGCAGGCCGAAGGTCTGCCGCGGCAATTCGGGCAATTGCGCGCCCCACCATCGCTACTCACAGATTCTGTGCAAATCGTTGTGGATAACTCGTGGGCATCCACGTCCAAGGCCGATGGTAGCTGGGTCAGGAACGAGTTGTATGGTTATTGATCAGCGCTGTTTTAATCGCTAACAGCAATAAATCTATACCGCCTTGAGCAGGTCTTCGGGCTCATCCCGCTGCCCGCCCAACTCCCGCACGAACAACCCCAGCAACTCCGACTGGCTGCCGATGCCGAGCTTGGCGTAGATGTTCTTGCGATGGATTTTCACCGTGCCTGGGCTGATCGCCAGGTGCTCGGCCACCGACGCACTGGAGTGACCACGCAGAAGCATCTGCACGACTTCCTGCTCCCGCGCCGTCAGCACGTGGGCGCCGAACTGATCGAAGGCTTCACGGATCTTGTAGTCCAGGTCTTGCACCGGGCGCGGTGCATGGGCGCGCGCCTGCTCCCAGGCTTCGTTCACCACCTGTTCCACCACCGGTTGGGCGCAATCCAGCAACTGCATTTCATCACGGCTGTAGGCCGGGCTACAGGTGCTGCGCATCAGCGAGAGCACGGCCTTGGCACCCTCGGCCAAGTCGATGAAGAAGGCGATTTCTTCAGTGAGGCCGGTCTGCTGGTAGTAGGTGACGTAGTACTCGCCGAGGTAGAAGTGGTCCGGGGCGAACTGGCGCAAGCGCCAGAGTCCGGGGGCCTGGTTGCGTGTGCAGGCGAGGTAGAAGGGATCGAGCAGGTAGGGACCGACCTGGTAATCCTCGACGTACACATGGCGCTTGTCCGGTGGGAAGGTATCGAACAGTGCCAGCGGCCGGTGGTTGCCTTCGTAGACGAAGAGCACGAAATGGTCGACATGGCAGACCTGCTGCAGCCACTGGCTGAGGCCGAGCAGACGCGCCCGTCCGGCGGGCTGGGCAAGCAGGTGGGCAACACCGGTGGTCCAGTGTTTGAGTTCCTTGTGGCGCATGTGGGAAATGCCTGAGATTGGGCTGCGCTTCAATCACTATAGGCGTTCAGCATTTCGCACAGAAATGCAGGAAGTGAGCCAATATCCTGAAAGTCCGCCGAGGCCTTCTGGAACGGGGGTGCCGGTTCCCTGCCCTGCCCCATTCCGGTTCCCACTGCTCCATCAGGCGTCACCCATCACCACAGTCAGGTGACGCCTGGCGCCACGATCAGCCTTTCTTTGCCTTGCCGAATCCCGGTGCCTTGCGCACCGCTTTGACCTTGGGCTTCTCGCTGTCGACCCAGCGGCCCAGCGCCGCGCCCTTGCCCGGTTTGCCGGCGCCGGGCTGGGACTCTTTCGGCTTCTTGGGTTTCTTCGGCTTCTTGATCACCTGGCCGGTGGCATCGGTCATGGGCACGCGGTGGTCAGGGAAGAAGTCCGGCTCGTCGCGGCGCTGGATGGTCTGGCGGATGAGCACCTCGATGGCCGCCAGCAACTGCACCTCGTCGGCACAGACCAGCGAAACCGCCTCACCGGTAGAGCCGGCGCGGCCGGTACGGCCGATGCGGTGCACGTAATCCTCGGCGACGATGGGCAGGTCGAAGTTCACCACCAGCGGCAGGTCGTCGATATCCAGCCCGCGCGCGGCCACGTCGGTCGCCACCAATATCTGCGCCTCACCGGCCTTGAAGGCCTGCAGTGCACGCAGGCGCGACGGCTGTGGCTTGTCGCCATGGATAGACTCGGCGCTGACGCCGCGGGCCTGGAGTTCATCCACCAGTTGATCGACACCCTTGCGGGTTTTCACAAAGACCAGCACCTGGCCCCAGCCGCGATCTTCCAGCAGGTGCAGGAACAGCTCGCTCTTGCGCTTCTTGTCTACCGGGATCAGCCACTGGCGCACGCTTTTGGCCGCCGCATTGCGCGGGCTGACCTCGATGGACAGCGGGTCGCGCAGCAGTTCGCGGGCCATCTGGCGGATGGCATCGGAGAAAGTGGCGGAGAACAGCAGGGTCTGGCGACGCTTCGGCAGCGCGGTAAACAGATCGTCCAGTTCGCGGGCAAAGCCCAGGTCGAGCATGCGGTCGGCCTCGTCCAGTACCAGCGTCTGCAGCTGGTTGAACTTCACGGCGTTCTGCCGATAGAGATCGAGCAACCGGCCAGGCGTTGCGACCAGCACGTCGATGCCCTTGCGCAGTTTCATCATCTGCGGGTTGATGCTGACGCCGCCGTAGACCGCGTAGTTGCGCAGCGGCAAGTGCTGGCCGTAGACGCGGAAGCTTTCGTTGACCTGTTCGGCCAGCTCGCGGGTGGGCACCAGTACCAGCGCGCGAATCGAGTTGCTGGCCACCTCAGGGCCTTCCTGGGTCAGCCTCTGCAACAGCGGCAGGGCGAAGCCGGCGGTCTTGCCGGTACCGGTCTGGGCCGCGGCCATCAGGTCACGGCCCTTGAGGACGGCGGGAATCGCTTCGGCCTGCACCGGCGACGGGGTCTTGTAGCCAAGCGCCTCGGTGGCGCGCAGCAGGGGTTCGATCAGGCCGAGGGAAGCGAAGGTCATTGGGGCAGCCATAGTGAGCGGAAAAGGCGCAATTCTATCAGGCTGCCCATGGTCTCCGGGATCAACTGGTCTGCTGTTCCATCCCTTCCGCCTGCTGCGCCTTGACGTCCTTGCGTTCGCGCCATTGCGGCAGGCCGATCAGCACCACCGCGCTGATGATCACCAGCATGGCCAGGCCCTCTTCCAGACCGATGCTTTCACCGGCGAAACCAATCCCCAGGAGCACCGCCACCACCGGGTTGACGTAGGCATAGCTGGTGGCCGCGGCCGGGCGCACGTTCTTCAGCAGGTAGAGGTAGGAGCTGAAGGCGATGATGGAACCGAACACGATCAGGTAGGCCAGTGCGCCCCAACCGGCGAGGGTCGGTGCGGCAACCAGACGCTCGCCGCTCAGCAGGCTACCGATCAGCAACGCGATGCCGCCGGCGAGCATTTCCGCCGCGCTGGCCATGGGTCCGGCGGGCAGCTTGAGGTTCTTGCTCCACATGGAACCGAAGGACCAGGCCGCCGCAGCGAAGATGATCAGCACGGCCCCCAGCGGGCTGGCCTGGAGGTTGGAGCCGAGGTTGAGCAGGCCAATACCGATCAGCCCGAGCAGGATGCCGGCCCATTCCAGGCGCGTGGTGCGCTGTCCCCAGATCAACCCGAACAGCAGGGCGAACAGCGGTACCGTGGCCACCGCCAGGGCGGCAACGCCGGACGCTACGCCAAGGTCTTCGGCGAGGGTGACGCCACCGTTGCCGCAACTGAGCAGCAGGAAGCCGATGGCTGCGGCGGACTTCCATTCCTGCCAGGTCGGGTTGGGAACGCCGCGCCAGCGCAGGAAGCCGTACATCAGTGCGCCCGCGACCACGAAGCGGACACCGGCCATCAACATCGGTGGCCAGGACTCCACGCCGATGCGAATCGCCAGGTAAGTGGAACCCCAGATCAGGTAGAGAGCGATGAAGGCCCCTATGAGCAGGAGCGGAAAGCGGCGCGCAGGCATGATCGGAACTCGACACAGGCAGGGATGAGGCGTCTATTCTAAGTAAGGCAAGCTGCGCAAAATAAGGATGAAAGCCTTATTCATGGTGCTCTTTGCCTTGGAAAGAACTGATTTCAACGGCTTCTACCGTTGATTCGACAGAAGCCGATTTCGGAGGTCCTTGTGGATAAATACGATCGCCTGCTGATCGCGGCGCTTATCGAGAATGGCCGCGCGTCATTTGCTGACCTGGCTCGCCGGGTCAACCTGTCGCCACCGGCAGTGGCCGACCGGGTGGCCAAGCTGGAAGCCAGCGGCCTGATCACTGGCTACCACGCCAGCGTGGACCTGGCGAAGCTGGGCCTGCCCATCGAGTGCGTGATCGAACTGCGCATCACCGATCGCGACTACAAACGCACCCAGGAAGCCCTGGAGAATATCCCGCAGTTGAACCTCTGCCACCGCGTCACCGGCGATGCCTGCCTGCTGATCAAAGCCGCCGTGGCGTCGATGCCGGAGTTGCAGGACCTGATCGACCAGATCGGCAAGTTCGGCGCAACCAAGACGTCGCTCATCCTCTCGACGCCCTTCGAGCAACGGATTCCCGGTGTACTGCAGGAGCGCGGCAAGGTGGAAACCCTGCGCACGGCAAAGGGCTGAGCTTTTGGTAGGTTGGTGCAGAGCGAAGCGAAGCCCAACAGGCGGAGCCAACCGGTAATCGTTGGGCCTCGCTGAGCTCGGACCAACCTACGCGAGCAGGTCAGGCTTCCCGAT
>MTEW01003900.1_pt1 | contig 70892 bp, 69 predicted proteins | sample 1042681 | NCBI WGS metagenome assembly MTEW01 (sample SAMN06185811, study PRJNA358809) | soil metagenome | isolation source: soil biostimulated with citrate as carbon source | place: India | collected 2015-05-23 | reverse complement strand
CGCAGCCGGGGCCGGATGTAGGGGTGTGTTTCTTTGCTTACTTTCTTTGCACAAGCAAAGAAAGTGAGTCGCCCGTAAGGGGCGAAACCCATCAAATCAGACGACACGCTAACCGATAGTGCCAAGTCATCGACAGCTAACATGTAATTGCCAGTCCGGTGTCCAGCATTTCCCCCCGCGAAATTGCGAAGAACCATAAAAAAAACGGCCTGCAAAGCAGGCCGTCTCGGACGCTTGGCAAACTTACTTGAGCGCCGCCAGCGCCGCTGCGTAGTTCGGCTCGTCGGCGATCTCGCCGACCAGTTCGCTGTGCAGCACCTTGTCGTTCTCGTCCAGCACCACCACCGCACGGGCAGCAACGCCGGCCAGCGGGCCAGCGGCGATGGCCACGCCGTAGTCCTTGAGGAAGTTCGCGCCACGCATGGTGGACAGGTTCATCACGTCGTTCAGGCCTTCTGCGCCGCAGAAGCGCGCCTGGGCGAACGGCAGGTCGGCGGAGATGCACAGCACCACGGTGTTGGGCAACTGCGCGGCCTCGGCGTTGAACTTGCGCACCGAGGTGGCGCAGGTCGGGGTGTCGACGCTGGGGAAAATGTTCAGCACCTTGCGCTTGCCGGCCAGGCTGGCCAGGGTGACGTCGCCGAGGTCCTTGCCGACCAGACTGAAGGCCGGCGCCTGCTGGCCGGCCTGCGGCAGCTGGCCATCGACCGGAACCGGGTTGCCTTTGAGGGTGACTTGCGCCATGGGAGTTTCCTTATCGTTCAGGGAGTTGAAGGGCGAATGTGTGACATGGGCGACGCCGACAGCGGGTCGCCCATCGAATGGCAGGTCACGGCCCGACCAAGGCTCCAGCCTAGCGCAGAAGTGGCGCCGATACACCCGAGGCCGAGTAGGGATTTAGCGAAGCGCCGAGGCGGCATCAGAAATCCCTGCGATAGAACAGGTCCAGCGAACTGGCCAGGCCGCTGGCGGCCTCCAGATACAGACGCCGGCTCAATTGATAACGCAGCGCGATGGTGTTGGCCGGCTCGAACACGCCCACGCCATAGCGCAGGCTGAGACGTTCGGTTATGTTGCCGCTGGCTACCACGCTGGTGGTCACCCCGCTGCCTTCGGTGTCGAGCTGAAAGTCCTGGATGCCCAGGCTGCTGGCCAGGCCGGTGGTCAGCGAACTGCTGCTGGCCAGGCCCAGGGCCAGCGCCGCCTGGCCGAGCATGTTGTTGTCGCCGGTGCTCTGCCCGAGCGGACGCCCCAGTACCAGGTAGGACAGCGCCTGCTCCTGGCTCATCGACGGCTCGGCGAAGACCGTGGTGGTCGGTTGCTCGGCGTTGCCGGACAGGCGAATGCCGGCCACCACGTTATCGACCCGGCGTATCGCCTCGACATCCAGGAACGGCTGATCGATGGGCCCGGTGAACAGCAGGCGCGCGCGGCGAATGGTCAGGCGCTGGCCGTAGGCGCGGTAGCGCCCGCCGACCAGATCCAGCTCGCCGCGGGTATCGAGGTTGTCGCCAATGTGCACGCGCCCGCGTAGATCCGCAGTGAGCCCGAAGCCGCTGAAGGCCAGCTTGTCCTGTCCGACCTCGACATCGATGTCCATGGCCATGCTCAAACCCGGCTCGGCCTGCGGCGTTTCGCGGCCGACCACCTGCGCATCGTCGGACAGCTTGACGGTGGTGGGCGGCAGCTCGCGCACGCTGATCAGGCCGCGCGGCACGCCCACCCTGCCGCGTACCGCCAGTTGCTGGGCACGCAGCTGCAATTGCAGATCGGGTTCCACCTCCAGCTCGGCATAGGGCTCGACCTTCACCGGCAGACGCTGGCCCTGCACGGACAGATCGCCGCTCAGCCCCTCGGCCCAGCTCAGTTCACCGCTCAGATTGCCGCGCCCCTGTTCGCCGCTGCGCCAGTTGCCGGACAGCTGCACCCGCTCACCGGCGATCAGCGCCTGCAGCTGCAAGGCTTCCAGGCTCAGCGGCAGTTCGCTGCCGGACAGCTCGCCATCCTCCAGGCGCAGCTGGCCGTTGATCTGCGGCGCCAGCAGATGGCCGGAGATGTTGCCGCTGCCCTGCAGCTTCCCCTCGAGCCTTTCGGCCATCGGCACGAAGGGGCGCAGCACGGCCAGGTCGAAGCCGCTCAGGCGAAATTCGCCATTCACCGGCTTGTTCGCCGGGCGCGGATCGATCTGTGCCTGCAGCACCAGTTCACCGAGGCGGCTGCTGAGAAAACGCAGCTCGCTGTCCACCCGCTGCGGCCGCAGCGTGCTCTCCAGACGCAGGCTGTCATAGGCGAAGTCCAGCCACTGTTCCTCCTCGGGCTGGCGGATGCGCAAGGTGCCGGCGTCGGCATCCAGGGCGATGCGGCCATTGGGGCCGCTCTGCGGCAGATCGAGCTTGAGCTGGCCGTTCAGCTGGCCCTGCCAGGCGAAATCCGCGGGCAGCCAGGGCTGCAGGCTGGCCAGGGGGAAGTTCTCCAGGCGCCAGTCCAGGCTGGGCTGCGGCATGAGGCGTTGCTGGCCGCCACAGAGGCTGGCATCCGCGGCCCGCCAGCAGTGCGCGCCCAGCGTCAGGCGACCGCTGGCCAGGCGCTCGAGGCTGGCCGCCTGCTGCAACTGCCAGTCCTGGCCACCGCTCTGGATACGGCCGCTGGCGATGCGTCCGCGCCAGTCGCCCTGCTCGTTCAGCGTGCCGTCCAGCGCCATCGCCAGCTGCAACAGCGGGCCTTGCAGGTCCAGCTGCAGCGCCTGGCGGCGAGCATCGCCGCGGCCTTCGGCCTGCAGGCGGCCGAGATAGGTGTCGCCAATACGAATGCCGCGCAGGTTCAGGGTCAGATTCGCCTGTTGCCGCGCATCCAGCGTTGCCTCCAGTTGCACGCGGCGCAGGCTGGGGTCGCCGAAGGCCAGGCGCTCGCCCGTCAGCGCAAGCTGCCCCTGCGGCGCCTGCAGCGTACCGGCCAATGCCAGCTGGCCCTGCAACTGCCCCTGCAGCCCTGGCCAGAGCTGACCGAGACGCGGCAACGCCAGTTCCAGCTGACCGCGCAGGCGCTGATCCAGCGCGCCCTGGCCGCTCACCCGGTTGTCACCGAGACGTACCAGCAGGCGCTGCAGCTGCCATTGCTCCCCTGCTCCGGCACCTTGTACCTGCAACTGCGCAGGCTGGCCGCGCAGGCGTCCATTGAGGTCGATATTGGCCCGTGCCTGCAGCGCGCCGGCGTTGAAACTGCCGGCGGTGTTCAGCGGACCGCCCAGGTTGCCGGGCATTTCGGCCAGCCAGTAACCGGGGTCAAGCTCGCTGAGCTGGAGCATGGCCTGCCAGTCGATGCCCTCGGCGAAGCCCAGCCTGAGCACGCCCTGCGCGCGGCCCTGGCCGGCCACCAGTTGCAACTGCGGCAGGCTGACCTGGCCGAGGTCGCCACTGACCGGGCTGCTCAGGCTGAAGTCCCCCGCCGGCCCCTGCAATTGCGCGGCGAAGTTGCCCAGGTAGCTGCCTTCGCTATAGCTGACCTCCGCCTGCAGGGTACGCACAGCCACGGGTGGCGGTTCGTCCAGCGGGTAAAGGCGCTGCCAGGGGAAATCCAGCCAGTCCAGCTGGGCATCGACGCTGAAGGCTTCGCTCCAGGCCAACTTGCCTTCGACCTGCAGGTGCTGCTGCTCGGCCTGAATACGCAGCAACTCGATATCCGCACCGGCGGCATCGACCCGCCCGCTCAGCCGCAGCGGCATCGGCGCCTGTTCGGCCGGCAGGTTGGCGCTGCCTTCTATGCGATAGCCGGCAGCCAGATCGCCCTTGGCCTGCACCTGCAGGTCTTGCAGACGCAGGGTCGGCGGCAAGGCGCTGCTGGCCTGGAAGTCGCGGCTGGTCAGGCGCAGCTCGGCCGGCAGATGCTCGGCCAGGGCCTGCACCTGGCCTTGCAGGCGTGCGTCGAGGTAGCCGCTGCTCTCGGCATCGAGCTGAAGACTGCGTTGCAGCTCCCCGCCGATCTGCAGCGCCACCTGCCAGGGCTTGCCGTCCACTTCGGGCAGTTGCAGGCGACCGCTCAGGGCCAGCGGCCAGTCGCCCTGCGGTGTCAGGCTGCCGCGCAGATCCAGGCTCAAGTCATCGCGGCGCAGGGCCAATTGCTGCAGTTCGACACCGCGTTCGTTCCAGCTGGCGATCAGCTGCAGGTCGCTCAGTTGGGTTTGCCCATCCAGGCGCAGCTCGCCCAGACGGATATCGCCCAGTTGCAGGCGCAGCGGCAGATTCAGACTGGGCAGGCTGAGCGGTTCGCTGCTCGCCTCAGCGCTTGGCGGCAGGTTCAACGCCGCCTGCTGCAGATGCAGACGGTCGATGCATAGCGTCAGGCGCAGCAGGCAGGACGGCGACCAGGCCATGTCCAGCTGCTGCAGCTCCACGCGCATTTCGCCCTGCTGCCAGAGCAACTGGTCGGCCCGCCAGGCGCCGCCCAGGCGGCCATCGAAGCCTTCGACCTGCAACCCCGGCACCTGCTGCAGCAGCCAGCGGCTGCCGGCCTGAGAGCCCAGCAACAGCCAGAGCGAGGCGCCAACCAGCAGCATCAGGCCCAACAGGCCAACCGCCACGCCCTTGAGCAGACGCCGGGTCACAGTTCCGGCCCCATGGAAAAGTGCAGGCGCACGCCGCCGTCATCATCCAGCGCATGGGCCAGGTCCAGGCGCAGCGGGCCGACCGGCGAGACCCAGCGCACGCCGAAGCCTACCCCGGTCTTGAGCGTGGGGAATTCCAGGGAATTGAACGAGTTGCCCTGATCGACGAAGGTCGCCAGGCGCCACTTGTCGGTCAGGCTGTACTGGTACTCGACGCTGGCAGCGAACAGGTAGCGGCCGCCGACCCTGTCGCCGCGATTGTTCTGCGGCGACAGGCTCTGATAGTCGTAGCCCCGCACGCTCTGATCGCCGCCGGCGAAGAAGCGCAGCGATGGCGGCACACCGGAAAAACTGTTGGTTTCGGTGCCGCCGAACTGCACGCGGCCAAGCACTCTGTGGTTGTCCAGCAAGGTGGTCAGGCCCTTGAGCATGACGTTGCCGTGCAGCACGTTGGCGTCGGACAGCAGGCCATCCACCGCGCCAGAGAGGTCGAACTGCACGCGATAGCCCTGGTTGGGATCGAGGCGATTGTCGCTGCGCAGCAGCGAATAGCTGACCCCCGGCATCAACAGCGTACTCAACCCAGAATCATCGCCCAGGCGATATTCCTCGCGCTGCCACTTCACCGACAGTACCCGCTGCCAGCCACCGGCACGCCGGCTGTGCCATTCCGGGCCGATGGTGAGCAGGCGGCTGAGGCTGTCCTTGCTGGCCAGCTCCTCGTACTGATAGCCACCGGCCAGGCGTAGCTTGTCGGTCAGGGGCGGATCACCCGGGATGTCGTACCACAGGCCGAGGTTTTGCCGCGGCGCCGACAGCTCGCTCTCCACGCCGTAGCTGTGGCCCTGCGGATTGCGCCAGTGGCGCGTCCAGTTGGCACGCAGGCGCGGCCCGACGTCGGTGGAAAAGCCCAGGCCAAGGCCCATGGTGCGTGGCTGGCGCACCTGCAAATCGACCGCGACGGGAATGCGCTGCTGATCGGCCTGGGTGGGAATGGCGTCGACCCGTACCGACTCGAAGTAACCGCTGGACTGCAGCGCCTGGTACAGCTCGGCGATCAGCTCGGAGTCATAGGGGGTATCGGCCTTGAACGGCACCATGCGCCGCAGCAGGTCTTCATCGAAGGGAAAGTCGCCGCTGAAGGCGATATCGCCGAGACGGTAGCGCGGCCCGCTGAGGTAGACCAGGTCGATATCGGCGACCCCGGCTGCCGGATCGACCTGCAGGCTCTGCCGGGTAAAACGCCCATCGAAGAAGCCGTAGCGCGACGCCTGATTCTGGATAAGCCGTTTGGCATCCTCGTAGCGCCCGTGATTGAGGACCGAGCCGGGCTGCAGGCGGGTCGCGGTGGGCAGACGGAAGGCCGCCAGCTCGCTGGCCGGCCCCTCGACACGAATGTTCACGTTGCGCAGGCGCACACGCTCGCCGGGCTCGACCTCCAGTATCAGACGCGGCGTCTCGCCTTCCTCGATGCGGCTGCGAATGCGCGCCTGGTAATAGCCCAGCGCCTGCGCGGCCTTGTTCGCCTCGCTCTCGGCGATGCGCCGCAGGCGCCGCAACGACTGCAGATCGCGCCCCTCCAGACTCCCGACGTAACCTTCGATATTGGTCCTGAGGGCGGAATTGGCCGGGGTGATTCGCACGTCCAGCTCGCCGGCCGCGAAGGCCCCGGTGCTGATCAGCAGCAGCACCAGGCTGCGCCGAATATGTCCATATACACTCATGCCGGGGATGCTAACACGGAGCGCAGCGCGTGCCAGAGCCTTGGCGCCGCGCAACGACCGCCAGGGTTCAGGCGCTGACCCTGACCACCGGTTGTGGATTGGGATGGAAGAACACGTGCTCCACGACCGGGCCGATCGCCAGCTCGCCGATCTCCTCGTAGCCCTGACGTCGATAGAAGTCCAGATAGCGCGCATTACCGGTATCCAGCACCACGCCTTGCGAGCCGGCATCCTCGGCGCACCAGTCGTGCAACGCTTCGAGCAGCTGCTCGCCGCGGTGCTGCCCCTGGAACTCGGGATGAATGCCCAGCAGCGGCAATACGTGATACGGGCCGGGCGGCAGGCAGGCGAGCACGGCGTCGTGGTATTCCAGATAACGCCGGGTGCAGCCGTAGCCGGTGCTGAGCAGCATGCGCAGGCGCCAACCCCAGCTCTCGGTGATATCCAGGCGGCGCTGCGGCGGCGCGATCAGGGCCGCACCGATCAGGCGATCGTCGATCAGCAGGCCGATGGCCGGCAGGTCCTCGGCAAAGTGCTGCTGCACCAGTTCCCGCACCGTGGCCCGCACCCGCTGATCGAAGCCCGGACGTTCGGCCTCGAACAGGTAGGCGAAGGTCGGCTCGTGGCGGTAGGCGTGGTACAGCAGCGAACGCACTTCGCGGACGTAGCCGCCATCGAGCATGCGAACTTCGGCAGGAGCGGTATGGGGCATGGCGAACCTCTGTGGTTGGGGGCGCCCGGGCGCGTCACTGCCAACTTAGCACCGCCTACCTCCCCCCGCCAGGCGCTGGCCGCGAGCGCGGCGGATCGGCTAGCATCGCCATTCAATCCGAAAGTCGCGCAGCGGCGCTCTCCCTATGCCCTTCGTCCTTCGCGAAGGCAAGGCATGCCGCCAAGGCTTTCCTCATCCGGGCTGCCGCTGGTGGCATGCCCGTCAGCCCAGGACCCGCCCACCCATGAAAATCGTCTCGTTCAATATCAATGGCCTGCGCGCACGCCCCCACCAGCTCGAAGCGCTGATCGCCAAGCACCAGCCTGACGTGATCGGCCTGCAGGAAACCAAGGTGGCCGACGAGCAGTTCCCCGAAAGCGAGATTCGCCAGCTCGGCTACCACGTGCACTACCACGGGCAGAAAGGCCATTACGGCGTCGCCCTGCTCTCGCGCCAGGAGCCCCTGAACCTGCAGAAGGGCTTTCCCAACGATGGCGAGGAATCCCAGCGGCGCTTCATCTACGGCACCTTCGCCGATGCCCATGGCAACCCGGTCACGGTGATGAACGGCTACTTTCCCCAGGGCGAAAGCCGTGACCACCCGGTGAAGTTTCCCGCCAAGCAGCGCTTCTACGCCGATCTGCAGCAACTGCTGGTGGAACGCTTCGATCCGCAGCAGGCGCTGGTGGTGATGGGCGACATCAACATCAGCCCTGAGGATTGCGACATCGGCATCGGCGAGGCCAACCGCCTGCGCTGGCTGAAAACCGGCAAATGCAGCTTCCTGCCCGAAGAACGCGAGTGGCTGGCCACCCTGAAGAGCTGGGGGCTGGTGGACAGCTTCCGCCATCTCAACCCGGCGGTTAACGACCGTTTCAGCTGGTTCGACTACCGCAGCCGCGGCTTCGAGGACGAACCCAAGCGCGGCCTGCGCATCGACGTGATCCTCGCCAGCCAGGCCCTGCAGGGGCGTCTCAAGGATGCCGGCATCGACTATGACCTGCGCGGCATGGACAAGCCGTCGGACCATGCGCCGATCTGGCTCGAACTGGCCTGAGGGGCTCTACGGCGCGGCGCGCCTCTGCGCCGTCACATGAATGAAATCTGACTGACTTATTCTGCGCGGCACTTTCATCACCCACCAGAAGGTGCCTGCCGCATGTCGCGAGCCCTGCCCGCCGCCGACCTCGATCCCTGGGGTCGTACCCTGTTCCTGCTACTGCTCGGTTTCCTCTGCTACGGTCTGCCGCTCTCGGTATTCGCCGCCCTGCCCGCTTCCCAGGGCAATCAGCCGGTGCTGCGCATCCAGGGCTCCAACACCATCGGCGCCAAGCTCGGCCCCGAGCTGGTCAAGGGACTGTTCGAAGCCCAGGGGCTGCGCGACATTCGCAGCGAAGCCGGCGCGGCGGAGAACGAACAGCGCCTGCTGGCGCGTCAGGCCGATGGCCGCGCGGTAATCGTGGAAATCGCCGCACACGGCTCCGGTACCGGCTTCACCTCGCTCAAGGACGGTTCGGCCGACCTGGCCGCCTCCTCGCGCCCGATCAAGGACGGCGAAGTGGCCAACCTGGCCGCTCTCGGCGACCTGCGCAGCCCGCAGAGCGAACAGGTGATCGCCATCGATGGCCTGGCCATCATCGTGCATCCCTCCAACCCGGTCAGCGCGCTGAGCGTGGACCAGGTCGCGCAGCTGTTCTCCGGCCAGATCAGCGACTGGTCGGCGCTCGGCGGCAGGCCCGGCGCGGTCAGGCAGTACGCCCGCGATGACAACTCCGGCACCTACGACACCTTCAAGGAGCTGGTGCTGGCCCCGGGCGGACGCAGCCTGGCCGGCACCGCTCAGCGCTTCGAGTCCAGTACCCAGCTGTCCGATGCGGTCGCCGGCGACCCCAACGGCATCGGCTTCATCGGCCTGCCCTACATTCGCCAGGCCAAGGCCGTGGCCATCGCGGCCGGCGACTCCCAGCCCATGCCGCCGAGCACCACGCTGATCGCCACCGAGGACTATCCGCTGTCGCGCCGGCTGTTCATCTATAACCAGCCGCAGCTGGACAACCCCTGGGCCCGCGCGCTGATCGATTTCGCCCACAGCCCCCGTGGCCAGGCCATAGTCGACAGCGCCGGCTTCATCGCCCAGACGGTGCAGGCCGTGCAGGTCGCGCCCGACGCGCAGCTGCCCGCCGACTACCGCCAGCTGGCCGAACAGGCACAGCGTCTGTCGGTGAACTTCCGCTTCCAGGAAGGCAGCGCGACGCTGGACAACAAGGCGCAGCGCGATCTGCAACGGGTCATGGATTACCTCAGGCAGCACGACAAGCTGCAGGGCAAGGTGGTGCTGGTGGGCTTCGGCGATGCCAAGAGCGACCCCGAGCGCGCCGAACTGCTGTCCAAGCTGCGGGCCATGGCCGTGCGTCGCGAACTGGCCAGGCAGGGCGTGCTGTTTCGCGAGGTCACCGGCCTCGGCGGCGAGCTGCCGGTGGCGGCCAACAACGAAGAACACGGGCGCATCCGCAATCGCCGGGTCGAGGTCTGGGTCTACTGAGCCGCGCCTGCCCGGCGCCCGCGAAAAATATTTGTCGGCGGGGCTTGGCACAACACCTGCCCGGCGCTAGCCTTTGCAACGCGTGACGCCGGGCCCCTCTGGCGGTGAGTTTCTCACCGTGATGTCGGAGTCACTGAGTCGATTTCATTTCAACTCAGGCAGACATAGGGAGGGCTCATGGACGCTCTACTTGCCTTTTTCACCACCCCGCTCTTCGGTACCCCCGGCTGGTTCTGGCTGGCCTTTCTGATACTCATCGTCACCCTTCTGGTACTCGACCTCGGCGTGCTGCATCGCGATCAGCACGAAATCGAGATGCGCGAGAGCCTGCTGCTGTACTCGGGCTACTTCAGCGTCGGTGTCGCCTTCGGCGGCTGGATCTGGTGGCAACTGGGCGCGACCAAGGCGCTGGAGTACTACACCGGCTTTCTCGTCGAGCAGTCGTTGTCGATGGACAACGTCTTCGTCATGGCGATGATCCTCGGCTACTTCAACATCCCCCGGCGCTATCAGCACCGCGTGCTGTTCTGGGGCATCCTCGGGGTCATCGTGCTGCGCGCCATCATGATCGGCCTGGGCACGGCCCTGGTGCAGCAGTTCGACTGGATTCTCTACCTCTTCGGCGCCTTCCTTCTGCTGAGTGGCTTCAAGATGCTGCGCAGCAATGACCATGAAGCGCATCCCGACCTTGCACAGAACCCGCTGCTGCGCTTCGTGCGCAAGCACATCCGCGTGACCGACGAGCTGCATGGCGGCCAGTTCCTGGTGCGTCTGAAGGATCAGGTCAGCGGCAAACCGCTGCTGTATGCCACGCCACTGCTGCTGGCGCTGATCCTGATCGAGCTGGCCGACCTGGTCTTCGCCGTGGACAGCGTGCCGGCCGTGCTGGCCATCTCGCAGGACCCGTTCATCGTCTACACCTCGAACATCTTCGCCATCCTCGGCCTGCGCGCGCTGTACTTCGCCCTGGCCGCGCTGATGCACCGCTTCATCTACCTGAAGTACGCGCTGGCGCTGGTGCTGATGTACATCGGCGGCAAGATCTTCCTGCACGATCTGGTCAAGGTTCCCGCCCTGCTCTCGCTTGGCGTAACCTTGGGCCTGCTGGCTGGCGGCGTGGTGCTTTCCCTGCTGCGCACCCGCGAGCCGAGGGCTGCCGAACACTGAGGAAGGGCGATGACGGAAGTGCGCATCGAGCTGATCGAACGCCAGGGTCGACGACTCTGGCAGGTGCGCATCGGGCGCCGCGCCCTGACCTTTCATGAAGAGCTGGCGGCACGCACCTTTGCCGCGCAGTTGCATATGCGCCTGACGCGGCCGGGCCATCTACCCTAGGGATTAGGGGTGTCGCGGGACGTACGCGCACCCCATACAACCGCGGCGTGGTGCGCACGGCCCACCCTACCTCTGTGCGCATTCGACTCCCAGGGTGGCCGTGCGCACCGATATAAACGACGAGGCCCGCAAAACGCGGGCCTCGTCTTTCCAGGCTGGCGGATCAGCGGCTGGCTTTCATCACGTCGCGCGGCACGTACTTGCCGATCTCGTACTTGCCGATGGCGGCGCGGTGCACTTCGTCCGGGCCGTCGGCCAAACGCAGGGTGCGCTGCATGGCGTACCAGTAGGCCAGCGGGAAGTCGTTGGAGACCCCGGCACCGCCGTGCATCTGGATCGCGCGGTCGATCACCTTGAGCGCCACGTTGGGCGCCACCACCTTGATCTGGGCGATCTCGCTGGCCGCGATCTTGTTGCCCACGGTGTCCATCATGTACGCCGCATTGAGCGTCAGCAGGCGCGCCTGGTTGATCTCCATGCGCGAGTTGGCGATGTGGTCGATGTTGCCGCCCAGGCGTGCCAGCGGCTTGCCGAAGGCGGTGCGCGAAACGGCGCGCTTGCACATGAGCTCCAGGGCGCGCTCGGCCATGCCGATCGAACGCATGCAGTGGTGGATACGGCCCGGGCCGAGGCGACCCTGGGCGATCTCGAACCCGCGGCCTTCGCCGAGCAGCACGTTCTCGTAGGGCACGCGCACGTTCTCGAACAGCACCTCGGCGTGGCCATGCGGGGCATCGTCATAGCCGAACACCGGCAGCGGGCGCAGCACGGTGACGCCGGGCGCATCCATCGGCACCAGGATCATCGAGTGCTGCTGGTGGCGCGGCGCATCAGGGTTGGTCAGGCCCATGAAGATCATCACCTTGCAGCGCGGGTCGCAGGCGCCGGAGGTCCACCACTTGCGGCCGTTGATCACCCACTCGTCACCTTCGCGGCGAGCGTTGGCCTGCATGTTGGTGGCGTCGCTCGAGGCCACGCCCGGCTCGGTCATGGCGAAGGCGGAGCGGATCTCGCCGGACAGCAGCGGTTCCAGCCACTGCTGTTTCTGCGCTTCGTTGCCGTAGCGCACCAGCACCTCCATGTTGCCGGTGTCCGGCGCGGCGCAGTTGAACGGCTCCGGGCCGATCAGCGAGCGCCCCATGATTTCCGCCAGCGGTGCGTATTCGGTGTTGGTCAGGCCCGCACCGTAGTCCGATTCGGGCAGAAACAGGTTCCACAGGCCTTCGGCCTTGGCCTTGCTTTTCAGCTCTTCCATGATCGCGGTCGGCTGCCAGCGGTCGCCCTCGGCCACCTGCTGCTCGAACACCGCTTCGGCCGGGTAGACATAGGCCTCCATGAACGCGGTGACGCGTTCACGCAGCTCTTGAACCTTGGGGGAATAGGCAAAATCCATGGGGCTACCTTCTTGGTGTGCGGTTGTGGAAATGATGCTAGAACAGCGCTTAAGATTTATCGAACCTATTTTCCGCGCGTATGAACATTCATAACCGATATATGATCGACTGATATCGACAGCCCTGGAGCACATCCGGCATGAACCTGACCAAGGTGGATCTCAACCTCTTCATCGTCTTCGACGCCATCTACACCGAGGCCAATCTGACCCGTGCCGGACAGATCGTCGGCATCACCCAGCCGGCGGTGTCCAACGCCCTGGCCCGCCTGCGCGAGACCTTCAACGACCCGCTCTTCGTACGCACCGCCCAGGGCATGGTGCCGACGCCGATGGCGCAGAACATCATCGGCCCGGTGCGCAATGCCCTGCAGCTGCTGCGCGTGTCGGTGCAGGAAAGCCGCACCTTCAATCCACTGCAGGCGAACAAGACCTATCGCATCAGCATGACCGACCTCTCCGAGCAGATCCTCCTGCCGCCGCTGTTCCAGCGTCTGCGCCGCCTGGCGCCGAGCGTGTGCATCGAGAGTTTCCTGGCCAAGCGCCGCGAGACCACCAAGGAGCTGGCCGCCGGCCGCCTCGACTTCGCCGTCGACGCGCCGCTCAACACCGACCCGCAGGTGCGTCACGTCAAGCTGCTGGATGACCGCTACGTCTGCGCCATGCGCCCGGGCCACCCGCTGGCCAAGGACAAGATCAGCCTCGACGAGTACCTGTCGCTGACGCACATCCACATCTCCAGCCGCCGCAGCGGGCTGGGCTACGTGGATCTGGCCCTGGGCAAGATGGGCATTCAGCGCAAGATCGCCCTGCGCTCGCAGCATTACCTGATGGCCAGCAGCGTGATGCTGCAGACCGACATGGTGATCACCGTGCCGGAGCGCTTCGCCCGCCGTCATCACCTGCATCACGTAACGTTGCCGGTCGGCGACGTACCGGCGCTGGAAACCCACTTGTACTGGCACGAAAGCACCGATCAGGACCCGGCCAACCGCTGGATGCGCGAGCAGATGATCGAACTGGCCCAGCAGGTCACCGCGCAGGAGAAGAAGGCCGAGCAGGCCGCGACGACCTGATAGCTTGCAGCCGAACGCAAGAAGGCCCGCATATGCGGGCCTTCTCGTTGTGGCCGGATCGAATCAGCGAGCGATCTTGCCATCCACCGACAGCTTGCCGGCCCCTTCGAACACCAGCGCCACGCTGATGGCCAGCAGCGCCAGGGCGAACTCGTAACCGTTGTTGCTCATGAAGAAACCGTTGGCGAAGTGCACGGTGAAGATGGCGACCAGCATGGTCACCGCCAGCACCACCGCAGCCGGGCGTACCAGCAGACCGATGATCAGCGCCACACCGCCGAAGAATTCGGCGCTACCGGCCCCCAGTGCCATCAGGTAGCCCGGCGTCAGGCCGATGCTTTCCATCCACTGCGCCACGCCGTCCAGACCATAGCCACCGAACCAGCCGAACAGCTTCTGCGCGCCATGGGCGGCGAAGGTGATACCGGCGACGATACGCAGGATGGTGATGCCGAAGCCGGCCTGGGTGGCGGTGATGCTCTTGATCAGGTTGTTCATTACAGCGCTTCCTTCGTGTGTGGGAGTTGATGGCGCACAGAATAACCAATTAATTCGATTTAAAAACAGCAAAAATCCGCTAATTAATATCGAACATATAGATAGTTAGTTGGCCGTCAGACGCTGTCTTTGCGGTTCGAGCAGATAGCGCTCACGGTCATAAGCAAGGTAGTACTTATTCACCGCATTCACATAACTCACCACGCCCATGCCCATCTGCTCCATGGCCACACGCTCGACCTGGAAGAACCACTGATTGGGATTCAGGCCCCGCCTGCGTGCCTCGGCGCGCAGGCTCTGCACCCGTTGCGGGCCCAAGTTGTAGCCCGCCAGGACGAACGCCATGCGCTCGCGCTCGTTGAGCTGCGGGCTGTTGAAGAAGTTGCGGCGGATCATCGCCAGGTACTTGCTGCTGGCCTGGACGTTACCGTCGAGGTTCTGGATATTGCTGACCCCGACGCTTCGCGCTGCCGCCGGGGTGATCTGCATCAGCCCGGTGGCGCCGCTGGCGCCGCGCGCCGAAGGATTGAGGGTCGACTCCTTGAACGCCAGGGCGGCCAGCAGCAGCCAGTCGAAGCCTTGTTGTTCGGCATGCTGCTGCAGCACCGGACGCACTCTTTCCAGACGCTGTCGCTCGGTGCGTCCGAGCGGCGAATGCACCCGGTACTGGCGCCGGTAGACCCGCTGGAACGCCGCATCCTGATCGGCCGGCGCCTGATAGCCGCTGAAGAAGCGGTCGATGCTGGCGCGCAGCATCGGCGCATCGGGGCGCACGAACCATTTCATGTCGCCGTCGCGCGCCAGCACCAGATGCTTGTCGACGCGCAGCTTGGGCATCACCTTGGCCCAGCGCTCGGCGATTGGCAGCTCCACGGCGGTGCGCTCGAAAATGCCGGCCTGAACCATCTCCAGCACGTCCTCCACCGCCAGGCTGGGGTCCACCCACTCCACGACGATGGGAGGCAGTTTACGGTCGGCCAGCTGCTGATTGATCCGTCGCAGCGCCTCACCCACGGCGCTGCCGGTGGGCAGCGACAGGCTGCGGCCGGCCAGTTGCTCCAGGCTACGGTAATGCCGGTTGCCCTGCTTCGACACCAACACCAGCGGCACCTCGCGGCGAATCGCCATGCTGGCGCTGACATCGTGGCCGGTACGCACATTGAGCAGCTCCCCCGGCGCCACCAGATCGCCCTCGCCACGCTGCAGGGCGCCGAGCAGCTGATCCTTGGCCTTGGGAATGATCTTCAGCTTGAGGCTGCGGCCATCGCGGGAATTGCGATTGAGATACTGTTCGAAGGCGCGCAGGCGATGGTACTCGACACCGATGCTCTGCCCCTTGACCGCGCCCGAACTGTTGCGACTCTGGTTGACCAGCACGCGCAGCTCGCCACTGCTGCGGATCGTCGGCAGATCACGCGCGCTGCGCACCTGGCTGCCGACCTCCGGCGGGCCGGCCACGCGCGCGCTGACCGAGAACGGCAGCGCGGCCAGCAGGCACAGGATCAGCAACAGTCGCGACATCGAATCTCCAGGAACGGGCGGCAGGCCGCCAGAAACCACGCGGGGTCCATTGCCTGCTCTTCGCCAAGGCGCGACAGACGGCAACTGACCACGAACCCATCAAAGAAGTTCCCCCGGCCAACGCGGGGGGCGGAGGTTCGCACAGCCAGCGGCGCCAACGCCAGCCCACAACCTCGTAAAAGCTTTAGAAAAAATCACCAACCTCTTGTTTTATTTGCTTTTTCTGACGAACGGAAAGCATCTGTTATGCTGCCCCATCGCGCACATCAGGTGGCACCATGCAACTCATCGATATAGCCGTCAATCTCACCCACCCCAGCCTCGCCGCGCAGGCCGAGGCGCTGCTCGAACGCGCCTATGCGGCGGGCGTCTGTCAGATGGTGCTGACCGGCACCAGTCTGACCGAAAGCGAAGCGAGCCTCGCACTTTGCCGACAGCTGGATGCCCGTGGTGGGCGCCTGTTCAGCACCGCCGGGGTGCACCCTCACGATGCCAGCAGCTGGAACGGCGCCAGCAGCGCCGCCCTCAAAGCCTTGCTGAGCGAGCGGCAAGTGCGCGCCGTTGGCGAGTGCGGGCTGGATTTCGATCGCGATTTCTCACCGCGCCCGGCGCAGGAAAAGGCTCTGGAGGAACAGCTGGCACTGGCCGCCGAGCTGCAGATGCCGGTATTTCTGCATGAGCGCGAGGCCAGCCAGCGGTTGCTGGAGATTCTGCGCGACTATCGTGACCGGTTGCCGGCGGCGGTGGTGCACTGCTTCACCGGCGAACGACGCGCCTTGTATGCCTACCTGGATCTCGACCTGCATATCGGCATCACCGGCTGGGTGTGCGACGAGCGCCGCGGCACCCACCTGCATCCTCTGCTCAAGGACATCCCCGGCGAGCGGCTGATGCTGGAAACCGACGCCCCCTTCCTGCTGCCGCGCAGCCTGCGGCCGAAGCCCAAGAGCGGGCGCAACGAACCGGCCTATCTCGTCGAGGTGCTGCGCGAGGTGGCCCTGCATCGCGGGCAGAGCGCCGAACAGCTGGCCAGCTCGACCACCGCCTGTGCCCGCGCGTTCTTCGCGCTGCCGGCCATACTGGATGACGCCAGCCCGGAGTGTTGATTGACGTCAAGACTCCGGCAAGCCGTCGAGGGCATACTGCTGGCACTTGGCCAATATTCAATGCAGCGAGACGGACAGACATCAGCATGGGCGCCTGGATCAGCGATCTATCTCTCAAGTACAAATTCTGGGCGGTCAACGCCGTCGCGTTCGTCATCAGTCTGATGCTGGTGCTGTTCGCCCTGCATACCGAGCAGCAGGCGCGCAGCGCCGACGCCAGACAGGCCGCCCAGCACCAGGCACGCCTGCTTCAGCAATGGCCGCAGCAGGCCGCACTGCCCAGCTCGGCCGACATTCAGCTGCTGCAGGGCAATGCCGCCTTGCCAGGCGCGCGCGGCACGGCCGATGGCAGCGGCTGGCAAGCGCTGACGCATGAGGCCTGGTTCGGCGCCAACCCCGTCATCGGAGCGCAGCGCGTCACCCTCAGCGATGGACGCAACCTGGCGATACTGGCCAGCGCGCCCAGCCTGCTCGACCTGTTCGCCCAGCACGCGCTGACCTATGCCATCGCCGTCGCCGTTCTGATGCTCCTGCTGCTGGGGGCCTCGCAGCTGCTCATCCGCTTTCTGCTCAGCCATCTCAACAGCCTCAAGGACGTGATGCTGCAGGCCGAACGCAGCGGCGACCTGTCGCTGCGTGCAGCCGCGGACAGCCGCGACGAGGTCGGCCAGATGGCCGCCGCCTTCAATGCCATGCAGGCCGGTTACCAGCGAGTGGTCGGCACCGTTGGCCAGGTTGCCAGCGAACTGAACAACGGCACGCGCAGCCTCGCCGAGCGCATGGGCAGCGTGCGCCAGGGCATGCTCAGCCAGCAGAGCGAAACCGACCAGGCAGCCACCGCCATCAACGAGATGTCGGCCACCGTGCAGAACATCGCCGAGCACGCCAGCACCACCCGCGATCAGTCGCATGGCGCCGACCAGCTGGCCCGCGCCGGACAACAGGTGGTCGGCCGCGTCGAACAGTCCATCGCCGCCCTGTCCCAGGGCGTGCGCCAGAGCGCCGGCAGCATCGAGCGCCTGGCCGAGGACAGCCAGCACATCAGCCGCGTGGTCGGGGTGATTCATGGTATTGCCGAGCAGACCAACCTGCTCGCGCTCAACGCGGCGATCGAAGCCGCGCGGGCGGGCGAGATGGGCCGCGGTTTCGCCGTGGTCGCCGACGAGGTGCGCAACCTGGCCAAGCGCGTGCAGGACTCCACCGACGAGATCACCCAGATGATCGGCAGCCTTCAGGGTGGTACGCGAGACGCCGTGGAATTCATGCGCGAAAGCTCGGAAAACGCCAACCAGTGCGTGCAGCTGGCGCAAGAGGCAGGCGAATCGCTGGCGGCCATCACCGCCGCGGTGGCGTTGATGCGTGACAGCAACACGCAGATCGCGGTGGCCGCCGCGCAGCAGAGCGAAGTGGCCGAGGAGCTGAGTCGCTCGGTGGTGGGCATCCGCGATGTCACCGAGCAGACCGTCGGGCAGACCGTGGAGTCCGCTGCCACCAGCCAGCAACTGGCCGAACTGGCCAGCGAACTGAGCAAGGCCATCCGCCAGCTGCGTCTGTAAACGGAGCGCCTGGGCATAAGGCTATCTGCGCCATAGCCAGGAGCAATTCGCTCTGCGCTGGCGGCGATCCTAGACTCGAGCCATCGAGCCGAGGATCGCCCCATGCGCAAACGTCACCCCAACCTGCTGGCCTGGCAATGGCAGCATTACGCCGACCAGCACCGACATCCCACCAACCTGCTGCTGCACCTGATCGCCGTACCGCTGTTTTTGCTGTCGCTGATCCTGCTGCTGATCGGCCTGTGGCAGCTGGGGTTCGTGCCCCTGGCGCTGGGCATCATCGGCCTGATCGCCGCCCTGGCGTTGCAGGCGCACGGCCACCGCCTGGAACAGCAGCAACCCGCCCCCTTCAACGGCAAGCACGACGCGGTCAAACGCCTGCTGCTGGAGCAGTGCGTGACCTTTCCGCGCTTTGTTTTCAGCGGTGCCTGGTGGCGCGCCTGGCGCCAGCGCCGGCGCCCCTGAGTCAGGCAAACACGGTCACGGTCTGCCGGCTCAGGGCGATCAGCTCGCCACTCGGACTCCACAGCGCCGCCGCCACGTGTCCGTAGCCATCGCGGGCGTGCTCGATCTCCGCGCGGTACAGGCACCAGTGCTCGGTGTTCAGGCTTTGCAGCGGCTGCACGAATTCGATGGTCCAGGTCAGCGAGCTACCCGGTGCCGGGCTCTTCAGATGCGGCAGTACCGCCGGCGGCCAGGCATCGACCAGCGCCAGCAGATGCGCCTCGCTCAATGCCTGCACCTCGTTCTCGCCACGTAGGCGCACCCAGCCGCCCATCTGCCGCGACGGGTTGTTGGTGAAGGGCATGCCGCCAAGGGCCCAGCGCATGGCCAGAAATCGGGTGAACTCCGGGGTGACGTTGCGCACGTAGGGCAGCTCGGTGCATTGCTCGGCAGGCTTGAGCTGCGGCGCCGGCAACGGCGCCACGTCGATGAGCGAATCGCGCGAGGCACCGAAGCTGCCCTGCACCATGGTCACCACCTGGCCATCCTGAACCGCACGCAGGCACATCTGGCTGACCGCCTTGCCCTCGCGCAGCACCTCGGCCTGAAAGCTCACCGGCACCTCGGCGGCCACCGGGCCGACAAAGGTGATGGCCAGGGAGCGCACCGGACGCCCTTTCGGCACCTTGGCGCGCATGGCTTCGAACGCCAGCGCCGCCACCAGGCCGCCAAAGCTTGCCCGGCCCTGCCCCCAGGTTGGCGGAATCACCACGCCATCCGGGTCACGGCGCACCGCGTCGAGCAGTTCGGAAAAAGTCATACACACCTCGCATTCCATGAATGGCAGGGATCTTAGGGGATCGTCGATGCCTGACGATAGGCCGATGCGAGGCCTATTCGGTCATAGTGGCGGCGAAAATGTCGCCTTATTACTCGACGGGGAAGTCGACGTACAGCGCCAGCAAGGCCTCGTCCGCGCGGCGCTCGGCCATTGCCTGGGCCTGCAGCCAATGGCCCCTGCACGGCTTCAGCGCCTCGCTCGCTTCGCTCTGCGCCAGCCACTGCAGATGATCGTGCCAATCGCCCAGCTCGCTTTGCGCACGCTTGAGACGCGCATACGCGGCCTTGCCCAGACCGCCATGGGCCGGATAGGTCTCTGCCGCGTAACGCACGCGCTTGATCAACAGCCGCAGGCGGTGCCGGTCATGCGCCGGATCGCGCAGCGCGGCGGCCAGATGGCGCTGCTGGCGGCGCAGGCGGCGACGGATGCGCTTGTCCATCCCGCGCAACTGCCCCTGCGCGGCGGCCTGACGCCAGTTCGTCGGCCAGGCATCGAGCAACAGCAGCAGCTCGGCCAGCTCGCGGCTGCTGGCGATGGCCGCGTATCCCGCCGCGTGCTGCGCCGCATCGAGCGGAGCCAGGTGGGGCAACCCCAGGCGCTGCAGCTCGCCGATCAGCACCTCGCGGTCGCGCAGAGGGCCACTCAGCCGTCCCAGCACCGCCGCGCCCTGCTCCAGCGCGTCGACGCTCGGCAGACCGCGCAACGGCCGCAGCAGACTGCGCAGCTGGCGCAGGGCGATACGCAGATCGTGCAGGGCTTCGGCATCGGTCACAGCGCCCAGGCGCGCCCGACAGGCATACAGACGGACCTGCAAGGCCAACACGCGTGCCAGGATCTGTTCGGCCAAACTGCTCATGCACATGCCCCCCTTACCCGGATCGATCATCCACCCCATGCGCACGGCCGGCGCACCCCAGATGATTATTGCGAGAACGCGCGCTAACGCAACAGGCGCCAGGGCAAGGCTCTGCGCAGCTCACCCAGGGCCTGACGCAAAGCCGCCCGGGAAGCAGGCTGACCGGCGTAGCGCTGGGCCTCGAAGCAGCGGGCAAAGGCCTGGATCGCCGGGGCCTGAGCCGGCAGTTCGCGGCTGGCGCGTTCGGCGAAGGCTCGCGCGCCTTCGCCCGCCTGACGCCGCACGCCGTGCCGCGCCAGCAGCCGCTCGAAGCGGCTGAAGGCCTGGCGTTGCGGGTCCGCCCGCTGCTGCCAGGGCTTGAGCAGCCAGAGCGCGAGCAAGCCGATCAGCAAGGTCCCGCTGCCCACCAGCGCCAAGGCCAGGCGCTGCCAGTCGAGGCTGCCGAACCAGTTGTGCAGCAGCTTCAGCTGCTGCTCACCCTGATAACCGAGCACCCAGCGCTGCCAGCCGTAATTGAGGTTCTCCCAGCCCAGACGCAGCTGGTTGAGCCAGGCCAGTTCGCGGTATCGCAGCGGCGAGAACGGCTGATCGTCGAGAAAGCCGTCCTCTTCGCCCAGTGCGTCTTCCAGACCCAACTCGATACGCTGCGGCGCCACCTGATAGGTGGGGTCGACGCTGCGCCAGCCCTGCTCGGGCTGCCAGTACTCCACCCAGGCATGGGCATCGAACTGACGCACCTGGATATAGTTGCCGCCGGGATTGAGCTCGCCGCCCTGGTAACCGGTCACCACACGCGCGGGAATGCCGGCGGCGCGCAGCACGAAGGTCATGGCGCCGGCGTAGTGCGCGCAGAATCCACGGCGGGTGTCGAACAGGAATTCGTCGATGCTGTCGCGTCCCAGCGGCTGCGGACGCAGGGTGTAGACGTAGGGTTCGCGATTGAAATGCTGCAGCAGCGCGGCGACCAGCGCCTCGGCCTGCGGGTGCTCGCGCTGCAGTTCGGCCGCCCAGGCGCGGCTGCGCGGGTCGCCCTGCTCGGGCAGCTGCAGCGCGCGGCGCAGTGCAGGCGGCTCGGCATCCGCCTCACGCAGCGCTTGCGGCCAGGAGCGCGCCTGATAGAGCAAGGGGCGATCCACCGGGCGCCGCCGTTGCCAGCGGAAGTCGGTCATCATGCGGCTTTCGTTCTGCGCCACCTCGCCGACATCCAGGGCGAACAGCCAGGGCTTGCCGCTGGGCTGCATGACGATGCTGTAATCCAGCGGCTCGCCCGCCTTGCGCCATTGCGGCGCCGACGGCAATTCGGCGTAGTTGGACTGCGACCAGCGCCGGCCATCGAAACGCTCCAGCGTCAGCGCCCGCCAGTACAGCTGATCGCGCGGTGGCACCGGCCCTTCGAAGCTGGCGCGAAAGGCCAGCGCCGAGGAGCGGCTCAGCTCGGCGATGTCCGCCGGCTCCATGCTGTCCGACAGGCCGGTCACGCCCTTGTCGCTGGGCATCGGCAGCGACCACAGCGGCCCCATGCGCGGAAAGAACACGAACAGCAGCAGCATCAGCGGCAAGGCCTGCAACAGCAGACCGCCGGCCAGGCGCAGAGTGGGCCAGGGACGCTCGGCGAAGCCACTGTGCTGCAGACCGACCAGCGCGGCGAGCAGCGCCGTGACCGGCAACAGGCTGTACAGCGCCGCGACGATGCCGTCCTCGAACAGGTAGGCGGTCACCACGCAGAAGAAGCCGAGGAAGATCAGCACCAGCGCATCACGCCGGGTCCGCATTTCCAGCAGCTTGAGGATGAAGGTGGCGATCAGCAGGACCACCGCGGCGTCGAGACCGACCAGCGTCCCTCGCGACAGCAGGACACCCGCCAGCACCACCAGCATCAGGCCACCCTTGGCCCAGCCGTTGGGATAGCGCGCGCGCATGCGGAAGATTTGCACGCGCCAGCCGGCAGCGCCCAGCCAGAGGGCGATCACCCACAGCGGCAAATGCAGCAGATGCGGCAGGATCACCAGCAGCTGGGCGACCAGCAGCCAGGTCAGGGCGATACGCGGAATGCCCGGCAATGCACTCATGGGCGCTCTCCGAACAGCGCCAGGGCGCGCAGGCAGGCGTCACGATGGCCTTCGCCCTGGTCCGGGGCGATGACCTGCCCCGGCAGCTGCAGGCCGAAGGGCTGCTGCCGCTCGGACAGCTGCAACACCCAGTGGCACAGCAGCGACAGGCGCATTTCGCTGTCGCCGCCCAGGCTGTCGTAATCTAGCCACAGGTCGCGCCCGCTGAGCATGGCGAAGTCCTTCACCAGCAGGCCCTGGCCGCGGGAATAGGCCTTCCAGTCCAGGCGCCGCTTGGAGTCCCCTGGCTGGTAATCACGCAGGCCCTGAAAATCGTCGGCGCCCCGCCCGCGCGCGCGCATGCCCTCCTCCTCATCCTCGGCGCCCAGGCCGACAGACAGCGGCAGGTCACCCTCCAGCGGGCGCGGGTAGATCAGCAGAGCCTGATCCAGATCGACCCAGCTCCAGGCCACCAGCAGCCCCAGGGGGAAGCGACTCTCGACGCGCAAACGTCCGGGCCGCAGCCAGCCGCGCCGCACGGCCGGCAGGCTCAGGTCCACCTCGGCCTGACCCAGGCGCGGCACGTCGCGCAGCACCAGCTCGTTCGGCGGCCAGCCCAGCGCCACGGCCTGGTGCTCGCGCTCGCGGCTTTCCAGGCGCACGCGAAAGCGCGCCTGCTCGCCGACGAATACCGCACCGCCGCCACCGGCCTTGAGCACCAGCCCGGCCAGGTTGCGATAGGTATGCAGGATGGCGACGACGAACACCGACATCAGCAGGAACGTCAGGCCATAGGCCAGGCTGTTCTGGTAGTTGATGCCCACCAGCAGCATCAGCAGCAGGGCCACGGCGAAGGCCGCGCCCACCCGGCTGGGCAGAATGAAGATGCGCCGCTGATTCAGGCGCACGCTGGCCGCCGGAGGAATGCGCCTGGCCAGCCAGCGTCCCCACAACGGTTTGAGCGCGGCGCGCATCAGAGTGCCGGCACTTCGCGCAGCAGCCACTGCACCAGGCTGCCGCCGCCATGGCCGGTGGGATCGGCGCGCTCGCGCAGGCGATGGCCGACCACCGATGGCAGTACCGCCTGCACATCCTCAGGGATGACATAGTCGCGCTCGGCCAACAGCGCCCAGGCCCTGGCGGCAGCCAGCAGCGCCAGGCTGGCGCGCGGCGACAGGCCCCAGGCGAACTGCGGCTGACTGCGCGTCGCCTCGACCAGGCGCAGCACGTAATCGACCAGCGCATCGCTGGCGCGCACCTTGGGCACCTCCGCCTGCAGACGGGCCAGTTCGGCGTGGTCGAGAATCGGCTCGATGCGCGGCAGCAGATCGCGCCGCGCATCGCCCAGCAGCAACGCGCGCTCGGCGGCCTGCGCCGGATAGCCCAGCGACAGGCGCATGAGGAAGCGATCGAGCTGCGATTCCGGCAGGGCGAAGGTGCCGCCACTGCTGACCGGGTTCTGCGTGGCGATGACGAAGAACGGCTCCGGCAGCGGCCGGGTCGCACCCTCGATAGTCACCTGGCCCTCCTCCATGGCCTCGAGCAGCGCGCTCTGGCTTTTCGGCGTGGCGCGATTGATCTCGTCCGCCAGCACCAGCTCGGCGAAGATCGGCCCGGGGTGAAAGACGAACTGCCCGGTGTCCTTGTCGAACACCGAGGTGCCGAGAATGTCGCCGGGCAACAGGTCGGAGGTGAACTGGATGCGCTGGAAGCTCAGCCCCAGCACACGCGCCAGGGCATGGCTCAAGGTGGTCTTGCCCATGCCGGGCAGGTCTTCGATCAGCAGGTGACCGCGCGCCAGCAGACAGGTGAGCGCCAGACGCACCTGCGCCTCCTTGCCCAGCAGGATCTGATTGACCGAGTCCAGGCAGGCATCGAGTTTACTTCGCATCATCGGCTCCTTATGCAGAACGCCGATGCTACTGGGCCACTCGGGTGCGGCATAGCTCCATGCAAACTTTGCTGACGAAACTGTGAGGGCAACCGCTATGTCAGCCGGAAATGCCCGGCCATGCCCTGCAGCTCGCGCCCCAGCTCGGCCAACTCGATACTCGAGGCCGCGGTCTGATCCATCGCGGTGGCCGACTGGTCGGCGATATCGCGGATGGAGGTGACGCTGCGGTTGATTTCCTCGGCCACTGCCGTCTGCTGCTCGGCGGCTGCGGCGATCTGCTGATTCATCTCGAAGATCTGCGCCACCGCCTCGGCGATGGCGGTCAGCGCCCCTTCGGTCTGGTTGGCGTCGGCCACCATCAGGCTCACCAGGCTCTCGCTTTGCTCCATGTCCGCGACTGCGCGGCGACTGCCCTCGCGCAGGGCGGCGATCAGCGCCTCGATCTCCGCGGTGGATTGCTGTGTACGCTTGGCCAATGCCCGTACCTCGTCGGCCACCACGGCGAAACCGCGGCCCTGCTCACCGGCACGCGCCGCTTCGATGGCGGCATTGAGCGCCAGCAGGTTGGTCTGTTCGGCAACGCTCTTGATCACCTCCAGCACCGCATCGATGCGCTGGGTGTCCTGGCTCAGACGCTGGATGCTGGCGGTGGTGACGTTCATCGCCTGCGCCAGTTGCTCGATGCGCTGCAGGGTCTGGCGCACCACCTGGCTGCCGGTATCGACACGCCGGTCGGCCTGTGCGGTGGAGGCCGCGGCGGCCTCGGCATTGCGCGCCACCTCATGCACGGTGGCGGTCATCTGGCTCATGGCCGTGGCGACCTGGTCGGTTTCCAGCTTCTGTCCGTTGACGCCCTGGCGCGTCTGCTCCGCGGTGCTCGACAAGGATTGCGCCGAGTTGGAAATCTGCGCCACCCCGCCCTGCAGGTGGCCGACCATGTCGCGCAGGTTGCCGGCCATGGCCTGCATGGCGGCGAGCAACTGCCCGATCTCGTCGCGCCGGTCGACCTCGATATGGGTGCTCAGATCGCCACTGGCAATGCGCTCGGCCAGAGCGATCACGCGCTTGAGCGGGCGCACGATGGCCAGGCTGATCGCCACTGCCGCGCCCAGCCCGAACAGCAGGGCCAGCGCCGCCGCCAACATGATCAGACCGCTGCTGGCCTGACGCTCGGCCTGCATGGCCCGACGCTGAGCAGCCAGCGCCTGCTCGACCTGGGCCAGGAGCCGCTCGACCTGCGCCACCAGTTGCACGTAGACCTGCTTCTGCTGCTGCAGCTGGCCGGCGTATTCCCTGAGGCGCTCGTTGAAGGAGTCGACATTGACCACCACCTCGCCGAGCACCGCGGCGTAGCCGGGGTCATCCAGCGTATCGCGCAATTCCGCGGCCAGCGCCTGCGCCTGGCCGGCCTGGGCGATCTCGGCCTGCTCGCCGGCATCCTCCCGACGGCTGGCCTCCAGTCGCTGCCGCGCCTGATCCAGCGCCTGCAACAGCAGTTGGTGAATCTTGCCGACCTGCCCGGCCTGCAACACCGCCTCGCCGCCCTGTTCGCCCTGGCTGCGCTTGAGCAGCTCGACCCCATCCTCGGCCAGCCCTTCCTGCAGCAGGTCGAGGCTGTTGGCGGCGCTGACCACCAGCCAGTCGGCGGCCTGCAGCGACAGCTGCATGGTGTCGGTCAGATCGACGTAACGAGCAAAGGCCGTGCGGTACTCGGCCAGCGCCGGCTCGACCTGTGCGAGGGCAGCGGCGGTTTCGGCATCCAGTACTTCCTGCAGCGCCGCAGCGGCCTGCACGATGGCCTCGGCCTGCTCGGAGAGGCGTTCGGCATGCTGCTTGTCGCCGCTCGAGGCAAAGGCCAGCTCGCTATGGCGCATGCGCAGCACCTGCTCGCCCAGAGCGCTCATGCGCTGCTGCACTTCGGCGCCGGCGCTGACTTCACGCAACGCCAGCAGGCCGGTCACGGCCATCAGAGCGGTCAGACCGAGCACCAGCGCAAAACCCAGCATCAACTTGCTGGCCGTACTGAGACTGGCCAAGCGATTCGCCAACGAGCCACCCATGACATTCCCCTGCCTACTGCTCCCCGAATTCTGGAACATAGGAGCGCGGCGGTGCTGGCGACAAGCCAGCAAAGGCCAGGATGGCCGGAACAGTTAACTGGAGGTCGTTTTCAGAACGCGTTCAGGGGCGTTGCATCTGGAACAGCTCACTGGTTCGGCAATAGGCACTGCCACCGAGCCGGCCGACCAGATCGAGCTTGAGCGGATCGAGGCGGCCCTGCTCGCTCAGTACGGCTTCGTCGATATGCGCCAGCACCACCTCGGCGAAGATCAGGTGGCAGGTGGGACGCTGCGCCGGATAGGGCTGGATCTGCGCCACGCGGCATTCGAAAGTCACCGGCGCGCCGGCGACCCGCGGCACGTCGATGCGCTCGCATGGCAGGCTGGCGATGTCGCAGTGGGCGAACTCGCTGACCTCGTGCGGCAATATGGCCGCACTGGCGTTCATCGCCTCGACCTGGGCGAAGCTGACCAGCTGAATCGCCAGCTCACCGCTGGCCTGGGCATTGCGCAGGGTGTCCTTGAGGCTGCCGTCGTCGCGGGTGTTGACGTTGATCAGCAGGGTCGGCGGGCTGTCGCTGATCACCTGGAAGAAACTGAACGGCGCCAGATTGGCCACCCCGCTCGGGGAGCGGGTGGAGACCCAGGCGATCGGCCGCGGTGTGATGCTGGCAGCCAACCAACGGTATGCCTCCAGCGGGCTCAGCGTGGCGAAGTCGAGCTGCATCAACGCCCCGCTCGCGATTCGCGGATGTAGAAGCGTGCCCGCTCCGCCTTGCTGGTGCAGCCTTCGTAGGCTTCGAACTGCTGCTGCGTCTTGGCCGCGGTCAAAAGCGACAGCGCCTTGGAGTAGCTCACGGTACCGGCGAAGCCTTCGGCCTCGGCGATGCTCAGCTCCTTCCAGGCTGCGTCCAGCTGATTGGCGCAGGTTTCGCGGTAAACGGTCTTGCCGGCGCAGCCGGTCAGCACCAAGGCCAGCAGCGGCAAACAGATCCAATGTTTCATCGACCACACTCCTCGAACGGATATGACTACGGATTGAAGCTTAGGACGCCGGTGCCTCGGGAAAGTGCCCGCTTCGCTGGCGCAGGTACTCCACCACCGCCTGCTGCTCGCCGGCGAACTCGATGCGTCCGGCCTTGCTCTCGCGCTGGAATACGTACATGGGATCGTAGTACTCCACCAGCAGGGCTTCGATCCAGCCGCGATGGGTATCGACCTGGCCGTCGCGCGCCTGCTCCTCCAGCGCCTGATCCATGATCGCCGCCAGCCGCTGATAACGCTCGCCGCCAAGACGCCGGGTGATATTGGCCAGGCTTTCGCGCAGGCGTGCGGCAAAGGCGGCGAAACCGGCCTCTGCCCCCTCCACCGCGACGAACTCGGCGCACAGCTCGACCACGTAGGCCTGCAGGATGCGCTCGACGCGATCGCCCAGGCTGTCCTCCAGCCAGACCAGCGGATAGTGCTGCATGCCCTGATAGAGCGGCAGCGGCAAGGAGCAACGACCGATCAGACGCGCCTCGTCCTCCAGAACGAACTGTCGCTGCCCGGCGGCACGGCGCTTGAGCAGGTCGATGGCCAGGGCATTCTCGAAATCGATCTGCGCCGGCTGCCCGCTGGCGCGCTTGCCAAAGCTGGAGCCGCGATGGTTGGCATGCGCCTCCAGATCCACGGCGTTGTGCAGCTGGGCGAGCACCTCGGTCTTGCCGGTGCCGGTCATGCCGCCGACCAGGACGAAATCGCACTCGGCCACCGCCTGCTCGGTGGTCTCCAGGAGAAAGCCGCGCATGGCCTTGTAGCCCCCGATCACCCGCGGGTAATCGATGCCCGCCTCGCTTTTCAGCCATTGCTGCACGATCTGCGAGCGCAGGCCACCGCGGAAGCAGTACAGGTAGCCATCGGGATTGGCCTTGGCAAAGCTCGCCCAGGCCTCGATGCGTTCGGCCTTGGTACGGCCGCTGACCAGCTGATGCCCGAGCTCGATGGCGGCCTGCTGGCCGTGCTGCTTGTAGCAGGTGCCGACCTTCTGCCGCTCGATGTCGTTCATCAGCGGCAGGTTGATGACGCCGGGAAAGGCGCCCTTGTGAAATTCCACCGGCGCGCGGGCATCCATCATCGGCCGGTCGTTGATAAAGAGATCGCGGTAATCGGTGCAGTTCTCGCGCATCAGAGCACCTCGACCGCGTAGCGCTGTCGCTCGACCATCTCACCGATGGGCGCCAGGCTCAGTCCCAGCTCGGCGGCCACGGCGAGGAACTCGGCCTCGCCGTCCGGCGCCACGGCGATCAGCAGGCCACCGCTGGTCTGCGGGTCGCACAGCAGCAGCTTGGCCAGCTCCGGCAGCGGCGCGATCTTCTCGCCGTAGCTGTCGAAGTTGCGCAGCGTACCGCCGGGTACGCAGCCCTGCTCCAGGTAATGCTCGACGCTGGCCAGACGCGGCACCCTGGCGAACTCGACGCGCGCGCTGAGGCCGCTGCCGTCGGCCATCTCCACCAGATGGCCGAGCAGGCCGAAACCGGTCACGTCGGTCATCGCCCTGACCCCGGCCAGCTTGCCGAAACGGCTGCCAGGCTTGTTCAGGGTGCACATCCAGTCACGCGCAAGGCCGACGTCCTCGCTGCGCAGCTTGGCCTTCTTCTCGGCGGTGGTGAGAATGCCGATGCCCAGCGGCTTGGTCAGGTACAGCCTGCAGCCGGCCGTGGCGGTGTCGTTGCGTTTCATGTCGGCCTTGCTCACCAGGCCGGTCACGGCCAGGCCGAAGATCGGCTCGGGCGCGTCGATGGAGTGCCCCCCGGCCAGCGGGATGCCGGCCTCGTCGCACACCGCACGACCGCCGCGGATCACTTCGCGGGCAACTTCCGGCGCCAGCACATTGACCGGCCAGCCAAGAATGGCGATGGCCATCAGCGGATCGCCGCCCATGGCGTAGATGTCGCTGATGGCATTGGTGGCGGCGATACGGCCGAAATCGTAGGGATCGTCGACGATGGGCATGAAGAAATCGGTGGTCGAGACCACCCCGCGTTCCTCGTCGATGGCGTAGACCGCGGCATCGTCGCGTGAGGCGTTGCCTACCCACAGGCGCGGGTCGAGATTCTGCGCGCCGCTGCCGGCGAGAATCACCTCCAGCACCTTGGGGGAAATCTTGCAGCCGCAACCGGCGCCATGGCTGTACTGGGTCAAACGGATTGGCTCGCTCATGTCTCTCTCTTGCATCGACGACTGGCGGCGGATTCTAGCAAAGACCGCCTTGGCGCAGCGCCTTTGCGCGAGTAAGGTCGAAGCATCCTGGGGGGAATTGCTATGAGCAAGAAAGTGGCGCTGGTGCTGGGCTCGGGGGGCGCGCGCGGCTACGCCCATATCGGCGTGATCGAGGAACTGCAGGCGCGCGGCTATGAAATCGGCTGCATCGCCGGCTGTTCGATGGGCGCGGTGGTCGGCGGCATCTTCGCCGCCGGCAAGCTGCGCGAGTACCGCGAATGGACCGAAAGCCTGGATTACCTGGACGTGCTGCGCCTGCTGGACGTCAGCTTCCGCCTCGGCGCCATCCGCGGCGAGCGGGTGTTCGGGCGTATCCACGACATCGTCGGCGAGATCAATATCGAGGACCTGTCGATCACCTTCACCGCGGTGGCCACCGACCTCACCAACCAGCAGGAAATCTGGTTCCAGGAAGGCTGCCTGCATCAGGCCATGCGCGCCTCGGCGGCGATTCCCAGCCTGTTCACCCCGGTGGTGCAGGGCAAGCGCATGCTGGTCGACGGCGGCCTGCTCAACCCGCTGCCGATCGTGCCGGTGGTGTCCAGCCACTGCGACCTGATCATCGCGGTCAACCTCAACGCCACCAACCAGAATCACTACCAGTTGCCGGTGATCGAACGGCCAGCGGCGCTCAAGGGCCGCATCGACCAGTTGATGAGCAGCCTCGGCTCGCGCCTGCCCAACTTCCGCCGCAAGGGCGAGGACGATGCCCTGCTGCTGGCCGAGGAGCAGCAGCGCGCCGATGCCGTCAGCCCGGCTGCCGCGCCGAGCCGCGCCTGGGAGGATGAGGCGGCGCCGAAGTCCGCCAGTGGCTCGCGGGTGGCCGAGCTCACCGGCCCGGCCTCCCTGCTGGAGCTGGTCAACCAGAGCTTCGAGGTGATGCAGACTTCGCTGGCGCAGTACAAGATCGCCGGCTATCCGCCGGACGTGCTGATCAACGTGCCCAAGCGGGCGTGCCGTTTCTTCGAGTTCTACAAGGCGCCGGAGCTGATCATGCTGGGTCGGCAGATCGCCCGCGACACCCTGGACAGGTACGAGCGCGAACGCGGCTGAGCAACCTCAGCCGCGCGCCTCCTCGCCCGGCAACGGCTTGTTCACCACCTCCTCGGCCGGCGGCGCCTTGTCCGCCACCCAGTCGCTGAGCAGGCTGTAGGCCACTGCCAGCAGGGTCGGGCCAAGGAACAGCCCCATGAAACCGAACGCCAGCAGGCCGCCGAACACGCCGAGCAGCACCACCACCAGCGGCAGGTTGCCGCCGCGGCTGATCAGGTAAGGCTTGAGAATGTTGTCCACGCCGCTGATCACGAACATGCCCCAGACGCCGAGGAACAGGGCGAAGCCGTAGTCGCCCTGCCACACCAGCCAGGCGGTGGCGGGAATCCACACCAGCGGCGGGCCCATCGGCACCAGGCTGAGGACGAAGGTAAGAATGCCCAGCACGATCGCCCCCGGCACCCCGGCGATCCAGAAGCCGATCAGCGCCAGCAGGCCCTGGGCGGCGGCCGTACCGATCACGCCGTTGACCACGCGCTGCACGGTGCCGGCCACCAGTTCCAGGTAGTGGTCGGCGCGCTCACCGATCAGGCGCTCCAGCAGGCCGTGAACGAACACCGCCAGACGCGGGCCGTCACGGTAGAAGAAGAACACCAGCACCAGGCTCAGGCCCAGCTCCAGCATGCCGCCGCCGAGTTGCGCGCTACGCGCCAGCAGCCAGTTGCCGACCTGGCCGAGATAGGGCCGCAGGGAGGCGAAGAAGGCCGCGCCCTGCTGGTCGATGGTCATCCACAGTGCAGCCAGCCGCTCGCCCACCAGCGGCAGACCTGTCAGCCAGGCCGGCGGTGGCGGCAAGCCTTCGACCTGCAGATCCTTGATCAGCGCGTTGGCGTCCTTGATGTGATCGGCCAGGTTGAAGCCCAGCCAGATCAGCGGCCCCGCCACCAGGATCACCCAGCCGCAGGTGAGGATGCCCGCCGCCAGCGACAGACGCCCCTTGAGCAGTTGGGTCAACAGACGCATCAGCGGCCAGCTGGCGAAAGCCAGCACCGCAGCCCAGAACAGCGCGGACCAGAACGGCGCCAGCACCCAGAGGCTGGCAGCCAGCAGACCGAGCAGGAGAATCTGCACCAGCAGACGATCATTTGTGGCCATGAACCGAAACTCCCTTCGACAGAACGACAAAGCGCCCATGACGGGCGCTCTGAATAACCGATGCACGTTGAAGCTTAACGCAACAAACGCACCGTCAGGGCATCATCCTGACCTTCGCCCAGTTCCAGGCGCGCCTCGCGAACGCGTTGCGCGATCAAGGCCTCGCGCCAGTCCTGCGCCTGGCTGCCGGAGAGCGTGACGCGCAGGGTGCTGTCCAGATTCAGGCTGCGTGCCAGGACTCCGGCCCAGGCACTGTCGGCCCGGACTTCGGCCGGCAGCTGCAGCTGGCCGTCGGTGCGCAGCTGGCGCAGCAACGTCGCCGGCGTCGGCAGCAGCTCACCCAGCGGCGCGCCGGCATCCAGCTGCTCGACATGCAGATAGGCGCGGCGATTGCCGCGGGTGATGCTGTACAGGGCCAGCAGGCTCTCGTGATTCGGTTCGGCCAGACGCAGCAGCGCGTAGGCCTGCTGATCGTCCGAGCCATACAACGTGGCGTTGCCGAACACCGCGTTGGCCCACAGGTTGCTGGCGCCGCACTCGCGCCCCTGGCACCAGTACAGCAGCTCGGCGCCCTGCTCCAGCAAGGCCTCGCGCGAGGCATTGAACACCTGGTCGGCACTGTGGGTGCGCGGCAGCTCGTAGGTCACCGCGCTGTGACGCCCCTGCACCAGAATCTCCCGCTCGTAACGCAGCCGCCCGCTGATGCGGCGAATCGAGCCCTGCGGGTAGATGCGCTCGATGTCGGGCGCCTCCCTGAAGGCGACGATATGGCTGGCGGGAAACCGCGGCAGTACCTCGAGATCGCGGCTGCCGGGCACATCGGCCGCCAGCACGCCAGCGCTGCACAGCATGGCGCCCAGCAGAGGAAACAGCCTCATACGCGCCCTCATCGAGTCGACATCGGTTGGCAGGCGGGCAGCGGGCCCGAGACGGCAAGCCCGGAAAGGGAACAGGGGGTGACGAGATTGAGCGGGTCGATCATGCGATCCTCCATGGCAGACCGCCACACCTTTCCCCAGGTGCCGCCGGCAAGTCAAGGCAAGCGCAAGAATGGATTGAAACAATCCGCTACACGTTGTGCGCCGGCCTCATCGTCCAGGTGCAGATGGTGACCGCCCGGCAGTCGGTGGACCTGGAACGGCAACTCTGCCAGCAGCGCCTGCACGGCCGGCTGTGCGCCCATCATGCCCTGCTCCGCCAGCACCAGGCTGACCGGACATTGCAGCGCCCGCACGAAGGCCTGGGCATGCGCCCAGCTCAGGCGCAGGGGCGAAGGCAGCGTCAGGCGGCTATCGGTACGCCAGGTGTAGCCGCCGGGCACCGGCATCAGTCCGCGTTGCGCCAGCAACTCGGCGGCCTCCTGGCTCACCGCGCCGACGCCTTTCATGCGCGCCTGCACCGCACGCGCCATTTCGGCATAGACCGGTTTGCGCTTGTGATCCAGGGCAAGCTTGGCACGCAGCGCCTCGCCGAGTTTCTCCGGAGCCTGCTCGGCTTCGCCGGTAAAGGGCACCAGGCCATCGATCAGCGCCAGACGCGCCACCCGCTCGGGCATGGCGCCAGCCAGCAGCACCGCCGTGATCGCCCCCATGGAATGCCCCAGGATGGAAAAGCGCGACCAGCCGAACTGCTCGGCGACCTGCAGCACATCGTAGGCGTAGTCCCACAAGGCATAGCCGGCGCCCGCCGGGCGATGCTCGGAATGGCCATGCCCGGCGAAATCCAGGGCGACGATACGCACGCCCTCGAGCTTCGGTGCAAGGCGCGCGAAGCTGGCGGCGTTGTCCAGCCAGCCGTGCAGTGCCAGCAACGGCTGGCCGTCCTCCGGGCCGTACAGGTGCGCCGCCAGTTCGATATGCGGCAGGCTCAGGCGGACTTCCTCGAACCCCTTGCTCATGCACTCGCCTCCTGAGCGCCGGCCCAGCGACTGAACAGCTGGCGCAGCAGCTCGGCGGTGGCCTGGGGACGCTCCAGCGGAAACATGTGGCCGCCCGGCAGGTGGTGATATTCCGCGCGCGGCATGCGCCGCAGCAGGCGGGCGTGATGCGGCAGCACCACGCGGCTGTGGCGGCCGCGCACCATGGCCAGCGGCACCGCCAGCTGCTGCGGTCGCCCCGGCGCGGTGTGCGGCACGCTGCGATAGATGCTGATCTCGGTGGCCGGATCGAAACGCAGGCGCAGGCCCTGCTCGGCCGGCCGCAGACCGTGGTGCACATAGGCGTCGAGGCATTCGGGGTCGAAACGGCGGAACAGGCTCTTGCCGGCGAAATAGTTACGCGCTTCGACCGGATCGCTGAACGCCTCGCGCCGCCCCAGGGTACGCCCGGCCGGCGTGATGCGGTCGATGAAGCCGAAGCGCTTGGCGGCGCGGATCACCATGCGGTCGGCCAGGGTCAGTACCGGCGAGTCGAGCATCACCACGCCGCGGTACAGCTCGGGGCGGAGCAAGGCCGCGTGGTAGTGCAGCACGCCGCCGAGGGAATGACCGACGCCCCAGACCGGCTCGTCGCCGCCCTCCAGGTGGTGGATCAGTTCGGCGACCAGGTTCGCCCAGTTGTCGTCCACGGGAAAGCGCGGATCGTGGCCGTGCTGCTCCAGATGACGTACCTGATAGTCCGGCGCCAGGGCAGCGAACAGCTTGCCGTAGGTGGCCGAGGGAAAGCCGTTGGCATGAGCGAAGAAGATCGGCTGCGACATGCGTCGAACTCGAAAAGGCGAATACCCGGAGATTCTCCGGCAGCCGCCGACACGCGGCAATGACCGTAACTGCCATTGATGGCGGCGCAATGGTCAGGGCTATGACAGAAGCCTGCCGACGATGCTCAGCGCCACCAGCAGAAACACCAGGCCGCAGACGAAGTCGATGGTCGGCGCCACCTGCAGCAGGCGCTGACGCATCAGCGGCCGACTCAGGGTCAGCCCCAGCAGGCTGAACCAGAACAGGCTCAGGCCGAACAGCAGCGCGGCGCAGGCCACCTTGCCGGGCAGCGACATGTCGGCCGGCACCAGGCTGCTGAGCAGGGCGAGGAAGAACACCAGCGCCTTGGGGTTGCCCAGATTGGTGAATACGCCACGCAACCAGGGGCCGAACAGCGACGGCGCCAGTTCGCCATCCAGACGCCTGGGGCCGGCACTGCCCCGCCACCAGGCGCGCACCGCGCCGACACCCAGCCAGCCCAGATAGAGCGCGCCGCCGATCTGCACCAGATCGAACAGCCACTGGGTACGGCTGAGCAGCAAGGCCACGCCGCTGAGCACCAGCGTGCCATGCAGAAGAATGCCGCAGGCCAGCCCCAGCGCGCTGAGCAAACCCGCACGCTGGCCCTGATGCAGGGCGGTTCGCACCACCAGCGCCACATCGGGGCCGGGGCTGATAAGGGCCACCGCGAACACGGCAGCCAGCGACAGCAAGACGGACGTCTCCTGCATGGTGATCTCCAGGAAATGGATAAGAGGGATGTGCGGCTGAATCAGCCCTGGCGCAGGCGCGCCGGAGGCAGACCGTAGGTGCGGCGGAACAGCCGGGAGAAATGCGCCTGGTCATAGAACCCCAGGCGCAGTGCGATCTCGCTCAGGGGCTCCCCTGCCAGCACCAGCGGCAACGCCCGCTGCAGGCGCAGCTGGGTGAGCCACTGATGCGGCGGCAAGCCGGTGTGCTGGCGGAAGCGGCGCAATGCCTGCCAGGGGCTCATGGCGCAGAAGGTGGCGATCTCCTCCAGCGAGGGCGGAGCGTCCAGACGGCTTTCCAGCCAGTCGCGCAGGCGCTGCCAAGTGCGCGGGTCGAAGACCCGATCCGCCTCGCTGACGCGCAAGGTCGAGCCCATCTCCAGCAGATGGGCCAGCGCCTGCCAGAGAGAATCTTCCTGCGCCAGACGTGACCCGCCCAGCATCGCCGCATGAAAACGCTGCAGATGCTGCGACAGCACGGGATGGCGCAAACTGCTGCAGGTCAGTCTCGGTGCCCCCTGACGCCCGTCACTCAGGGTACGACTGGCCTCGTCCAGCCAGAAGGGATCGAAAGCCATCACCCGGATGCGATAGCTCTGCCCCTCCAGGCAGGCGCCGTCATGAATCCCTTCCGGCGCCATCAGCAGCACGTCCCCTGCCCCGACATGCCGACGCTCGCCGCCATAGGCGTAGCGATGCTGCCCCTGGATCAGCAGGCCGACGTGGTACTCCAGGTGAAAGTGCCGGGGAAAGGCGAAGCGGCTGTACTGCGCGTCGATCAGACGAACGCCGGGCAGGCTGCTCTGGATGTGAGTGATCTGGTCCATGGCGCGTACTGTAGCGCCATGGACCGGGCAAATCTTGGATGAAATTGCAGGCAGAAACTCAAAGCTTCGGCGGCTGCTCGCCCAGCGGCACTACGGCCATGGTCAGGCGCGAGATGCAGCTGGGCTTGCCGTCGTCGCCACTGAGGCGGATGTCCCAGACATGGGTGGTACGGCCCAGGTGCACGGGCCGCGCCACCGCATGCACGCGCCCGCTGCGCAGGCCGCGCAGGTGGTTGGCGTTGACCTCGAGGCCGACGCAATAGAAGCGACTGCTGTCGATGCACAGGTAGCTGGCGGTGGAGCCCAGCGTTTCCGCCAGCACCACCGAGGCGCCGCCATGCAGCAGGCCATAGGGTTGGTGGGTACGCGCATCGACCACCATGCTGGCGCTGAGCGACTGGTCGTCGAAGGTTTCGAAACGGATGTCCAGCACCTCGCCGATGCTGTTTCTGAGGGTGGCGTTGAGCGCCTCGATGTCGGGGGTTCGTTGCCAGAGAGCCATGGACCTTTCCTTGTGCGGAGGGAAAACAGGGCCGGCGGCGCCGGCCCGGCGCTGCTCAATCGTGCCAGAGCACCACTTCGCTGCGCTGCTGCCATTCGGCGAAACGCTCGCCGTAGGTACCTTCGATCACGGCGCGCTTGATCTTCAGCGTGGGTGTGAGAAAGCCGTTTTCCACCGCCCAGACCTCGCGGACCAGCACCAGCCCCTGCAGACGCTCATGATGATCGAGGCGGTCATTGACCTGCTCCACCAGCGCCTTGAGGCTGCTCTCCAGCTCGGCACGACCGTCGTTGGCCGCCTCCTGGCGCCCCACATCGGACAGCACGCACAGCGCGATCGGCTGGGGCAAACCATCGCCCACCACGCAGACCTGCTCGATGCGAGAATGCTCGCCGATGCGGTTCTCGATCGGCGCCGGCGCCACGTACTTGCCCTTGCTGGTCTTGAAGATTTCCTTGATCCGTCCGGTCAGACGCAGATTGCCTTCGGCGTCCTGCTCGCCCTTGTCGCCGGTGCGCAGGAAGCCGTCGGCGGTCAGCGCCTCGGCGGTCTTGACCGGGTCCTTGTAGTAACCCTGCATGGTGGCGCCACTGCGCACCTGGACTTCGCCATCCTCGGCGATACGCACCTCGACACCGGGGTTGTTCTGGCCGATCCAGCCCTGCTTGAACTTGCCGGGCCGGCAGACATGGGAGTAACCGCAGTTCTCGGTCATGCCATAGACCTCCTGGATCTCCATGCCCAGGCGCCGGTACCAGTTAAGCAACGCCTCGGGCACCGGCGCAGCGCCGGACAGCGCATAGCGAATGGCGTCCAGCCCGAGGCCGGCGAGCACCTTGCGCCCGACGATGCGGCCAATGATCGGCAGCTTGAGCAGACGGTCGAGCTTGTGCGCCGGCATCTTGCCGTACACCCCCATCTGGAACTTGGTCCAGATCCGCGGCACGCCGAACATCACGGTCGGCCGGGCACGCTTGAGGTCGTCGAGGAAGGTGTCCAGGCTTTCGGCGAAAAAGATCGTCTGCCCGGCATACAGCGACGCCAGCTCGACGAACATGCGCTCGGCCACGTGGCACAACGGCAGGTAGGAGATCAGGCGGTCATCCTCGCCCACGCCGAATAGCGCGATGGCGTTGCTGGCGGCGAAGCCGAAGTTGGAGAAGTTGTGCATCACCCCTTTCGGCGCACCGGTGGTGCCGGAGGTGTAGATGATGGTGGCCAGCTGATCGGCCGCGGGCTTGGGGTCGTCCTGGATCGGCGCGCAGCGCTGCAGATCGTCCCAGCTGAAGTCGAACTGGCCCTGAGGATGCAGCGGCAGGCTGACGGTCGGCAGCCCTTGTGGCAGCCCCGGGGCCATGGCCTGCCAGTCGTCGAGCTTGCCGATGAATGCCAGCGCCGCCTCGGAATGCTCCAGCACCTGCCGCATGGAGTCGGCGGTCAGGTTGGGATAGAGCGGCACCGATACGTGGCCGGCCATCCAGATCGCCAGGTCGGCGATGATCCAGTGCGCGCAGTTCTTCGAGACGATGGCGATACGACTGCCCTGCGGCAATTCGCGGCTACGCAGCCAGTTGGCGGCTCGGCGCGCCTGCTCCCCCACATCGCCCCAGCTCAGCTCCAGCAGCTTTCCGCCGCCCAGGGGTTGCACCATGTAGCGTTTGTTCGGGTGCCTTGCTTCACGTTCGTAGAACAGCTCGAGCGGCAAACGGATTGCATCAGCCACAGGGCTTCCTCCTTTGTTGTTTTTGTAGGAATCGACCAAGCACTTGCTTGGTCGACTATTCCACGCAGACAGGGGAGGTGCAAGTTAAGAAATGTTTCCTCGGCAGCCCGGCTTTCCGGCCAAAGCCGCAGGCAACGCGCTCAGCGCGGGTGAATCAACGCCAGCAGCTCCATCAGCCCGGCGGCGGGTATGTCACCCTCCAGCTCGGCCAGGCTGGCGGTGCGCATCGGCAATGGATCCTGGCGGTGACCGTGCACCAGCAAGCCACCGAGGGCGCCGATCAGGGGCTGGTGGCTGACCAGCAGCACCTCGGCACCGGCGCGCTCATCGAGGTACTTGAGCACTTCGCGCGGGTCGCTGTCAGGCGTCAGCCAGGCCACGGTGCCCACCTTGCCGGCAAAGCCCAGCGCGCCCCGTACCAGTTCGGCGGTTTGCTGAGCGCGTACGTAGGGGCTGGCAAGAATCGCCGTGAGGGGGCGCCCGGCCAACTGGGCGGCGGCTTGGCGCACCTCTTCGCGGCCGTGGGCAGTGAGCTCGCGCGCGGCGTCACTGGCTGCCTGCGGCTCGGCCTGGCCGTGACGCAGCAGCCAAAGCCTCACAGCTTCGGCTCCTCGTCACGCACCGGATGCGGCGCCGGCGGAATGTTGTGCGCGGCCTCGCCTTCCGGAGCGCGAGGCGTCGGCCAGTCGGCGAACGGCCAGGGTTTTTCATCGGTGTTGAAGGTGCCGAAACGACCGATCTGCGCCAGGTACTGGCTGAGGCTGTCGCCAAAGCCCAGCAGACCGGCATTCGGTGCGCCGTAGAACAGGCGATAGCCCAGCTGCAGCAGAACCACGGCACCGAGCAGCAGCTCGGCCAGCTGCCAGACGATGACGAAGATCACCATCCACAGAATGCGCAGCAGAATCGACTCGCGTTCCAGTTCCCGCTTTTCATCGCTCATGACTCACTCTCCTTGATTGGCTGCCGGTTCAGAAACCGGCAGTGGGGATGAAATCGACATCGGTCTTGGGCTCGCCGCGCATCAGCAGTTCGATCACCTGAGCCAGCGTACGCCCCTCGAACAGCACGGCATGCAGCCCCGCGACCAGCGGCATGTACACCTCCAGTTCCTCGGCGCGCGCCTTGAGGACCTTCAGAGTATTGACCCCTTCGGCGACCTCACCGAGGCGTTGCACCGCCTCGTCCAGGCTCAGCCCCTCGCCCAGGGCGAAGCCGACCTGATAGTTGCGGCTTTTCGGCGAAGAACAGGTGACGATCAGATCGCCCACGCCGGCCAGGCCGAGGAAGGTCATGGGGTTGGCGCCCAGCTTGACGGCGAAGCGGGTCATCTCCGCCAGCGCACGGGTGATCAGCATGCTCTTGGTGTTCTCGCCCATGCCGAGCGCCGCGGCCATGCCGGACATGATGGCGTAGACATTCTTCAGCGCGCCGCCGAGCTCGACGCCAAAGCGGTCGGCACTGGCATAGACGCGGAAGGTTCGCCCATGCAGCGCCTGCTGGACGCGCAGGCACAGCTCTTCATCCTCGCTGGCAATCACCGTGGCGGTCAGCGCATGGTCGGCCACCTCCTTGGCCAGGTTCGGCCCGGACAGCACACCAATGCGGGCATCGGGAGCGATCTCCTCGAGAATCTCGCTCATCAGCTTGAAGGTCCTGGCTTCGATGCCCTTGGTGGTGCTGACCAGCATCTTGCCGGACAGCTGCGCCGCCACCGGCTGCAAGGCATCGCGCAACGCGCTGGACGGCAGCGCGACAAAAACCAGCTCGGCCTGCTGCAGCGCGGCACCGAGGTCGCTGGTCGGCTCGATGCCCGGATGCAGCTTGACGCCCTTGAGGTAGCGCGGATTCTCGCCACTGCGGCGCATCTGCTCGGCCTGCTCGGGGTCGCGCATCCATTGCAGGACGCGCTGGCCGTTTTCCGCCAGCAGATTGGCCAGGGCGGTGCCGAAGCTGCCGCCGCCGAGTACGGCAATGGGTTGGAGCTCTGTCATATCTCTTCCGAATGAAGCCATGCGCGATGGCGGTCTGCAGGCATTATACGGAGCCGAGAGTGACCGGCCAGGGCAAAAGTTCAGCGTGCCGGACGGCAAACGCGAATTACTGCAGACTGCAAGTGCCGGAAGCTGGCAAACAATGGCGGGTCGGTTAACATGCCAGCCTGACGTCAATTGCCAAGGACGATTCGTGCCCACAGGCAGCCCCTTGCCCCCGCCCTGCGCCTCTCGCCAGGCAGTAGCGCCGCTTTCCAGGGACGGTACAACCATGAACCAGCGTCGCGGCTGGAACATTCACACCCGCACCCAGCTGATCAGCGTGGGCCCCGCCCTGCTGCTGACGCTGCTGCTGACCGGTTTTCTCACCTTCACCCGCCTGCAGGATCTGCGCCTGGAGCAGGGTCATACCGGTCAATTGATTGCCAACCAGCTCGCGCCCGCCACCCAGTACGGCGTGCTCAATGACAATCTGAACACCCTGGAAAGCCTGCTACGGGCCACCTTGAGCACTCCCGACGTGCGCTTTGCCGAGGTGCGCGACCGCGACGACAACATCCTGGTCTACGTCGAACGCCCCAAGGAGCAGGGGCACAGCACCGCGCAGGTGGAGGTATTTCAGGCACCGATTCACTTGCAAGGTCCGCCAGGCCGTGAATGGCCATTGCCGCCGGGCAGGTCACTCGGCGACGGCTATCTGGGTCGGGTGATCGTAGGCATATCCAATGACACCTTCAGCACCCGTCAGCAGGAAATCCTGCTCAAGGCCGGGGTTCTGTCGCTGTTCGCCCTGCTGCTGACCTTTCTTCTCGCCAGACGCCTGGCCCGGCGCCTGGCGCAGCCCCTGAGCGCCATGGGCCAGGCGCTGGAGCGCATCCAGAGCGGCGATTACCGGCCCTCGCTGATCGAACGCGGCAACGACGAGCTGACCGATCTCGCCCGGCATATCAACAACCTCGCCTGCGCCCTGGAGCAGAGCGGTCGTGAGCAGCAACAGGCGATTGCCGAACTGATCCAGGCCCGCGAGGAGTCGGAACAGGCCAACCGTGCCAAGTCCGACTTCCTGGCGATGATGAGCCACGAACTGCGCACACCGATGAACGGCGTGCTGGGCATGCTGCAGTTGCTGGAAACCACCAGCCTCAACGACGAGCAGACCGAGTACGCCGCCCTGGCCACCGAATCCACCGAGCATCTGCTCAAGGTGATCAACGACATCCTCGACTTCTCGCGCATCGAACGCGGCGCGCTGGAGCTCGAAGCCATCCCCTTCAACCTGCTGGAGCTGCTGCAGGGCTCGGTGCAGGTGTTCCAGCACAGCGCCCAGCAGCGGGGCCTGCAGCTGCTGCTGGAAACCCAGCCGGGCCTGCAGCAGCTCGAAGTGCGCGGCGACCCCACCCGCATCCGCCAGATCCTGGTCAACCTGATCGGCAATGCGCTGAAGTTCACCGAGGAAGGACAGATTCGCGTCGAGACCCGCTGGCAGCCACTGGACGACCAGGTGCTGTGGTTCACCTGCGCCGTGCACGACAGCGGCATCGGCATCGATGCCGAGCGCCTGGAGCACATGTTCGACGCCTTCCAGCAGGCCGACACCTCGATTTCGCGTCGCTATGGCGGCACCGGTCTCGGTCTGCCCATCGCTCGCACGCTGGCCGAACGCATGGGGGGCACCCTGCAGGCGGAAAGCCAGCTGGGCAAGGGCTCGGTGTTCACCCTGGAGATTCCGCTGCCGTTCTGCGAGCAAAGCAGGCAGGTGCAGAGCGGCGCCCACCCCGCCCCCGCCAGCGGTGACGGCCAGGCCGTACTGCTGGTGGAGGACAACCCGGTCAACCAGACCGTGATCGAGGCCATGCTGCGCAGCCTGGGCTATCAGGTCAGCCTGGTCGGCGACGGCCAGCAGGCGCTGCAGAGCGTCGCCCAGCATGCCTATGCAGCCATTCTCATGGACTGCCGCCTGCCGCTGATGGACGGCTATGAAGCGACGCGGCGCATCCGCCAGCAGGCCAGCGGCCAGCAAATACCCATCATCGCCCTCACCGCCAATGCCCTGCAGGGCGACCGGGAGGCCTGCCTGGCGGCGGGAATGAACGATTACCTGGCCAAACCATTCAAAAGAGCAGACCTGCAACGCATCCTGGAGCGCTGGCTGCCAGCCCGACCATAGGCGAGTGGCTTCCGTGACGGTGCAGGGTTACAAGGAGAAACTGCTGTGCCTGTGACAACGCCAGTACAGCAGAGTACAACTGTACTCACTGCGCTGTGACTTTCACCACAACGCAACAGTCTATGACTAGGCTGCCGGCAGACGCCTACCCAGGTGTGGCCGGCCAGGACGATTCGCCCAGCCTTAGAAGCGTGGGGACAATTGAGGAGCTCGCATGACAAGACAAAACGCCTACACCCGGGAAGACCTGCTCGCCTGCAGCCGCGGCGAACTGTTCGGTCCGGGGAACGCGCAACTGCCCGCCCCGAACATGCTGATGATCGATCGCATCGTTCACATCAGCGAGACCGGCGGCAAGCACGGCAAGGGCGAAATCGTCGCTGAGCTCGACATCAATCCGGACCTGTGGTTCTTCAGCTGCCATTTCGAAGGCGACCCGGTCATGCCCGGCTGCCTCGGCCTCGACGCCATGTGGCAGCTGGTCGGTTTCTACCTCGGCTGGCAGGGCAACCCGGGCCGCGGCCGCGCCTTGGGCAGCGGTGAGGTGAAATTCTTCGGCCAGGTCCTGCCGACCGCCAAGAAGGTCACCTACAACATCCACATCAAGCGCACCATCAACCGCTCGCTGATCCTCGGCATCGCCGACGGCAGCGTCAGCGTCGACGGCCGCGAGATCTATAGCGCCGAAGGCCTGCGCGTCGGCCTGTTCACCTCCACCGACAGTTTCTGAAGGACTTGCACATGCGTCGTGTAGTGATCACCGGTCTGGGCATCGTTTCCTGCCTGGGCACTGACAAAGAAGCCGTAGCCGCCAGCCTGCGCGCCGGCAAGTCGGGCATCCGCTTCAACCCGTCCTATGCCGAGATGGGCCTGCGCAGCCAGGTCTCCGGCTCGGTCGACCTGAACCTGGAAGAGCTGATCGACCGCAAGGTCTACCGTTTCATGGGCGACGCCGCCGCCTTCGCCTACCTGTCCATGGAACAGGCGATCAAGGATGCCGGCCTCAGCGAAGAGCAGGTTTCCAACCCGCGCACCGGCCTGATCGCCGGTAGCGGCGGCGCCTCCACCTTCAACCAGATGGAAGCCCTCGACACCCTGCGCGAGAAAGGCGTCAAGCGTGTCGGCCCGTACCGCGTACCGCGAACCATGGGCAGCACCGTGTCCGCCTGCCTGGCCACACCGTTCAAGATCAAGGGCGTGAACTACTCGATCTCCTCGGCCTGTGCCACCAGTGCTCATTGCATCGGCCACGCCATGGAGCAGATTCAGATGGGCAAACAGGACATGGTCTTCGCCGGTGGCGGTGAAGAAGAACACTGGAGCCAGAGCTTCCTGTTCGATGCCATGGGCGCCCTCTCCACCCAGTACAACGAAACGCCGGACAAGGCCTCGCGCGCCTACGACGCTAAGCGTGACGGTTTCGTCATCGCCGGTGGCGGCGGCATGGTGGTGGTCGAGGAGCTGGAGCACGCCCTGGCCCGCGGCGCCAAGATCTACGCTGAAATCGTCGGCTACGGCGCCACCAGCGATGGCTACGACATGGTCGCGCCGAGCGGCGAAGGTGCGGTGCGCTGCATGCAGCAGGCCCTGGCCACCGTCGACACGCCGATCGACTACCTCAACACCCACGGCACCTCCACCCCGGTCGGCGACGTTGCCGAGAGCCGCGCGGTACGTGAAGTGTTCGGCGACAAGATGCCGGCCATCAGCTCGACCAAGAGCCTCTCCGGCCACAGCCTGGGCGCTGCCGGTGTGCAGGAAGCGATCTACTGCATGCTGATGATGGAAGGCGACTTCATCGCCGCCTCGGCCAACATCGACGAAGTCGACCCGGACGTCGCCGATCTGCCGATCCAGCTCAAGACCGTGGAGAACGCCAAGCTCGACACCGTGATGAGCAACAGCTTCGGCTTCGGCGGCACCAACGCCACCCTGGTGCTCAAGCGCTGGACCGGCAAGTGATCGCTACGCCGCAGTAACGAGAACGGCGCCTTCGGGCGCCGTTTTCATTTGCAGATCAAGGCCGCACCATATGCGGCCCTCCACGCGTCGTCATACCTTGAAGCGTGCCACCAGATTGTTCAGGTCCACGGCCAGACGCGACAGCTCCTGGCTGGCTGCGCTGGTCTGATTGGCACCAGCCGAGGTCTGCAGCGACAGATCGCGAATGTTCATCAGATTGCGATCCACCTCGCGCGCCACCTGTGCCTGTTCCTCCGACGCGCTGGCTATCACCAGGTTGCGCTCGTTGATCGAGGCAATCGCCTGGGTGATCAGCTCCAGCGCCGAACCGGCCGCCTGCGCCACCTCCAGCGTGGAGCGAGCCCGGCTGTTGCTGCTCTGCATGGAGCCGACGGCCTGATCGGTACCGCTCTGGATGGCGCCGATCATCTGCTCGATCTCCTGCGTGGACTGCTGGGTACGGTGGGCCAGGGCCCGCACCTCATCCGCCACCACGGCAAAGCCACGTCCCGCGTCGCCGGCACGAGCCGCCTCGATGGCGGCGTTGAGTGCCAGCAGATTGGTCTGCTCGGCGATGGAGCGGATCACGTCGAGCACCTTGCTGATCTCGCGCACGCGGTTGGCCAGTTGCTCGACCTCCCCTGCCGTGCCGTTGACATCATCGGCCAGCTGGCTGATCGAGCTGACGGTCTGACGCACCTGCTCGCGCCCCTGCAGGGCCGTGGCATTGGATTCGCGCGATGCCTCGGAGGTGCTGACGGCGTTGCGCGCCACTTCCTCAACCGCCGCGGTCATCTGGTTGACCGCCGTTGCGGCCTGTTCGATCTCGGTGTTCTGCTGATGCAGGCCGCGAGTCGAATCCTCGGTCACCGCGTGCAGCTCTTCGGAGGCGGAAGCCAGCTGATTGGACGAGTCGGAAATGCTCTGAATGGTGGTACGCAAGCTCTGCTGCATGCTTTTCAGGGCGGTCAGCAAACGCGCCGGCTCGTCGGTGCCGTCGATATGGATCTCCTGGGTGAGGTCTCCACCCGCCACCACCTCGGCCACCCGCACCGCCTCGTTCAGCGGGCCGACGATACTTCGCGTCAGCAGCACGGCCAGGCCGATGGTGGTAAGGATGGCCAACGCTACCGCAATGAAGATGCCGTTGCGGGCACTGACATTGGCCCCTTCGATTTCGGCCGAGGCCTGGTCGACGCCCTTGCGGTTGATCTCGGTCAGTTCGACGAGTGCCGTCGATATATCGTCGGAATGCCGACTCAAAGCCCCCGTATGGAAGCGCTGCAACGCCGCGTCGAAGTCACCTCGCTGAGCTGGCTCAAGCACTTGCGAACGTTCTTCCAGGTAGGCGCGTTCGGATGCGCGCAAGCGTCCATATACGTCTCGTTCAGGAATACGAGATAAGAAAGTGCGACAAAATCGCCTTGATTAGAATTAACGAGAAGTTGAGAGAAACGGCGAGTGGCGGGTGAATCCTCAAGCGATACCAGAAGATCCAGGGCGGCAAATCAGGATTTGGTGCGACGCGCGCAGCGTCTACAGGACAGAGCGTGATCGCAAGCGGAGAAGGTGGATACGGAGTCCACTCTGAGCAGAGTCCATCAGCCTCGGTGCGGTGCTGGTTCCGTATTACCTATCGCAGAAAGGAACATACTAACGACGTAGTGCCTTGGCCATCGCCTGCCCGACATGATGGCGCCACTCTTCATCGCGCCAGTGGTCCCTCTGACGAGCCTGCCAGTCATCGAGGCGCTGCCCACCCTGACACTGGCGGAAACCGTCCTCCCAGCCCTGGGCATACAGCGGCTCTGACATATAGCGCGGCACGTTCTTGTCGAACTGGCCCAGTGGTCCCGCCACCGAGCGCCCGCTGCTGCAACCGGCCTCGAAGCCCTCGACGAAGGCCGGCGGATAATTCACCGCCAACATTTGCTCGCGAAGGCTGTGGCAACCGAACAGGTTCAGTAGCGCAAAAGCGCAGATCAGCAAGCGTGCGAGGCGCATGGCTTCATGCGCCTTCGACCGAGCCCAGTAGACGATCCTTGAGCGCGCACAGCGCCCAGGGGCTGGTGCTGCAGGCGCCATTAGCCAAGGCCGAACGCAACGTCGGTATGTCGGACTCGCGCAGGTAACGCTCGGCGTCGTCCATGCGCTCCTGGCCACCAAAGCCACCGCCACGCATTTCCGCCAGCGCCTGCTCCTTGCTCCAGTTCTGGTAGATCACCCGGTACATGGCGGCAATGAGCCCCGTACGATTCTGCCCGTGCTTGCAGTGAATCAGAACGCGGCCACGGCTTTGCGCCTGGCGAATGCTGCGTAGCACTTCGATGACGTCGGCATCATCGATACGGTCGGTACGCAGCGGCAGATGCACCTGAACAACCCTGGGATCCTTCAGCCACTGCTCATCGCCGCGCTGATAGAAGTTGATCACCGTGGCGATGCCCAGGGCCTGCAGCTGTGGCAAGTCCCCGGCACTCGGCAAGGCGCTGCGATAGAGATCAGGCGTCATGCGATAGAGGTTGATGCGGCTGTCCAGCGGTTGCGCCCAGTTGACCGGACGCGCGCTCTGCCCGGGTACCGGCGCAGTGGTGGCAGCCCAGGCCATGCTCAACGGCAGCGCCAACAACGCGCCCAAAAACACCAGCGAGGCCAGCGCCAGCCGCAGGCCCTGTAGAAATCTGTTCATCGGCAGGTTTCTCCCCATTCAAGCGAGTTGCGCGATGGCTGTTCGACAGGTTGGCGATAGAGCAGCCAGCGGTAGGTCAGCACGCAGATTGTCCAATCGATCAGCAGCGTCCACAGGTTGTGCGAGAGAAAGTGCGCCCCTTGCAGCATGCGCCCCAGGGAAAACAGCGAGCCGAGCCCAAGTGCCACCACCAGCGCAATACGTGCCATCCGCGGTCTCCGGTCACGCAGGACGAAGAACAGTGCCAGCAGCGAGAACCCCGCCGAGGCATGGCCGCCCGGCCAGCAGCGGCCGGGATTGGCGGTCGGTGCGCGCTCGGCCAGCAGCGGCGTGAATTGCTCCTGGCCGCCGAACTCGCTCAGGCTCCAGGGGCAGTGCATGCCGGTGAGCGTTTTCAACGGGGTGACCAGCGAAGTCGACAGCCCCAGCGCCAGCACCAGATAGCCAAGCTGTCGGCGCCATTGGCGTAGTCGCGTGGGCAGCAGGCTGAGCGCGAAGCCTGCGATAGCCAGCACACCGAGCAGGATCAGCGCCTGCTTGGCGCGGTCATGCAGGATGTCCTCGAGCCAGAAGCTGCTACGCCCGATGAAACCTTGTCCGGGTTCGTAGAACAGCCGCGCCAGGGCGAAATCCACCGGGCTGGGGTCGAACGCCAGCAGCAGCGCCATGAGCAGTACCGGTATGCCGAGCGCCAGACGAAAGTCGAAATAACGGGATGACATTTCCACTCCTTAGCGCTCACTGAGTTGCTGGCTGGATTGGCTATCTGGATGCCAGGCCATCAGATGTTTACTGAAGGCATGGCTGGCGCCCTGGTAGTAAGCGATGTCGCGACGCAGCAGCGGATCGTCGCCATCGCTGCGCGACTCATGGCTCAGCCCCAGGGCATCGTCATGGCGGCGCATGCCCCGGCGCGGGCTGAGAATCGCCAAATCCTTGCCGTCGAACAGCCCCAGGTGCTGGTAGTTGCCCAGCAGCGCACGGCCTGCTGGATGATCCGCGCGCAGCAGGTTGCGGCCGAAGAAGGTGGAGACGTAATCCAGGTTGAGCAGGCCGAGCAGCGTCGGCGCCACGTCGATCTGGCTGGCCACGTCGCGGTACTCGCCCGGCTCGATGTAGCTGGGGGCATAGATGAATAAGGGGATGTGGTAGTTGGCCACCGGCAGGTCCTCACGCCCGGCACTGCCGGCGGTATGGTCGGCGACGAAGACGAATAGCGTCTGATCGAACCAGGGCTTGCTGCGCGCCTCGGCGAGGAACTGGCCGATGGCGTAATCGGTGTACTTCACCGCCCCTTCGCGCCCGTCGCCGGAGGCAATGTCGATGCGCCCGTCCGGGTAGGTGTAGGGACGGTGGTTGGAGGTAGTCATCAGTTGCAGGAGGAACGGCTTGCCGGCGGCGTGATCGGCATCGGCCACCTTGATCGCCTGGCGATAGAGGTCCTCGTCGGCCATGCCCCAGGCGTTCTGGAAGCTCATCTCGGCCTCGTCGACGCTGCTCTGGTCGACGACGCGATAACCATTGCCGCCGAAGAAGGCGTTCATGTTGTCGAAATAGCCGCGGCCGCCGTAGACGAAGACGCTGTCGTAGCCCTGAGCGCTCAGTTGCTGGCCCAGGCTGGCGTAACCGGACTCACGGCCGATGCGCTTGACGATGGAGCGCCCCGGCGTCGGCGGTACCGACAGGGTCAGCGCTTCCAGGCCGCGGTCGGTGCGCGTACCGGTGGCGTAGAAGTTGGTGAACACCAGGGCGTGCTTGCGCAGCTCGTCAAGGTTCGGGGTCAACCCTCGCGTGTCGCCGAAGCTGCCCAGGTATTTGGCGCTCAGGCTCTCGATGGTCACCAGCACCACATTGAGCTTGCGCGGCGAGCCGGGGTTGTCGATCAGCCGGCGGATGTCCTGCGGATCGCTGCCGATGAAACGGGCATTGGGCTCGGCCACCTCGGCGCGCAGCTGCGCAGCCACCAGCGCATCAGGCAAGGTGGCGTAGAACTGCTGGTAATCCAGTTCGTTGTTACGGAATGCGGCGAAGAACTGGTACGGACCGTTGCTCGCCAGTTCCCTTTGATAGGTGTTGCCACCCAGGCCACGCGGCGCGTCCTGCCCCACCAGGCCACTGCACAGGCCAGCCAGCAGCGCCAGCATGACCAACGTGCAGACAGCCTGTAGCGCAGGCAGACGCGGCGCCTCCAATGCCGCTCGCAGCGGCCGCCGCAGCGCCAGCGTCAGGCAGATGGCCATGGCCGCCAGCAGGGCCAGCAAGGGATAGATCGGATAGGACTCGAGAATGTTGTCCACCACCTCCTTGGAATAGACGAGGTAGTCCACGGCGATGAAGTTGAAGCGCACGCCGAACTCGTCCCAGAACAGCCATTCGGCCACTGCGGTGAAGAACATCGCGAACAGGCTGACGGCTACCAGGGCAATCAGCAGGCGCTGATGCCAGCGGCGGCGCCATAACCAGGCCGGACACAGCAGCAGGTACAGCGCCAGCGGCAGCGCGGCGTACACCAGGAAGCTGAGGTCGTAGACCAGGCCGACGCCGTACAGGCCAAACAGCCCCGGCAGCGTCAAACCGGCATCGCCCAGGTGGCCGAGCAGCAATAGGCTGCGGGTGAGGAAAAAAACTGCCAGCCAGGCCAGCAGAATGATCGACAGATAACGAAGTTGCGCGTAATGAAGCATTGGCATCGTATGATCCTTCCAGGATGAACGAGCCGCAGTCTGCGAGGCCAGCCGTGAGCCTCTCGTCAAAGCCGTGTGAAAAAATCGTCAAACCCAGGAATAAACCGCGATGCGCATTCTGGTCATCGAAGACAACCGAGACATTCTCGCCAACGTGCTCGACTATCTGCAGCTCAAGGGCTTCTCCGTGGACTGCGCGCAAGACGGCCTGAGCGGCCTGCACCTGGCCAGCAGCGGTCATTACGACCTGATCGTGCTGGACATCATGCTGCCCGGCATCGACGGCTATCAGGTATGCAAGCGCCTGCGCGAGGATGGTCGCAGCGAAGTGCCGATTCTGATGCTCACTGCGCGAGATGCGCTGGATGATCGCCTGAAAGGACTCAATGCCGGTGCCGACGATTACCTGATCAAGCCCTTCGCCCTGTCCGAGCTGGTGGCGCGCATCGAGGCGATCCTGCGCCGCAGCCGCGGCAGCCGCAAACGCCAGCTGCAGGTCGCCGACCTTAGCTACGACCTCGATACCCTGCACGTCAGCCGCGCCGGCCAGGCGCTCAAACTCAACCCGCTGGGCCTCAAGCTGCTGGCCATTCTCATGCAGCGCAGCCCGGCCGTGGTGCGCCGTGAGGCGCTGGAAGAGGCGCTGTGGGGCGACGACTGCCCGGACAGCGACAGCCTACGCAGCCACGTTCACCAGTTGCGCCAGGTGCTCGACAAACCCTTCCCTACGCCTTTGCTGCACACCATTCACGGCGTCGGTTATCGCCTTGCGGAGAGCGCCGATGCTGTCTAAGCAACCGTTCGAACGGCGCATCCTGATCGCTTTCATACTCATGACCACAGTAGTCAGCGGGCTGTTTTCGCTGAGCATCGTCGGGGTGGTGCATTTCATTGAAGAGCACTTGGTTTCAATGCAAATGGAGCGTGAGTTAAGCGGTGTACTCTTACAAGATATGAAAACCGGCTCAGCGCCAAGGCTCGATAGCAGTACGCGATTCTTTTCTTCTCAGTTCCCCGAGTACGCAATACCAGATGAGTATCAACACCTTCCTGAGGGCTTCAATGAAATCGTGAACGGCGATGATGCTTTCTACGTATATGTAGAAGAGAGCAACGGCCATACTCATGTACTGGTGCAAGAGCAGGATGAATTCGAAGCCCGCGAGAACGCCCTGTTCAACGTGGTGCTGGCAGGTTTTCTGCTCACCGTGATCGCGGCTTGGGGCCTGGGCCTGATTACCGCGAGCAAGGTCATGGCCCCCGTCAGCCGTCTGGCCCAGCAGGTCCGCCACCGCGACCAACTGCACCCGCTGGCGCCGCCCTTGGCGCCGGACTACCCCAACGACGAGATTGGCCAGCTGGCAGCTGCCTTCGACAGCACCCTGGGTCAGGTGCGCCAGTCCCTGGAGCGCGAGCGCCTGTTCACCAGCGATGTCAGCCATGAGCTGCGCACGCCACTGATGGTCATCGCCACCTCTTGCGAGTTGCTCGCCGAGGCGCCATTGAGCCCGCGCGAGAAGGAACAGGTGGCACGCATTGCCCGCGCCAGCGAGGAGATGCGTGAGCTGGTACAGACCTTCCTGCAGCTGGCGCGGGACAAGAGCAACGAAGCGGCATTCGTTGGCGACCGCAGCCTGGCCGCCATCGCCAATGAACAAGCCAGCCGCTGGGGCGACCTGATCAAGGAAAAGGGGCTGGATTTCCGGGTGATCGAGGAAGGCCAAGACGCTGGCCAGTACAACGCTACCTTTCTCGCCACGGTGATGGGCAACTTGCTGCGCAATGCCCTGCATTACACCGAGCACGGCGAGGTGCGCCTGATTCTCGAGTCCGGCGCCTTTCGCATCGAGGACAGTGGTGCCGGCATTCCTGCCGAGCAGCACGAGCGGATCTTCCAGCCGTTCGTACGCGGCGCCCAGGCCCGCGGCGAGGGCCTCGGTCTTGGCCTTTCGCTGGTCAAGCGCATCTGCGCCAAACAGGGCTGGCAGGTCAGCCTGGAGAGTGAACCGGGCCATACGCATTTTCGCGTGACACTCAACAATGGCGCTTGACGAAATTTTCACGTCCCTTTGACGGGACCTTGATGCGCGGCTCTCTAAGGTGGCGAACGTAGCCATCAAGGGACGTTCATCATGCCCAAGCCAAGCCCCATCGAACTGGATTTTTCCCGCAAGTACGATTTCGAGCACGCCCAGCAATACCTGCACAAGCATCAGGACGGCCTGTTTCGGCGCCTGTCCCACTGGCGCGACGTGCAGGTGGCGCGCCGTGCGCTGCAGATGGCCGATCAGCCGAACCTGGTGCTCGACCTGCCCTGCGGCGCCGGCCGTTTCTGGCCGATGCTCTGTGAGCAGCCAAACCGGGTGATCCTCGCCGCTGACAATTCCGCCGATATGCTCGCCACCGCGCGTGCCGCACAGGCCCCCGAGGTGGTGGCGCGAGTCAACAGCTTCCGCACCTCGGCCTTCGCGATCGACCTGGGTGACAACGCGGTGGACTGCATCTTCTGCATCCGCTTGCTGCATCACATCGAGTCGGCCGAGCACCGTCTGGCCATCCTTCGCGAGTTCCACCGCGTCAGCCGCGACACGGTGATCGTCTCGCTGTGGGTCGATGGCAACTACAAGGCCTGGAAACGCCGGCGCCTGGAGGCCCGGCGCGCCGCTCAGGGCCGTGCGGCGCAGAACCAGAACCGCTTCGTCGTCCCTCGCAAGACCGTTGAGGATGAGTTCCACCAGGCCGGCTTCGCCATACTCGGCCACCTGGACTTCCTGCCCGGCTATGCCATGTGGCGCACCTACGTACTGCGCAAGGAGGCCTGAAATGGGCGTTCTCAGCGAACAAGCACTGGCCGCCCTGCCCTCTACCGAGTTCGATCGCTGGTGGCACAGCCCTGGTCAATGGGTCGAGCCGGCCAACCAGCGGCGCGGCGGCGAAAGCGGTGTACGCCTGCTGCAGCACTGGGACGGCAGCAGGCCGCTGCTCTACTGCAAACGCCAGAACGGGCACATCTACCGCTCGCTACGCCATCCTTTGGGCAGGCCTACCATTCTCCGTGAGCTACAGGCCTATCGCGCCTTCGCCCGCCTCGGTATTCGCACACCGAACATCGTTTACTGCTCAGCGCGCAAACAGGCCGGGCAATGGCAGGCACTGCTGGTCACCGAGGCTTTACCGGGTTTCGTCAGCCTGGAGCAGTGGTACAGCGAGCCCCATGTGGCGCAGCTCAATGAGGTCATGCTGCGACGCCTGGCGGTAACACTCGCACGCCTGCACCTGGGCGGCTGGCAACACGGCTGCTGCTATGCCAAGCACCTGTTCGTCAAAGCCCGTAGCGATGGTGACGTGGATATCGCCCTGCTGGATCTGGAAAAAAGCCGGCGACGTTGGCGCGTCGCCAGCGCCTCGCGGCGCGACCTGGGCCAGCTGGACCGGCATCGTGGCGCCATGCCCGACGCCGACATGAGTTACCTGCACCAGGCCTACCAGCAGGCCCTGAACGATCCCTGGGGTGGGCTGCAACCATGAACGACAGTTCCGATCTGGACGCCCTGTCCTTCAAGGGGAGCCGCGGCCTGGCGCGCATCCTCAATGCCACCGGCTATTCGCTGGCCGGGCTGCGTGCGGCCTATCAGGGTGAAGCCGCGTTCCGTCAACTGGTCTGGCTGAATCTGCTCCTGCTGCCGCTGGCCTGCCTGATCAATGTCAGCCACGCCGAACGCGCGTTGCTAGTAATAGTCCCGCTGCTGGCACTGGTGGTGGAGCTGCTCAATTCCGCCATCGAGGCGGTGGTCGACCGCATCTCGCTGAATCTGCACCCGCTGTCCAAGCAGGCCAAGGACATGGGCAGCGCGGCGCAGATGGTCGCGCTGCTGATGATCGCCCTGACCTGGGCGATCATCCTGCTCTGATCAGCGCACCATGAAGCGCTGTTCAGCCAGCTTGCGGTCGCCCTGGTAGACGATGAAGTGCCATTCACCGGGCACCACCTCGTGGTGTTCGGTGAATTCGAAGGCCATCACGTCCTGCGGAGCACCGACCACCAGCTTCTGCTGCACCTCGAACTTGTCGTGGCGCTGACCATCCGGGGTGACCACGCCGGGCGTGAGGTACAGCAACGTCAGCGGCGCATCGTCCTCACGCTTGCCGGCCAGGCTGTAACGCATGCCGAACTTGGTGCCGAGCTTGGCGGGAACCTGCTCGGTGCGCTCGATTTCCTGATTGCTGCGGGTCAGCACCCGCTCGCCGGGCTGGTAGTCCTGATACTGGCTGCTGAAGATGCCGTATTCCACAGGCCCTTCCACACGGACGTCAGCCTGGCTCAGACCTGCCCAGGCGAATAGACCGGCCATCATGGCCACTCGGGTGTAATGCATGGTGCGCTCCTCGTTGAGATGAGCGCGAGCCTATGACGCCTGAGTGACAGCCTGATGACAGCCCTGCTAACGATCCAGCTCGGCCTGCACGCGGCGCGGCAGAATGGACAGGAAGTTGTCACGCGCCACCTTGTGCGCGACGTCCTCGGGCAGTGCATCGAGGAAGGGATCGAAGCCCTTCATGTACTCGCCCAGGTTACCGAAGCGCCCAACCACGTCGGAGCCGAGCATGAAGCGCTCCGGATAGCTGCTGACCAGATGCACCCATTTCTCGTCGGGTTTGCCATTCGCGTCCAGCAGATAGGGCCGTAGCATGGTCCAGGACAGGTCGATATACAGATTCGGGTACTGGCCCAGCATGCGTTCTACCGTATCGAGCAGAAAGTCGAGCTTCTCCTGATGGCGATGAATCTCGGCACTGGTGCCGGCATGCGCCCAGATGAAACGCACATGCGGATGATTACGCAGCGGCGCCTCGATTTCTTCCAGGTAGATAGGTTCGCGCTCACGCTTGGAAGTGATGTTCGAATGCAGCATCACCGGCAGGTCGTACTCGGCGGCCAGATGAAAAACCCGCGCCAGCGCTTCGTTGTTGGCACGCGGCGCACTGCCATGAATCAGCGCGGTGAGATCGTCATGTCGGGTGAAGACCTCGCCGATGCCCTGCCACAGGCCAGGATCGAGTTCCAGCATGCGGCGGATATGCGCATCAGCGTTCTTGTCGTTGGGGTTGAAGCCGGAAAGAAAGGGATGGAAGCGTTTGCGCTGCTCGGCCGGCAGGCGCTTGTAGGCCGCCGCGATGAACACGTCGGTGGCGCTGTACCAATAGGCGTTGGCATCGTCGCCCGCGTAGTAGCGCGGGCGCTTGGGCTCGTCCTCGTCCCACTTCTTGGCCACCGGGATGCCGGAGAACATCACGTGATCGACATTGTTCTGCGCCATCTTTTCCAGCAACTCGTCCATGCCGGCGCTTTCCTGAAAGAAGTCGACGTAGTGCAGATGGGCGTCGCTGTAGCGGTACTCACGGGCCTGCACGCTGCAGGCGAGCATTGCGCTTAAGGCCAGCAGCCAGGGCATTGGGCGGCGAATGGGCAAGACGAGTCCTCCTGACGGTACGAGCAGCATAGACCGCAAGCCAGGCGCGCAAGTTCGGACGCTTGCAGCGCCTCGTCGTGGAACGGAGCGATCGCCCCTGCACCAGGTTCGCTCACCGCCGCCTGGCATGCGCAGGCGCGGCGCAGCGAAATCGCCGCCCCAATGATGGCACTTGGCTTGCAACGCTCGGTGCACATCATCGAGGAGAATCACCATGTTGCAGATGCTGCGCAAGCCAGCCCGCAAAGCCCAGGACGAGGCTGCATTGGAGGCCCTGTTCAACGACCACGATCTGACCACCCGCCTGCCGGAGCACTATCAATGGATGGCGCGCCTGAACGATTTCAGCGCCACGCTGCAACAGCGCATCCGCGCCAGCCTCGGGGCTGCCGTCGGCATCGCGGCCCACGCGCCGCAGCTGGCAAGAATCGCTGCCGCCAACCAGCAGAGCGGCCAGACCCTGGCGCAATCCTCGGAACTCATCGCCAGCGCCAGCGAACAGGTCACCACCACGCTGGATGCCGAGCTGGTACCCGGTGCCGGAGAAGTGGCGCGCCTGTCCGCCGAGGTCTCCGCCACCCTCGCTCAGTGCCACGCCAGCGGTCAGGCCGTCTTGCGCCAGGTCGAGGTGATCGACCTCAGTGAAGCCCAGCTGGCGCAGGTCATCGAACAGCTGGTTGGGCAGCTCGATGAAGTGAGCAAGGTCATCGGCGTGATCGCCAGCATTTCCCAGCAGACCAATCTGCTCGCGCTCAATGCCGCCATCGAGGCCGCACGTGCCGGGGAACATGGTCGCGGCTTCGCCGTGGTCGCCGAGGAGGTGCGGCGGCTGGCCGGCCATACCACCGACGCCACCGGCCAGGTCGGCAGCATCATCGAGCGCTTTCGCGAGGGCATGCAGCAGCTGGGTGCTGCCGGCCGGCAGATGAACCAGGCGGTGGCCGACGGCCGCAGCGGCATCCTTGCCGTCAGCGACGGGCTGGACAGCACGCGCCGAGCCATGGATCGCCTCGATGCCCAGGTCGGCCAGATCGCCGCCGGCACCGAGCAGATCGGCCAGGCCGTGCGCTCGATCAACGGGGACGTGCAAAGCATCGCCCAGGTCGCCGGCGAGTTGCTGGGCAAAGCCGGGCAAGTGCTGCACCACAGCAAGGCGGTGCGCGAAGACGGCGATCGCCTGCTCGCCGGGCTGGGAGATTTCCGCCTGGAGATTCACCGCGCCGTGCGCAGCAGTGTCGAGCAACTGGCCAACCAGCCGGCGCTGAAGGAAGACGTGCCGGCAGCCGAACGCCTGCTGACGGACGCCCTTTCCCGTGACGGCCGCTTCGAGCTGTTCTATCTGGTGGACAAGCGCGGCGTGCAGCTTTCCGAGAACCTGTTCGCCGCCGATGTGGTGCAAATCGAAAGCACCAGCTGCCGCGGCCGCGACTGGAGCCAGCGGCCCTGGTTCCGCGCCGTGGCAGAGCGCATGGAAAGTCATATCACCGAAGTCTACCGATCCTCGGCCACAGACGATTTCTGCTTTACCGTCTCGGTGCCCATCGTCGATGAGCGCGGGCAACTGCTGCGTGTACTGGGAGCGGACGTGAGGCTCTCGGCGCTGGTGTGATCGGTGCCGGCTGGGCTAGGCTGGCCATTGTCGATTCGTCACACCTCAAGGGAAGCGCCATGATCCGCATTCACAACAACAAGGGCCTGCAGCAGCAGATCGAAATCGGCTCGCACCAGCTCATCGGCGACGTCTCGCCCGAGCTGGGCGGGGATGGCGCCGGCCCGGAGCCGCACGATCTGTTCGACGCCGCCCTCGGCACCTGCAAGGCCCTGACCCTGCTGCTGTATGCACGCCAGCGTGGCCTGCCGCTGGAAGGCATCGACGTGCAGATCGAGCGTGACGACAGCGAGGAACGCCAGGGCAACTACCGTCTGGTCGTCGACCTGGCGCTCCAGGGGCCACTGGACGAGGCGCAGCGCCAGCAACTGTTGCGCGTGGCGGACAAATGTCCGATTCACAAGCTGATGACCACCACCGACATCCAGGTCGAAACCCGCCTGGCGGGAGCCCCGGCATGAGCGAGCTGCAGCTGATCCGCCCGCGCGCCGAGGACATTTCCGGCCAACCGATCCTGCGCCCCCTGCCCTCGGCACGCTTTCGCAGCATCGGCCCCTTCGTGTTCTTCGATCACATGCTGGAGCAGGACTACCCCGCCGGCAGCGGCTTGAACATCGCCCAGCATCCGCATATCGGCCTGTCCACCCTCACCTACCTGTTCGAAGGCCAGCTGCAGCACAAGGACAGCCTGGGCTCCGATCAGCTGGTCGGACCCGGCGACGTCAGCTGGATGACCGCAGGGCGCGCGGTGGCCCATGTCGAGCGCACGCCGCCCGAACAGCTCGGGCAGAACAAGCGGGCCCACGGTCTGCAGGTCTGGCTGGCGCTGCCGGAGGCCGAAGAACAGTGCGATCCGGCCTACAGCTACCACCCTGCCGCGTCGCTGCCACGCAGCGATGCCATGGGCGTGCAGATCACCCTGATCGCCGGCAGTGGCTTCTGCCTCGAATCGCCGGTACCGGTACGTTCGCCGACGCTCTACGCCGAGCTGCGCCTGAGCGCCGGCGCCAGCCTGCTGATCCCGGCCGAGCACAGCGAACGCGCCCTGTATCTGATCGACGGCGAAGCCGAACTCGATGGCGAAACCCTGCCCCGCCACACCATGGCGGTGATCCCGGCGGGTGAAACGCCACTGCTCAGCGCCTGCGGCGAATGCCACCTGGCGCTGATCGGCGGCGAACCCATCGGCCCACGGCGAATGAACTGGAACTTCGTCGCCAGCACCCCCGAGCTGATCGACCAGGCCCGCCAGCGCTGGGCCGCAGGCGACTGGCCGCAGGTCCCCGGCGAAACCACGCGCATCGAACTGCCGCGCTGAACCGACCATCGAACACAGGCGCCAGGTGGCGCCTGTCACAGCAAAGGACTGCCATCTTGCTTTCGTACCGCCCCCTCCGCCCCCTCCTCGGCCTGCTGCTGTTGCCCAGCTGTGCACTGGCGGCACTACCCAGTTTCGAACCCGAGCCTGGCCTGCAGGCCCAGGTGCAACAGCAGGGCGAGCGCTACTTTCTGCAACAGCCAGATGGCAGCCGGATCGAGCTGAGCCTGCCCGAAGGGAACGAAGATGTGGACGCACCGAGCTTCATCGTCGACGACTACGACTTCGATGGCCATTCCGATCTGGCCATCCGCATACCCGTCGGCATGGTCAATTCCGCCTATCACCTCTACCTGTATCGCCTCACCCAGCGCCGCTTCGAGCTGCTGCGCATGCCGGCAACGTTGCTGCAACGCGCCAACTGTGCGGAGTTGTCGGAGCTGCAACCCAACCGCGAAGAGCGCGCGCTGTACAGCCACTGCCGCAGCGGGGCACGCTGGTACTACGACGCCTATCGTTTCGATGAATCAGGCGCTCCTTGGTTGTACAAGACGCTAAATCTGCGTTACGACTACAACCCGGACCTGCCTGTGTTCTTTCCCATATTCGAAAAGACGCTCGACCCTCAGGGCAGGATCGTCGCCAGTCGCGCCCTCGACGACGATGATCGGCCGCAAACCTGGAGCGTCCCCAACGCGCGCCTGTATCTGCATGAGCGCCCGGACGAAGCGAGCCGGACCAGGGCCTACCTGATCGAGGGTGACGTCTGCGAGGTGCTGGAGCAGCAAGGAAACTGGCTGCTGATCCGCTACGCCTCGCGCAAGGGGCCGCTGCAGCGCTGGGTTTCTCTCGATGAGGCTTATGGGCTGGCGCGTCCCTGAACGGCCATCATCTCCGCCGATTTTTTTGTTACGCCTGCGTGATCCAGCACGCACGCTCGCGGGTATAAGCTGCAGGCGGATATCTCAGGCCAACGGATGACCCATGGCAGATCGCGACTTCGATTACGAAAGCACCCTGGAAGCCTGCGCGCGTGGCGACGAGCGCGCCTTCCAGGCGCTCTATCGGCAGGAGGCCGGGCCACTGCTCGGCCTGGCCATCAGCATGCTGGGCCGCCGCGATATGGCCGAGGATTGTCTGCACGACGCCTTCGTGCGCATCTGGCAGCACGCCGCGCGCTATCGACGCGATCTGGGCAGCGGTCGCGCCTGGGTGCACAGCATCCTGCGCTACCGCGTGCTCAACGCCCTGCGCAGCGGCGGGCGTCAGGCCGAGGTGGAAGATGACTTTATCGAGCGCATGCTGGACGACAGCCCGCAGGCCGAGGCACAGGCGCTGCAGCAATCCGAGCAGCGCCTGCTGCGCAGTTGCCTGCAGCGCCTGGAAAGGCCGCGCCGCCATCCGATTCTGCTGGCCTTCTACCGTGGCCTGACCCACGAGCAGATCGCCCGCCGCCTGAGCACACCGCTGGGCACCATCAAGGGCCGTATCCGCGCCGGCCTGCGCGCGCTGCAGGAGTGTCTGCAAGCATGATTCCGCATGACCCCGAAGAACGTCGCGCCCTGATCGGCGAATACCTGCTCGGCCTGCTCGACGAACCTGAAGCCGCCGAGGTGCGCCAGTTGCTCGAAGAGGATGAGAAGGCCGCCCGCATGGCCCTGGACTGGGAGCGCCACTTTCTCGAATTGAGCGATCGGTTGCCGGCACAGGCCCCCTCCCCGGCGCTCTGGATGCGTATCCGCCGCAGCCTGGGCCTGCAGGATGAGCCACGCCCGGGCGCCCTGGCCAACTGGTGGAACAGCCTGCCGGCCTGGCGCCTGACCGCCGCCACACTGGCCGTTGCCCTGCTGGTCGCCGTGCTGCTGCCGATCCTGCGCAGCCCGGACAGCGTGGGCGAACGCTACACCGTGGTGCTGCAGCAGCCCGGCGAAGCGGCCCAGCCAGGCTGGGTCATCCAGGTTGGCAGCGATGGCACGCTGCTGCTCGATCCGCTGGTCGCCGACCAGGTGCCGGAAGGCCGCGCCCTGCAGTTCTGGACGCTGGTCGATCCGGCCGAAGGCCCGCGCTCGCTGGGCCTGGTCGAGGCCGGCAAGCCGCTGCGCCTGCCTGCCGAGCAGATCGGCGCGGTGCAGGCGGGCCAGCTGTTCGAGCTGACGCTGGAGCCGGCCGGTGGCTCACCCTACGACCGCCCCAGTGGCCCGGTGCTCTATATCGGTCGCGCCGTGCTGGCCAGCGCCAATTGATAGCGCTTGCCGGCCGCTCGGCCGGCAAGCCGCTTGAAAAAATTTTCAGCCGCCGACATCCAGCTCCGTTCCTCGCGGGTATAGCTCACAGGTGTTTCGTCGAGGCACCTGCGAAACCGGCCAGCCGGCTTCGTCTCGATGCTGAAACCTTCACGAGGAACCCACATGAAACGCATCACTTCCCTCTGCACCGCCGGCCTGCTGACTCTGGGCGCAAGTGCCGCCGACGCCACCGAACTGCTCGCGCTGAGCGCCGATGGCACGCTGTACAAGGTCGATGTCGCCAGCCTCAAGGTCACCGCCAGCATGGCGGTCAGCGGAGCCAGCGACCTGCGCGGCCTGGATGTGCGTCCGGCTAGCGGTCAGCTCTATGCCCTGAGCGGCACCGATCAGCTCTACACCCTCGACGCCGCCAGCGGTCAGGCGACCGCAGGCAGCAAACTGCAAACCGCGCTGTCAGGCAGCGGCCAGGCCGTGGTCGACTTCAACCCGGTGGCCGACCGCCTGCGTCTGCTCGGCCCGGACGGCACCAGCCTGCGGGTGAATGTCGATACCGGTGAAGTGGCCGTGGACGGCAAGCTTGCCTACGCCGCCGACGGCCCTTACGCCGGCCAGCAGCCCAAGGTGGTCGCCGGCGCCTACACCAATGCCTATGCCGGCACGCAAAGCACGGCGCTGTACAACATCGACCTGGCCAGCGCCAGCCTGATGCTGCAGAACCCGCCAAACGACGGCGTGCAGCAACTGGTCGGCAAGGTCGCCGATGGCCTAGAGGCGGCCGCCATGGATATCGCCAGCGATGGCAAGGGTGGCAACACCGCCTACGTGCTGACCGGCCAGACCCTGCATCAGCTCGATCTGGCCAGCGGCAAGCCCACCACCCTGGGCGAGGTGGCCGAGCTGCCGGACGGCATCATCGATATCGCCGTACTGCCAGCGCAGTGAGCATGAAAAAAGGCTGCGCCCGATGAGCGCAGCCTTTCGTTCAAGCCCGGGCTGAAAACCGCCTTCACTGCTTGGCGAAGACCTCGTCGAACAGATCGTTCATCGCCTTGAAGGCCCGCGCGGCCACCACCGGGTGGTATTCGTTGCGCCCCGGCACGTTGGCCTTGGGGTTGGTGAACGAGTGCACCGCGCCGCCGTAGCTGACCAGTTGCCAGTCGGTCTTGGCCGCCTTCATTTCGGCGATGAAGCCGTCGACCTGCTCCTGCGGCACGGCCGGATCGTCGGCGCCGTGCAGCACCAGCACCGGCGCCTGGATGTTCTTCGCATCATTCGGGTTGGGCGTGTCCAGATTGCCGTGGAAGGACACGAAGCCCTTGAGCGGCGCGCCTGAACGCGCGAGTTCCAGCACCGTGCCGCCGCCGAAGCAGAAGCCGATGGCGCCGAGCCTGTCGAGATCCAGCGCCACCTCGCCGCTCTGCGCTTTGAGCACCTCGACCGCCGCCTGAGCACGCTTGCGCATCAGCGGACGATCGGCGCGCACGGCAGTGGCCGCGGCCCCCGCTTCTTCGGCGTTGCTCGGACGAATCGACTTGCCGTACATGTCGGCGACGAACACCACGTACTTGTCGCCCGCCGCACGGGCAGCCTTGGCCACGGTGTCCTCGTTCACCCCCATCCAGTTGGGCACGGCGAGCAGCCCCGGACGCGGCGTGGTCACCGAGTCGTCGTATACCAGCACGCCTTCGAAAGCTTCGCCCTCGATCTCGTAGGCAATCGTCTTGGTCACGACAGCCGCGTCGGCAAAACCGGCGAATGCGGCGCACAACAGGGGAACCAGTGTCTTCTTCTGCATGGCGAGGCCTTCCTTCGCAAGGGTTGGCCCCTAAACATAGCCCTGCAACCGGCGTTGACCAAGCCGCGGGGGCACGGGTTTGACACAGGACGTGTCAGAGTGCCCCAGCCCGGTCAAGCGTGCCTTGCGCAGTAGCCAGGGCAAGCGCCTGGCGAGCGCTTGCGCCATCTGCGGCACTGGCTCGTTGTCCTGCAAGAGTGCGCAGGGCCATAAAAAAGCCCGCCGAAGCGGGCTTTTCTACTGGGTGGCCAGTCAGGCGGACAGTTCCACCAGCAGCTTGTTCAGGCGCTGCACGTAGGCGGCGGGGTCCTTCAAGCTGTCGCCGGCGGCCAGCGCGGCCTGATCGAAGAGGATGTGCGTCAGGTCGACGAAACGGTCTTCGTCGGCCTCGGCATCCAGTCGCTCGATCAGCGGGTGGCTCGGGTTGAACTCGAAGATCGGCTTGGACTCCGGCACCTTCTGTCCGCTGGCCTCGAGAATCTGGCGCATCTGCAGACCCAGGTCCTGCTCGCCGATGGCGAGGATCGCCGGCGAGTCGGTCAGGCGATGCGACACGCGCACCTCCTTGACCTGCTCGCCCAGCGCCCCCTTGAGGCGCTCGATCAGCCCTTCCTTGGCCTTGGCCACTTCTTCCTGGGCCTTCTTGTCCTCTTCCGAGTCCAGCTTGCCCAGGTCCAGGTCGCCACGGGCCACGTCGACGAACTGCTTGCCGTCGAACTCGGTCAGGTAGCTCATCAGCCACTCGTCGATGCGGTCGGTGAGCAGCAGCACTTCGATGCCCTTTTTGCGGAAGACTTCCAGGTGCGGGCTGTTCTTGATCTGCGCGTAGGATTCGCCGGTAAGGTAGTAGATCTTGTCCTGACCGTCCTTGACCCGGCCCAGGTAGTCGGCCAGCGACACCGACTGCTCGTCGCCCTCGCCGGCGGTGGAGGCGAAGCGCAAGAGACCGGCGATCTTCTCCTTGTTGGCGAAGTCTTCCGCCGGGCCTTCCTTGAGCACCTGGCCGAAGGCCTTCCAGAACGCCTTGTATTCTTCGGGCTTGTCCTTGGCCAGCTTCTCCAGCATGTCCAGTACGCGCTTGGTCAGCGCCGACTTCATCGAATCGATCACCGGGTCCTTCTGCAGGATCTCGCGGGAAACGTTCAGCGACAGGTCGTTGGAATCCACCACGCCCTTGATGAAGCGCAGGTACAGCGGCAGGAACTCGTCAGCCTGGTCCATGATGAACACGCGCTGCACGTAGAGCTTGAGGCCCTTGGGCGCTTCGCGGTGGTACAGATCGAACGGTGCGCGACCCGGCACGTAGAGCAGCGAGGTGTACTCCAGCTTGCCCTCGACCTTGTTGTGGCTCCAGGTCAGCGGGTTCTCGAAGTCATGGGCGACGTGCTTGTAGAACTCCTGGTATTCCTCGTCCTTGACCTCGGCACGCGGGCGGGTCCACAGGGCACTGGCGCGGTTGACGGTTTCCCACTCGACCTCTGCCGGCTTGTCCTTCTCCTCACCGTAGTGCTCTTTCGGCAGTTCGATAGGCAGCGCGATATGGTCGGAGTACTTCTTGACGATGTTGCGCAGGCGCCAGCCGTCGGCGAACTCTTCTTCGCCGCTTTTCAGGTGCAGGACGATGCGGGTGCCGCGCTCGGCCTTCTCAACGGTGGCGACCTCGAATTCGCCCTCGCCCTTGCTCGACCAGTGCACGCCCTCGGCGGCCGCCAGGCCGGCACGACGGGTGAACACCTCCACCTTGTCGGCGACGATGAAGGCCGAGTAGAAGCCCACACCGAACTGACCGATCAGGTGCGAATCCTTCTTCTGATCGCCGGAGAGGTTCTTGAGGAAGTCGGCGGTACCGGACTTGGCGATGGTGCCCAGATGCGCGATGACTTCATCGCGGCTCATGCCGATGCCGTTGTCTTCGAGGGTGACGGTCTTGGCGTCCTTGTCGAAGCTCAGGCGAATTTTCAGCTCGGCGCCGCCTTCGAGCAGCTCGGGCTTGGCCAGCGCCTCGAAACGCAGCTTGTCGGCGGCGTCGGAGGCGTTGGAGATCAACTCGCGCAGGAAGATTTCCTTGTTCGAGTACAGCGAATGGATCATCAGGTGCAGCAGCTGCTTCACCTCGGTCTGGAAGCCCAGGGTCTCTTTTTGAGTTTCCACACTCATGGTCGTCTAACTCCACATGCAGGACTATGCCGCGCGAGCGGCGGATGTCCTGCAGATGGGGGCAGTACGATCAATTTCAAGGGCTTAGGGTTCGAGCAGCTCCAGACGGCCGATTTCTTCCGGTTGGAAACTGAAGCTGGCCTGCCCGCCGCCACTGCCCATCTGCTGGGCCAGGCGAATGCTGCCGTCGGCATCGATGCCGACGAAACGCCCCTCAACGGTGCCGCCACTGGCGCGGCTCAGGCGCATGCTGAGGTTACGGTACTGCTCGGGATTGCGTTGCAGACGTGCCAGGCTGAAGCGCTGGCGTCGGTCCGCCGGGCGACTGACGCGCTCCTCTGCCGGCGCAGCTTCAAGCTGCGGCGCAGGCGGCGTCTCGGCCACGGCCGGCAGCGGCGCGAAGCGATCGCCCTCGACTGCCCAGCCCTGTGCCGGGCGCTTGTGCAGACGAATCGGCAGGCGTTCACTGCGCTGGTCGATCAGCGCTTCGACCTGCAGCTCCAGACTGTCGCCTTCGAAGGTGAACGGCGGCACCTTCAGCTCACGCACGTCACGGCTGGCGAAGCGCCGCTGCAGGTAGTCCTGCAGCACGTGGGCGATGGTGTCGCGCGAGTCGAAACTGCGATCCACGTCGTCGCCCACATAACGCAGCCGATCGCTGTACAGCTCCACGCGCCCGCTCAGGCTGGTCTTGAACCGCGGCGGCAGGACCAGATGGAAGTCGCCCACCAGACGATTGGGCGCCTGCGGCCGCAGCTCCAGATGCAGGGTATAGCCGCGGCTCAGGCGCCGCGCCTCGGGCAGATCCTGCTCCGGCAGCAGCCAGCTCAGCTCCACCTCCGGCAACTGGCCTTCGTCCTGCGGCAACACGTCGACCCGTACCGCACCGCTTGCCGGCTGCGGCAGACGAATGCTCAGTTCGCGCTGGGCGAAGAAATCCAGGCCTTCACGCAGGCTCAGCACGCCATCGATCAACTCGCCCTGCTGCGGACGGAAGGGCTGCCCGTTGAGCTGGCCGGAAAGCTCGATGGCCAGCTCGGCCGGTTCCTGCACCTCGGGCTTGAGCCAGTCGAGACGCACGATGGCCGCCAGACGCTCGGCGTCCTTGCTGGCCAGCAGGGTCAGGCCCACCACCAGGGGGATCACCCCCAGCCCCACCAGCATCATCGCGCTGCGCGCCCGCGCCCAGTGACGCAGGATATAGATCAGGGTGATCGGTGGAATCAGACTGCCCCAGCCCCACAGCAGGCTGGTACCGAAGGCCCGCATGACCAGCCAGACCAGCCCGGCCAGCATCAACAGCAGGCCACCGATTATCAGCAACGCATCCATCCAGAGTTTCCTTGTGATTATTGCCGCGCGCTGCCCGGCCCACCGGCCCACTTAAGGCTCATCGACCTTGAAGTGGGCGCGAGCGGTGGCGATAGGTTCGGTCTGGGTGGTCTGCCAGGCGGTGATCGCCACGTTGGCGACGCGTCGCCCCTGGCGCCAGACCTGGCATTGCGCGTAGGTGTCACGATAATGGCCGGCGCGCAGGTAATCTATCGAGAAGTCGATGATTTTCGGCAAATGTGGAATGCCCATGAACATCAGCAGATGAAGCATGGCCGCATGCTCCATGAAACCGGCGATCACCCCGCCGTGCAGGGCCGGCAGCACCGGGTTGCCGATGCAGTCGCGGTTGGCCGGCAGGCGAAAGACCATGTCGTCGCCCAGGCGCAGGCATTCGATGCCCAGCAGCTTGGCGTAGGGGATCAGGTTGATCAGCGGGTCGTAGTCGTTCTGCTGGTGCGCGCGCGCCACCAGTTGTTCCAGATTCAGTTCGCTCATGCCGCACCGCCCTGCTGAATGTTCTGCTTGAGCCCACCGGCGCCCTGCGCTGCCTTGCCCATGCGCATGAAGGTCCCAACCACATGGGCGATCGGCTGCTCGGGATCGTCCTGATAGGCATAGCCGCGGGTGAAGATCACGTTGGGGGTGACGCGGTAGCACTCGGCAAAGCCGAACACATCCTTGCCGGGCTCGGCCGGGTGCATGTAGTCGATGCGCAGATCCAGGGTCGGGCAGATCTCGAACTCCGGCAGCACGCAGACGGTGGAGATGCCGCAGGTGGTGTCCATCAGCGTGGTGATGGCGCCACCGTGGATCACCCCGGTGTCCGGGTTGCCGACGATGTGCGCGGCATAGGGCAGATGCAGGGTCAGGCCGCGACTGTCGGCCCCTTGCACGCTCATGCCCAGCACCTGGCAATGGCGCAGGGCAGAAAGAAAGCGCTGAGCGCGCTCGAGGATGGTGTGTTCCGACATGACGGCGACCTGGACGGGGGTAAATGCGATAGGGCCGCGCATGATACCTTGCGCCAGGCCGCGCTTCAGCCCCGGCGTGGCCCAGCGTGCAACCTGTCGCGCCTGCAGGTGCAGTTGAACTTAATGTAAAACCTGAAGTTCAAAGCCCTATGAATGACGAAAGCCATACATGGAGGCTCAACGATGAAAAAGACTCTGCCGTTCGCCCTGCTCCTGGTTGCAGGCCTCGGACTCGCCGCTTGCGACAAGAAGGAAGAGGAGAGATCTCAGGCTCCAGCGGCGCCCGCGACGGAAGCGCAGCCAGCAGCTCCCGCACCCGCCCCGGAACCGCCGCTGCCGGAAACCAATGAGCCGGTCCCGCAGGACGACATGCCGGGCACCGACGAGCCGGGCGCCAACGCTCCGCTGAGCTCCCCGGAAGGTCAGCCCGAGCAGACCCAATAAAGGTTCAGCACCCGAGCAAACGACAAGGCCCGCCTAGCGCGGGCCTTGTCGCATCATAGCGCCGGGCTGAGCATCAGCAACAGGCTGCAGAGCAGGCCGACAACCCAGACCAGACTGCGCTGCCAGTGCAGGTCGTACCAGTAGAACAGCAGATACAGCACCCGGCTGACCACGAAGACGATGGCCAGCAGGTCGATCAGAAAGCCGTAGGTCTGGGTGACATGCGCCATCAGCACGCCGACGGCGAACAGGGGAAACGCTTCGATGCTGTTGAGATGCGCGGCCAGCGCACGGGCACCGAAGCCGGTCAGGCGTGCCTGTTGCGCGCGTGGATGGTGATTGTCGTAGCGACCGCCGCCCTCCTCGGCCATGGCCTTGGCCACCGGCGCCTTGGCGATGAAGATCAGCAAGGCGCTGATGAAGACGCACCAGAACGGAATGCTCATTCACTCTTCTCCTTGGCCACCTCGGCGGCCGGCGTTGGGGTATAGACCATTACTTCCAGAACGTCCGAGTGGAACTCGCGGCGATACAGCACCACGACCACACCGGCGGTGACCAGCATGAAGAACCAGGGGTTGATGAACCAGGCCAGGGTCGCCATGCCGAAATAGTAGGCGCGCAGGCCGAAGTTGAACTGGTTGGCGGCCATCGAGATCACCCGCGCGGTGCGCTCGGCGAAGGCCTTGCGTTCCTGCTCGGTGACATGCCGCTCGCCCACCATCGGCGCCGAGCCCACCAGCACGGCGGCGAAGTTGTACTGGCGCATGCACCAGCTGAAGGTGAAGAAGGCGTAGACGAAGATGATGCCCAGGCACAGGAGCTTGATCTCCGACAGTCCGCGACTGGCCTGCTGCACGAACGGAATGTCGGCCAGCAGCGACAGGGCGCGGTCGGAGGCGCCCAGGACGGTGAGGATACCGGCCAGGATGATCAGGGTGCTGGAGGCGAAGAAGGACGCGTTGCGCTCGAGGTTGCCGATCACGTTGGCGTCGGCGATGCGGTTGTCGCGCAGCAGCATGCGGCGCATCCAGTCCTCACGGTACAGATGCAGGACGCTGGCCAGACAGGGTGTGGTTTGCCCCTTCCAGGAGGCGTAGCGGGTATAGCCGCCCCAGCAGAAGATGAACCAGAGTGCGGCCAGAAAATGCGGCAGGTATTGATCGCTGATGGGCATGCCAACTCCTTGTAGGACTGCCGCGAATTATAGCCAGGCACCTTGCTTCGGGGTCGACAAAAAAGGCCGCCTTGTGGGCGGCCTTTGTGTTGGAAGCGCGACTCAGGCGGTTGCGCTCTGACGCAGCGCGAGGATGCGATCCAGCGCCACGACCAGCACCAGCGTCACCGCCACCGGCAGCAGCCAGCCCAGGCTCTGACCGGCCAGCGGCAGCTGCCCGAACCAGGCGGGAACCTTGTCGGCCCAGGGGGTCGCGGCAACACCGTCAGCCACACCGAAGATCAGCGTAACGGCCATCACCGGCACGAAGACCAGCGACTGGGAAACCCACAGGCGATTGGCCAGGCTCAGGGCGACCAGCACGATGGCCAGCGGATACAGACCGACCAGCACCGGGATGGAGAAGCTGATCAGCTGGGTCAGGCCCTGGTTGGCCACCACCAGACTGAACAGACCGAAGGCGATCACCACGCTGCGATAGGAAACCGGCAGCAGCTTGCTGAAGAACTCGCCGCAAGCGGTCAGCAGACCGACCGCCGTGGTCAGGCACGCCAGGGTGATGACCACGGCCAGCAACAGGCTGCCGGTGGTGCCGAAAGTGTGCTGTACGTAGGTGGTCAACACCTGCACGCCGTTCTGCGCATCGCCAGCGATGCCCTGGCTGGTGGCGCCGAGGTAGAACAGCGCCAGGTACACCAGCGACAGACCGATGGCGGCGATGATGCCGGCGATCACCGAATAACGGGTCACCAGGCCGGCGTCGCTGACACCGCGGTCACGAATGGCACTGGCGATGACGATACCGAAGACCAGCGCGCCCAGGGTATCCATGGTCAGGTAGCCCTGCAGGAAGCCTTGCACCAGCGGCGTCTCGCGATAGCTCTCGGCAACCGTGCCGATCTCGCCAGCCGGTGCGAACAGGGCCGCGCCGCCCAGCACCAGCAGCGCCGCCAGCAGTACCGGGGTGATGAACTTGCCGATGCGATCGACCAGCTGTCCCGGGTTGAGCGAGAGAAAGAGCACGGCCGCAAAATACACTAGGGTGTAGATCAGCAGCGGCGCGCCTTCGTTGCCGGTGAACGGGGCAATGCCCATCTCGAACGACACCACGGCGGTACGCGGGGTGGCGAACAGCGGGCCGATGGCCAGGTACACCGCCACTGCCAGGGTTGCACCGGCGATCTTGCCCAGCGGCGCGGTGAGCAGATCCATACCGCCACCGACACGAGCCAGGGCGACCACCGTCAGCAACGGCAGGCCGACGCCGGTCAGGAGAAAGCCCAGTGCCGCCGGCAGCAGGTTATCCCCCGCCGCCAGGCCCGCGCTGGGCGGGAAGATGATGTTGCCGGCGCCGAGGAACAGCGCAAAAGTCATGAAGCCGAGGGCCAGGAGGTCCGAGCCTTGCAAACGAGTCATAAAGGGAAATACCACGAACAGGAAATCGAAGAGTTGCGGGGTTTCCTTGAGGGATCGGGGAAACGTCGCCCGAGCGTTTGGCTCGAACCACTAAAGGCATCGCTAGGCGCTTGTGACGCCACGGACACGGTAAGGCGCGGATACTAACGAAAACTGCCAGGCAGCAGCACAGTTGGCGGACGAGCTGTCGAACTGGCGCAACTGGCTGTCGCATGCTCGACAGTCGCGCGGCTTCGGCAGCAACTGCCCTGCCCGCCCCGGGCTTCTGTATATGAAGCTGACGGGCGGCGTTGCCCTTTGTTGCGGTTCACCGCGAACTTCGCCGATGGAACCAGGGAAACGCAGGGGTCCCGCGCAGACTCTGCCCTCCATCTGGTGCGCACGGCGCACCCTACGAACGTCGGCAGAAACGTGACCACTCCGCAGACAAACAAAAAGGCCACCCGAAGGTGGCCTTTTTGCGAGGGTCAGAAACGCTTAGGCGTTCTTGACTTCCCAACCGGTCAGCTCGGCCAGGGCCTTGCCGATGTCAGCCAGGGAACGCACGGTTTTCACACCGGCGTCCTGCAGCGCAGCGAACTTCTCGTCTGCAGTGCCCTTGCCGCCGGAGATGATGGCGCCAGCGTGGCCCATGCGCTTGCCGGGAGGAGCGGTCACACCAGCGATGTAGGAAACCACCGGCTTGGTGACGTTGGCCTTGATGAAGGCAGCCGCTTCTTCCTCGGCCGAACCGCCGATCTCACCGATCATGACGATCGCTTCGGTCTTCGGGTCTTCCTGGAACAGCTTCAGGATATCGATGAAGTTGGAGCCCGGGATGGGGTCACCGCCGATGCCCACGCAGGTGGACTGGCCGAAGCCGGCGTCGGTGGTCTGCTTCACGGCTTCATAGGTCAGAGTGCCAGAACGCGACACGATGCCTACTTTGCCCGGCAGGTGGATGTGACCCGGCATGATGCCGATCTTGCACTCGCCGGGAGTGATCACGCCCGGGCAGTTCGGGCCGATCAGGCGTACGCCCAGCTCGTCGCACTTGACCTTGGCTTCCAGCATGTCGATGGTCGGGATGCCTTCGGTGATGCAGACGATCAGCTTGATGCCGCCGTTGGCCGCTTCCAGGATCGAGTCCTTGCAGAACGGAGCCGGAACGTAGATCACCGACGCTTCAGCGCCAGTGGCTTCCACGGCTTCCTTGACGGTGTTGAACACCGGCAGGCCCAGGTGAGTGCTGCCACCCTTGCCCGGAGTCACGCCGCCGACCATCTTGGTGCCGTAGGCGATGGCTTGTTCGCTGTGGAAGGTGCCCTGCGAGCCGGTGAAGCCCTGGCAGATGACCTTGGTGT
>MTEW01004959.1_pt6 | contig 71805 bp, 63 predicted proteins | sample 1042681 | NCBI WGS metagenome assembly MTEW01 (sample SAMN06185811, study PRJNA358809) | soil metagenome | isolation source: soil biostimulated with citrate as carbon source | place: India | collected 2015-05-23 | reverse complement strand
CCATGAACATCTACACCCAGGTGGGCCTGGTGACGCTGATCGGCCTGATCAGCAAGCACGGCATCCTCATCGTCGAATTCGCCAACCAGCTGCGGCACGAGAAGGGCCTGCCGCTGCGCGAGGCCATCGAGGAAGCGGCCGCCATTCGCCTGCGCCCGGTGCTGATGACCACCGCGGCGATGGTGTTCGGCATGGTGCCGCTGATCCTTGCCAGCGGCGCCGGTGCGGTGAGCCGCTTCGACATCGGCCTGGTGATCGCCACCGGCATGAGCGTCGGCACGCTGTTCACCCTGTTCGTCCTGCCCTGCGTCTACAGCCTGCTGGCCAAGCCGGATGCCGAACCGCAGGCGCAGACCGTGTCCGCTCACTGATGCACCCGCGCCTCTCCCTCGCGGGAGAGGCGACTCACCGTAGGGTGCGCCGTCCGCACCGCCTCCCCGATACCTCGGAAGCGGTGTGCACAACCTGGACGGCCTCCCCCCTACGGCCGGCGCACGACAGAAGGTCGTAATTAACCCTTGCTATTTATGTAATAGGAATTATTCTCAACTACGTAAAGACGGCCAAGGAGACCTGCCATGACCTACCTGATCGATGCCTGGCTGGACCGCCCGCATCCCTATCTGCGCATCCTCAACCGCGAAACCGGCGAGGTCTGCGCCATGCTCGAAGAAGACGCCCTGGACGAGTTGCGCGACCAGGGCGATCTGGACCTGCACGAGCTCACCTCCAGCGAACCCATCGTGCTCAAGGAGCTGGTGCGCAGCCTGTTTCTGTTCTGCTATGCGCGGGCGTTGCGGCCCTGAAACGCTAAACGAGCGAGCCTTCGCTGAAATAGCGGCGCTCCATGCCAGCCCGGTGCGCACGGCGCACCCTACCTAACGCAAACGGGGCGCCCTTTTGATGGGGCGCCCCGTTTGCATTTCTCCAGTAGGGTGCGCCGCGCGCACCGACACCGAGAGGCCTTACAGGATGTCGAGCAACTCGACATCGAATACCAGCACGCTGTGCGGCGGGATGCTGCCGACGCCCTGGGCGCCGTAGGCCAGCTCGCTCGGCACGTGCAGGCGCCACTTGCTGCCGGTACCCATCAGTTGCAGCGCCTCGACCCAGCCCGGGATCACGCCGCCGACCGGGAATTCCGCCGGCTGGCCGCGCTCGTAGGAGCTGTCGAACACGGTGCCGTCGATCAGGGTACCGTGGTAGTGGGTACGCACCTGATCGTCGGCCGACGGCTTGGCGCCCTCGCCCGCCACCAGCACTTCGTACTGCAGGCCGGACGGCAACACGGTCACGCCTTCGCGCTTGGCGTTCTCGGCCAGGTAGGCACGACCTTCACCGGCAGCGGCTTCGGCCTTGGCAGCGGCTTCGGCCTGCATGATTTCGCGGATGACCTTGAAGCTGGCGCCCAGCTCGGCCTCGGACACGCGGCTGGCCTGGCCGGTGAAGGCGTCGGTCAGGCCGGCGAGGATGGCGCTCAGGTCGACGCCGGGCGGCGGGTTGTCGCGCAGCTGACCGCCGAGCTGGCGGCCGATGCCGTAGCTGACGCGGCCCTCGTCGGAGGACAGATCGGGGCTGAAGGTGAATTCGGACATGAAAGGCTCCGCTTGGGGCTGCAAAAAGGCCGGCCAGACTAGCACAGATGCCCGGCCTGGCGTCACGGCCTCAGGGGCCGGACCTGGCACTCGTATCGGTGCCCACCCTGCGTCCGCGCCGGCAGCGCTCGGAGCAGTAGCGCACTTCGTCCCAGCAGCGCGCCCATTTCCGGCGCCAGGTGAACGGCAGGCCACAGACCGCGCAGGTCTTCACCGGCAGCTCACTCTTTTTCACAACACCTCTCCCGCATCGAGCCTGGCCAGCAGGCGCTCGCCCCAGTCCCACAGCGCCCGCTGCCTGGCCTCGTTCATCCGCGCCAGGTTGCGGTAGACCATGCCCATGCGCGGGTTGTACTCCAGCCGCTCGCGGTGGCGCATGAGGAAGTGCCAGTACAGCGCGTTGAACGGACAGGCCGCCTCCCCGGTGCTCTCGCTCACCTTGTAGCTGCAGCCCTGGCAATGATTGGACATGCGCTTGATGTACTGGCCGCTGGCGCAGTAGGGCTTGGAACCGAGATAGCCACCGTCGGCGTGCATCACCATGCCCAGGGTGTTGGGCAGCTCCACCCAGTCGAAGGCGTCCATATACACGGCCAGGTACCAGTCGCAGATGGCCTCGGGCGCGATGCCGGCCAGCAGCGCGAAGTTTCCGGTGACCATCAGCCGCTGGATATGGTGGGCGTAGGCCTGCTCCAGGGTCTGGCCGATGGCCTGGCGCATGCAGTTCATGCGCGTCCGGCCGGTCCAGTAGAACTCGGGCAGCGCGCGTGAATTGCCGAAGGCGTTGCCTTCGGCGTACTCCGGCATGCGCAGCCAGTAGATGCCGCGTACGTATTCGCGCCAGCCGATCAGTTGGCGAATGAAACCTTCGGCGGCGTTCAGCGGCACGTCGCCGGCACGATAAGCCGCCTCGACTTCGGCGCAGACCCGCCGCAGATCGAGCAGGCCGATGTTCAGCGCGGCGCTGATGCGCGAATGAAAGAGAAACGGCTCGTCATCGGCCATGGCGTCCTGGTAATCGCCAAACTCGGCCAGACCGTTGGCGAGAAAATGCTGCCAGAGACGCTCGGCCTGCTCGGCGGTCACCGGGTAGTCGAAACCCTCCAGGCTGCCGTAGTGCTCGGTAAAACGCTGCCCGACCAACGCCAGCACCTCGCGCGTGATGGCGTCCGGCTCGATGCGCCATGCCGTGGGTGGGCGCACCTCCTTGGGCAGCGCCTTGCGGTTGTCGGCATCGAAGTTCCAGGCGCCGCCTTCGGGCGTGCCGTCGGGATTGAGCAGCAGGCCACTGGTGCGGCGCATCTCGCGGTAGAAGAACTCCATGCGCAGCTGCTTGCGATCCTTCGCCCAGGCGGCGAAGGCCTCGCGCGTGCAGAGAAAACGGCTGTCCTGATGCCAGTGGATCGGCACGCCGCAGTGGCGCAGCGACTGTTCCAGGCGCCAGTCGCCACACTCGGTCAGGTGCACTTCGGCGGGATTCAGCCGCTGCGTCCAGCGCTGCAGTTCGCCGGGCAAGGAGCCGCTGTTGTCGGGATCGTCCAGGGTCACGTAATGCACCTGGATGCCCTGTGCGCGCAGGGCTTCGGCGAAATGGCGCATGGCGCTGAAGATCAGTGCGATCTTCTTCGGGTGATGCGGCACATGGCTGGCCTCCTCCATCACCTCGGCCAGCAACACCCGGTCATGCCGCGCGTCGATCTGCGCCAGCGCGCCCAGTGCCGGGGTGAGCTGATCGCCCAGCACCAGGATCAGGCGGCGTGTGCCCGAGTCGGCAGGCCCCGGCGCTGCCGACATGGCGTCAGCGCTCACCAGGAAGAACGAATGGCGATGGGCACGCGCAGGCTGTTGTCCGCCGAGGGCATGCCGCACATCTCGTCGTGCACCGAGCTGTGCACCAGAAAGAACGGCAGCGTCGGCATTTCCTGCAGCACGTCACGCGCATGCTCCACCGACCGCAGGTTCAGGGTGCTGCCCTGCTCGTCGAGAATCGGGTGAGCACGCCCCTCCATCCGCGCCTCGAGCAGATAGATGCCGCCTTCCAGGGAGATCAGATTGAGTTCGTCGATACGCCCGGCCTGGGCGTGGGTGGATAGATCGTGCAGATTCATGATGTTTCCTCGCGCCCCGTAAAGTTATACAAAAATATCTACAAAGCAAATCTTTGTACAACACTCAGAAAGCGCAAGGCCAAACGAAAACCGCCCGTCCGTTTGACAACGGCCGGGCGGCAGTCAGGCAGACGAGGCGGATCAGTGGTCGTGCTTGGTCAGCTTGTCCAGATAACCCATGGCGAAGGCCGAGACGACGAAGGTCATGTGCATGATCACGTACCACATGAGCTTCACGTTATCGATCTGCTGGGCATCCATGAACATGCGCAGCAGGTGGATCGAGGAGATGGCGACGATGGAGGCGGCCACCTTCATCTTCAGCGAGCCGGAGTCCATCTTGCCGAGCCAGTCGAGCTTTTCCTTGCCTTCGTCGATGTCCAGTTGCGAGACGAAATTCTCGTAGCCGGAAATCATCACCATCACCAGCAGGCCGCCGACCAGCGCCATGTCGATCAGCGACAGCAGCACCAGGATCAGCTCGGATTCGCTCTTTGCGAACACATGCGGAAGGATGTGGAAGATTTCCTGAAAGAACTTCAGCGACAGGGCCAGCAGGGCGAGGGACAGGCCGAAATAGATAGGCGCCAGCAGCCAGCGCGAGGCGTACATCGCGTTTTCGAGAAAGCGTTCCATGGACAACTCACTGAGGGGGAGCGGAAATGCGCGCGAGTATACCCAGCGGGGCGCAGCAGCAGAAGCATCTCGAAACACTGTGGATAACCCCTGCACAGCCCGCGCCAAAGCCGACCGCCAAGGCCCCGACTAAAGCGTGCCAGGCGCCGCGCTCAACTCTGCCCGTCGGTCTCGGGATGATGCTGGAAGGGGGTGAAGTGGCTGTGGCGCTCACCGTTGACACGGCGCAGCTCCGCCTGCAGATGCAGGTGCCAGATGGGCGGTTCGGAACATTCCGCATAGCCTTGTTGCAGCAGGCTTTCGGCGATTGCCGCGAGCACCCCTTCAGCAGCGTGAGGCCCGTAGAACGGGCCTTGCGCCCTGATCGCCGAAGGCTGCGCACCGGACATGCCGGCGGCACAGAGCAGGGTCCAACGTCCGTTGTCGCCAGCCAGTGGCCGAATCATGCATTCGATACGAGTGACCAGGCCCAGGCATTGGCGGGTAAGGCAGAGGCTGCGCGGCATGGCGGCGACCCTCGCGGAATCCAGGCTTCAGCCTACACCCCGAGCGGTCGCACTGTGAAGGCAAAAGTTATCCACGCATTCTGTGGATAACTCTGTGCATGACGCGTGAGCAAAAGGCGCCGCCCGCCAGTGACGGGTGATTCGGGACAATCGTGCAAGTTCTGATCAGCCCGCGGCACCCTCGCCTTCACCCTTCTTGCGCCGAGGTGCCTTGGCCGGTTTGGCTGCCTCCTCAACGGCTGCGCTCTTTTCCTTTGCCGGTTCGAGGTGCTTGCCCTCCTCCTCCATGCCGATCTCGGCGATCTCGCGCAGCCGCTCCAGCACACCCGCATTGACGCTGCCCTTGGGGAAGCGGCCCTTCTCGTCGGGATGCCCCGCCGGTTCGCCCACCAGCAGGCTCAGCGCCTCGTCGACATGGCGCACGGCGTAGACGTTGAACTGGCCGGCGCGCACGGCGTCGAGCACCCGCTCGTCGAGCATCAGGTTGCTGACGTTGGAATGCGGAATGATCACCCCCTGTTCGCCGGTCAGGCCGCGCGCCTCGCACAGCCGGAAGAAGCCTTCGATCTTCTCGTTGACCCCGCCGACCGCCTGCACCTCGCCGAACTGGTTGATCGAACCGGTGATGGCGAAGCACTGCTTGAGCGGCGTGCGCGACAGCGCCGAAATCAGCGTGCACACCTCGCCCAGCGAGGCGCTGTCGCCATCGACGTAGCCGTAGGACTGCTCCAGGGCGATGCTGGCGGAGATCTCCAGGGGGAACTCCTGGGCGTAGCGGCTGCCGAGGAAACCGGTGAGGATCATCACGCCCTTGGAGTGGATCGGCTGCCCCAGGCTGACCTCGCGCTCGATGTCGACGATGCCGCTGCCGCCCGGGTAGACGGTGGCGGAAATTCGCGCCGGCACGCCGAAGGCCGAGTCGCCCACTTCCAGCACGGTCAGGCCATTGCACTTGCCGACGGCGGCGCCGCTGGTGTCGATAAGGATGATGCCGGCCAGCATGTCGTCGATGATGCGCGCCGAAACGCGCCCGGTGCGGGTGGCCTTGGCCTTCAGCGCACGCTCGATATGACCGACGTCGGTGATGCTTTCACCGGCCAGATGGCGGATGAAATCGGCCTCGCTGACCAGCTGGAAGAGGTCGCCGATGCGCGCCGACAGACGCCCCTGATGCTCGGCCAGGCGCGCGCTGTAGGTGGCCAGACGCGCCACGGCGGCGCCGGTCAGCGGTGCCATGCCCTCTTCCGAGGTGCGCGTCTTCATCAGCTGAGCGAACTGCTCCAGGCTGTCTTCGGCGAGCGGGATGTCCTCGTCGAAGTCGACCAGCACACGGAACATCTCCTGGAAGTCCGGATCGTGATCCTGCAGCGCGTAGTAGAGCTGGCGCGAGCCGATGATCACCACCTTGAGCTGCAAGGGAATCATCTGCGGATTGAGGGTCACGGTGGCGATGCGCCCCAGATCGCCCAGCGGCGATTCCATTTTCAGCTGGCGCGAATGCAGGGCGCGCTTGAGCGCCTCCCAGACGAAGGGCTCACCGAGCAGCTTTTCGGCCTCGACCACCAGATAGCCGCCGTTGGCACGGTGCAGCGCCCCCGGGCGCAGCTGGCGGTAGCTGGTGTACAGGGCGCCCTGATCGGAGCTGTACTCGATGCGGCCGAACAGGTTGTCGTAGGTCGGGTGCGATTCGAACACCACTGGGGCGCCGCCCTGGGCGTGATGACCGACCACGAGGCTCGGGCAGTACATTTCCTCCAGCAGCTTGCGCAGCTGCGGGTCGGCCTTGTCCACATCCACCAGCTGCTCCACCGCGGTCTTCAGCAGGTTGATCTGCATGGCCTGCAGATAGGCGCAGACGCCGGCGTTCTCGGCGTACTTCTCCGACAGCGGCGCCAGCAGCGGCTGCAGGGCGACGGTGATGGTCTCTTCGTTGAGCTGACGCAGCAGATTGCTCGACTCGCGCTTCCACTGCGGCAGGCTGGCCAGCTCCTCGTTAAGGCGCTCCTCGAGCAGGGCGATATCGGCATGGAAACGCTCGCGATCGGCCTCCGGCAGCTGGGCGAACTCGGCCTCGTCCAGCGCCTTGCCGTCTGCCATCGGGGTGAAGGCGATATTGGTGCTGTCGCGGTACAGGGCCACGCCCTTCTCCAGCGACAGCTTTTCGATCACGTCCAGCGCCTGGTCGTAGCGCTTGTTGAAGGAGCGGTCGATGGCGCTCTTCTTCTGCTGGTAGGTCGGCGTTTCGAACACCGCCGGGAAGGTGGCCAACAGGTTGTCGATCAGCTGATTGATGTCGGCGATGAAGGCACTCGCGGTGCCGGCCGGCAACTCCAGCGCACGCGGCTCGCGCGGCTCGTCGAAATTGTTGACGTAGACGCGGTCGGCCGGAGTCTCCATGCGCTTGGCCTCGGCCTTGAGATAGCGCTGCACGAAGGAGAAACGCCCGGTGCCCGGCTCACCCATGACGAACACGTTGTAGCCGGCGCGCGGCATGGCCACGCCGAACTGCAGGGCCTCCACCGCGCGAGCCTGGCCGAGCACGCCGCGGAAGGGTTCCAGATCATCGGTACTGCTGAAGTTGAACTGTTCGGGGGCGAAGGGGCGGGTCAGGGAGTCGGGGGCAAGGCGCAAAGCATCGAGGCTACGCTTGGACATTGGCGATCCTTATAGCGGGCGGAAGTTTCCGCAAAACATGGGGTGATTCTGGGCCTGCTGGACGATCACGATCAAGGCTTGATTCCGCGCAAAGGAAAAAAACGTGTGACGGTGTAATCTGCTTCGAGCCTCACAGCCGGAAACGCCGCATGCCCCATCCCAACCACCTAAGTCTGCCCGTGCTGCACGTCGCCCGTCACGACTATGCCGCGCTGAATCACCAGTTCAGCGTGCGCGAAGCACTGGACAATATCCGCCAACAGGGCCTGGGCGAGCGCATCATCTATTTCTACGTGGTGGACGATGAAGGACGCCTGCTCGGCGTATTGCCCAGCCGCCGCCTGCTCACCGCACCACTGGACGACCGCCTGGTCGACCTGATGGACCGCGGCGTGGTGTCGATACCGGAGCAGGCGAGCATTCTGCAGGCGTGCCAGCTGCTGATCCAGCGTCGCTTCCTGGCGCTGCCAGTGGTCGATGCGGAGGGCCGGCTCTGCGGCCTGGTGGACATCGCCCTGCTCAACGAGGAGAGCTATGACCTGCGACAGCGAGATCAGGCCGATGCCCTGTTCGAGACCCTGGGTTTCCACGTCGCTCAGGTGGGCAACGCGTCGCCGCTCTGGGCATTTCGCCTGCGCGTGCCCTGGCTGCTGGCGACGATCGCCAGCGGTACGGCGTGCGCCGTGCTGGCCAGCCTCTATGAACTGACACTGGCCAAGAGCCTGGTACTGGCGTTTTTTCTGACCCTGGTGCTGGGCCTGGGAGAAAGCGTCAGCATGCAATCGATGTCGGTGACCATCCAGGCGCTGCGCAGTGTACGTCCCGACCTTGCCTGGTATCTGCGCTGTCTGCGCCACGAAATGCCAACGGCCGTGCTGCTCGGCACCACCTGCGGCAGCCTGGTCTGGCTGATCGTCTGGCTGTGGCGAGACGAGGCCTGGACCGGCCTGATCATCGGCAGCAGCATCCTGCTCTCGCTGTGCGCCGCCTGTCTGCTGGGATTGAGCGTGCCTGCCGCTTTGCACGCGGCGAAGCTGGACCCAAAGATCGCCGCTGGGCCGGTGACGCTGGCGATCACGGACATCTGTACCCTTTTGTTCTACTTCAGCCTGGCCGCCTGGCTACTCTGACCCGCCATGGCGCCAGCGCAGCTCAGGCAGTACTCCGCAGCCGGGATGGCATTCAGGCGCGCCTCGCTGATCGGCTCGCCGCATTTCAGGCACAACCCGTAGCTGCCATCGGCGACGCGTGCCAAGGCCTGATTGACCAGGGCCAGGCCCAGCTCGGCCTCGGCCAGCAGGGCTTCCAGGACTTCGTCGTTCTGCCGCTGCTGCGCCTGCTCGGCGAAGTCCGGCGAATGGCTACGCCCCAGGTCGCGCCGGATGGCCTCGGCACGGACACGATATTCATGCTGCAGGCCCAGCAATGCCTCACGCCGGTTCATGACCCGTCTCCTCGATGGCTGCGAGTTTTCAGTGTGACACCGGCATCATGGCCAGACGCTGATATCGATCATTACTTGCGCAAAATCCTCTTCTCTGCTGCCTTGACACCTGCACTGCGCCTGACCAAAGCTCGGCCATCGCCATGACCAGAAGAACAGCGACCTTGAAACGGATATTCGCCGTCCTCGCCCTCAGCGCCAGCCTTCCCCTGCACGCCGCCACGCCAGAGCAACTTGCCGACGATCCCTACTGGATCGCTCTCGGCCACTACGAAACCGGCAAGCTCGGCGGCTGGCGCAGCTATGTCGATGACAAGGCGTTCTTTCTCGCCGCAGATGGCGCCAGCAATCCCAGGGCCGAACTGGTCGCCACCGTGCAGGCGCTGTACCAGCCGGCCGAACTCGGCGACCGCCATCCACAGTGCGTGTACCCGGCGCGTACCCGCTGGCTCAGGGAACGCCTGGCGCTGACCGACCTGCCCAGCCCGGACTGCGCCGAATTCCGTGCCTGGTTCAAGGACGTCAATCCACACAGCACGGTGCTGGTCTTCCCCGCGGCCTACCTCAACAGCCCGTCGTCGATGTTCGGCCACACCCTGCTGCGCATCGACCAGCCCGACATCGACAGCCACAACACCGCCCTGCTGAGCTACGCGCTGAATTTCGGCGCCTTCATCGAAGGCGACGACAACAGCATTCTCTACGCCTGGCGCGGCCTGATGGGCGGCTACCCCGGGCTGTTCGCCCTGGTGCCCTATCGCGAGAAGCTCAGCGAATACAGCCGCCTGGAGAACCGCGACCTGTGGGAATACCGCCTCAACCTGACACCCGAGGAAACCGGGCGCATGGTCGAGCACGTGTGGGAACTCAAGCAGATCCGCTTCGACTACTTCTTCTTCGACGAAAACTGCTCCTACCGCCTGCTGGAACTGCTGGAGATCGCCCGCCCGGGCATCGAACTGACCGAACGCTTCCCCATCACCGCGATCCCCACCGACACGGTCAGGGCGGTGAAGGACGCCGGGCTGATCGAACGCATCGACTATCGCCCCTCGCGCGAGCGCGAGCTGCTGGCCCGCGCGCAGCCGCTGCAGGCCGACGAAGAGGTCTGGGTCTTGCGCCTGAGCCAGGATCCGGCGCAGCTCGAGGATGCCGACTACCTCGCCCTGCCGGCCGAGCGCCGCGCGCTGATTCAGGATGCCGCCTTCCGCCTGGTGCGCTATCACGCCAGCAACGAGGAACGCAGCGCCAATGCCCAGCGCAGCTTCCAGCTGCTCAGCGCCATCAACCGCAACCCGCCACCCAGCTTGCAGCTGGAACGCCCGCCACTGCCGGAAGCGGGCCACCAGTCGCGCACCTGGCAGCTGGCCGGCGGCAGCCGCGACGAGCGCGCCTTTGCCGAATACGGCCTGCGCATGGCCTACCACGACCTGAACGACAACCTCGACGGCTTCCCGCTCGGCGCGCAGATCGAGATTCTCCAGCTCAAGCTGCGCCAGTACGAGGGCAACCACTGGCAACTGCAGCGCCTGGACCTGGCCAACATCCGCTCGCTGACGCCGCGCAACGCCCTGCTGCAGCCGCTGTCCTGGCAGGTCGGTGGTGGCCTGGAACGCGTGCTCGGCGAGGACGGCGATACCCCGTTGGTCGGTCATATCAGCGGCGGTGCCGGCGCCGCCTGGCAGCTGCACGACAGGCTGCTGGGCTTCGCCCTGGGTACCGCACGCCTGGAATACAACGAGGGCTTTGCCGCCGTGCTCTCCCCTGCGCTGGGCTTCAATGGCGGGATGCTATGGCGCAACCCGCTGGGCAACCTGACCCTGGAAGTGGCCGGCGACTACTTCCACAACGGCGAAGTGCGCCGCCGCCTGTCGCTCAACCAGCAGTGGGAAGTTTCCACCGATCTGGGCCTGCGCCTGAGCGCGCAGCGTGAATTCAGCCAACTGGCCAGCCCGGTCAACGAGGTGAAGCTGGAGCTGCGCTGGTACTACTACTGATGCACGGATGGCCGCTGCCGGCGTTGAAAGGCCTATGGCTGGACAAGCGGATCGGCACGGGCAACGTGTTGCTGCTGGAAATCGCCTGCGAGCACTTTTCAACAGCTTCGGCCAGAGCAATGTGCACGCCAAGGCTGAAAACCGCCGACTGCTCAGGGCTCTCCTATACTGAATTTCCCCAAGCCCGTTCCAGGAGAGTCATCATGCGTCGCACGCTCATGTTTCTCGCCGCTACATTGATCAGCCTGCCACTCTGGGCCATGCACTGCCCGCAGGACATGGCCAAGATCGATGCCCTGCTGCAAAGCGATCCGCCTGCCGACCCGGCGGTGCTGGCCAAGGTTCAGGAGCTGCGCGCCGAAGGCGAAGCCCTGCACAAGGCCGGCGACCACGCCGAGTCGGTCAAGGTGCTGGGCGAAGCGCTCGATCTGCTGGCCGCCAGCGAGTGAGTCCCGCTGGGCTCGCTCAATAGCCGCTGTTCAGCAAGCCCAGCGCGACCTGACGCACTTCCTGCAGATCCACCGGTTTGCTCAGACAGGCCGAAGCGCCGCGCGCGCGGGCGTCCTCGAACAGACGGGCGTCGGCCACAGCACTGATCACCAACACCGGTATCTCGCGTAGCCGGGGATCGGCACGCATGCTGTCCAGCACCTCCAGTCCGCTGCCGTCGGGCAGATCGATATCCAGCAAGACCAGGGCCGGCTCGCTGCTCTGCAATTCGGCCAGGGCTCGCTGGCACGAGCTCACGCCGCGCACTTCGGCGAACTCGCGCAGGGAAGCCTGCAGGATTTTCATGCAGGCCGGATGGTCCTCCACGCACAGCACCTGCACCAGGCGCTGACGCGGCTGGGCGGGCTCGTCTGTGGCATCGCTGGCCTCGCCCTCCGGGCTGGCGGCACTGGGCAGATCGAGCCAGAAGCGGCTGCCCACTCCCGGCTCGCTGCGCAGGCCGATCTCGCCCTCCATCAGGCTGGCCAGTTCCCGGCACAGCACCAGGCCGATGCCGGTGCCGGGGATGTTGGAACTCTCCCGACCAAGACGCTGAAACGGCTGGAACAGCTGCGCCTGCTGCTCGGTGGAAAGCCCCGGCCCGGTGTCATCGACCCACAGGCGCACACAGTCGGCACGCACTTCATACCCCATGCGGATCATCCCGCGCGGGCTGTTGTACTTGATCGCGTTGGAAAGCAGATTGAGCAGAATCTGCCGTACCCGGCGCGGGTCACCCTGCACGAACAGCGGCGGCTGGGCGGGCTCCATCACCTGTAGCTGCAACTGCCTCTGCTGCACTTCGGGCAGCACCAGCTCGGCACAGCCGTTGAGCAAACCGCCGATCTCGATCGGCTGCAGCTGCAATTGCTGACGACGACTCTCGATGCTCGACAGATCGAGGATATCGTCCACCAGGGAGGTGAGATGCCGGCTGGCATTGACGATTTCTCGCGCGTAGTCGCTCTCCGGACCGGCATCGGCCTTGTCCTGGGTTTCCATCTCGATCAGTTGGGCAAAGCCGTGGATGGCGTTGAGCGGCGTGCGCAGCTCATGGCTCATGCTCGACAGGAAACGGCTCTTGGCCTGGCTGGCGGCGAGCGCTTCGAGGCTGGCGTGGCGCAGCTCTTCCTGCACCTGCTTGAGCCTGGTGATATCGACGTGGGTGCCGGCGATACGCAGCGGCCAGCCATTGTCGTCCCGCGTCAGCACCTTGCCGCGGCTGAGCAACCACAGATAGTCCCCCTTGGCGTCGAGGTAGCGGTACTCGGCATCGAAATGCTCGTCGCCGCTCTCGGCAAAGTGCTTGCGCAGATGGCGCAGCCGCTCCAGATCGTCGGGATGCACGCGCTGGTTGAATTCGCTGAGACTCAGGTGACGGCCACCCAGGCCGAAGCGACGCACGAAGCGCTCGCTGAGCTCGATGGTCAGGTCCTGCGTATTGATGTGCCACAGACTTTCGGTGGTGCTCTCCAGCACCAGCTGCAAGCTGTTCTGCGCCTCCTGGCGTTCCAGCTCGCTGGCCTGCAGCTGCTTGCCCGCCTGCTGCACCGCCTCGGCCAGGCGGCTGACTTCGGCGATGCGACTGTCCGGTGAAGCCGGCAGATAGTTGCCCTGCCCCAGGCTGCCGGCCATCTCCACGATACCGGCGATGGGACGGGCCAACTGGTTGCTGAGATGCCGCGAGCGCAGCCACATCAGGGCGAAGAACAGCAGGTAGAAGGCCAGCAGGCCGGCGATCAGCAGGTAGCCGATCTGCATGTAGCGTTCGGCCAGCTGATTGGTCTCGTGGAAGATCTGCTCCTCGTCCACCACCAGCAGCAGACGCCAGCCGGTCTGCGGGATCTCGCTCCAGGCCACCAGCTGCTTGCGCCCGCCGAGCACTACCTCCTGGACATTGCCGCGCCCCTCGTTCATCGCCCGCAGCAGTGGCGCCATGCCCTCGCGCTTGGTCAGATTGAAGTCCTCGGGCTTGAGCACCTCGCGGCGTACCGCCTCCTCGTAGGAATAGTGGGTCAGCTCGCGCAGACCAAAGTCCAGCTCGCCGGCTGCCGGCAGCGCCATGATGTTGTGGTCATGGCTGACCAGCATGGCGTAGCCCTGCCAGGGCACGTTGAGCTCCGCGATCTCGCCCAGGACCTGATCCACCGTGATATCCAGCCCCACCACCCCTTCCAGGAAATCGCCGCGGTAGACCGGGGCGATGGCCGACATCATCCAGCCCAGGCCCGCCGGATCGAGGTAGACCTCGGTCCACATCACCTTGCGCTCCGGGTTGTGCTTGGCATCGGCGAGGTAATAGAAGTTGTAATCCGGGATCACCATGTCGTGAGGGTACTGGGCCGGCGTGTCGAACCAGGGGTAGATGCGGTTGTAGCTGTCCCAGCTGTTGAAATACAGCGCCGCCACCAGAGGGTTGGCCTGCTTGATCGAACGCATCAGCGGGTCGACCTGCGACAGGCGCATCACCTTGGCGTGGTCCTGCTGCTCTCGCGGCGTGCTGTTGGCATAGAAGGAAGCCGCGCGCCCATCGTCGCTGCGGGTGTAGAACACGCCGCTGTCTGTGCTGGCGTGGCGCTGGTGTTCCAGCTCGTCGGCCTGGAAACGATCATCGAGCAGCGCCTGCAGGGTTGCATCGCGATAGACCTGCACCAGCGACTCGATCGAGCGCAAACGCCCATCGATGATCTGCCCCTCGCGTAACGCCGCGCTGGCCAGATCCTTGACCGCGGCCTCCTGCAGATGGCCGATCTGCGTATCGCGAATCGCCTGATTGCTCAGCAGATACACCGCGATCAGTACCGACTCCACCAGAATCAACGGGATCAGCGCGCTCTGCACGAACGCTCGCCAGATCCACTGACGCAGGGGAAAGCGGCTGGAACTCGGCATGACGACTCCTTTCCATGAGGCGCGCAGCGAAGCGCGATGCGCCATCATAGCCGTCCGCGACGGAATCCGCAGTCGACGCTGAGGAACCTTTGCCGTACACTCCGCGTCCTAGCTGTAACCACGAAGGTTTTGGGGCCGATTAGGATTCGACGCCGGTAACGAAACTTGAGGGGCATGCCGAGTAGGTGACAGTTCTCGTAAATCCGCTGCCACAACTTCATAGTTGCCAACGACGACAACTACGCTCTGGCCGCCTAAGGGCGCCAGCTGACCCTAGGGGATGCCTGTAAACCCGAAGATCTGGTCAGTCATATAGAACAGGATCGCCGCCAAGTTCGCTGCAGACGTAACGGCTAAAACTCATGCAGCTCGCTCCAAGCACCCTGCCACTCGGGCGGCGCGGAGTTAACTCAGTAGAGATGGCTAAGCATGTAGAACCGATAGCGGAGAGCTGGCGGACGGGGGTTCAAATCCCCCCGGCTCCACCATAATACCATCTAAAGACGTCCACGGACGTCTTTTTTTGTGCCTGAAACCCAGTAAAAACGGGGGTTTCAGCACCACCAACATCTCATAGCGTCCAGCACAAGCCACGACCCCTGGCATTCCAAATAGCATTCCAAGCCTACTGATGCTAATTTTTGGAATGCCAAAACCAGCCCCGGATCCACCATGTGCGCCCAAGCTACTCGCCTATCTGAACTCAAGGTCAAATCTGCTAAGCCATCCGAGAAGGACTATGTCCTCTTCGATGGCGCGGGACTTCAATTGAGAGTGAGAAGCAATGGCTCAAAGCTCTGGAACTTCAACTACCGACATCCGGTGACGAAGAAACGGATCAACATGGGGCTGGGAACCTTCCCTGAGGTTTCGCTCGCACAAGCGCGCAAGAGAACTCTTGAGGCAAGGGAGGTGCTTGCACACGGCACTGATCCGAAGGAGAAGCGGGATGCTGCCATGCAAGCCAGAAAAGCAGCTACTGAGCACACCCTTCAAAACGTAGCGACGTCCTGGTACGAGCTCAAAAAGGATGTGGTGACGACTGCTTACGCTGAAGATATTTGGCGCTCTCTCACGCTGCATGTCTTTCCTGATTTGGGCAGCACACCCATCTCGTCTATCACGGCTCCCAAGGTCATCAACCTTCTCAAGCCACTCGAAACGAAAGGCAGCCTGGAAACGGTCAAGCGCCTAACACAGCGACTCAACGAGATCATGACCTATGGGGTCAACTCAGGCCTCATTCCCGCGAACCCACTCACCGGAATCGGTAGCGTCTTCAAGAAACCGAAGAAAAAGAACATGCCGGCCTTACACCCCGATGAGCTCAAAGAGCTCATGGTTGCAATCGCAAACGCCAGCATAAAAAGGACCACCCGCTGCCTGATCGAATGGCAGTTACACACGATGACGCGCCCTGTAGAAGCTGCAACAACCCGCTGGGTCGACATCGATGTAGAGAAAAGGATCTGGACGATCCCGGCTGAGCGCATGAAAAAACGTCGCCCGCATACGGTACCGCTTACAGATCAAGCATTGGCCATTCTTGAAGCGATCAAACCCTACAGCGGGCACCGTGAATACGTGTTCCCTGCTGACCGCAATCCGCGCACTCACTGCAATAGCCAAACGGCCAACATGGCCTTGAAACGTATGGGCTTTGAGGGACGCTTGGTCAGCCACGGAATGCGCTCAATGGCCAGTACCACGCTCAATGAGCACGGATGGGATCCAGAGCTGATCGAAGTAGCACTGGCGCATGTAGATAAGGACGAAGTGCGCAGTGCCTACAACAGGGCTGACTACATCGAGCGCAGGCGCCCTATGATGGCTTGGTGGAGTGGGCATATTCAAAAGGCTGCAACCGGCAGTCTTTCAGTATCTGCGACCCAGGAGAGAAAAGTCGTTTCGATACGCTGACAACTGGCGGCTATCGGCCTGAAGACTGAACCATCTTCATGTAGTCAATCTGACTATTTCAATCAGTTGGCTATGACCTTAAAAAGGCCACAACTTAACCTCCTCGTATGCGCTGCTTCCATTGTCCTTCCTCCGCAGTAACCCCATGCTCAGTAGGCACGAGTGTCCAGATCTTCGCGTCAATCCCGTCGTTCTGAAGCTTGCGCAGGAAATAGCGTGCTTGCAGCGCATCGTGGGTTGCGATCACAACCTGGAAGCCATGGTCGACAATGTAATCACGCAGTAAATCGAAGACCGCAGACGCATGTACTAGGTCGTGGTGCTGCGTCGGATCATCGAGCAGTAGAGCTTTCCAGGGCGACCATTGGTGACTCATGGCCATTGAGAGCAAGAAGGTCAATTGAAGGTCGGTGAGCTGGGCCTCACTTGCGACGTCAGGTACCGGAGCTGACCTCTTGCCCAGTGGCACAAGCACTTCGGCCTTTTCTTTGTTGTAACGAGTGAAAAAATTGAGGTTTGCTTCGTGGAACCTAGTTTCGCGCACGACCCGTTTGAGCAAAGCCTGCCAACGCGGAACCACCTTGCTGACATGCGCCTGAACATTTCCGATTTCCTTCTTAAGGAAAACATCTAGGGCGTCCATGGCCTCCGAGAGTTTGGTTAGATCGCTCAGTTGTTCGGTCGCTGTCGCGATTCGCTCGTTGAGATGAGCAAAGAAACGTTCTTCTGTGCGATCCAAACGCTGGGCATCGATAAGTCTCTGCGCAAGCTGCGACTCACTCAGTTTAGCCCAAGCCAAAATCTCAACGCCTAGATTCTCTAATACTCCCAGGTTGCTCTCTAGATCAGTCAACGTCGAACGCAGCGTGCTGGCGCGGGCCTGAGCGACTTCTACAAGAGGGTCGCCCTCCAGCCCAAGCCGTAGCCAGCCGGCGCGGATCGACGCGAGCTGGGCTTGAGCATGTCTGATTGCCTCCTCAGTAGTTCTCACTGCGCTGCTCAACTCTTGTAGCTGGCGTTGTTGTGCATCCAGCGCTAATTGGACAGTATCTACTTGTCCGTTAAGCTCAAGAATTCGATCATCAAGCTGACTTTTTTGTACGGTCAGCTCTTCGAGCGTTCGCACAACGGGCGTCCCCGTCGTAAAGGCAGATAAAGTGGCGACCGCCTGATCAAGTCGAGTGAGCGCCTCAGCATGCTCAACGCGCGCCTGATCCAGCTCGGCAACAGCGATATCGAGAGCGTGCTGTGCCTGCTCGAAGGCCTCCTGAGCAACCAACGGCTCCAGAGCTGAGCGCTGTCCTATCACGTGTTTGCGACTCGCCGAGACCCCTTCCAACTGAACCCTGAGCGACTCTTTAGCCAACAGCACCGAATCGCTAGCCAAGATTGGGTCGATGCGGAACTGAACAATCACCCGCTCCAAGCCTCGACGGAGATCCTCCAACGCAGCAAGCTTCGCCTGGCAGTCCCCCACGACTGCGAGTGCGGAAACCACCTCGGCGTCACTCGCAGCCAAAGCCTCTACAGCAGCTTTCAATTGCTGATCAGCTGAGGTCAGACTGGGACTTATCGCCTGCAAAGCCGTGGCTACGCGCTCCTTCAGCTCAGTAGAGCCATGAGGATACAAACATAGCGGACAGTTTTCTTGCTCTGACGGTAAGTGCTCGGCAATGGAGGCCACCGCCTGACGAATCGTATCCGCGGAAGCACTCAACGCTTGATAATGCGCTCTGGCCGCATCTTCGGCAGCTTTACACGCGTCCAGAGCAACACGTTTTTCAACCAGCTCACCCCCCACGCGGGTGAGAACCTCTTCAAGAAGATCTGATTCTTTACGATTCTCCTTCAACCGTTCCTCGGTAGCTTCCCACTCGACGACCAACCGCTGGCCTTCGAACAGCTTTTTCTCGGTCTGATCTAGCGATTGAAGCTGACTGTCGAGCTGAGCGTGCTGATTCCGAATCTGCAGGTTGCGCTCATGCTTTTCCCGCAACGCCGCACATTGTTCTTCGGCGCTCGTGACGGCAGTCGCAGCCTCGACCAACGCCTGTTTACGATGGTCGACCTGCAGCCTTGCACCTGCTTCATTGACGAGTCGCTCCAGTGCTTGCCCAACGGTGGCGCGCTCCTGCTGAGCAAGCTGGATGTTGTCCTGGTGCTCTTTTAGGAGTGTCGCGTTTTCAGTTCGGCTCTTCGTGTGACCGCCGAGCGTCTCGTTCGCAGCGGCCAGTTGAATGTTGAGCGCATCAAGCCGAAAGCGTACAGCACTGAAGCTTTCGACTAATCCGTCCGCCTCGGCCAAGTCGACGATAAGCGCCTGAACGCGTTCTACCTTGATGCGTAAGACTTCTGAAAGCGCAGTTTGAGCGAGCGCCAGCGTGTCCTGATTCACAGGATCCGAGAGTAAACCAAGAGGTATCTGATCAAAACTTTGGGTCTGGACAGCTGCCTCTGAGAGTGCCTTGGCAAGGTGCTCCTGGGGACGCAAGGTGCCAATCGCGCCGGCTGCCGCGATATCGCGCTCTTGAATGAGTCGATTCCACTCTTGCAGCTCCTTCTGAAGCTCAATCAAACCCTGCTGTTCACGATTTTTCTGTTCGGTCAAAGACCGTCGCACCGAAGGAAGCGTTGCCCCAACACGGGAGCCCTCACGCCCGACCGGAAGTTTTGCCAACTGCGAACCGGCTTCACTCTCTTCAGCCTTGACGATCCATTCATTCTCCCGTTGATCTAGCAGATGCGTTAGCCGTAGCAGGAATGGAAGGTCACTCTCAGGAACCCCGGGGAAAAGGCTGGTCAGGTCGCCGTCCTGACTAACCTTACCCGCGGCGGTAACTTTGGATGTCGCGGTAAAATCAGCGAAATTCAAGCTGACCTGGCCGAATGCTTCGTCATCTCGAATGACATGTTTAATGTCTTTTTTTAGACGCGCAATCCTTCCGGTGAGGCCGAATTCTATGGCCTCAAACAAGGTGGTTTTCCCCGTGCCATTGGGCGCGAGCACAATAGTTGCACCTGGGCTCAGCTCAATCTCAACATCACGCCCGAATTTGCGCAGATTCGTCAGCGTGATGGAATTCAACGTGCTCATTGCTGATCCTCGCTACGAGTGATAGATGCGCGAAGCGAGCGCACGACATCAGCGCCGCTCGCAGTAGACAGCAACTCCGACTTCCAGACATCAATATGGTCTCTCGTCCATGACTGAGTGGAGGAGAGCGCTTGCAACGCGGCAGCTAACGGATCGCTGAGAGCTTCTGCATTCCCTGGGGGCTCAAGCGCCGCTAGGAATGTGCGGTCGAGAAAATCATTCGGAGCCTCCTGCTGCCGGGCTACGACTTTCCGGCAGAATCGATCATCCGTTTCAATGCGAATGGCCTCATCATGACTGGCATCTTGCAGAATCATGAACATGAATAGATCGGACGTTTCCGGCTCCGGTAAGACGTCGCGCACACTGGCCGCCCACTGGTGAGCCGCTTGTGCCGACTGAGATGGAAGCTCGATCAGTAGAACAGTTCGCCAGCCAGCCTTCTCTAAGTAGGCGCGCTTGAGTCGCAGTATTAGCGAGTCTTGATCAACCTCCGGAAGCTCCAACTCATCCGCCAGTTGTATCTCATATCGACCTTCGGCACGTTGGCGTATCGCCTCAGCCAGCTGTTGCAGTGTCATCATGATCAATGTCCCTTCCCACAAGCTTCTATTGCCGCTTCGCGTGCCTGAACCCAAGCGTCCCAGTGCTGCTGAAAATGTTCTTGCAGCTTGACTAGAGTGCCTTTTCGTAACTTCTTATAAACTTGCGACCGGGTGACAAGCAGCCGAGGCTGTCGTTCTGCCGCCATGCTATGGCCGGTAGCCAAATCCTCAGCCATACCTGCCTGAAGCAGCTCAGTAGCAGACTCCTCCACACCCGACAGGATCACTACAGGGGGTGGAGACTGCCCCAACAGCTCGCGGAGGTTGCCATCACTTAGCAGTCGGGGCCCATCAGAGTCTGCAGGTTCGCCGGACCAGTGTCGCAGGGCGATGCTCAGCACATCACCAATCGGCTCAATCGAACGCCAATGGGCGCCACCAAGCCCCACGCACGTCAGTAGCAGCATGATAATTGCATCCTCCAGCAGCCTCACCGTGCGAGGCCCAATACGCAGGGCGTGCTTGCTATTGATGCCTTCGGTCTGGGGATACATCATCTGCTCGAAAAGGAGCAGGCGGGCGCCAGGATCTTTATCTAACTCCGCTCGCCAGATCTGCCATTTTTCTGCCATAGCAACCGATAGATCTAGGTCGTTGATGTCTTTAAGCTTATTTCCGACGCAAACCTGAAGCTGTTGCCACACAACGTCATTCATCGCGCGGTGAAGCTCATCCGACTCAACGTTAGTAGAGGAAGGCGAAGAGAGCTCGCGACCCATTGCGCACAAAAGGGCCTCGGAGTTATCAAACCACTGGAGCTCGTCAAGATCCCGATCAGTATCCCCAAGCGTGCTCCGTAATTCGTTATGTGCACCTTGTCGCCAGGCGGGCTCCCCAAGGAGCAAAGATTCGCTGCCCTTTTTCAGGTGTAACGCCAATCTAAGAATGGCGGTGGGCAGGGTGAGCGCCCTGGTGGGGCGGTCGTACTCTGCATGCACTCGAAGCCTTTTGTTTGGAATACTCTCCGCCCAGTGATGGGTGACGATTTGCGTGGCAGGATTACGAGGAGGGGCGGTCGATGTATTGCCAAGATCATGCGTGCCGGCGACTGTCCAACCTTGCCCTGGTATAGGGTTTACCAAGTACTGCGTCCAGGTCTGACCGCCTGGTCGAAGCAGCTTCTGGAGGTGCTTAGCCGTGGTATGGCAAGTCACTGCGTTAGTGTCAGTCGTGTTATCCCCGATATAGTCCAGCAGCACACTCAGGGCTATGGCCGAGTCGCCGAAATGCCTGTGAAGTGAGTCAAGCGCTCTTGCCTCCAATACGCTTTCATCGCCAATACAGTGGATTTCCAGCATCCGCATCTTTTCGACGATATGGGCCCAGTCTTTGAAGCCGCACCATGTTGTGAGCCATGTGTAGACATACTGGGTGGGCTTATCTTCTTCGCGCCCTGCAAGCCTGGCAATGTCTACACCGTCCTTGCGGCAGAGATCCCAAACCTCACGCAGGTTGGTAATCTTGATTATTTCCTTACCCTTGCCCTTGATCACAACCTCAGGCCCAGGCAGAGTCAACGAGAAGGTACGTTTTAACGGTTTCTCGCCAAATGCAGGCGACTGCCAGGTCGCCAGACTCTTCAAGACCTTTTCAAGCTCGGAATCGAATCCCTCGTCAGGTGGAGCCTTGGGTTCCTCTTCAGCGATTGTGGTTTCGGCAGCTTGCACCGTGTTGCCACTTTGGGCTTTCTTGCGAGGTTTGTAGGAAGCTAGGTATTCAGCTTTGTCGAGGTGCTTTTCGCTGAAGGCACTGGTTTGCCGCTTGATCTGCAAATGTTCCCAGTAGTCATCACTGTGGTAAATGACCACATCGTCCCATTCGGCAATATCACCCTGCTCGGCGCCAATTCCTAATGGAGCCGAACGCCCATCTAGGAACTTATCAACCATGTCCGACAATCGCTGAGCAATCACCAGCTTTTCGTAGCGGCCTTTTTGCTCAAGCCGGAACCGTCTTATCATTATGAATCCCTTCAGGCGATCGGTGCGCAGCACACCACTGGCAGTTAGCCATATACTAATTGACCAACATTGTCGAAGGAACCGCAGAAGGATTATCTCTGCGTAATGGTGTTTGAGCGACGTGATCTCGGCCTTGGAGCAGGCTAGCAACTGGCTTCGCAGGCCCGAGGCATCCGCTTATAACCAGCAGTGACCGCCTGACGTCACTGTGCCGCAGAAAACCGGTAATTCGATTCGAAAAAATCTCAGTCACACATCACCGCAATGACATCCCCACCTATGGAGTCTTCAACCATGTCATTGCACTGCCCGAGCTGCGGTTCTCCTCAGGTATCCACGCACCTCACCGCCATGCGGATTGCTGCCTTCATCGGCATGCTCGGTGGTGCGCTGCGTGGTGCCGGCACCATCCTGCTCAATGGCCCCGCTATTGCCAGTAGCGATGTTGCCAAACCTCGCAACGTCAATCTCAACGCCCTGTCATCAGCCATTCTCAGCGGCCTAGTTGGCGCCGCTGGCGGCTGTGCGATGGGCGCTCAGCTTGGTGAAAAACTCGACCGTCATGTGCTGGCCCATAACCTCTGTCTGAGCTGCGGTCACCGCTTCAATCAGCCGGTCTGATCCGTCCGCCCTTCTCTCTCATTCATCTCTAAATGCCGGTGCTGCGCCATGCGCAGCGCTTTATGCCGGCTATTGCTCAAAGGAAATTCATCATGGCTCATCAAATCGAACAAATGGCTTACGTCGGCGCCACTCCCTGGCATGGCCTGGGCAACAACCTGCCTCGCAAGCAACCTATCGAGGTCTGGCAGCGTGAAGCCGGTATGGACTGGCAAATCCAAGAGTCGCCGGTGCATTTCAAATCGGATGCTGTCGGTCATCTGGGCGCGATCCATTCCTTTCCAGAGCAAAAGGTGCTCTTCCGCTCCGATACCAAGGCCCCGCTGTCGGTTGTCTCCAACCGCTATCACACCGTGCAGCCGCGCGAGGTGCTGGAGTTCTATCGCGATCTGACCGAGGTCTCCGGCTATGAGCTAGAGACGGCAGGCGTGCTCAAGGGCGGTCGCAAATTCTGGGCTCTGGCGCGTACCGGACAAGGCGCTTCAATCAAGGGCAGCGACCAGGTGAACGGCTACCTGCTGTTGGCCACCTCCTGTGACGGCACCCTGGCCACCACGGCGACACCGACCACCGTGCGCGTGGTGTGCAACAACACCCTGACGGTGGCCCTGGACGGCACCAGCCGTGCGATCAAGGTGCCGCACAACACCCGCTTCGATCCGAAGGTGGTGAAGAAACAGCTCGGCATCGCCGTCTCGCAATGGGACGACTTCATGTACCGCATGCGCGCACTGGCTGAGCGCAAAGTGCAGTGGCATGAGGCCTTGGGCTACTTCATGAACGTGCTGTGCGAAGTCAGCCCGACCGGACAACTGCCCGAGCAGTTGCCCAACGAGCGCGCCCTGCGCCGCGTACAAGAGCTCTACGAAGGGCGCGGGCGTGGCTCGGATCTGGAATCAGCACGTGGCACTGCATGGGGCCTGCTCAATGCGGTTACCGAGTACGTCGATCACGAGCGTCGTGCTCGCAGCACCGAGTACCGCCTCGACTCGGCCTGGTTTGGCCAAGGTGCACAGGTCAAGCAACGCGCTCTGGATGCGGCCCTGCAAATGGTCGCCTGACATTCCCTTTTTCCATTTCATCCACTCCATAACGCCCGGTCAGTTCAGCGCTGATCGGGCGTTTTTGTGTCCGCGAGGTGAACACCATGAAAGCAACGTCATTGAATGGCAGCACCAGCAAGAAGCGCCCTGCCCTGCGCCTGGTCAGCACCAAGGAGCTGCCGCGCGAGGACTGGCTGCAGATCCGCAAGCAAGGCATCGGCAGTTCGGATGCAGCCGCGGCGGTCGGCCTCAATCCCTACAAATCTCAATTGGAGCTGTGGCTGGAGAAAACTGGCCGCGACAGCAAACTGCCGAAGACCGACCCGCACGATGAAGAAAGCCCGGCCTACTGGGGTAACGTGCTGGAACCCATCGTGGCCTGGCATTACAGCAAGCGCACGACGCACAAGGTACGTCGCATCAACGCCGTGCTGCAGCATCCCAATCCGGAGTTGCCTTGGATGTTGGCCAACATTGATCGCGAGGTGATTGGTACAGACGAGGTACAGATCCTCGAATGCAAGACAGCCGGCATAAACGGGGCACGCCTCTGGAAAGAAGGCGTCCCCGAATATGTGCAGTTGCAGGTGATGCACCAGCTCGCCGTCACCGGCAAGCAGGCGGCCGATGTGGCGGTGTTGCTCGGTGGTCAGACGCTGGAGATCCATCGCATCGAGCGGGATGAGCAGATGATTGCTCGCCTGATCGAGTTGGAGCGCCGTTTCTGGCAGTACGTTGAAACGGATACTCCCCCACCTGCCGATGGCAGTGCCTCGGCGGAACTGGCGCTGCGTTGCCTGTATCCGCAGGACAACGGCCAGATCGTCGATCTCAGTGGTAATGCCGGTCTGGCGGCTGCCTTCTTGGAGTTGAAGGCTGTACGTCAGTCGATCTCCGAGAAGGAGAAACGCGAGGCCGAGCTCAAGCAAATGCTACAGCAGGCCATGGGTGAATCCACCCGCGCCGAGTTCTCCAGCGGCTACGTGAGCTGGCGTAAAGCCAAGGACAGCACCGTGCTCGATGTCGAGCGCCTGCTCCAGGAAAAGCCTTACCTGCAGGCCCGCTATCCAAAGCTCAAAGAAGGTAGCCGGCGCTTTCTGATCGGCTGATCATCCTCTTCCATTCAATCCCTCCCCTTGGCCAGTCCATGCAGCTCACGCTGTGTGGCTGGCCTTTTTTGCTTTCAAGGAGCGCCATCATGCTTAAAGGTCTGGCAATTACCCCGCCCGTGCTCGGGCGTATTTCCATCGGAAAGGTCGTCGAGAAAAACGGCAAGCGCCTGCCGGAGAAAGACGACCAATTCACCATCACCTCTCAGGTGCAGGGCAAGGACGGCTGGCTTCTGCATCCGCTCAATGACGAGCTTCGTCAGGGTAAGGACGACAAGCTGCGTAGCATTCCTGTGCGCTTGTTGTTCAACGAACCGGAGCTGAATTTCCGCGCTAATTACACCCTGTTTGATCGGCAGAACGGTCGACCGGTATGTGTCGGCAACGGTGAGACCTGCAAGCGCATCAGCAAGGACGGCGTTCAATCGCTGCCCTGCCCCTCGCCCGATGCCTGCCCCCTGGCCAAGGGCAATGCCTGCAAGCCCTACGGGCGCATGAACGTAGTGATCGGCGATGAGGATGCCCTGGGCAGCTTCGTGTTTCGCACCACCGGTTTCAACAGCATCCGCACGCTAATCGCCCGTTTGCAGTACTTCCGGGCCATATCAGGTGATCGCCTGGCGTGCCTGCCGCTGGAGCTGCGTTTACGTGGCAAATCCACCCGGCAGAGCCACGGCACGCCGATCTTCTACGTCGATCTGACGCTGCGCGGCGGCATGACCGTGGAGCAAGCGTTGCTCACTGCGCGGGAGCTGGATGAGACGCGTCAGGCAGCGGGCTTTGATCAGGTCGCGCTGGATGCCACTGCGCGTGTCGGTCTGGGTAACGGCATCTTCGAGGACGACGGCGAGGACAGCAGCGCCATTGCTGAAGAGTTCTTTCCGGAGGGTCAGCCCACCGCGTCGAAACCCGACAGCACCGTTCACACCCAAACACTCGCCGAGAAGCTCGAAGCCCAATCCCAACAGCTCGAACCGTCCGCCTAACCACGGGCGATAGCCCTTACCTAGAGGTCTGCATCCAGAAGTAAATCCGAAGGTTTGCAGCCCAGAGCATGAGCAATCCGCGCAATGTTCAGAAATGTCACGTTGCGCTCTCCCCGCTCAATTTTCCCCATATGCGAACGGTCAATCCCAGCCGCATCAGCAAGCGCTTCTTGGGAGAAGGCCTGCTGCGCTCTACGGGCACGCACAGCCTTTCCCAGACGTATCAGGCTTTGGTCTTGATCTTGAGTCGCGGAGATTCTTGGCATGCCGCGAATCGTTTCGTTATGCTGCTAAAACGACCACGGCATTTACGACCCATTTCTTTGATCGCACAGGGAGTACTGAAATGACGCAACTCACTTTTGATGACCTGGCCACCGCCAAACTTCCTCAACTCATCAGCCGCAAGGAGTCCTTCGAGGTCGTAGGCCTCAGCGGCAAATTGCTCGAAGCCGTTCGCCTGGTCGAAAACAAGATTGAGGTCACTGGGCTGACCTGCCGCGTTTACACAGCCGGTCGCATTGGCTTGGCAGCAGGCAGTTTCGCGGGGGGTGTTACGGGTGCCTTGGGATTGCTCACGGCCACCGGCATTGCCATGCACAACCTGCTGACACTCAGCCCTGACTACGTGATCGAGAAGTATCCGACCTACAACCGGATCGTCGTTCGCTACAAGAAAAAGAAGAAGTAACCCTCCCTCACCTTTCTCTTCAGCAATCACCTACGCCACATGGCCTCCATGCAGCTTCTACCTACATGGGCCAAATAAATGAAAAGGAGTCCTCATGACCATATTCAGGAAGTCGCTCATAGCTCTGGGGCTGATCAGCAGCCTCCCTACCTTCGCAGAACAAGTGGAGTACTTCGATTACACGCCCGCCATGAACGTTATGTCCTGTGACACCAAGATGGAGATCCCGACTCTGGGCCTGAGAAGGGCCGATGGCTCCTTGCCGACCCGCACCGTCTACGACTGTCGGCCGGCGGGCAAGAACACGCCCAGCCAAAAGCAGATGGCATTCATCAACCGGGAAACAGGGGAGCGCTTTGTAAAACACACCGCAGGGACTTTAACCATGGAGTGTGGAGAACATGGATGCGCCCTTCAAAATGAGGTCGACGGATACACTCCCGGTGCGCTGCTTGGACAGGGACGCCAGGGGAATTACCTAATCGAAAATGGCTGGTATCTGGACTATGACGCTCAAGGCAATACCGTGGCCTATCGCAACGATGTCGGCCCCAAGAAAAATCAAGCCCCGTTCGGTAGCTCGAAGCCACGCCCGAAGAACTATGGAAAGGAAGCCTGCTATGAAGATGCGCTGGATGAGCTCGAACGCAGATTCGGCGTGCCGAACGAAGACTACTATCTAGAGCTTCAGATTCGCGAAGAATGCGGCCTACCGCTTCAGTAAGCGACACTAGTATCAGCTCAGATCCCGCGCCAATCGGCGCGGGATCACTTTTATTTTTTGCGATTACAGTATCGAAGCCATCACTCTTCAAATGGCTGCTTTCGACAGACTCTGTTGAGAAATGGGCCGGGTAACTAGGCCTTACGCGCCATCCGTTACCAACCCATTGAGCCATTGCCACTTCGCCGGTTCGTAATAATTCCGCACCAGCGCCGCGATATACTCGCTCTCAGTCTTTCAGCTCAGCCTCCTCCTCACGCCGATAGGCCCAACGATAGAGCGCTGGCAACACCAGCAGCGTAAGTGCGGTAGAGGACAGAATCCCACCGATCACCACAGTCGCCAGAGGGCGCTGTACTTCAGCCCCAGTCCCAGTCGCCAGAGCCATGGGGACAAAGCCAAGCGATGCAACGAGCGCAGTCATCAATACTGGGCGCAGACGTTGCAGGGCACCCTCGGTGACGGCCTGCTGCAACCCCATTCCCTCCTCACGCAGATTACGAATGAAGGAAATCATCACCAGACCATTGAGAACCGCCACCCCCGACAGAGCAATAAAGCCCACCCCGGCGGAGATCGAGAGCGGTATGTCACGCAGCCACAGCGCCATCACCCCACCGGTCAACGCAAAAGGAATACCGGTAAACACCAGCAAGCCATCACGTACGTTGTTGAACATCATGAACAGCAGCATGAACACCAGCAACAGGGCAACCGGCACCACCACTTGCAGGCGTTTGGCCGCCGACTGCAGTTGCTCGAACTGTCCGCCCCAGGTCGTCCAATAACCGGCAGGGAGCTTCACATCGCTGCGAATCTTCTCTTCGGCCTCTTGCACAAAGGAGCCTATGTCGCGCCCCCGCACGTTGGCACTCACCACAACCAGGCGCTTGCCATTCTCACGGCTGACCTGGTTTGGCCCAGGCGCCAGTTGCAGACTGGCCACTTCTGAGAGCGCGATAAAGCCGACGTTGGTGGCTGCCCCCGTTGCTGGAACGGGTATCAGCAGTCGCGAGAGCCCCTCGATATCGGTACGCAGGTTCTCCGGTAGACGTACTACCAGATCGAAACGGCGATCCCCCTCGAACAGCGTTCCCGCCCGGCGCCCACCGACAGCCACGGCGACGGTTTCCTGGATGTCACCGACATTCAGACCATAGCGAGCCGCCTTGTCTCGGTCGATGGCCACGGTCAGCACCGGAAGGCCCGTTGTCTGCTCGGCCTTCACCTCGGACGCCCCATCAATACCGCCCAGGGTTTCGGCCACTTCGGCTGCCGTGCTATTGAGGACGTCCATATCGTCGCCGAAAATCTTCACCGCGACATCGCTGCGCACACCCGATATCAATTCGTTGAAACGCAATTGAATAGGCTGCGAAAGCTCGTAGTTACTGCCCGGCACCAACTCGGCAGCGGCCTGCAGCTCGGCGATCAGAGTCTCACGCGACTTTTTCGGATCAGGCCATTGATCACGCGGCTTGAGCATCACGTAGCTGTCGGAAATGTTCGGCGGCATCGGGTCGGAGGCGATTTCTGCCGTACCGGTACGCGCGAATACTCGCTCCACTTCCGGCACCTTGGCCAGAATGGTCTCCTCCAGGCGCATCTGCATATCCACCGACTGCGTCAGGCTGGTACCTGGGACACGCAGCGCCTGCAGCGCGAAGTCCCCCTCACTGAGACTCGGCACGAACTCGCTGCCCATACGTGATGCCAGCAGACCGGAGAACAGAACCAGCGCCACAGCCGCACTGAAGGCCAGCATACGCCGCCGCATGACCCAGGCCAGCACTGGCTCGTAGGTGCGTCGGGCAACGCGCATCAGCGCGTTTTCCTCTTCCTTCACCTTACCGGTGACGAATAGCGCAATGGCCGCAGGAACGAAGGTCACCGAAAGGATCATGGCCCCGAACAGGGCGGTCACCACGGTGAAGGCCATGGGGTGGAACATTTTGCCCTCGACCCCGGTCAGGGCGAAGATCGGCAGGTACACCACCATGATGATCAACTGACCGAAAATCAGCGCACGCCGTGCTTCCTTGGAGGCCGCGAAGACCTCATGCAGGCGCTCACTACGGGTCAGCTCGCGGCCAAGCCTGTGCTGCGCATGGGCCAGACGGCGAATGGCATTCTCGACGATGACCACGGCCCCATCGACGATGATGCCGAAGTCGAGCGCCCCCAGACTCATCAGGTTGGCGCTGACCTTGTTGCTGAACATGCCGGTGAAGGTAAACAGCATCGACAGCGGAATGACCATGGCAGTGATCAGCGCCGCACGGATGTTACCGAGGAACAGGAAGAGGATGACGATAACCAGGATCGCCCCTTCGATCAGGTTCTTCTTGACCGTGGCGATGGCCTTGTCCACCAGATTGGTGCGGTCATAGACGGTCACCGCAACCACCCCTTCAGGCAGCGAACGGTTGATCTCCTCCAGACGTGCGGCCACGGCCTGCGACACACTGCGGCTGTTCTCGCCGATCAGCATGAACACTGTTCCCAGTACGACCTCGCGACCATTCTCGGTCGCAGCACCAGAACGTAGTTCACGGCCCAACATCACCTGCGCCACATGACTGACACGAATGGGCGTGCCGTCCACATTGGCCACGACGATATTGGCGATGTCGTCCAGCGTGCTCAGTTGCCCAGGTGCCCGAATCAGTAGTTGCTCGCCATTGCGCTCGATATAGCCAGCACCGACGTTGGCATTGTTGCGCTCCAGCGCCAGCAGCAGGTCACCCAGCGTCAGCTTGTAGGCAGCCAGGCGCTTGGGATCTGGAGCGACCTGGAACTCCTTGGCGAAGCCACCAATGGTGTTGATTTCAGCAACGCCAGGCACCGTGCGTAACTGCGGTTTGATGATCCAGTCCTGGATCACACGCAGATCGGTTGGTGTGTAAGGCGTACCGTCCTCCTTGAGTGCACCCTCCTCGGCCTCGACCGTCCATAGAAAGATTTCACCCAGGCCGGTGGAAATCGGCCCCATGGAGGCCTCGACCCCCTCGGGCAATTGCTCCTTGGCGCTTTGCAGGCGCTCGTTGACCAACTGGCGGGCGAAATACAGATCCGTGCCATCCTCGAAAATCACGGTAACCTGCGACAGCCCCGAGCGTGACAGCGAGCGGGTCTGCTTCAAATGCGGCAGGCCGGCCATGGCCGTTTCAATCGGGAAAGTGATGCGCTGCTCGGTTTCCAGCGGCGAAAAGCCCTCAGCAGCGGTACTGATCTGTACCTGGACGTTGGTGATGTCGGGAACGGCGTCGATCGGCAGCTTCTGATAGCTGGCCACGCCCACACCGGCCATCGCCAAAACGGCCAACAGCACCAGAAAGCGCTGTTCTATGGCGAATTGAATGATGCGCTCAAACATGAAAAGTACTCGTCGGTGAGGATCAGTGCGCGTGTTCCGCGCTGCCTTTGCCCAGTTCGGACTTAAGGATGAAGCTGCCTGTGGCAGCTACACGTTCGCCTGACTTCAGGCCTTCGCGTACCTCGACGAAGCCATCGCTGCGGGTGCCCAATGTCACCGGACGCACTTCGAAGCCTTCAGCGGTACGCACGAAGACACTGGTCTTGTCCTCGACATCCTGAATCGATGAAGCCGGCACCACGGCCGCGGCCTCATGGCTTTCAGTCGCCAGGGCAACCGAGACGAACAGGCCGGGACGCCAAATGCCGTCGGCGTTATCCAGGTCGATGCGGCCTGTCGCCGTCCGCGTCTGCTCACCCAGCAGGCGGCTGATGTAAGCCACCTTACCCGTAGCTTCGCGCCCCAGCTCTGGCGCACTGACACGTACTGACTGCCCGACTTTCACCTGTTCCAGATCACGCGGGGAAACGCTGAAGGTGACCCAGACGCGACTCAGGTCAGCCACCGTGAAGGCATTGCTGGCCTCACTGACGACTTCGCCAGGTACCAGGTGCTTCTCCACCACCACACCGGAAAAAGGCGCACGCAGGTTGTAACGGCTGCCATCGCCAGCCTCGCCCTGAGGGCTGATCGTCTTGCCCTTCTGTCGGGCATTGGCCAGAGCGATCTCGGCCTCCTGCAGCGTTTGCCGGGCCTGGAGATAATCCTGCTCGGCCGAAATACCGTCCTTCCACAATTGGCGTTCACGCTCGAAGGTCGTGCGGGCCAGCTCAACGCGTCGAGCGGCAGCCGCCATTTCACTACGCAACTCGGAAACCTGCTGACTGACGATAGTCGCCAGGCCATCCCCAGCAGCCACCTTCTGCCCCAGCCCGACCAGCACGCGCTCGACAACGCCAGCGCTGGGCGGCACGACATGAGCCGTGCGCTCCTCGTCGAAATTCACCTCGCCAGGTAGAGAGATGTATGTGCTCATGGCGCGCGCTTGTACGTCGACGAGTTCAATGCCCGCAGCGGCTATTTGCGCCTCACTCAGCACCAGCCCCCCCTCTTCGGCATGCCCACCCGCGGACTCACCGTGATCATCGCCAGCCTCGCCATGATCATCATCGGCATGATCGTCCCCGGCCTCACTGACCTGCCCAGCCCTGACTGCAACAACGCTGTCGCTACTGGCAAGCATGTGCCCGATTTCTGCGGCAAAGCGCCCGCTGTTATAAAACAACGCACCACCGACGAACCCCAAGGTCAGGGCCGCCGCGATGGCAACACCAAGTTTCTTCTGCATGAACAACCCCAAAAGATGATCAGTAACCGGCATCGCGCCGATCGTCGTGACAGGAAATCAGTAGTTATCGGCTTGGGCAGATAGGTCGCCGTAGATGCGCTCAAGGCGAACCCAGGCATCGAGCGCTTCGCCGAGTGCCTGCAGGTAACGGGAGCGAACGTCAATCAATGTGCGCTGGGCATCGAGAACATCGATAAAGCCGAACTTGCCCATCTGAAATCCACGCGTCGTGCTTTCCAAAGCTGTGTCCGCGGACGCAAGCAGGCCCCCCTCGAAACCGCTAATCGCTCCCTGCGCCGTTCGCCATTGCTGATAGGCCTGCTGCACCTCACTGCGCAGGCGCAACTCGGCAGCATTTCGCAAGTCGCGCGCCTGATCAGCCCGCCGCGAGGCGGCCAGAACATTTCCCTGGTTGCGATCGAACAGAGGCAGAGGCATGGACAAACCAACAAGGTTGACGCGCTCACGATCCTCACTGCTGTATTGGCTGCCGAGGCTGACCGTCAGATCGGGAATCCGCCGGCTTTTCTCAACGGCGATTCCGGCCTCTTGCCGGTCGATCTCGACCCTGGCAAGACGCATCTGCGGAACTTTGTCCAGACGGCTCAGAAGTGCGACTTCAGAGGGTATTGCGGGCATATCGGTAACATCGCCACTGAGGCTAGGCTCACCACTGGCGGATGCCCCCCCAATCAAGGCCAGCAACTGATTCATGGCGTTGATGTACTGATCTCGAGCCCGCGCGGCCTCCAGTCGAACCTCTTCGTACTGCAGCCGGGCGCGCGATGCCTCCAGGGCAGAGGCCTTGCCAGCCTTGACGCGCGCATCAACGACCGCCACGCCGCGTTCGCTCAGGCGTTGTGACTGCTCAGCCAACTCTTGGCGCATCTTCGCCAACAAGGCTCCTTGAAAAGCCCCGACCACCTCGGCACGCAGCTCATTGCGCAGCTGCTCCTGACCGACCGCAGCACTGTCGATACCGCGTTCGGCCATTTCTATCCGGGCGCCGCGCTTGCCGCCCAGCTCGATAGGTTGGCTGATCTGTACCGTCGTGGTCCTCGTAGCACTGCGGGTGTCCTCAACCTCCCAAGACAGCTCCGGATTGGGAATCACACCGGCTTGGCGACGCTCACCTTCTGCGATGCCGACATTACGATCACCTGCCATCAGCGACGGGTTGGTCTGCAGTGCCTGCCCCCATGCGTCGCCCAGGGTGATCGGCGTTGATGCCACGGCATGATTCACTACAACTGAGCAGGCAACAGCCAGGCAAAGTGCCTCAGCAACTCTCGAATAACGCCTCGACAAGGGCCTTTCCTCCACACCTGTATAAATTCGGAGACATGTATGAAATCTCCGAGACCTTCATTCGGTGCAGAATTTAGGGAGCCTCACCTATCGTCGAGGTGACTGCAAAATTACAAATACGTAATGCCCAACCACGCCATATAACTCTGTATTAACATGCCGCGAATGCAACAATCATTCGAGTCATAAAGTTACAACTGGACATATAAAAAGCATCATAAAAGCAAGCAGCGGCGTACACGGACGGGGCTGTACCCTCTAAATCAGGTGGCTCCCGCTTGACCCTGTAGTAACTACAGGGATCATCATCCGCCACGCAAATGCCGATCGCTACCAAGTCCAACAATCATCGCGACTCGATAAAAATTTCTCTCCCCCACCAAGGTCAACTACTACATGCGAATCCTGATTGTTGAGGACGAGCTTAAAACTGCCGAATATCTCCACCAGGGACTTACCGAGAGCGGCTATGTCGTCGATATTGCCACCAATGGTGTCGACGGCTTGCACATGGCGGCCCAGGCGTCCTACGAATTGATCATCCTTGATGTCGACTTACCAGAGATCGATGGCTGGGGCGTACTGGCCAGCATTCGCCGTAATAGTCGCACCCCTGTGATGATGCTGACGGCACGCGGGCGCCTGGCCGACAAGCTCAAAGGTTTCGACTCCGGTGCCGACGACTATCTGGTGAAGCCATTCGAGTTCCCCGAGCTTCTGGCCAGAGTTCGCTCGCTGCTACGAAGAGGTGAACAGGTCAGCGCGCCAGACGTGCTCAAGGTCGACGACCTTGAGCTGGATCCAGCCCGCCACCGCGCCTATCGCAATGGTCAACGAATCGATCTGACCACCAAGGAGTTCGCTCTGCTGCACCTGCTGATGCGACGCAGCGGCGAAGTACTCTCGCGCACCCAGATCATCTCGCTGGTCTGGGACATGAACTTCGACTGTGATACCAACGTCGTCGAAGTTTCCATCCGGCGCTTGCGCGCCAAGATCGACGACCCTTTCGAGAACAAACTGATCCACACCTTGCGCGGCGTCGGCTATGTACTGGAGGCTCGTCAATGAGGCCTGCCAGACTCTCAAGCCAACTCAGCCTGTCGGTCGCAATACTGGGCCTGATACTGGTTGCACTGCTGAGTGCGCTGGCTTATTTCTCGTTAAGCCGGCAGCTCAACTACATTGCAGAGCAAAGCCTCGAGGACAAGCTTCAGCAAATCCGCCATGGCATGAGAGAAATCAACACTCGCCCGGAAGTCGGTGACCAGGCCCACAACATCAGAGATTTGATCAAAGGCCACGACAGCCTCTCGCTCGCTCTTTATGACGACAGCTCGTCTCCCAAGGAAATCATGAGCGTGGGCCAGACACAGGAGGCCCTACCTTCCTTTATAGAAAACGCCAGCGAGACCATCGCCTTCGAACATTGGCGAGATGCGCAGGACAAGCAGCTCTTGACCGCCTCGCAGCTTATTCTGCGTAAGGACGGATCACGAATACGCGCCGTCCTTACACTGGAGCGCTCCGCTGACCAAGCACTGCTACACGCCTATGTCGAATCCACCTTGATTGCCCTGCCCTTCGTACTGGCTCTGATCGCGGCCGGAGCCTGGTGGATCGCTCATCGCGGCCTGAGCTCCCTGAATCAGTTCCGCAAGGTTGCAGAACTCGTCTCGACCCAGGATCTGAGCCATCGCCTGCCACTGGATAACCTACCGCAGGAGCTTCGCGAATTGGCTAACAGCATCAACTTCATGCTTCATCGCCTGGACGGTGGCGTACAACAGCTTTCGCAATTCTCTGACGACCTGGCACATGAATTACGCTCCCCCATCACCAATCTGATCGGCAAAGCGCAGGTGACGCTCTCACGGGAACGCCCGCCAGAAGAATACAAACTGGTGCTGGAGAACTGCACTGAGGAGCTCGGCCGGGTCACGCGGATCGTATCGGACATGCTGTTTCTCGCCCACGTCAGCCATCCGGCAGCACTTATCCCCTTCGAGGCAATTGCACTGCACGAAGAGGCAGAGAAAGTAGTGGAGCTTTTCAGCCTCACGGCCGAAGAAAAGGACATCAAACTCAACGTATCAGGGTACGCAACAATTAATGGCGATCGTTTGATGGTACAGAGAGCTATCTCTAACCTGCTATCCAACGCCATCCGCCATAGCCCGGAAGGCTCGAAAATCGATATTGACCTCATCACTAACGCGACGAACGCCACCCTGGCAGTGAGCAACCCAGGTGCAGGCATTCCTCCCGAGCACCTACCCAAACTGTTCGAGCGTTTCTATCGCGTGGATCGTGGGCGGTCACGTGCTGATGGCGGCACCGGGCTGGGCCTGGCCATCGTGCGTTCGATCATGAGCCTGCACCATGGCCACGTGGGCGTGAGCAGCATCGCAGATCAGACCACAGTTTTTACGCTGTACTTCCCTTTACCAAAGCCCTTGATCGAGCAGGCCCGCCAAAGCTCAACGGAAAAGACTGCTTAATCGAATTGCGCCAGGGATGGCGCCCCCTTTTTGCCCCATCTACGTCGAATACAAGCCCCTCACCAGACGACACATTTTCTCAGTTTCAGCCGCCCACTTCGTCCCCTACAGACATTCATCTCATGGTAGATGGTGTGGTTCTCCTTGCTCAGACGCCGACTCGCCATCTTTCACACCGAGGGCGACCGCTGCTGCCAGGCATAGAAACCGTTGCTTAATACCCACAGCAGCCGGCACATCAGTGCTACGGGATAGAGACCGACCAATGCCTCGACAGCGCTAAACTTGACTCCGTGGGCTGTGAGGAGATGGCGAGCGTCTTTAGAGCATCGCATTACTGTTGACCTGAGCCAGCCGCTGGCGCAGCTTCACACTTTCACAACTCACACTGCTGTTCGTTCTAGCACTTCCACTTGCCCAACAGACTTTCAGCGATACCAAGCGTCTCTCGAACATATGACGAAGCGTCGTGCCAGTAAGCACTGCTCTACCGTCTCTCTTTTGAATTATTCGGAAAACGTCGCCTGGTATGGATCATGGACACTTATTACGGCAGACACTATCCACTATCAATCAGTGCCCACTCAACTTGGGATAGAGCAAACTCAAGTGGATAGATATCGCGCCCACAAGACTAAGCAGTTCCAACCCAATTCTTTGACGAACAAAAAAAAGCGCCCCCAAAGGGGCGCCAAGGAACCATCTCTCACCAAAGGAGCGGGAGCTACCAAGAGATGGACTGGAGAGAGCGAGCAGGACGGCTGCGTTAGTTCATGCGCTCAATCGTCTTGCTCACTCTGAGCACTTTGGGACTTCTGCTGCTCAACGGCGTTGTCACCATGGATACGCTGTTGATTCTCACGGAATTGCTTGACGGCATTGAGAGAGCGCTCAGAGCCATCTTCTGCAGAGGCAACCATGCTGGCTGCCCCCAGAAACACGATAAACAGAAACTGGGAAAAAACTTTCATATGCACCTCGGACTGACTGAGCAAATATGGAAACGAATGCTTCGAAGACAGTCCCATGTTACGGATCGGCACCTAACATGAGCATGAGGTTCAAATTACAATCTTGTCAGAGAGGGGCGGCTATGCCGCCCCTGAATGTCGTTACAGCACCTGAAGCGGATACTCGACGATTACACGCACTTCATCGAGGTCGCTTTCGTAAGCAGTAGCGCGAGTGGTCATCTGACGTACACGCACGGACAGATCCTTCAGAGAACCCTCGAGGAACACGTATTTGACCTCAAGGTTGCGCTCCCAGCGCTTCTGATCGGTCAGCGGGTTACCGGCACCATCCGTGCGCATGTAAATGCTGTTGGCATTGGAGTAATCCGCATCACGTCCCAGCGCGTAACGCGCCATGAAGCTCAGCCCTGGCACACCAAAGTCAGCCATGTCCAGATCGTAGCGCACCATCCAGGAGCGTTCCTTGGGCGAGTTGAAGTCGCTGTACTGAAGGGAGTTGTCGAGGAAGATCGAGTCGGACTGACGCAGGTAGTCAAAGTCGTCATCGCCGTTGTTACGCTGGTGAGAGAGCGCTACACGGTGAGCGCCGTACTTGACACCGATGCTACCGCTATAGATGTTGTTACTGAAATCACCCAGCTGCTTCTTACCTTCGTCGGTGGCGTTGTAGTAATTCAGACCACCAAACAACGACAGATCCTCGGAAAGTGGGTAAGTCCACCACATGCCAGCGTAGTACTGATCCCAGGCATCCTTCAAACGGCTGCTGTAAAGGCTGAAGCCCAGGTTGTCGTTGAGCTCGTAGTCACCACCAAAGTAGCCGACCCAGGGAGAGTCCACCTGCCCAGCATAGAAGGTCGCGAAATCACCGCGTGAAGTGCTCTCCTGCGGTTGGCTCATGGCATGTAGACGACCGCCTTGCAGGGTCAGGCCCTCTATGCTTTCGTTGACGACCGTCACACCTTTGAAGCTCTGCGGCAGCAGACGAGAGTCCCCGTAGTGCACGACGGGCGTGGTTGGGAATACGTCACCGGCCTTGACGACCGTATCAGCGAAGCGCGCCTTTACCGCGGCCCCCACTTTCGAATACGAGTCCTCGGCACGATCATCGCTGTCGACCGGGAACATGTTGACACTACCACCGGGACCATAACGTCCATCACCGGTATCAAGCTTCAGGCCCAGTCCGGCATAGGCGTCAATGCCGAAACCAACGGTTCCCTGAGTGAAACCGGACTCGAAGTTAGCCATGATGCCGTGCCCCCAAGCCTCGGTGTAGCTGCTGCGCTCACCGCTGGGTAGTACCCTGGCCTCCCCTTTGCGAAAGTCCCGGTTGAAATACATGTTTCGGTTAAGAATATTCAGGCTACTTCCTTCGATGAAGCCTTCGGCAACCTGAGACTCGGATGCCTGAGCCATCGCGCTTGCACCGAATGCCAACGCGGAGATGATCGCCATGGTTAGAGGACTTTTTTTCATGCATTGCTCCTGATGCTTACCGGCAGTTCTGGGATTGTCATAGGCCGATTTCTTCTTGTGGATTTGGCCCCTCTATCCTTGCAACCTCCAGATAACTCGAAGATGAGCGCTGCATTACAATTTCGTAATCAAAGAACCTCTTCATTTCCAGGCTGTCACGAAGCCATCAATCTAGATGATGGCAAGCCGCTCTAACGGCTTTATCAGCCCCTCATGCTGGCGTACTCTGGAAGCATCATTATGAAAATTGGTGAACTTGCTAAGCGAACTGGCTGCCCAGTGGAGACCATTCGTTACTACGAGCATCAGGGATTACTACCCAGCCCCTCACGCAACAACAGTAACTATCGTTTATATAGTCAGCTGCACTTCGAGCGCCTGACATTCATCCGCAATTGTCGTGTACTCGATATGACATTGGAAGAAATAGGTCGCTTATTGGCAATGCATGATCGGCCGCATGCGAGTTGCGCACTCATTAGTACATTGGTGAAAGAACACATCGCTCATGTCGAGGCACGCATTCAGAATTTGCAGGCACTGCATGCGCAGTTGCGCGAATTGCTCGGGCGCTGCAAGGGAGGAAGTGAAAAAATGGCATACTGTGGCATCGTACTCCAGTTGAGCAGCCACGGTAGCGGTTCGTCTTTATCAACCGCTGAAAAAAACGAATTGAAGTGAATCATGTTGCCCCTTCTGCACAGAACAGAAGAGGCAACTTTCCATGGTTTAAAGCAGTGGCAAGCTGTACGTCACATAAAGCCGATTCTCATCGACGTCTGCCCCAACATTGCCACGCAGACTGGCATTGCGCAGAGAGAAGCCGAGTCCCTTCAGTGATCCTTCCTGCAGAACGTAATCGAGGCGCAGGTCACGCTCCCATTCGTTACGCTCACCCTGTGCGCTGTCGACGTTATCACCCGACAAATACATCACCGAGGCTTTTAGCCCCGAGATACCCAGCTTGCCAAAATCATAGGCATAGCCGGCCAACCAAGTGCGCTCGCCAGCACTGAGGAATTTACCACCACGACCGATCTGCCGATCGGTGATCAGGTAACTGGTTGCCCCGTCGCCAGCATTCAGGTACGGGAAGGCGCTATCGCCGGACACCTGCTGATAACCCGCGCTCAGCTCATGACCGCTATGGCTGTAGGTGAACAAGGCACTCCAGGTACGGTTATCTACCTCACCACGCTTGCTGTCACCGACCGTCCAGTAACCGTTGCTGCGATAGCCCTCAGCCCGGCCGCTCTCACTGCTGTTCTTGCCATCGGAGGTGCTGTAGAAGTAACGCAGGTCGGTCTTGAGATTGCCACCGCCCAGTGCGTAGTTGTGGATCAATCCCAGGAAATGTTGCTTGTAGAAATCTTCCAGATTGCCGAAGTAATACTGAGCGGTGAGATCCTTGGTGACCTTGTAGTCGCCACCCGCGAAATAGAACGTATTGACGAACTGTCCAGTGGTTGCATTGTTGGATCCGGCGATGGACAAGCCACGTGAGTCAGTCGAGCTCCGACCTTTTGCGTGCTCCAACTGACCGGCTGTCAAGGTCAGCCCTTCGATCTCGTTGGAGACGATCTGACCACCTTCGAACAACTGCGGCAACAGGCGACCATCGTTGAAAGTCACCACCGGCAACTTCGGCTGCAGAGTGCCTAGGCGCAACTCGGTCTTGGAAAGACGTGCCTTGGCCGTTACACCGGCCTTGCTATAGTCACTGACCGCAGAACCATCGCTATCCAGCGGGAACAGGGCGCCAGGGTTACGATCAATACCTGCCTTGCCCGACCGGCCACCGCCATCGAGGCGTACCCCCAGCAGGCCAATGGCATCAATCCCCAGGCCGACCGTCCCTTCGGTGAAGCCAGACTGATAGTTGAGGATGAATCCCTGCCCCCACTCCTGAGTAGATGGAATGTCGCGATCACGCACATCCTCATTGAAGTAGAGGTTGCGCATATCGAGCGTCGCCTTGCTGTCTCCGAGAAAATCGGCGGAAGCAGCCTGACTGAGTGCCGCCGCCGTGATGGCCAGTGCCAGGGTGGATCGTTTCATGCTTTATTCTCTAATTGTCATGGGTGAGGCATCGTTGTTCTTGTAACCATGTTGTCGAGTTCGCCATGTAGCTTCACTGACCGTCATCAGGCAGAAACCACTGCCACCGCTCCTCGAACGCAGCCTGGATCAACGCCACCAGCCCAACGACGTCCTCGCGCTGCGCGGACAATGGTGCGCAGGACAGCCAGATCGATTGCCTCATGGGCTGCGTGAAGAGGGTGGGTAGCGATTGCAGGTTCGCATCGAGATGAGTGATGTAGTTCGGCATCAGACCAACGCAGGCGGCATGCTTGACCAGTTCCATCGCCCACTGCTGAGAATGCACTCGCGTCACTGCGCTGCGCCTTGAGTCCACCAGAGCATTCCACGGTGAGAACAGGGCCGATGTCGGGATATCGGCCTGCTGAACCAGCATGTAGTCATTCAGATCTTCGAGGCTGGCGGGGAGGCGCCGCTCACGCGCATAGCGCTTGGCTATGCACGCCTGAAAGTCGATGCAGGCCAGACGCTGCGGTCGCGTCATGGCGAAACCTGGGTCGGGTCGAGTCTGATTCGGATCGGCCAACCAGATCATGACCTCACTCTGCATTAACGGGCCACGTTCCTGGCGGATCAGTTCCAGGTGCACACCAGCATCCCTACGCAGAAAGGCCACCAGATGCCGTCCCAGAATATCGTTGAGCACCCTGTCGGGTAACGCCAAACGAAGCTTGGGTTTTTCAAGCAACGCGGCCTCTGGCCGCAAATCTTGATACTGGGCAGCCAGCTCTGCCTGCAAAGAACGACCGCGTACCGTTAGAGCAAGGGCGCGCTCCTGATACACGAAGAGCGCCTCTCCAACAGTTTTCTCGAGCCGCTGCAACTGCCTGCGTAGCACCATGGGAGGCAGGTTCAGACTGCGAGCAGCCTGCTTAAAACTGGCACAGCGCGCAGTCGTCAGGAAGCTTCTGGCCACCTGCCGTTCGACCTCAGCCACGGCAGCCCCCATAAGCGCCGTCCGGTATTCGATTCGATGTGTGACCCAGAAGCATCATGTAAGGCAGATGAGAAGTGATTGCGTGCAAGCAAGCCTACTCACCACCACCTATCACCAGCCTTGCTGGAAAATTACTTATCTGTAATGCGGGAACGTGACCCTCACCGAGCACTCAAACTTCGGCTGGTCTAGCTGGATCGCCCTTACCTTCGGCGTAGGGGTCATCACAGCCTGCGGTTTCACCAAACGGTAATTGAAGTGAAACCACCCACGGACGATTACCGAAAAGCCCCAACACCCGCCAACTCTGGGCTGGCAGAACCAGCCTACACCCCGCAATCAAAACGTCACAAAACAGACCAATAACCGTCACCCGAACTGCAAAGCATCGCGTCGCCAACACCCAGCACTCGGCGATAAGGAGCCATGCATGTTGATCAAAAGCACCCAACTCTCCCCACTAGCACTCGGCATTCTGCTAAGCCTGCCGGCCTTCTCGGTAATGGCCGGCACGGTCACCACCGATGGTGCTGACATCGTTATCAAGACCAAAGGTGGCCTGGAGGTCGCGACGACCGACAAGGCATTCAGCTTCAAGATCGGTGGGCGTCTACAGGCCGACTATGCGATGTTCGACGACTACTACACCCGTAATGGCAACGCTGCCGATGCGGCATACTTCCGTCGCGCCTATCTGGAATTGGGTGGCACTGCTTACAAAGACTGGAAGTACCAGGTCAACTATGACCTGTCACGAAACACCGGTAACGACAGCGCAGGTTATTTCGATGAAGCCAGCGTGACCTACACTGGTTTCAGCCCCCTGAACATCAAGCTCGGGCGTTTCTACACCGACTTCGGCTTGGAAAAGGCTACCAGTTCCAAATGGACGACAGCCCTGGAACGCAACCTTTCATACGACCTGGCCGAATGGACAAATGACAACTCGGGCATGGGCGTACAGGCCAGCAGCGTACTCGCTGACAGCGTGTTCCTGTCAGGCAGCGTTTTCAGCGAGAACAATAACGATACCGACGGCGACAGCGTCAAACGCTACAACGCTCGCGGCGTTTTTGCGCCGTTGAACCAACCGGGTAACGTTCTGCATGTAGGCCTGCAGTACGCCTATCGCGACCTCAGTGGCAGTGCAGTGGATACTCGCATTCGCTCGCGTATGGGGATGCGCGGCGTCGATACCAACGGTGGCAACAGTGCCGGCGCCAACGGCAACCGTGCGCTGTTCGGTGGTAGCGCGGCCACTGCCGACCTCTGGGAAGACGATGCCGTTTGGGGCGTAGAAGGTGCATGGGCACTGAATGCCTTCTCGATTCAGGGCGAATACCTTAGCCGCACGCTCAAGGCCGACCAGGCTATCAGCGATATCGAAACCAAGGGCTACTACGTGCAGATGGCCTATACGCTCACAGGTGAGCCGCGCCTTTATAAACTCGATGGAGCCAAGTTCGACACCATCAAACCTGCCAACAAACAGTTGGGCGCATGGGAGTTGTTCTACCGATTCGACTCGATCACCGTAGAAGATGACAACGTGACCAGCAGTAGCGCGACGCGACAAGTCGGCGATGCAAGCGGCAAGGCTCACACCTTGGGCGTCAACTGGTACGCCAACGACGCGGTAAAGATCAGTGCCAACTACATCAAGGCCAGCACCGACAAAGTTAGTAACTCGGTCGGTGATGATAGCGGCGACGGCGTCGTCATGCGCTTGCAGTACGCTTTCTGAGTCAGTCGCTGGCAGGTGCCCTCACCTGCCAGCCCCATTTCGCGATTGTAATTTTGGCGCAATGCCTGGGTAAGGGACGAATCGCTAATGTTTGCCCTGTAAACACTAGCCAACGGGCCTACTCATGAAACTGCTCAAACGCCTCCTTCCGATCACTCTTCTGCTGGCTGCTGGCTACACTTACGCACAGTCCTTTCCAGAGGACAAGGTCAGGCAGATCGAACAGAAGAGTGTCGAGATCGCTCAGAAATATGCCGAGCGCACCGGCAAGCCAGTGCCTGAAATTCAGGACTATCGCTACAGCATGAAACTGAATGTTGCCAAAGTCATTTATCAGAGCCCGAACATCGAGTACTGCGGCGCAGTACCGATGATCATGGTATTCGAGGACTCAAACGATGAACTACGCAGCATCCGCTATCGAAGTTATGGCGAGTGTCGCAATCAACGCTGACAGCCAGCCCCCTTTTCAAGGGGGTATTGCATAAAGCCCACGCAAGTTCTCATTAACTCAGTTTGGTATGCTCGGCTTCGTCGATGAAAACGTCGCGACCACACCGGATTTAAGTCCGCCAATCAGCCATCTTGACGCTCGGCAAGCAAAGTAGGCTGGTCTCGCCTCGCCCTTGGATAAACGCTTCCCTGCTAATAGCAGATTTGAAGTCATCAAATCACAGCAAGGTCGATACCGTTGCTTTTACACAAACAGGGGCAGAAGAGGGTATCCATTGGCGCTAAAGCCAGCGCCTGACCTGACGACAGTACTGTACGAAGTCATTTCCAAAGAGACCGGTAAGGGCTCGCTCCTCAGGTGCGATCTGAAAACGGTTCATGTACAGCACAAAGCCCAGCACACCCAGCAGTGCTGGCGGCCAGGCTAGATAGACCGACCAGGCAAGCAAGCCAGTAGCAAAGCCGAGATACATGGGATTACGCGTATGTCGGTATATGCCCGAGCGTACCAACGCCGAAGCCGTTTCCGGCCTCAGCGGGTTGACCGTGGTACGGGCTACACGGAAGGACAGCACGCCAGCCAAGCAGATGGCGACGCCCGCCAGCAACACCAACAGAGCTATGCTGGCACGCCACTCGACTTTCAGTTCCAGAGCACCCGGCAGATGATGGGCTGCAAGCCACATCAGCAAGCCAAAAAGGGTGGCGACTAAAGGCGGAGGAATGCGGTTCTCCAATGCGCCCATGACATCACTTCCCGACCTTGGCGACTTCGCTGGCGACCATCTGGCGCAGCGGCTCAGGGCCGAACTTATCCAGTGGACGACCATTGACGAAGAAGGTCGGCGTGCCCTGGACACCTACAGCCTTCACATCCTGCATATCCAGTTGCAGCACCGCATCAACGGCTGGCGTATGCATGTCTGCGCGAGCCTTCTCTATATCCAGTCCGGCGCGCTCAGCGGCAACCCAAGCTTCCAGTACTTTGGGATCGTCATGCCAGCCTGGCTGAGCCTCAAGCACCGCTTCCAGGACTTGCGGGTAGAGATTCTGCTTGCGAGCTGCTTCCAGCAGCCGTGAGACTTCTTCCGAGCCCTGGTGGAACAGTACGTAGCGCAACACCAGGCGTACGCTGTCGGGATTCTCGTCGAGGATCTTCTTCACATGGGGATAGAAGGCGCGGCAGGCCTCGCAGGAAGGATCGAAGAACTCGACGATGGTGACCGGTGCCTGCGCAGGGCCGAAGACCGGCGAGTGGAAGCGAACCAGATTGGCTGCACTGGAAGTTGCCTGCTGTGCCGGGGACTGGGCTTGAGCGGGCTGCTCCGCTGGGGGCGGCGCAGACGGCGAGTAGAAGTAAGCGGCTGCAGCGAAGGCGATCAGAATCACCACGCTGATGATCAGGACCAGAGTACGGCGGTTCATGGGGTGGTTCTCCGACGGATAAGGACAAGCAAAATGACGATCAGAACGAAAGCGAACAGCGCCAGCCCCGGCAGCGGTACGCCGCCGAAGATGGTCATGCCGGCACCGGAGCACGATGGCCCGGTGGCCGTGCAGGGTTGAATCGGCTGCGGAATCAAGCCGGCGTAGAGCAGTACGTGCACAAAGGCTAGTAACGCACCGATGCCGGCCAGCGGCAGTGCATAGCGCCAGACGGCGAAATCCGAGCGGTAGCAGGCAATAGCCAGGATCACCGCCAGGGGAAACATGAAGGCGCGCTGGAACCAGCACAGCACGCAGGGCGCCTGGCCCATCACCTCACCGATGAAGAGTGCGGAAAGCGTCGACACCAGCGCTACCAGCCAGGCAAGGAGCAGGAGAGCCCACAGATGCGAGGGCGTTTGGGTGGTCATTTGCTGATCCTCAGTCCGCGCCAGGCGGTACGGTGGTGAAGGTCACCGACAGGCTCTGGCCATCGGCGAAGAGCAGGCTTGCTTCGACTTGGTCGCCCAGGGCCAACTCGCGTTGGCGCTGCATCAGCATCAGGTGATAACCGCCGGGGGCGAATTTCAACGTCGCGCCAGCGGCTACCTCGACCTGAGCGACGTGCTGCATGCTGGCCATGCCGTTTTCCAGCGAGCTGCGATGCATCATCACCTGGAGGAAGGCGGTGCTCTGGGCGCCGGTCAGTACCACCGGCTGGTTGCCGGTGTTGGTCAGAGTGAAATAGCCGGCCGCCGGTAAGTTACCCGGCAACAGCCTTAGCTTTGCCTCGCTGACCTGCAGCTCGGCCATGGCCGCCGTCGAGGCGATCAGCAGCAGTGCTGTAGTCGCGAGTTGTACGAGTCTGCGCATCGCTGTACTCCTTGTTGTTATGAGTTTCTAGTCCTGTTGCTTAGGCGAGCAGCAGCCCTTCACCGGCGTGCTGGCGGCTCGGGGCTGTTCGCAGCAGGTGTCCTTCTTCGCTGTCTGAGCCTCACCCGCGCAGCAACTCTTGGCCGGCTCAAACTGGACTGGCGTAGCGGTCGGTTCGGTGATACCCAGCAACGGCTGTGGGCATTGCTGCGGCTCAGGCGCGCTGGCTCGCCACTCTATCCAAGCCTCGCGGATGATCTGCCCGGCGGAGTGCAGGAACAATGCGGCGATGGCCAGGCCGACGAGGATGTCCGGCCACAAGCCGCCTGTCAGCGCGACCATGCCTGCTGCGATAATCACGCTGCTGTTGGCCAGCAAGTCGTTACGCGAGCAGAGCCAGGTCGAACGCATGTTCAGGTCATCGGAGCGATGGCTGTAGAGCAGCGCGAAGCAGTAGCCATTGGCGATCAGTGCGAGTGTGCCGATGACCCCCATCAGATCGGCAGACGGCACTTCCTGCAGTATCAGTTTGCGCAGAGCATCGGCTACCACCAGCACGCCGAACAACAGCATGAACCCGCCTTTGAACAGTGCGGCTCCGGCGCGGGCTCGAACACTGCGGTGCATGACGAACAGCGTAAGGGCATACACCGACGCGTCGCCGAACATGTCCAGCGAGTCACCGAGCAGCGCCGTTGAGTTGGCGATCCAACCGGCGATGAACTCCACCAGGAACATGACGACGTTGACGGCCAGGACGATATAGAGCACTCGGCTCTGTTTAGCGCGCAGCTGGGCCAGTTCGCCGGCCTTGTTTTCGCAGCAGCTGTCCATGATCCGTACCTCGTTCGCTCGATCTTGTCGTTAGAATGAGGGTTATAGCGACTATAAGGTCAAGTGCCATGAGTACGACGAACTTCACTGTGGGCCAACTGGCGCGCCTAACCGATACCAAGGCGGTAACCATTCGCTACTACGAGCAATTGGGCCTGCTGCCCATGGTTTCGCGCAACGCTTCCGGCTACCGCCAGTACACAGCGGAGGAACGTGATCGACTGCTGTTCATTCGTCGCAGCCGCGCCTTGGGCTTCAGTCTTAACGACATCCGTCAGTTGCTGGTTTTTTCCGACCACCGCCAAGCGTCATGCGCCTCGGTGGATGCCAAGGTGGCCGAGCAGTTGGAGCAGGTGAGATTGCGCATCCACGACCTACAGGGGCTGGAGAACGAACTGCAGCGCTTGCTGTCCTGCTGCCATGGTGGGGTAATCGAGGAATGCCGGATTATCGGGTCGCTGAGTCAGCAGCGCTAAATTGACGAGCTCGAAGGGCGAGCAGGCGAGCGGCTAAGTAGACCAAGGGAGCAGCCCCTTCGAGGAGCCTATTCCGGTCAAACGCTGACGCCCGCCTCAACCGTATCTCCACACCACCGAGCACACCTTCCCAGGGAATAGGACTAGCGGCGTACCAATACCAAGCTACCGGAGTACAGGTTGCCCCTTACGCAAGCACTTCGCCCCCTTCGGACGTAATCTAAGTCGCTGAAACCGCTTGACCAGATAGCTCATCGTACGATGCACATTGCCACGAGTCCGCTCGTCACGACGGTGAATCATCCCGATACCGCATTTATCACCGTACTGGGCTTTGTTGTGATTGCAGCTGTCGTAGCTCCCCCTACTACGGGTGAGCTGCTCCCACAGGGCACCGATCTGCTGCGCTTTGTAGATATCGCCACGCACCATAGCGCCATTGAAGAAAAAGGCCGCATGGATGTGGTACCCACGACGCTTTCCCTGCTCTACACGGCAGATGTAACCAGTCTCATGGTCGAAGATCGGATTGCGCTCACGCGCCCGAATCAGTCGGTGCAAATCCGCAAACACATGCTCCACCCTCAGCCTCGCCTTAGCAGCGGAGCGGTAGTACAGGTTGACCCTGATCACCAGGGTCGTGGCATAGCGATCCAGTACCTGGTCAACGTATTCAGCCACCTCACGGGACTGCTGGCGCTGCTGGTACCTTGCGTCATCCCGACGACGACGGTAGCTGCGTTCACGATTCAGTTGGCGGATACGCTCAGCCAGGCAGTTGAGCGTATCGCTGTAGTCACGGTACTGGGAGGTTTCTTCATTGAAAGAATTGATCCCTACCAGTGGACTGTGTTCCACACCGACGTCGTAACACGCCTGTTGGAACAGCCGCAGGCACGGCCCGTAGTGGTAGTCATCGCTGTGGCTAACTAGCGCCAGCATCTGATCGAGGTTCTCGAAGTACCGAGTGAGCTTGGTACGTTTGGTTTTGCCGCTGGCAGTCAACGACTGCACAGGCCCTTCGCTGCGTTCTACCGCTTCAACCAAGTCTTCGATCTGGAGTGCGATATCGGACTGAGAGAGGGTTTTTGATGTGTGACGATGGTTCATGATGATGCACCTGGGCTGTGAGTACATATCAGGTGCAAGGTCTGTATTTTTTTACTGCTGGAAGCCTGCCGCTGCTGTTGCTGTGTGGTCAGCAACAGCGTCCTGTCATGACCATGTGCAGCTAGCGCTGATGGTTGTAAGTCATGGTGCATGGGTATGGTTGATGAGGTATTGATGAGGTATATAACTGGAACAAGCAGCCCGTCGCTTAGCACGGTATCGACTAGCCAGGAAAACCAGGGGAAAGCATCCCCAGCAACCTAGAGATTTTCTATTCGTAGAGGACGGGGAGTTAGCTGAGGGCATTTGACAGCAAAGCGGCATAAATACCCTGACCGGCTAAACCGGTCAGGGCATCAATACACACCTTCAAATCGAGACAGGCTGCCCGACTCCCGCAGCCATATCGCGCGCCTCAATCTTGGCCATGATCCAGTCATGCACCTCCTCCTCAACCCATCCGACGCAGCGATCGCCAAGCGGAACTGGTTTAGGGAAAGTGTCTTCTGCGATGTACTTGTAGAGAGTCGACCGAGCAAGGCCAGTCGAGTTGGTGACTTCTTTCAGACGGATGATCCTCATGAACGGGCTCCTGTAATACGTTCAGAGGATTGGCAGGGTTTGTAAAAAAGTACTGTGGCTATCGATGCCCAAGAGCTAACACCAGGCCACGCCCTTGCTCCTCGTGATCAAACCAAAGGAGCCTTGCACCTTTGAGCTGTGACTCTGAGAGCGTTGGATGCTGCGATTTAATCGCCTGGATCACCTCAAATACATATCTACAAATCAGAGTAACAACATCCCCCCGCTGCGAACTGCCTTTCGGTTGCGGGCTATCAGCCTCCCACTTCGGCTCAGGTTGCTCAGGCGCCTCGACAATTGGCAGGTAGTGATTCCATAGCTCGAGCCAAAGATCCTGCGCACCTGGCAGCCTTGATGAAAAGTCCTCGCTGATCTTGCCCGGCAGCAGAGCACGCACCAGAGCTCGCATTGAAACCTGCGTGCTCTCACTTTGCAGAACCGTCTCGACATACCCACAGATGAGCCAAGGAAGCCAACGAGAGAAGAACTCAGCATCCGTAGCCGCCCACAGGAAATGTATCCGCCCCTCAGGGCGCTCAACCCAAGACATCATCGCTTCGAGTAAGGTTCTTCTTCTTCCCTCCAACCTGAGCTGTTCAAGCCTTCCGAATCGCTCTGCAACACCTGCAAGTGTCCACCCCCAAGCATCCGAAGCAGGTGGCAAAATCGGATAAAAACGGACTGGCTCCAGCCCTTGGAAAGCCTGATGAGCAAGGTTCATCACATAAAGGCTCTTGCGCTTGTGGGTAAGCAAAGGGGAATTCCCTCCTGGCACATAAACGGCAATGAAACCAAGCTCAGCAAGACGACGTATGCGGTGTTTTACACTGGCCAAATCAAGACCAGTCCATTTAACCAAGTCGTGCATGCTTATCCCTTGCACAAGGCCAACACTGTCCGCCTTGGCGCACAAGGCACAGGCTAACAAGCAATTAAGCACCGATAGTCGTCCGCCCTTCCTGGCAGCTCTCGCTCTCGAGATATTCCACGCCTCGCCTCCCACAGACTCCGTGCTCCTGCAACAGAGCGCGAGCAGTCGCAAGATCAGCTCAGAACCTGGCGCAGTCGCCACAGGGTTTTCCCTTTGAAGCTGCCTGTATTTGTCTGAGACTCGAAGCATCCTCCGAGGTCGCCCACGACCAGTGCTCACACCAAAATCCAGGAAAACGCCTTCTTTCAGCAACTCGGCAGTTGCTGCTGCAAATTTTACATCAGCCATGCCAAAGACCTTTGCCAAGGCCTTGGTTCCCTGCCCCAGAAGCTCTTCTTCATCGGCTACCGAATCCACCGACGTGCACACACGGGACACCAACCTCAGACAAACATAGCGAGCTAAAGGAGACAGCCCAGGTGGCAGGCCTTCCAGGATTGCTGTAAACGACATGCGCTGACCTTGTGCAAGATGAATATTAAATATAGCACTATATTTTTACCTATATTTTTTATAAATGATAACGAATAACAGATAAAAATCTGTCACCTGTCACAATTTACAAAAATCCAAAATCAACCTAGGGTAGAACGGCATCCTGCAGAGCGAGACAATTGAGAATGCGGAAGAAGATCACCCTGGAAGACTGGCTCGACGGGTTGAGTGCCAACGAGACCCGATGGGCTCACGAATCGCTCGCAAGGAAGCGAGTAATGGGGCTGAGAGACGACCTGCCTACCAGCGAGCTGAAGGAAAGAATCAGCGAACGCCTGAGGAAGAGGGACGACGGTGAAGTGCTGCTTGAGCAGTTGAGAGCATCAATTCGCCAGAAGCGATATCGAGAGGCTGTCAAGAAAGAAGCGCATACGTTCCGACTATCTGACGCCGAAGCGAAGGCGCTTCAGGCACTGGCGAGTGAGGCCAAAACAAATAGAACTGAAATAATCCGGAGACTCATTCGAAGCGAGCCAACTGCGGCAGAAAAACTGGGAAAGATGAAGGAGACCAACCTCAGAGCCCAGCGAGACCTCACACTTAAGGGAAGGGACATGGAAAAGCTGGCCAGGATGGCCAAAGGTCTAGCGGATCAGAATGCCCTCACCCTGGGTATGGCGCTTTCGATACTGACCTACCACGACATCAAATGGGAGGAGCCATCGACTGTTGAGCTTCAGCTAGGTATGGCTTACTACTATCTCATCAAGGCTGAAATGGACAAGCTTTACGCTGAGCAGAAAAAGATGCTCAAAAAGCAACCACATAACCTGGATCGCAGCATTCCTCGACCAGCCAAAGCAAAGGCAAAGGCAAAGGCAAAGGCAAAGGCATGACCCCATGGAATGGCATTCCAAAAGGCATTCCAGCCAGAAAATTAACCGGCACAACTACATAAAAAACAACAAGATAGAGAATCCGTTCAGATTACCCCGGCCAATTGAAGCAAGCACAAACCCCTGATCTTCCTAGAGAATTTCAGGGGTTTTGTGTTTTCAGGGGCTACGAATGTCCCGAAAGTGTCACGGCAACTCCGGGGTAATCAGGCTGCCGCCGCAACAATACAACTCGACATATTCTGACGAGCAAGCTCTTCTGGCTGTGCTCCCAATAAAGCGCTGCACCGCGAACGCAACCACCGCTCGCCCGGATCACTGTGAGCAGCCCCTCTCCAGACCATCGATAGCTCTTGCTGAGGAAGTACCACTGGCACGGCTTCAGCTCTCAAGCCCCCCGATCCAGACATGGCCTGAGCAACATATTCCGGCACGATAGCAATCATGCTGCTGCCTTCGAGTAGCATGGGTAAGGCGCTGAACTGCGGCACAGCGAGGACGACTTTACGTTGACGCCCAAGCGAATGGAGGGCCCGGTCGGCATTCTCGATAACGTTGCCCATGGACGACACCACGGCATGGGGCCGCCGACAGAACTCTTCCAGGGTCAGTGCGCCAGCCTGTGAGTCAGCCCGCAGTAACATCGGGCGAATCGACCGCAAATGCTTACTCCGCGCGTTGGCCGGCAGCTGCAAGGCATGGCTGATGCCAAGCGAAATCTCCCCGGATGCAAGCAACTGCGGCAATTGCCATTGATCGGCGCGACGTACCACAAGCCTTATGTTCGGTGCATCGACGCGTAGGCAGCGCAACAGAGTGGGTAACAAGGCGTATTCGACGTCGTCGGAAAGACCAATATGAAAGGTGGCTTCACTCGTTGTCGGGTCGAACGTCTGACACTTGCCCAACGCAGCAGCAATACTGTCGAGGGCAGGCGTCAGGTTGGAGAAAATTTCCTGGGCGCGGGATGTAGGCTCCATTACCCGCCCGGTGCGAATGAACAACGGGTCATCGAAGAGGTGGCGTAAGCGCCCCAAGGCAGCGCTGACTGCTGGTTGCCCAAGGAACAGTTTCTCGCCGACACGGCTAACATTTTGCTCGTGCATCATGGTTTCGAAAACTACCAGCAGATTGATGTCCGCCCGACGCAAATCATTTCTGTTCATCATGTTAGGCACCTACGCAGAGTTGTACATTTTTGACTGTCGCCGATCAGGCTGTGAGGCGACGCTGCTTGAACACAGTATTGCTGTCGCGATTAACGATGGGCTAGTGTCGCTCTGCGCCTAGCTGTGTCGCGGAATGGGGAACGCCGGATTGAATCTCGAAGACCTGCAAACATTTGTTGAGGTCGCTGATGCTGGCGGAATCTCAGCCGCCGCACGCCACCTTGGAGTTTCCAAATCAATCGTCAGTCGGCGACTGTTCCGACTGGAAGCGGACCTTGGCATTCAGCTTCTCGCACGAACCACCCGCGGTGCGGCACTTACAGAAGCGGGTATGACATTTCGGGAACATGCGGCCCGAGCCAGTGCCGAGATTGAAACAGCCAAGGAAACGATTCTTCCCACCGGGGATCTTCGTGGTCGATTGCGGGTCGCAGTGCCGCTTTCCTCCGGCCCGATACACTTTGCCCCTGTGCTTACTGAGATGGCACGACGCTACCCTCGCCTTCAGATTGATGCGGCCTACGGAGATCGCTTCGTCGACCTGGTCGCGGAAGGCTTCGATTGTGCCATCCGGGTCGGAGCCCTACGCGACTCGAACCTGCTAGCCAAACGCGTGGGCCAGATTTACGGCAAGCTCGTCGCCAGCCCGGACTACATCAAGGCACATGGAGCACCCGAGACGCCGGACGAAATCGCCGCCCACCAGGCGTTGCTCGGCGCCGAAAGTTGGCGCTTCATGGATGGAAACAAGGTCATCACCGTGCAGCCGCAGGGACGCTTCAAGAGCGATAACGGCGCGGCGCTCGCCGGAGCTGCGGCAGCGGGGCTCGGTATTGCCTGGCTCCCCGATTGTGTCACTTACGAATATCTGGCCTCCGGCGCACTCGTTCCGATCATGACTCGCTATCCACTGCCAGTAGGGGACGTTTACATCGTGCGGCCGCCCAGCGCGCACCCAGCGCAAAAAGTGCGCATCCTCTCGGAGTTGCTGATCGAATCATTTGAAAGTAATCCGCCGTTTACAGATGCGATGGCCAAGGTTGCAGCGACACGCAACCTTACGCCTGGCTGACACCACCAAACTGCGAGCACAAGCATTGCTATGCCTGGCTCAGGACAACTTTCTGGAACGCCAGAGCTGCGACGTCGAAGCAACACATCGCGTCCGCCATAAATAGGCGCAGAACTGCTGAGCTCGGGCTGCTATCGCGGTAGAAAGCCCTATCAAGCGGGCCGATAGCGCAATCATCGGCAGCCGCATTCGATCAAAGCTCGATGCACGCACTTTGTGCCATCAAAGGGTCGGTGTTCACCTGTCCCAGATCCGTGGCATCGCCATCTACCTGGCGCTGCGTTTAGTGCCGTACTGTCTTCAACATGGCAAGGAGAATAACCAAGAAGACACCATGACGCCTTCCTTCGACTGACACAGGTATATGGCGATCAGCGCCATACAACTGTCGTCGATAACATTTCAATGCGCCCAGCCATCTGCTTAGGAATGCAGGACTTGGGTTCCGCCGTCTGGATAAAGTGGCTGGCGACGGTCCGTCGCAGAGCTTGGGTGCCTGCCCTTTCCCTAAGAGCATGGTCGTTCTGGCCAGTACGGCAGCGAAACGAGGTGATGGCCGGGCCGGATGCTACCGAGCCAGACTCGCGCGCAGCGTCAGCACGCCCTCTTCCCCCGGCGCCAGGCACAGGCTGTCGGGGCCGCAGCTGGCGGCTTCGACGCAGAGAAAGCCCAGGCTCTGGTTCCAGCCGACCTCGGTCAGCGGCCGACTGCCGGGGTGCCAGACCACGCTGTTGGCACCGCCGCGGGTGTCGATGGCCAGGCGCCGCTGCCAGGGCAGGTCCTGTAGCTGCAGCACGCCGGTGTGGCGGAAGATGCGGTGGCAGCCGTCCTCGATGCGCAGTTCGCCTTCCTGGCGGCAGTCTGCGCGGGTCAGCAGGTCATGGCCGCTGGCACCGTCGAGGCCGAGCAGCGCCACGCGCGAGACGTCGCTGATGCGCCAGTAGGCATGCAGGGCATGGCTGAGCTGGCAGGGTTCGCTGTCCTGATGGCGGGTCACCAGGCGCAGCGCCAGGGTTTCGCCCAGTTCGGCCTCGAGACGCAGCGTCCAGTCGCACAGTTCGAGCTGCCAGAGCAGTCGCACGCCCTGCTCGCCCCAGTCGCAGGCCAGCAGTTGCCACTCCTCGCTCAAGCGCGCCCAGCCGTGAGATGGCCAGCCGCTCTCGCTGGGATGGCGGCCGAACCAGGGCCAGCAGATCGGCACGCCGCCGCGAATCGCCGCGCCCTGCGGCCAGTGCCCGGCGCACCACAGCCAGGGCCGCTGGCCACGCGGTTGAAAGTGCAGCAGCTGGGCGCCCTGACGGCTGAACGCCGCCTGGAACAGGCGGTGTTCGAGCAACAGCAATTCGCGCCCCTGGCGCACCGTCCAGCGCTGACGCGCCTGGCCGGGCTCGGCAAAGAGCCCGGCCAGCGGGTGCAGCTCGGCAGCGCCGCTGGCGGCGCCGAGCGGGCGCGAGGCGCTTACCACCAGTGCTCCACCTGCACGCCGAAGTTGTAGCCGTGACGTGCATTGTCGAAGGCGCCGCTATCGGACAGCGCCGAGCCGGCCGCCAACTGGCTGGCCGCCTGCTGCGCCGCGCGGTTCCAGCTGGCGTAGGTGTAGTACAGGCGAAACTCCGGACGCGCCCAGAAGCCGGGGCCGGCCGGCGACCAGGTGGGGGCGATGGTGAACTTGGTCAGCTTGCGCGTGCCGTCGGTGGCATCGACCTGATCGTGGCCCAGCTCGCCGACCAGCTTGAACTGCTCGGTGAAGGCGTAGCTGGTACGCCCGCCCACCGACAGCCAGTCCTGATCGTCGCCGTCGGGCCGGGTGTCCTTCTGGTAGACGAACTGCACCTGGCCGCCAAGGCGCGGCGTGGCCTGCCAGTCGAAGTACTCCACCAGGCGCCAGCTCTTGTTGTCGCGATCGAGGGTGACGTCGCCGGTATAGCCCAGACCGGTGCCGGGGCCGCGGCCGTACTGCAGGGCGAAGGTGTTGACGCCGCCGAAGAAATCGCTCTGCTTGTGCTGCGCGGTGATCGCCCAGCCGCTGTTGGCGCCGGTGCTGTCGGGCTTGTCGATGTAGCTGACGCCGAACTCCAGCTCGCCGCCCGGGTTGACCTTGAAGCCGGCGACGTTGAAGTCGTGGCGGTTGATGTAGGGCTCCTGGAAGTAGCTGTCCTTGCGCGAGAAGGCGTAGCTGTACTTCAGGCCGCCGTACTCGAAATCCTCGATACCCGCGCCGGTGGCGCTCTGGTTCCAGTAGTAGAAGTCGGTGATATGGATGTCGTTACGCTTGTAGAAGCGGCGGCCGGCCCACAGCGAACCGCCATTGAGCGCGGGCACCTTGCTCCACTCGGCGTACATCTGGTTCATCCGCGCGAAACCATAGTCGCCGGTGAACTTCGGTGTATGGCCGTACTGGTTGTAGAGCTGGGCCATGCCCTCGACGCTCAGCACCGAGCCGTCGTCGAGGGTCAGCAGATCCTGGCGCAGGTCCAGTTCGATGTACTGCTCGCATTCGTTGCCGAGGCGGTACTTGGATTGCGCGCCGGGCAGCTGGAAGCAGGACTGGGTGCCGCCGTTCTCCGAACCGCCGGCGCCACTGCGCATATAGCCGGTGAATTCCAGAGCCTGCACCTGGGGTGCGGCCAGGACCAATGCAAGTAGGCAGGGGGCGCCAAGCGCGCAAGGGAGGTTTTGCTGTGTGGTCTTCATCGTTGCTCCTGATTGTTTTTATTGAGCGAATGCTGCGGATAACCGCCGCAGCGCCGGTTTCTTCCATTGCCAGGGTGCGCACCCTACGGGATAAGGCGCGCCAATACCGCGGTGTGGCTCAACCTCTTTTCAACTGCGCCACCTTGTTGTCAGTGGCTTGACGCTTTCCCGGGCGCAGACGCTCGCCGCTGGCCGCGTCGAACAGCAGCACACGCGCCGGATCGAACTGCAGGTCGAGGCTGGCGCCGGCCTGCGGCGCGGCGTCCGGCGCCAGGCGGCAGCACACCTTGGTCTGGTTGAGGCTGACGAACACCAGGGTGTCCGGGCCGGTCGGCTCGACCACCTCGACCTCGGCGCGCAGGCTCGGCAGCGTCGAACCGGCGCCGGCCAGCTGGATCTGCTCGGGACGCACGCCGAGGATCAGCTCGCGTCCTTCCAGTTCGGCCGCCTCGCCCAGGTGCAGCTCGCAGCGCGCCTGCCCGGAGTCGAGCAGGCCGAAGCACTGACCATCGCGCAGCTGCGTGCGCAGCGGGATGAAGTTCATCGGCGGCGATCCGATGAAGCTGGCGACGAACTGATTGGCCGGGTCGTTGTAGATTTCCTGCGGGGTACCGAACTGCTGGATGATGCCGTCCTTCATCACCGCCACCTTGTCGCCCAGGGTCATGGCCTCGATCTGGTCATGGGTGACATACACCGTGGTGGTCTTCAGGCGCTGGTGCATCAGCTTGATCTCAGTGCGCATTTCGACTCGCAGCTTGGCGTCGAGGTTCGACAAAGGTTCGTCGAACAGGTAGATCTTCGGCCGCCGCGCCAGCGCCCGGCCCATGGCCACGCGCTGCTGCTGGCCACCGGAGAGCTGGCCGGGCTTGCGTGACAGCAGATGCTCGATCTGCAGCAGCTTGGCCACGCGCGCCACCTCGGCCTCGATCTCGGCTGGCGGCAGCTTGCGCATCTTCAAACCGAAGGCGATGTTGTCCTTCACCGTCATGGTCGGGTACAGCGCATAGGACTGGAACACCATGGCGATGTCGCGATCCTTGGGGCTCATGCCGCTGATGTCGGCGCCGTCGACCAGGGTCGCCCCGCCGCTGATGTCCTCCAGGCCGGCGATGCAGTTCATCAGGGTGGATTTGCCGCAGCCGGAGGGGCCGACCAGGATCAGGAACTCGCCGGAGTCGATGGCCAGTTCGATGTTCTTCAGGGTGTCCGCCAGGCCGCTGCCGTAGGATTTGTTGACGTTGCGCAGTTCGAGGGTAGCCATGGTTATTACCTCAACCTTTGACGGCGCCGGCCGTCAGGCCGCGCAGGAAGTACTTACCGGCCAGGATGTAGACCAGCAGGGTGGGCAGCCCGGCGATCATCGCCGCGGCCATATCGACGTTGTATTCCTTGGCCCCGGTGCTGGTGTTGACCAGGTTGTTCAGCGCCACGGTGATCGGCTGGGTGTCGCCGCTGGCGAACACCACGCCGAACAGGAAGTCGTTCCAGATCTGGGTGAACTGCCAGATCAGGCAGACCATGATGATCGGCACCGACATCGGCAGCAGGATGCGTCCGAAGATGGTGAAGAACCCCGCGCCGTCGAGGCGCGCGGCGCGCACCAGCGCCTCGGGAATGCTCACGTAGAAGTTGCGGAAGAACAGCGTGGTGAAGGCCAGGCCGTAGACCACATGCACCAGCACCAGGCCTTCGGTGGTGTTGGCCAGACCGAGCTGGCCGAGGGTGAAGGACGCCGGCAGCAGGATCACCTGGAACGGCAGGAAGCAGCCGAACAGTAGCAGGCCGAAGAACAGCTGCGAGCCGCGAAAGCGCCACATGGCCAGCACGTAGCCGTTCAGCGCGCCGAGCAGCGTGGAGATCAGCACTGCCGGGATGGTGATCTTCACCGAATTCCAGAAGTAGCCGCCGACGCCGTCCCAGGCCTTGACCCAGCCGATGACGGTGAACACGTCCGGGATCGACAGCAGGTTGCCGCTGCGGATGTCGTCGGGGGTTTTGAAGCTGGTCAGCAGCATCACCAGCAACGGTACCAGGTACACCGCGCAGGCCAGGATCAGGGTGGCGTGAATGGCCAGGCGGCTGAGGCTGAAGGCCCTCACCCGGGGTACGGGGCGCGGCGCCAGGCGCGCATCGAGCACGGAATCAGTCATGGCGTTTGCCTCGCAGTTCGGAATACAGATACGGCACCAGGATCGCCAGCACCGCGCCGAGCATCAGCATCGCGCTGGCGGCGCCGAGGCCCATCTGGCCGCGGGTGAAGGTGTGGGCGTACATGAACATCGCCGGCAGGTCGGAGGCGTAGCCGGGGCCGCCAGCGGTCATCGAGGCGACCAGGTCGAAACTCTTGATGGCGATATGGGCGAGGATCATCAGCGCGCTGAAGAACACCGGGCCCAGGCTCGGCAGCACGATGCGCAGGTAGATGCTCGGCAGGCTGGCGCCATCGACCTGGGCGGCGCGGATGATCGACTGATCCACCCCGCGCAACCCGGCGAGAAACAGCGCCATAACGAAGCCCGAGGACTGCCACACGGCGGCCATCACCAGGCAGTAGACGACGCGATCCGGGTCCACCAGCCAGTCGAAGCGAAAGCCTTCCCAGCCCCAGTCGCGCAGCAGCTTGTCCAGGCCCAGGCCGGGGTTGAGCAGCCACTTCCACGCGGTGCCGGTGACGATCATCGACAGCGCCATGGGGTAGAGAAAGATGGTGCGAATGAAGCCTTCGCGGCGGATGCGCTGATCCAGCAGCACCGCCAGCAGCACGCCGATGGCCAGGCTGATGGCGATGAACAGACCGCCGAACACCAGCAGGTTCTGGCTCGCCACCCACCAGCGGTCGTTGTCCCACAGCCGCGCGTACTGCTGCAGCCCGACGAAGTTGTAGCTGGGCATGAAGCGCGAGTTGGTGAACGAGAGCAGGAAGGTCCAGCCGATGTAGCCGTAGAAGCCCACCAGCACGATGACCATGCTCGGCGCCAGCACCAGCTTGGGCAGCCAGCGCTGCAGGGCATCCAGCGGCGAGGCTTTGGCGAAGACTGCGTTTGAACTCATGGATCACTCCGTTGTTGCAGGTTGCGCGGTCGGCCCCGTTGCCCCTGAGAGAGGGAAACGCGGCGCGGCCGATCCCATGGCGCAGGCCTGAGGGCATGCGCCAGGGATCGAAGGCTTGAAACCGGCGGGTTACACCCGCCTACGGCAAGGGCCGCCTAGACGGCCCGAACGCTCACTGCACCGCCTGAATCGCCGCCGCCAACTGCTGGGCGGCGCGCTTGGGGTCGGCCTTGGGGTCGTTGAAGAAGTTGGTCACCACGTCGAATACCGCGCCCTGCACGTAGCTGGAAGCGGCCATGCCGTGGGCCAGGCTCGGCTGCAGACCGCCACCGGCGGCGGCGTCCTTGAAGTCGGCCATGGACTTCTGCGCGCAGGCGTCGAAGCTGCTCATGTCCTGGTCCATGCGCACCGGGATCGAGCCCTTGTTCTGGTTGAAGAACTCCTGGAACTCGTTGCCCATCACCGTGCGCGCCAGGTCTTCCTGGGCCTTGCGGTTCTCGGCGTTGCTCAGCTTGAACATGGCCAGCGAGTCGATGTTGAAGGCGAAGCTGCCCTGGGTGCCGGGGAAGGCCAGGCATTCGTAGTCCTTGCCGGCGACCTTGCCAGCGGCGGTCCACTCGCTCTTGGCCCAGTCGCCCATGATCTGCATGCCGGCCTTGCCGTCGATCACCATGCCGGTGGCGCTGTTCCAGTCGCGCCCGGCGGCGTCGGCGTCGATGTAGCCGCGCAGCTTCTGCAGGGCGGCGAACACCTCGACCATCTTGTCGCCGGTCAGGGTGGCGCGGTCCTGCTCGACGAAGGCCTTGCGAAAGCCCTCGGCGCCGAGAATGCTGAAGGCCAGGTCCTCGAACACGGTGCCGTCCTGCCAGGGCTGGCCGCCGTGGGCGATGGCGATGAAGCCGGCCGCCTTGAGCTTGTCGGCGGCGGCGAAGAATTCGTCGAGGGTGGTCGGCGGCGTGGCGCCAGCCTTCTCGAACACTTGTGGGTTGATCCACAGCCAGTTGACCCGGTGCACGTTGACCGGTACCGCCACGTAGTCGCCCTGGTACTTCATCACCTCGACCACCTGCGGTGGCAGCAGGTCATCCCATTTCTGCTCGGCGGCGACGCCGTTGAGATCGGCGAGCAGGCCCAGCTCGCCCCACTCCTGGATGTCCGGCCCCTTGATCTGCGCGGCGGCGGGCGGGTTGCCGGACACGGCGCGGGTCTTCAGCACCGTCATGGCCGCTTCGCCACCGCCACCGGCAACGGCGAAGTCCTTCCATTTGTGGCCCTGGGCTTCGACCAGCTTCTGCAGGGTATCGGCGGCGCGTTTTTCACCACCGGACGTCCACCAGTGCAGCACTTCAACTTCACCGGCGGTGGCGGACAGGGGCAACAGGACAGCGAGGGAGATGGCGGTGGACAGGCGAGAGATCGCTTTCATGGGATGAGACACCTTGTTGTTATTCGCGAGCAAGTCGTGGTGCTTGCCTGGCGAACGAGTCTACCCAGCCCCACGGACGGAGGGGGTAACAAAGGGTACGGGAAAGTCACCAGACCGTTACAAAGCGGAGCTGGCAGGTTATCCGGGGCGCAGCGGCGCAGGCCCCAGGGCACTGCGACCGCCCGCGACGGCAGAGGGTTCAACTGGTCTGGCGCGGCAGCCAGAGGGTGACGCGCAACCCGCCTTCACGCAGATTGCGCAGGCTCAGCTCGCCGCCGTGGCTGTGCGCCAGGTTGCGCGCGATGCCCAGGCCCATGCCGTAGCCCTGCTGCTGGCTGGCCAGGCGAAAATGCGGCTCGAACACCTGTTCGAGCTTCTGTTCGGGCACACCCGGCCCCTCGTCATCGACGTGCAGGACGAACGCCTCGGCGTCGTCCTCGATGTGCAGGTGCGCGCGCTCGCCATACTTCAGCGCGTTGTCCAGCAGGTTGCCGATGCAGCGGCGCAGGGCCAGCGGCTTGCCGGGATAAGGGTAGCGGGCGGCGCCATCGACGGTGACCCGGCCCGTGCCGAGGTAGGGTTCGATCAGCCCGTGCAGCAGGTGATTGAGATCGACCGGCTCGATGTTCTCGTGGATGTCGGTGTCCTTGACGCACTGCAGGGCGCCCTTGACCAGCACCTCCAGCTCGTCGAGGTCGCGGCTGAACTTGGCCTGCAGCGCCTCGTCGTCGAGCAGTTCGACGCGCAGACGCAGGCGGGTGATGGGCGTGCGCAGATCGTGGGAAATCGCGCTGAACAGCTGACTGCGTTCGCTGAGGTAGCGGCTGATGCGCTCGCGCATGCTGTTGAACGCGCGGCGCACCTCCACCACCTCGCTGCCGCCGACCTCGGCCAGCGGCTCGACATCGGCGCCCAGCGACATTTCCCGCGCCGCCAGCGCCAGGCGTTTGAGCGGCTGGCTCTGCCAGTGCACCAGCAGGCCGACGAACAGCAGCAGAAACCCGCTGGTCAGCAGGATGAACCACAGCTGCTGGTGCGGCAGGCCCTGGTCCTCGAGGTTGACGTAGGGCTCGGGCAGCAGCGAGGCCAGATACAGCCACTCGCCTTCGCCGATGCGGATCTGGGTGACCAGGATCGGCGGGTTGAGCGGCTCCAGGCTCAGCGCGTAATAGGCCCAGGAACGCGGCAGCTCGTTGAGCAGCAGGCCGCTGTTGAACACCCGCAGATGGTCCGGGCTGACGAAGTGCACCGACAGCTCCAGCTGGCTGCCGAGGCGCTCGCGCAGTACGGCGTCGACCTCGCTGATGACCGCGCGCTTGCGCGGCGTCTCGGCGAGCACCGGCATCTGAAGCGGCTTGTCGTTGAGCGAAACGAAGAAGCGCGTGCCGCCCATGCTGCGCAGCTGGTCGAGCACCAGCGGGCGGTAGCCCACCGGCAGCGAGCGAAAGTAACTGACGCTGGCCACCATCGACTGCGCCAGGCTGCGAGCGGTACTGACCAGCCCCTCCATCTGGCTGGCGCGCAGCTGCGACAACCAGATCAGGCTGGACAGCACCTGCGCCAGCAGCACCGCCAGCAGGGTCAGCAGCAGCATGCGCCCGAGCAGCGAGCGCGGCACCAGCGAGCGGCGCTTAGCCATGGCTGCCAGGCGTGACGTGGGCCGCCAGCAGGTAGCCGGCGCCGCGCACGGTGCGGATCAGCCGCGGCGGTTTGTCGGTGTCACGCAGACGCTGACGCAGCCGGCTGACCGCCATGTCGACGATGCGCTCCAGCGGCATCACCTCGCGACCACGGGTGACGCTGGCGATGGTGTCGCGATCGAGAATCTGCTGGGGGCGGTCGAGAAACAGCTTGAGCAGGGCGAAGTCGGCGCCGGAGAGAATCACTTCCTCGCCGTCCTGGTGAAAGAGGCGGTGGCTGATCATGTCCAGGCGCCACTCGCCGAACGCCAGCACCTCGCTGGCGGCCGGCTCCTTGGCGAAGCTGGCGCGGCGCAGCAGCGCCTTGATCCGCGCCAGCAACTCGCGCGGGCTGAACGGCTTGCCGAGATAATCGTCGGCGCCCAGCTCCAGGCCGATCACCCGGTCGGCCTCATCGGAGCTGGCGGTGAGCATGATCACCGGTACCGCGGCGAAGCGCTGATGCTCGCGTATCCAGCGGCACAGGCTGAAACCGTCCTCGTCCGGCAGCATCACGTCGAGAATCACCAGGTCCGCCGGCTCCTCCACCAGCGCGGCGCGCAGGCCTCCACCGTCCGCCACGGCGCGCACGGCGAAGCCCGCGCGGCTCAGGTAGGTGTCGAGCAGTTCGCGAATTTCCTGGTCGTCGTCCACCAGCAGAATGGATTTTCCGGCCTGACTCAAGATGCCTTCCTTCTCGTCTGACGTGCATGGCACGCTCCTGACCGGCAGCGAGCCTCCTAGGTTCTCTCTTGCAAGGCTACCCCCGCGCCCTCCAGGCCGGGATACTCGGCAGTCACCAGCCATACCGGCACGCCGTCCAAATAACGGCTCATGCTGCCCTTCTCGGCAAAGCCACGGGCGAAGCCGCTGCTGCGGAAGAAATCGGCGAAGCGCGGCACCACGCCGCCGACGATGTACACCCCACCTCGCGCGCCCAGCGTCAGCACGCAGTTGCCGGCCGCGCGGCCGAGCCAGACGCAGAACTGCTCGAGCACGCTGCTGGCCAGCGCATCGCCCGCCAGCGCGGCGGCGGTAACCTGCGCCGGGGAGCTTAGCAGCGCTGGGTGTCCATCCACAGTGCAGAGCGCACGATACAGGCGCAGCAAGCCGCTGCCACTGAGTACGTCTTCGGCGCGCACATGGCCGAGCTCGGCATGCAGTGCCTGCCACAGCTGCGCCTCGCGCGGGGTGGCGATGGGCAGGTCGACATGCCCGCCCTCGCCCGGCAGCGCGCGCCAGTGCCCGCCACCGAGGGGCAGCAGGGTACCCACGCCCAGACCGGTGCCCGGCCCGATGACCACCGCCGGACAGTCCTCCTCCACCACGCCCGGGCAGATCTCGAGCCGCTCCTGCGGACGCAGGCGGGTCATGCCCAGGGCCATGGCGGTGAAATCGTTGATTACCAGCAGGTCGGCAGGCTGCAGGTGCAGGAAGGCGGCCAGCTCGCTGCGGGCGAACTGCCAGTGGTTGTTGGTGAAGCGGAAATGCTCGCCCTTCACCGGCCCGGCCACCGCCAGGCAGAGTGCAGCGATGTCGCCCGGGGCCAGGCCCTGCTCGGCCAGATAATGGGCGATGGCCAGTTGCGGATCGGCGAAGTCGGCGGTGACCAGCACCCGCACCGCCTCCAGACGTTCGTCGCGCCACAGCGCGAAGCGTGCATTGGTGCCGCCGATATCCCCTACCAGTGACGGTTTCACGACGATATCTCCAGAGCGAGGCTGAGGCATTGGCAGAAGGGGCGACGGCGTTGCAGCCGTCTTCCGGCGAGCTCGAGCGCACGAGGATGCATGGGTTCAACTCCAGAAATATCTTGTTTTTCTAAAAAATAGCCGTGGCATGATCAGCCAAACCACAACCATTATCAATATTTGTTATTATAAAAAACAACAAATGCCGACCACCCGCCAGCAACCCGAACAACCGTGGGCCTGGCAGTAGAGCAAAGTTCGGCGCTGGCCGAAACCGCGCAGGGATGATCGGCCCGGCAGCGCCAGGCCCGACCATCGGCGCCACCGCAAAAGCACAAGACTTCCCTGGCAAAAGCCGGATAATGGCGCCCCTCGTTTTTTGCTCGCAACGCCGGTAAGCCTCATGGAAATCAAGGTCAACTTTCTCGACAACCTCCGACTCGAAGCCAAGTTCGATGACTTCACGGTGGTGGCCGACCAGCCGATCCGCTACAAGGGCGACGGTTCGGCGCCGGGACCGTTCGACTATTTCCTGGCCTCCTCGGCGCTGTGCGCGGCGTACTTCGTCAAGCTGTACTGCCAGACGCGCGACATTCCCACCGAGAACATCCGCCTGTCGCAGAACAACATCGTCGACCCGGAGAACCGCTACGCGCAGATCTTCAAGATCCAGGTCGAACTGCCGGCGGACATTTCCGAGAAGGACCGCCAGGGCATCCTGCGCTCCATCGACCGCTGCACGGTGAAGAAGGTGGTGCAGCAGGGCCCCGAGTTCATCATCGAGGAAGTCGACAACCTCGACGCCGATGCCCAGGCGCTGCTGATGCCGGTGAGTGACACCACCACCTACATCCCGGGCAAGGACCTGCCGCTGGAGCAGACCATCGCCAACATGTCGGGCATCCTCGCCGAGCTGGGGATGAAGATCGAGATCGCCTCCTGGCGCAACATCGTGCCCAACGTCTGGTCGCTGCATATCCGCGACGCGCAGTCGAACCTGTGCTTCACCAACGGCAAGGGGGCGACCAAGGAGGCCGCGCTGGCTTCGGCCCTCGGCGAGTTCATCGAGCGGCTGAACTGCAACTTCTTCTACAACGACCAGTTCTGGGGCGAGGACATCGCGGGCGCCGAGTTCGTCCACTACCCCAACGAGCGCTGGTTCAAGCCGGGGCCGAAGGATGCGCTGCCCGAGGAAATCCTCGACGAGCACTGCCGGACCATCTTCGATCCGGACGGCGAGCTGCGCGCCTCGCACCTGTTCGACACCAACTCGGGCAACACCGCGCGCGGCATCTGCTCGCTGCCGTTCGTGCGCCAGAGCGATGGCCAGACGGTGTACTTCCCCAGCAACCTGATCGAGAACCTGTACCTGTCCAACGGCATGAGCGCCGGCAACACCCTGGCCGAGGCGCAGGTGCAGTGCCTGTCGGAGATCTTCGAGCGAGCGGTCAAGCGCGAGATTCTGGAGAACGAGCTGTGCCTGCCGGACGTGCCGCAGGACGTACTGGCCAAGTACCCGGGCATCGTCGCCGGCATCCAGGGTCTGGAGGAGCAAGGCTTCCCGGTGCTGGTCAAGGATGCCTCGCTCGGCGGCGAATTCCCGGTGATGTGCGTGACTCTGATGAACCCGCGTACCGGCGGCGTGTTCGCCTCCTTCGGCGCGCACCCGAGCCTGGAAGTGGCGCTGGAGCGCAGCCTTACCGAACTGCTCCAGGGCCGCAGCTTCGAGGGCCTCAACGATCTGCCGCAGCCCACCTTCGACAGCCTGGCGCTGACCGAACCGAACAACTTCGTCGAGCACTTCATCGACTCCAGCGGCGTGGTGTCCTGGCGCTTCTTCAGTGCCAAGGCCGACTTCGAATTCGTCGAGTGGGACTTCTCCGGCGAAGGCGCCGACTCGAATGAGCAGGAAGCCGCGACCCTGTTCGGCATCCTCAAGAACATGGGCAAGGAAGTCTACGTGGCCACCTATGACGACCTCGGCGCCAACGCCTGCCGCATCCTGGTGCCGGGCTACTCGGAGATCTACCCGGTCGAGGACCTGATCTGGGACAACACCAACAAGGCGCTGCTGTTTCGCAAGGACATCCTCAACCTGCACGCCCTGAGCGACCGCGAACTCAAGTCGCTGCTGCGCAACCTCAATAACACCGAGGTCGACGACTACACCGACATCACCACGCTGATCGGCATCGAGTTCGACGACAACACGGTGTGGGGCCAGCTGACCATCCTCGAGTTGAAGCTCTTGATCAACCTGGCGCTGAAGAAATACGACGACGCCAAGGAGCTGGTCGAGGCCTTTCTGCAGTACAACGACAACACCGTCGAGCGCGGCCTGTTCTACCAGGCGGTCAACGCGGTGCTGGAGATCCAGCTGGACGACGAGCTGAAGCTGGCCGACTACGAGCACAACCTGCGGCGCATGTTCGGCAACGAGCGCATGGACGCAGTGATTGGCTCGGTAGACGGCAGCGTGCGCTTCCATGGCCTGACCCCGACCAGCATGAAGCTCGAAGGCTTGGACAAGCACCTGCGCCTGATCGACAGCTACAAGAAACTGCACGCCGCCCGCGCCAGGGCGGCGGGCCTGGTCGGCTGAGCAATCGCCCGTACCGAATCGCGGGCCTTCGTTCTAGTCCGCCGCCTGCGCGACTGCCTGCACCTGGCGGCGGAACCAGCTGCGCAACGGATCGGCGTGGGTGCGCTCGTGCCAGATCTGCATCACCTCGACACGCGGCAACTCCAGCGGTAGCGGATGCATGCGCAGCTCGGGGTCCCGGGCGACCGCCTCCTGCGCCAGCGAGCGCAGGCAGGTGAGCAGCAGGTCGCTGCCGCGCAGCAGGCGCGGCGGGGCAACGAAGCTGGACAGCCCGGCAGCGATCCGCCGCTGCAGCCCTCGTTGCTGCAACGCCCTGTCCACCAGTCCCTCGAGATCCCCCGTCAGCGTGGTGATCAGATGCTCGCAGGCGACGAAACTCTGCAGATCCAGGCCGCGCGCGAGGCGTGGGTTGTCATGCGCGGCGAGCACGACGAAGTCCTCGCTGAGCAGACGCTGCTGATGGAAAGTGCCCGGCAGGTCCTTGTAGAAGCCGGCGATGGCCAGGTCGCAGGTGCCCTTCTCCAGCTCGTCACGCGGTAGCTGGCCACGGGTGTTGTGGGTGACCAGCACCAGGTTCGGTGCCTGCTGGCGCAGAATCGGCAGCAGCCTGGGCAGCAGGGTCTGCTCGATGTAATCGGTGCTGTACAGATGCAAGCGCTCGACACGCCCGAGAAAGTCCTGCCCATCGCAGCGCTCGTAGAACCCCTCCAGTTCCCCCACCAGGCGCTGAACCTGCGGCGCCAGCTCATGGGCCCGCGGCGTCGGTGTCAACCCTCGCGGCGCGCGCACGAACAGCGGGTCACCGAACTGATGCCGCAGCTTGTTCAGCTTGTGGCTCAGGGCTGGCTGACTCAGCGCCATGCGTTCGGCCGCCAGCGAGGCGTTGCGCTCCTGATAGAGCACATGGAAGACCAGCAGCAGATTCAGGTCCTTCTTGGCGATATTCATTTTTTGAATTCCTGAAATAAGCGCTTTCGAATTTTCGAATCATATCGCCTTGCCTAGGATGGGGCCTGAAAACCCGTTGCCCCATGGAGATCAGCATGACGATCGGCATCTTCGCCACCATCACGCCCCAACCCCAGCACCGTGCAGCGGTGGAGCAGGCGCTGCGCCTGATGGTGCAGCACTCTAGGGCCGAGGCCGGCAACCTGCGTTACGACCTGTTCCTGCGCGACGACGGCCAGGCCTTCGACCTGTTCGAACTCTACGTCGACCAGGCCGCCGTCGATGCCCACCGCCAGAGCGCCCACTACCAGCACTATCGCGCCGCCACAGCTGACTGGCTGAGCGCCCCCACCCAGGTGCGCGTGGTTCACGCCCTGGACCTGGCCCCCTTTTCCCGATCAGGAGAACGATCATGAGCAAGAAGACCACCCTCGCCGTCGCCGTTGCCGGCTCCCTGCTGGCAGGCAGCGCCCTGGCTGCCGGCAAGGGCGAAGTACTGGTGCTGTTGTCGAGCGAAACGCAACTGCCACTCAAGGATGGCAAGCAGTACACCACCGGGTTCTACCTCAACGAGTTCGGCGTCCCCGCCGACCATCTGCTCAAGGCGGGCTACGAACTGGTGCTGGTCACGCCCAAGGGCAATGCCCCGCGTGTCGATGAGAACTCGGTAACCCCGCAGTACTTCGGCGGCGACGAGCAGGAGATGCAGCGCATCCGCAGCCTGGTGGAAAACCTGCCGGGCATCGATGACACGCTGTCGCTCAAGGAAGTGCTCGAGGGCGATCTGCAGCGCTACGCCGGCCTGCTGATTCCCGGCGGTCATGCGCCGCTGATCGACCTGGCCAACAACCCCGAGGTCGGCGCCCTGCTGCGTCACTTCCACCAGGCCGGCAAGCCCACTGCCGCCATCTGCCACGGCCCGATCGCCCTGCTCTCGGCGCAGCGCGACCCGGCGGCCTACCAGGCGGCCTTGGCCAATGGCGAAACACCGGCAGCGGCCGACTGGATCTATCAGGGCTACCGCATGACCATCTTCTCCACCCCGGAGGAGCAGGTTTTCGAACAGTCGCTGCAAGGTGAACGCATCCTGTTCTACCCGGCCACCGCGATGGAAAGCGCGGGCGGCGAGCTGAGCTACGCCGAGGCCTGGGCGCCCAACGTGGTCGTGGATCGCGAGCTGATCACCGGGCAGAACCCCTTCTCCGACCATGCGCTGGGGAAGAAGCTGGTGCAGATGCTCGACGACAAAGGCCAGCAGGCGCAGTGAAGTCCGAACCGCCAGGGCGGCGCCGCCGTGCGTCGTCCTGGCGGTTCGCAGATCGCCTCACCGCAAACCGAATTAGTCCTTACAATCGGCGGCATTCACATCCTTCACAGGCGTGACATGCAACCGAACCAGCCGCCCCACCCCATCGCCGCGCTGATGCTCGCCGCGGGTTACAGTCGCCGCTTCGGTGCCGACAAGCGCCGGCTCGTGCTCGCCGACGGCCGCTCGCTGCTGGCCGCCAGCCTAGCCCTGCCCTGTTCGATGCTCGAAGACGTCTGGCTGGTGCTGCGTCCGGACGAAGCGCTGACAGAGCTTGAGCTGCCACAGGGCGTGCATATCGTGCAGAACCCGGCCACCGCCCAGGGCATGGGCCATAGCCTGGCCGCAGGGGCCGAGCGCCTGCTGGCCGAATCGCGCGCTGACGCCGTGGCGATCTTTCTTGCCGATATGCCGTCGATTCGTCGCCACAGCCTCGAGGCGCTGATGGCCTGCGCCGCCCCGGACCGCATCGTGCTGCCCAGCCATCAGGGCAAACGCGGTCACCCGGTACTGTTCGGCCGCCGCTTCTGGGCGCAGCTCGCCGAGCTGAGCGGCGACACGGGCGCCAGGCCGGTGATCCAGCGCAACCCCGACGCCGTGCAAATCCTCGAACTGGACGACCCCGGCCTGCTGCTGGACGTCGATACCGCCGAGGACTGGCAGCGGCTCTAGTGTGCTGCCTCGGATCGGTACTCGTAGGGTGTCGCGGGGCCGCCTAGGCGGTGCGCACGGCGCACCCTACACAAGCCAGATGCAGCCGCTTGAAGTTCCTCGTAGAGCGGGTGCTACCCGCCTCCACGCCAGCGGTGGGTTTCACCCGCCCTACGCCTGATAACGCTCTGCCTGACGTAACAGCGTGTCGCTCAACGCCTGCGCCGCACTGGACAGCTGGCGCCCGGCCTGGTGCAGCAGGCCGACACGCCGCGTGACCTGCGGCTCGCCCAGCGGCAGGCAGCGCGCGCCCAACTCCTCCATCTGCTGCCGACACAGCTGCGGCACCGCGCTGACGCCGAGGCCTTCGGCGACCATGCGCCCCACCGTGACCAGCTGATGACTCTCGAACGCCACCGGCAGCCTGCCGTGGCTGGCGATCACGCTGTCTTCCAGCAGCAGGCGCACCGCCGAGGGCCGCTGCAGGGTGATGAAGGGCCGGTCGAGCAGATCCACCCAGCTCAAGGCCTCGCGCCCGGCCAGCTCGCTGTCGGCCGGCACCACGGCGACGAAGCGATCCTCGTACAGCGGCGTGAACTGCAGACCATCGAGGGTTGCCGGCTCGAAGGCGATGCCCAGCTCGACGCGGCCGTCGCGCACCATTTCCATCACCTGTTCGTTGATCACGTCGTGCACCGCCACGTTGACCCGCGGGTGGGCGTCGCGAAAGGCACGCAGCGCCGCCGGCAGTCGGTTGCCGGCGAACGACGGCATGGCTGCCACCGCCACCTTGCCCATCTGCAGGGTGAAGTGCTGGCGCAGCAGGTCCTCGGCGTTGTCCCAGTCGGCGAGCAGACGCACGGCGATCGGCAACAGCGTCTCGCCCTCCGGCGTCAGCGCCACGCTGCGGGTGGTGCGCACCAGCAACTGACCGCCGAGCGATTGCTCCAGGTTCTTGATCGCCAGGCTCAGTGCCGGCTGCGACAGGTGCAGGCGCTCGCAGGCCTGAGCGAAGCTCAGGCTTTGCGCCACGGCGAGAAAGGCGCGTAGCTGCTTGACGGTCATTTATTTACTTCTCTGATCAATCGAGAGGAAAAACAAACTTAACAAATAAGCTCGCAGCGCAGAAGCTTGGCCTCACCCCAGATAACAACAAGAGGCAGCCTCGAATGAGCGGACTCGACAAACGCGTCGGCAGCTATGCAGAAGCCCTGGACGGCCTGCAGGACGGCATGACCGTACTGGCCGGCGGTTTCGGCCTGTGCGGCATCCCCGAGAACCTGATCAAGGAGATCCGCCGCCGTGGCGTGCGCGATCTGACCGTGGTGTCCAACAACTGCGGCGTCGATGGCTTCGGCCTCGGCGTGCTGCTGGAAGACCGGCAGATCCGCAAGATGGTCGCCTCCTACGTCGGCGAGAACGCCCTGTTCGAGCAGCAGCTGCTGTCCGGCGAGCTGGAAGTCGAACTCACCCCGCAGGGTACCCTGGCCGAGAAGCTGCGCGCCGGCGGCGCCGGTATTCCCGCCTTCTTCACCGCCACCGGCTACGGCACCCCGGTCGCCGAGGGCAAGGAGGCGCGCGAGATCAACGGCCGCCACTACATTCTCGAACCGGCCATCACCGGCGACTTCGCCATCGTCAAGGGCTGGAAGGCCGACCACTTCGGCAACGTGGTCTACCGCCACACCGCGCAGAACTTCAACCCGGTGGTGGCCACCGCCGGACGCATCACCGTGGTCGAGGTCGAGGAGATCGTCGAGCCCGGTGAACTCGACCCGACGCAGATTCACACCCCCGGCATCTATGTCGACCGGCTGATCTGCGGCAGCTTCGAGAAACGCATCGAAAAACGCACCCTGCGCAGCTGAGGACAAGAGCATGGCACTGACCCGTGAACAAATGGCCCAGCGCGTGGCCCGCGAACTGCAGGACGGCTTCTACGTCAACCTCGGCATCGGCATCCCTACCCTGGTCGCCAACTACGTACCCGAAGGCATGCAGGTGATGCTGCAGTCGGAGAATGGCCTGCTCGGCATGGGCGCCTTCCCCACCGAGGAAGAAGTGGACGCCGACATGATCAACGCCGGCAAGCAGACCGTCACCGCGATCAAGGGCGCAGCGATCTTCGACTCGTCGCAGTCCTTCGCCATGATCCGTGGCGGCCACGTCGACCTCACCGTGCTAGGCGCCTTCGAGGTGGACGTGCGCGGCAACATCGCCTCGTGGATGATCCCCGGCAAGCTGGTCAAGGGCATGGGCGGCGCCATGGACCTGGTGGCCGGTGCCGACAACATCATCGTCACCATGACCCACGCCTCCAAGGACGGCGAATCCAAGCTGCTGGAGCATTGCAGCCTGCCGCTGACCGGCTGTGGCTGCATTCGCAAGGTGCTGACCGACCTGGCCTACCTGGAGATCGAGAACAACGCCTTCATCCTGCGCGAACGTGCGCCGGGTGTGAGCGTCGAGGAAATCGTGGCCAAGACCGCCGGCAAGCTGATCGTCCCCGAACACGTCCCGGAAATGAGCTTCTAAGTTGTCTACCGTCTCGAAGGCGCCACCACGCACGGCGTCTTCGGGACGTTTTTAGTTCGGCCAGATGGGGCTTGTGGCAGAGGCTTTAGCCGCGACTGGAAACTCGCCGCTAACGCGCCTCCCACAGCTCTGGTATCGCACTGCAGCGTGGAGCGATTCGCTCTCGCCTAGGAGTCAAGC
>MTEW01000587.1_pt3 | contig 71872 bp, 65 predicted proteins | sample 1042681 | NCBI WGS metagenome assembly MTEW01 (sample SAMN06185811, study PRJNA358809) | soil metagenome | isolation source: soil biostimulated with citrate as carbon source | place: India | collected 2015-05-23 | reverse complement strand
CGGCCCAGCGCGGCCAGCGGCGGCAGGGCGAAGCCAGCCAGCGCGACCAGGCCGGTGGCCATGCCGGCCAGGGCCGGCCAGACGCCGGCCGGCGGCAGGTCGTCGGGGATCAGCCCGCGCAACAAATGGAACAAGACGTGCTGGCCGAGCCAGCCGAGCAGGGCGCCCAGCAGGCAGGCGAGCAGGCCGAGCAGCGCCAGCTGCAGGGCAAATAGCGTCAGCGCTTCACGGCGCGACAGGCCCAGGCAACGCAGCAGCGCGCTGGCGTCGAAACGGCGGGCGGCGAAGCGCGCCGCCGACAGTGCCACGGCCACCCCGGCGAGCAGCACGGCGGCCAGGCTGGCCAGATTCAGGTAGCGCTCGGCACGGCCCAGCGCACTGCCGACCTGGCGATTGCCATCGCGAGCATCCTCCAGGCGCTGGTTGGGTTCGAGGCTGGTCTGCACTGCCTGACGGTAGGCGGCCAGCACCTCGGCATCGCCGCGCCACAGCTCGCGAAAGCGCACGCGGCTACCCGGTTGTACCACTTCGGTGGCAGCCAGATCGTTCAGGTGCATCAGCACCCGCGGGGTCAGGCTGTAGAAGTCGCCGGCGCCGTCCGGACCGTAGGTCAGCACGCGGGTCAGGCGCAGGCGCTTGGCGCCGATCTCGAGCTCGTCGCCGATCTGCAGGCCCAGGGCGGCCAGCAGACGCGTCTCGGCCCAGGCTTCGCCGGGCGCCGGACCCGCGCCGGGCTCTTCCGGCTGATAGGGGGCGGCGGCGCTTTTCAGTTCGCCACGCAGCGGGTAGGCATCGCTGGCGGCCTTGACGCTGGCCAGCTGGATGCCGTCGCCGGCGGCGACCACGCTGGAGAATTCGACTATCTGCGCGTGATCCAGGCCCAGGCGGGTGCCGGCCTCGATCTGTTCGGGTTTGGCCTGTGTGCTGCCGCTCAGGCGCAGGTCGGCGGCGAGAAATTCGCTGGCGCGCAGCAGCATGGCGTCGTTCAGCCGCGCGCTGAAGTAGCCGATGGCGCTGCTGGCGGCCACCGCCACCAGCAGGGCGAAGAACAGCACGCGCAGCTCGCCGGCGCGGGCGTCGCGCAGCAACTGGCGGGTGGCCAGTGCCAGCAGGCGAGTAAGCGGTACGCGGTTCATCAGGGTTCCACGCGGTCGATCAGGTGGCCGGCCTCCAGACGGATCAGGCGTTGGCAGCGATGGGCCAGGCGTTCGTCGTGGGTGACCAGCACCAGGGTGGTGCCGCGCTCCTGGTTGAGCTCGAACAACAGGTCGCTGATGCGCTCGCCGGTGTGGCTGTCGAGGTTGCCGGTAGGCTCGTCGGCGAACAGCACGTCCGGCTCGGCAGCGAAGGCGCGGGCGATGGCCACCCGCTGCTGCTCGCCGCCGGACAGCTGGCGTGGGTAGTGCGACAGGCGCTGGCCCAGGCCGACCCGCTCGAGCAGGGCGCGGGCGCGCTGGCGGGCGTCGCCATGGCCTTCGAGCTCCAGCGGCAGCATGACGTTCTCCAGCGCGTTGAGGCTGTCGAGCAACTGGAAGGACTGGAAGACGAAGCCGACATGCTCGGCGCGCAGCCGTGCGCGCTGGTCTTCGTCGAGTTCGCCGAGGTCCTTGCCGGCTAGCAGCACGGTGCCGCCGCTGGGCAGGTCGAGCCCGGCGAGCAGGCCGAGCAGGGTGGATTTGCCCGAGCCGGAGCTTCCGACTATGGCCAGGCTGTCGCCTTTGGCCAGGTTCAGGTCGAGGTCGTGGAGGATGGTCAGCTCGCCTTCCGCGCTCTCGACCACTTTGCTAAGGTTCCGCGCAGCGAGAATGCTCGAAGTCATGGAGATTCCAATGCGTGCATGGTGGCTGAGTGGTGCCTTGGCCCTGCTGTTCTGGGCCCAGGGGGCGGTTGCAGGCACCCTGCTTGTGGTCGGCGATAGTATCAGCGCGGCTTTTGGCCTGGATAGCCGCCAGGGCTGGGTCGCGCTGCTGGAACAACGCCTGCAGGAGGAGGGTTTCGACCACAGGGTGGTCAACGCTTCGATCAGCGGCGATACCAGCGCAGGCGGCGCCGCGCGGCTGTCTGCGCTGCTTGCCGAGCACCAGCCCACGCTTGTGATCATCGAGCTGGGCGGCAACGATGGCCTGCGTGGCCAGCCGCCTGCGCAATTGCAACAGAATCTTGCATCGATGATCGAACAGTCCCAGGTCGCCGGGGCACGCGTGCTGCTGCTCGGCATGCGTTTGCCGCCCAACTACGGCGCCCGCTACACCCAGGCCTTCGCCCAGGTGTTCGCCGACCTGGCGCAGGACAAGCAGGTGCCGCTGGTGCCGTTCTTCCTCGAAGGCGTTGGCGGCGTGCCGGCGATGATGCAGGCCGACGGCATCCACCCCACGGCGGCGGCGCAGCCGCTGCTGCTCGATAACGTCTGGCCGGCGCTGAAACCGCTGCTCTGAGACTTTTCCGCCCCAAGCCTTTCGGCTAATGTGGCCGGCCCGCCATGGAGCCCCAGATGCCGCGTCTCGCCTGGTCCCTGTATGCCTATCAACTGATCGAGCCGGACGAGCAGCTGGATCTGTTCGCCTGCCGCGAGGTGCGCCTGCACCTGGTCGCCCGCCAGTTGCGCCTGGGCGGCCATGCCGACCGTACCCTGTGCGGCGGTTTGCTGCCGGCGCAGCCGCGCTGGCGGGCACTGGACAAACCCTTGTTGCGCGACCGGCGCCTGTGTCCGGCCTGCCTGGCCACGTTCGAGGCCCAGCGCCAGGGGCTGTACTCGAACTGGGCGGATGGCTGACGGCTGCCCTGGGCTCGAACGGCGGTGTACAATCGCTGCACTTCTAGTCAACCCATCAAGGATTCCCGGATGTTGTCGCGATTCTCTGCGGTCAACCGTTGCCTGACCCTCATGGCGCTGTGTACCAGCGCCGCGGCGCAGGCGCTCGAACTTCCCCTGCCGCCGCCCGGCGAAGACGTGGTCGGTCAGGTGCAGGTGATCAAGGCCAAGTACGAGGATACCTTCGCCGATCTGGGAACCACCCACGACCTGGGCTACCTGGAGATGGTCGCGGCCAACCCCGGGGTCGACCCCTGGCTGCCGGGCGAGGGCACCGAGATCGTCCTGCCGACGCGCTACGTCCTGCCGCCGGGCCCGCGCGAAGGCATAGTGATCAACCTGGCCGAGTACCGTCTGTACTACTACCCGAAAGGCCAGAACGTGGTGCATACCTTCCCCCTCGGCATTGGCCGCGAGGGCTGGGGCTCGCCGCTGGGCACCGGACGCATCACCGCGAAGACGCCGAACCCGGCCTGGTATCCGCCCAAGTCGATCCGCGAGGAGCATGCCGCCGAAGGCGATATTCTGCCCACCGTGGTGCCGCCGGGGCCGGACAACCCGCTGGGGCCGTACAAGATGGGGCTGTCGTTTCCGGGCTACCTGATCCACGGCTCGAACAAGAAATTCGGCATCGGCATGCGCGTCAGCCATGGCTGCTTCCGCATGCTCAACCACAACGTGCTGGAGCTGGCGGACATGGCGCCGGTGGGGACGCCGGTGCGCATCCTCAACGAGCCTTACAAGTTCGGTGTGAGTGGCGGCAAGGTCTATCTGGAGGCCCATGCGCCGCTGGACGACGAAGGCGCGCCCTCGGTCGTCGACAAGCACACGGCGGTGATCAATACCCTGCTCAAGCGCGAGGAACTCAGCGGCCTGCGCCTGGACTGGGAGATGGTCCGCGAAGTGGTGGCTTCGGAAGACGGCCTGCCGGTGCCGATCGCCGCCCAGGGCGACAACGTGGTGGCGAGCAGCGCTAACCCGTTCTAACGCGATCTGTGCCGAACAGCCCACCCGCACTTGTGCCGGCGGGCTTTTTATTGCTGGTAGTGTGCGTGCAGCGGCCAATAAAAAAGCCGACCCAGTTGCCTGGGTCGGCTTTCTAAAAGCCGGTCGCCTATTACTTGCGGCTGGCTTTTTCCAGCATGCGCAGAGCGCGCTCGTTGGCTTCGTCAGCGGTCTGCTGAGCCTTCTGAGCGGCAGCCAGAGCTTCATCGGCCTTGCGGTAGGCTTCGTCGGCACGGGCTTGAGCGCGGGCAGCTGCGTCTTCGGTAGCAGTCAGACGAGCTTCGGTTTCTTTGGACATGCTGCTGCAACCGGTAGCCAGAACTGCGGCCAGAGCCAGAGCAGAGAATTTCAGAACGTTGTTCATCGTGTTCCCCTTGAGGTGGAGTTTTCCATAAAAGCAATTCCCCAACTGCGGGAAATTAGCCGGCCTACATACTACCTATTACTTTTAGTAAGTAAACGGAGGGCGAGCAAGAGTTGCGTGTTTTTTTACTGGCTGAGTCGTTTTCAGGTCATTGGCTATGCTCTTTGGATAAAAAATAGCCAACTCCGATGCTGTTAGGACGTGCTCGCGGCCAAGCTGTTATAACTGTCGCGCAAGGACTACAACAATAAGGGCGGGGACGAAGATGTTGGGTAACTTGGGTTTGTTGCTGGGCTTGGCGTTGCTTATCTACATGGCGCTGCGTGGGGTGAACATTTTCATTGCGGCGCTGGTCTGCGCCATGCTGGTGGCCTTGACCAACGGCGTGGCCGTGCCCAAGGCTTTGCTCGAGCACTTTCCGTTCGGCCCGCTGGGCGCATTCACCTTCGCCGGCAAGTTCTTCGTGCTGTTTCTCTGCGGCGCCATCTTCGGCAAGGTCATGGCCGCCAGCCAGGCCGCCGGCAGCATCGCCCAGGCGATCACCCGCGGCCTCGGCACCCAGCGCACCCTGTGGGTGGCCATGCTGGTCTGCGCGGTGCTGACCTACGGTGGCGTGGTGGTGTTCGTGGTGATCTTCACCATGTACCCGCTGGGCATCACCCTGATGCGCGAGGCCAACCTGCCCAAGCGCCTGTTCTGCGCGGCGACGGCCCTGGGCGCGGGCACCTTCACCATGACTGCCTTGCCGGGGTCGCCGTCGATCCATAACGTGATCGCCGCCAGTGCCCTGGGTACCGATCTGTTCGCCGGGGCCTGGATCGGCGTGTTTGCCAGCCTGCTGATGATCGGCCTGGGCATGGCCTATCTGCAGCGCGAATGGCGCCTGGCGCGCGAGCGGGGCGAGGGTTTCGAGGCCAACGCCCAGGATGCGCGCATGGAGCAACTGGCCGGCACACCGGGAACCGGGCCGCACTGGGGCATGGCGCTGGTGCCGATCGTCGTGGTGCTGGGCATCATCCTGCTGCCGCGTCTGCTCGCCTTGTCCGGCGCGGTCGCACCCGGCGAGGGCGCCCTGGGCGGGCTGCTGGCGTTCAGTCAGGCGCAACCGATTCTCTGGCCGAGCCTGGCGCTGGTGCTGGCCACCGGAGTGGCGGTGCTGATGTTCCCAACCTTGCGTCGCAACACCCTGGGTGTGCTGGGGCAGGGCGCCGACGACGCGATCATGCCGCTGCTCAATACCGCGGCGGTGATCGGCTTCGGCGGCGTGGTGACGCAGACCGCGGGTTTCGCCCAGTTCGCGCAATGGATACTGGCGGTGGACCTGCCGCCGCTGCTCTCGGTATTCGCCTCGGTCAGCGTGGTGTCCGGCATCGTCGGCTCCTCCTCCGGCGGCCTGCAGATCTTCATGCAGACCCTGGCGCCGCGTTATCTGGAAATGGGCGTGGAGCCTGAGGTGCTGCACCGTATCGCCAATATCGCCGCCGGTGGCCTGGATTCGCTGCCGCACTGCGGGGCGGTGATCGCCATGCTGATGATCATGGGCCTGACCCACAAACAGGCCTACAAGGATATCTTCGTCATCACCGTGCTGATCCCGGTGCTGGCCGTGCTGCTGTGCATCGCGGTCTTGAGCCTGTGATTGCGCATGACTGGGCGGTCTTTGGCCTGATAAGCTGTCGGCTCGCGCCGCCGAGACGAGGCGCGGGGATTTGCGCTTTCGGTAAAGCGTAGGTATGAAATACGGATGTGCCGCGACAGGCTCGCGGCTAGAGGAGTGAAGATGAGCGAGGGGTTGTCCATTCACCACGATCAGGCGGGTCACCAGTTCGTGACGTCCGTTGACGGTGATCGTGCCTACCTGGCCTATATGGACCTCGGTAAGCAGACCCTGGACATCTATCGCACCTTCGTCCCCAACGCCCTGCGCGGTCGCGGCATCGCCGCGGCGCTGACCGAGCACGCCTTGCGCTACGCCGAGGGCAAGGGCTACACGGTGATTCCGTCCTGTTCCTACGTCGAGCGTTATATGGAGCGTCGGTCGCGCCACCAGGCCGGCTGAGGCCGAACGCGGATATGAAAACGCCGGGCATCGCCCGGCGTTTTCGTTTGCGCGGCTGCCGAATCAGCCGCGTTGACGCTTGGGCAGCACGTCCTTGAGCTTGGCGTGCATGCTGCGCAGGCTCTTCTCGGTGGTGTCCCAGTCGATGCAGGCATCGGTGATGGACACGCCGTACTTGAGGTCGCAGAGATCCTTGGGAATCGACTGGTTGCCCCAGCCCAGGTGGCTCTCGACCATCAGGCCGACGATGGAGTTGTTGCCTTCGAGAATCTGATTGGCGACGTTTTCCATCACCAGCGGTTGCAGCGCCGGGTCCTTGTTGGAATTGGCGTGGCTGCAGTCGACCATGATGTTCGGGCGGATGCCGGCTTTGGTCAGTTCCTGCTCACAAATGGCAACGCTGACCGAGTCGTAATTGGGCTTGCCGTTGCCGCCGCGCAGCACCACATGGCCGTAGGCGTTGCCCTTGGTGGTGACGATGGATACGCCGCCTTCCTGGTTGATGCCGAGGAAGCGGTGCGGGCTGGACACCGACTGCAGGGCGTTGATCGCCACGGTCAGGCCGCCGTCGGTGCCGTTCTTGAAGCCGACCGCAGACGACAGGCCCGAGGCCATTTCGCGGTGGGTCTGGGATTCGGTGGTGCGCGCGCCGATGGCCGACCAGCTGATCAGGTCCTGCAGGTATTGCGGGGAAATCGGGTCGAGCGCCTCGGTGGCGGTGGGCAGGCCCATCTCGGCCAGGTCGCGCAGCAGCTGGCGACCGATGTGCAGGCCATCCTGAATCTTGAACGAGTCGTCCAGGTAGGGATCGTTGATCAGGCCTTTCCAGCCGACCGTGGTGCGCGGCTTCTCGAAGTACACGCGCATGACCAGGAACAGGCTGTCGGACAGCTCGGCGGCCAGCACCTTGAGGCGCTCGGCGTATTCGTGGGCGGCCTTGATGTCGTGAATCGAGCAGGGGCCGACCACCACGAACAGGCGATGATCCTTGCCGTCGAGGATGTCGCGCACCACCTGGCGACCGTGGGCCACGGTCTTCAGCGCGGCATCGGTCAGGGGAATCTCGCGTTTCAGCTGATCGGGGGTGATCAGGGTTTCGTTGGAGGCGACGTTGAGGTCGTCGATCGGTAAATCAGCCATCGTGCTATTCATCGGGTCAGGTCGTCAGGTCACGGGTGCCGGCCGCCAGCGATCCCCTGTGGCGGTGCACAGCTAGTTGGCGCAGGGGGAGGCCGAACCTTAGCGCGTAAGGGGCTTCGCGACAATGGGCGGTAGGTGCAATGAGGCCTATAGAGGGGGCGCATCAGGCCAGATAGGGAAATTGCGCGGCGTGCTTGGCGATCCATTCGCGGGCGCAGTGTTCGATGGCCATGGGCTGGCCCGTCTCCTGCTCCAGTTGCTGGCGGTAATGCTGGATTTGGCACACCTGCTCGACCATGCGCGCACGGAACAGGGTGTCCTCGTCGAGGAAGGCGATGCCCACCAGATAGTCTTCAGCCTGGCGGCGACACCAGGCGACCACACCGGGGTAGCGCGCCTGTTCGCCGAACAGGGGAATGCGCAGTTCCACCGAGGTGCCGCGGCGAAAGCCGCGCGTCGAGTTGCACGCCACCCCGCCGAGGCTGATATTGTTCAGCCGTTGCCGCGGAATGCAGGCCTGTCTGCGCAATACCAGTTCCACCGGCATGTCGCTTGGATGACGCAGAAACTTACGCATGAGCACCGACCTCGAATGCAGGCAAACTGATATCAGTGATTTCAGTATAGCGACGCAATTGGAACTGACCGATCTGGATGCGGACCGCCGCCTGCTCGATCTGCCCGGCACCTCGCTACTACTCTTCACAAGCACGGGCTGTGCCAGTTGCCGCTGGGCGCGTCGGGTGCTGCCGGCCATGCCCTTGCCGGTGGCGCGCCTGTGCTGGGTCGACGCCGGGCACAACGCCGGTCTGGTGACGCGCTACGAGGTTTTTCACCTGCCGGCGCTGTATCTGATCCGCGACGGTCAGTTCTTTGGCGCGCTGCAGGCGCGCCTGACCCCCACCGATCTTGTTGCCGCCATGGGCGAAGCGCTGCGTCGCCCGGCTGAGGAGCTTCCCTGATGTCTCAATCCCCCGCGCCGCGCATCGGCATCATCGGCACCGGTGCCATCGGCGGTTTTTATGGCCTGCTGCTGGCGCGCGCCGGCTACGACGTGCATTTTCTCCTGCGCAGCGAATATGCCGCGGTGGCCGAGCGCGGCCTGCAGCTCAACAGCGCGGTGCATGGCGCCCTGCAGCTGGCACCGGTGCAGGCCTATCGCAATGCCGGTGACATGCCGCCCTGCGACTGGCTGCTGGTCGGTGCCAAGACCACCGCCAACGCCGAGCTGGCGCCGTTGATCACCCAGGCGGCGGCGCCCGGCGCCAAGGTGGTGCTGCTGCAGAACGGCCTGGCGGTGGAGGACGAGCTGCGTCCGCTGCTGGCGGACGACCTGCATTTGCTCGGCGGGCTCTGCTACATCTGCGTGCACCGCAGCGGTCCCGGGGCGATCGAGCACCAGGCGCTGGGGGCGATCAACCTGGCCTATCACTCCGGGCTGGCGGCGGAGGGCGAGGCGCGCCTGGCGCTGGCCGAGGAGGGGGCGGGCATGTTCCGCGGCGCCGGGCTGGATTCCGCGGCCATGCCCAACCTGGCCCAGACACGCTGGCAGAAGCTGGTGTGGAACGTGCCCTACAACGGCCTGTCGGTGCTGCTCGATGCCGACACCCGCCAGCTGATGGGCAACCCCGACAGCCGCGCGCTGATTCGCGACCTGATGCTGGAAGTGGTGCAGGCCGCTCAGGCACTCGGCCACGGCATGCCGGACAACTACGCCGACAAGCTGCTGGCGGCCACCGAACGGATGCCCGATTATCTGCCGAGCATGTACCACGATTTCGCCCAGGGGCGGCCGGCCGAACTGCATGCCATCTACGAGGCGCCTCTGGCGGCCGCGGCGGCGGTCGGTTGCGACATGCCCAGGGTCCGCGCGCTGTATCAGGCGCTCAGCTTCATTCAGGCGCGTCGGGAGGCCTAGGCCATGGGCAAGGGATTGGGCGACAAGCTGGTGCTGGCGATTTCCTCGCGGGCCTTGTTCGACTTGAGCGAGAGCCACCAGATCTACGAGAGCGATGGGGTGGAAGCCTACCGCCGCTACCAGATCGAACACGAGGACGAGGTGCTGATGCCGGGCGATGCCTTTCCCCTGGTGGAAAAGCTGCTGGGGCTCAACCAGCGCCTCAGCGAGCAGCGTGTCGAGGTGATTCTGGTCTCGCGCAACAGCGCCGACACCGGCCTGCGCGCCTTCAACTCGATCCAGCATTACGGCCTGGGCATCTCCCGCGCGGCTTTCGTCGGCGGCCGCAGTCCCGATCCCTACCTGGCGGCCTTCGGCTGCCACCTGTTCCTGTCGACCCATGCCGATGACGTGCGCAATGCATTGAAAGCCGGCTTTGGCGCGGCAACCCTGCTTTCCGGCGGTACCCGGCGGGCGAACAGCAACGAGCTGCGCATCGCCTTCGACGGTGATGCGGTGCTGTTTTCCGATGACTCCGAACGGGTTTACCAGAGTGGCGGTTTGCACGCCTTCCAGAGCCACGAGCGCGAGGCGGCGCGGCAGGCGCTGCCGGGCGGGCCGTTCAAGCCGTTTCTGGCGGCGCTGCACAGCCTGCAGCAGGAGTTCCCCGAGGTGGATTGCCCGATCCGCACCGCGCTGGTCACCGCGCGCTCGGCGCCGGCCCACGAACGGGTGATCCGCACCTTGCGCGAGTGGAACATTCGCCTGGACGAGTCCTTCTTCCTCGGCGGCCTGGACAAGTCGGCAGTGCTCGAAGCCTTCGCCGCCGACGTGTTCTTCGACGACCAGACCGGCCATTGCGAGAAGGCCCGTCAGGTGGTGGCGACCGGGCATGTGCCGCACGGGGTGAGCAACGAGCTGCAACCCTGAGCGGCTCGTCGCTATATAGCCATTCGTCCTAAATAGCGCCTCCGATCTTGCTTTGCCTGATGCGCTGCTAAGCTCAATCAAGGGCCTGGGCCAGCAGTCAAGGAGGCCGCGTGATCCGCTCGATACTCTACGCCACCGATCTCGGCCTCTATGCCTCCTATGTGTTGCAGCATGCCCTGGCGTTGACCCGCAGTTTCAACGCCGATCTCTACGTGGTGCACGCGGTGGAGCCCATGGGCCTGTTCGCCGAATCCGTGCTGCAAACCTACCTGGACGAAGACACCCTCGGCGAGTTGCGCCGCAACGGCCTGAGCACGGTGATGGCGAGCATCGAGCAGCGTGTGCTGGAGGGGTTTCGCGACGAGCTGGGCGAGGGCCAGCAGGACTTGCAGCTGATCCGCGCGGTGCGCGTGCTGCAGGGCGACCCGCCGGCGGTGATTCTCGCGGAGGCGCAGAAACTCGGGGTGGATCTGCTGGTCGTAGGCAGTCACAGCCACGGCGCCGATCTGGCCGTGCCGCTGGGGCGCACGGCGGCGCGGGTGGTGCAGCTGTCGGAGGCGCCGGTGTACCTGGTGCCGATGCTGCAACATCGCGGACATGGCGAACTCTAGGAGGCGAATCCGAATAAATGGTCTAGATTGTTGGTTTAAACCAATAATATGGTTATAAAAGGCGTCGGCGGCCACGGGCCGGCCTACCAGCTTTGAGGGAAACATATGAAGCTTCAGCAACTGCGCTACATCTGGGAAGTCGCGCACCACGACCTCAACGTATCGGCGACCGCACAGAGCCTGTACACCTCGCAGCCGGGGATCAGCAAGCAGATCCGCCTGCTCGAGGACGAGCTGGGCGTGGAGGTTTTCGCCCGCAGCGGCAAGCACCTGACGCGCGTCACCCCGGCCGGCGAACGCATCATCACCACCGCCGGCGAGATCCTGCGCAAGGTGGAGAGCATCAAGCAGATCGCTCAGGAGTTCTCTAACGAGAAGAAGGGCACCCTGTCCATCGCCACCACCCACACCCAGGCGCGCTACGCCTTGCCGCCGGTGATCAGCGCCTTCATCAAGCAGTACCCGGACGTCGCCCTGCACATGCACCAGGGCACGCCGATGCAGATCGCCGAAATGGCCGCCGATGGCACGGTGGATTTCGCCATCGCCACCGAAGGCCTGGAGCTGTTCAACGACCTGATCATGATGCCCTGCTACCGCTGGAACCGCTGCGTGGTGGTGCCGCAGGGGCACCCGCTGACCAAGCTGCCCAAGCTCACCCTGGAGGCGCTGGCCGAGCATTCCATCGTCACCTACGTGTTCGGCTTCACCGGCCGTTCCAAGCTGGACGAAGCCTTCAGCCATCGCGGCCTGACGCCCAAGGTGGTGTTCACCGCCGCCGACGCCGACGTGATCAAGACCTATGTGCGTCTGGGCCTGGGCGTCGGCATCGTGGCCCGGATGGCGGTGGACGCCAAGCTCGACCCCGACCTGGTGGTGCTCGATGCCAGCGACCTGTTCGAGGCCAGCGTGACTAAGATCGGCTTCCGTCGCGGCACCTTCCTGCGCGGCTTCATGTGTGATTTCATCGAGAAGTTCGCCCCGCACCTGACCCGCGAGGTGCTGGCCAAGGCGGTGCAGTGCCACAACAAGTCGGAGCTCGAAGAGCTGTTCCACGGCGTCGAGTTGCCGACTTACTGAAGGCCGGCGTCGCCCATGAAAAAGCCCGCGTCGCGCGGGCTTTTTTCTGCTCAGTGTTTGGCGATCAGGTTGCCGGCGTGCAGGCCGCATTCCTTCTGCGTGGCTTCCTCCCACCACCAGCGGCCCTCGCGCTCGTGCTGGTTGGGCAGTACCGGACGGGTGCAGGGCTCGCAGCCGATGCTGATGAAACCGCGCTCGTGCAGCGGGTTGTAGGGGATCTCCAGCATGCGGATATAGGCCCAGACCTCTTCGCTGCTCATCTGCGCCAGCGGGTTGAACTTGTACAGGCTGTGCTGCGCGGTGGAGAAGGCCTGGTCCAGTTCCAGTACGGCGACCTGGCTGCGTGTGCCGGGGCTCTGGTCGCGGCGCTGGCCGGTGGCCCAGGCCTTGACCGTGGCCAGCTTGCGCTTGAGCGGGGCGATCTTGCGCACGCCGCAGCACTCCTCGTGACCGTCCTTGTAGAAGCTGAACAGGCCCTTGGCCTTGACCAGCGCTTCGAGCGCGGCGGCGTCGGGGCTGAGCACCTCGATGGCGATGCCGTAGTGTTCGCGCACCTGCTCGATGAAGCGGTAGGTTTCCGGGTGCAGGCGACCGGTGTCGAGGCTGAACACCTTGACGTTCTTGTTCAGCTTCCAGGCCATGTCCACCAGCACCACGTCCTCGGCGCCACTGAAGGACAGCCAGAGCTCGTCGCCAAAGTGCTCGAAGGCGAGCTTGAGGATGTCGTGGGGGGATTTGCTGGCGTAGGTCGCGGCCAGTTCGGCGACGTCGAAGGGGTGGCTCATCAGGCGGGCTTCCTTATTGATCGGGGTGGCGCTGGGCGCTCTGGCGGCGATGGTAGCAAAAGCCGGTTATGCGTCTAAATAACCAATACCCCTTGTTACTGCATTACTTGGCTATAAGGGCTGCGTTGCGTGGCTTCTGGCGAGCCGTTAGAGTGCCGCCTTCTTTCAAGCTCAATCGAGGAGTGGCCTGTGGAAATCGCGTGTCTCGACCTGGAAGGCGTGCTGGTCCCGGAGATCTGGATCGCCTTCGCGGAAAAAACCGGCATCGAGTCGCTCAAGGCGACCACCCGGGACATTCCCGACTACGACGTGCTGATGCAGCAGCGCCTGCGCATTCTCGACGAGCACGGCCTGAAGCTGCGCGACATCCAGGAAGTGATCGCCACCCTCAAGCCGCTGGACGGCGCGGTGGAGTTCGTCGACTGGCTGCGCGAGCGCTTCCAGGTGGTGATCCTCTCCGACACCTTCTACGAATTCTCCCAGCCGCTGATGCGTCAGCTGGGCTTCCCCACGCTGCTGTGCCACAAGCTGATCACCGACGACACCGATCGGGTGGTGAGTTACCAGCTGCGTCAGAAGGACCCCAAGCGCCAGTCGGTGATCGCGCTGAAGAGCCTGTACTACCGGGTGATCGCCGCCGGCGATTCGTACAACGACACCACCATGCTCAGCGAGGCCCACGCCGGCATCCTGTTCCATGCCCCGGACAACGTGATCCGCGAGTTCCCGCAGTTCCCGGCCGTGCACAGCTATGCAGACCTCAAGCGCGAGTTCCTCAAGGCGTCCAATCGCCAGCTGAGCCTGTAAGGCTCGCCGCAATGCTACAAGGCCCGCTGCTGCGGGCCTTGTGCTTTCTGCCTCATAGGCTTTCCAGGGTCTGCAGCAGCACCTTCACCTTGGTGATGGACTCCTGGTACTCGGCCTGCCAGTCCGAGTCGGCGACTATGCCGCCGCCGCCCCAGCAACTGACCTGACCGTCCTTGACCAGCAGGCTGCGGATGGCGATGGAGCTGTCCAGCTCGCCGCGCACGTCCAGGTAGAGCAGCGAGCCGCAGTACAGGCCGCGGCGGGTCGGCTCCAGCTCGTCGATGATCTGCATCGCGCGGATCTTCGGCGCGCCGGTGATGGAGCCGCCGGGAAAGCTGCCGGCGAGCAGGTCCAGGGCGTCCTTGCCCGGCGCCAGTTCGCCGGTCACCGCGCTGACCAGGTGGTGCACGTTGGGGTAGCTCTCCAGGGCGAACAGTTCCGGCACCCGCACCGAGCCGATGCGGCAGCTGCGCCCCAGATCGTTGCGCAGCAGGTCGACGATCATCAGGTTCTCCGCGCGGTCCTTGCCGCTGGCCAGCAGCGCCTGCGCCTGCGCCTGGTCGTCCGCCGCATCCACGCCGCGCGGGCGGGTGCCCTTGATCGGGCGGGTCTCAACCTGGCCGGCGCTGACCTTGAGAAAGCGCTCCGGCGACAGGCTGAGGATGGCGCTGCCGTCGGCCAGGCGCTGGAAGCCGGCGAAGGGCGTCGGGCAGGCCCGGCGCAGGGCCTGGTAGGCGGCCCAGGGATCGCCTTCGCATGGCGCCTGGAAGCGCTGGGCGAAGTTCACCTGGTAGCAGTCGCCGGCCAGGATATAGCCCTGGATGCGCTCGATGGCGCGGCGGTAGGCGGCCTGGTCGAGATCGGCGCGAAACGGCTGCAGCAGGCGGAAATGCGCATCCGCGTCGGCTGTCGGCGTGGCGAACAGCTGGCACAGCCGGGTGCGTTCGGCCGGCGCCAGGGCCGGGTGGAACAGCAGCTGGCTGGTGCCGAGCAGGTGGTCGCTGATCAGCGCCCAGCCGTACAGGCCGAAGCATGCATCGCCCAAGGCCAGGTCGTCGCGGCTGTGCGCGGGCAGGCGTTCCAGGCGCCGGCCGAAGTCGTAGGCGAGGTAGCCGATCAGTCCGCCGACGAACGGCAGCGCGCTGCCGGCCGGCACCTCGGCCGGGCCGAGGCTCTGCAACGCGGCACGCAGGCGGGCGAGGAAGTCGTTGGCCGATTCGTCGGCAGCTGGCGCCAGCTCTGCCAATGGCCAGGCGCTCATAAGGTCATAGCGTCCACGCTCGGCGCCCGGCCGGCCGGCATCCAGCAACACGGCGCCGGGAGCTTGACGGATACGCTGGAAATACTCGGCGGGATCGGCCCGGTAGGGCAGAGAGTGCAGGGAGCAGCTAGGCATGCGTGGCAGTCGAGAGGGCTGAAGGGGCGATTGTAGTCTGCCGCTAACATTCATCCTAGAGCTTGCGCCCGGGTTTACTCGGGAGCCGCCGGCTGATTAGTATGAGGCCGTGCCGGAACGTTGAACCGCCGTACCAGAACAATAATTAACGAAGGGATCCAGGCCATGGATGAAGTTATAGATCCAGCCGCTGGAAGCCTGCTGCGCTCGAAACTCTCGCCGCCCCAGGCCTCCACCGACCATCTGGCAAGGCCCCAGGTTGAAGCCGCGCTTTCAGCCCATCCGCATGCCCGCCTCGTGCTCTTTTCCGCTCCCGCCGGCTTCGGCAAGACCACCGCCCTGGCGATGTTCGCCGCCGAGCGCCGCAGCGCCGGTGCCGGCATCGCCTGGTTGTCCCTCGGCCCTGGCGACGACGAGCCGGTGCGCTTCTTCCAGCAACTGCTCGAGGCCCTCGGCCGCGCGCTGCCCGGGTTGGGCGACGACGCCCTGGGCTACCTGCGCAACACCATGCGCGTGCCGGTCGAGGCCGTCATGGAAAGCCTGCTGGTCGATCTGGCGCAGCGCCAGGAGCCGCTGCTGCTGGTGCTCGACGATCTGCACCTGATCCAGGACGCGGAGCTGCTCGGCTCGCTCAATCGCCTGGTCAAGCTGGCGCCGCCGAACTTCACCCTGGCCATCGGCAGCCGCTCGCAACCGCCGCTGAACCTGGCCACGCTGCGCGCCAAGGGGCTGCTGCTGGAAATCGGCAGCGAGGAGCTGCGCCTCAACCCGCAGGAGGCGCGCAGCTACCTCGAACGCAGCGGCCTGCAGCTCGATGCCGAGGCGTTCCGCGCGCTGTACAGCCACACCGAGGGCTGGATGGTCGGCGTGCACCTGGCCAGCCTGTGGCTGCGTCATCAGCCCCAGCCCGGCGCGCGCATGGCCGAGCTGGGCGCGGAGCAGCACGCGGTGGGCGACTACCTGCTGCGCTCGGTGTTCGAGCAACTGCCGCTCGAGCGCCAGGAGCAGTTGCTGGCCCTCGGCGTGGCGCAGCAGCTCAGCGGCGATCTGGCCAACGCGCTGACCGGCCGACAGGACGGCCAGCGCCTGCTGGAGGAGCTGGAAGCCATGCAGCTGTTCCTCCTGCCGCTGGATCGCGAGCGACAGTGGTACCGCTTCCACAACCTGTTCGCCGAATTCCTGCGCAACCGCCTCAAGGAGCGCGACCCCGAACGCCTCAAGCAGCTGCATTTCAATGCCAGCCTGTGGTTCACCAATCACCACATGCAGAACCTGGCCATCGAGCACGCCTGCCTGGCCGAGGACGCCGAGATGCTCGCCGCGCTGCTTGACGGCTGCGGCCTGGAGCTGATCAATCGCGGCCAGCTCAACCTGATCTACAAGTGGCGCCAGCACGTGCCGGACGAGATCGCCGGGCGTTTTCCCGTGCTGGTGCTCGCCGACGTCTGGACCCGCGCCGCTGAACTCGGCCTGAGCGAAGCCAACCGCATGCTCGACGAGCTGCTCGAGCGCTGGGGCGAGTCGCGCAGCAGCGGCCCGCTCAGCGACAAGCTGCTGGCCACCCTGGCGATCAAGGCGGTGATCGCCCTGCAGAAGGACGACCTGGACACCTGCGTGAGCCTGGCGCGGCGCATCGAGGCGCAGCTCGGCCAGCACACCGCCTTTCTCGAGGTGGCGATCCTCACGGTCGGCGCCCTGGCCCAGGTCATGCTCGGTCAGGCCGAGCCGGCGCGCCGCCTGCTGGCCCTGGCGCAGCAGCGCAACCATTTTCTCGAAGGCCGCTACCTGGACATGCAGCTGGCCAACGTGGAAATCCTGCTGTGCCTGGAGCAGGGACGGATCAAGCAGGCGCAGCTACTGTTCGAGCAGCTGCGTGCGCGGGTGATGCCCTGGTTCGGCGAGAAGTCCCGCGCCCTGGCCCTGCCGACCATCACCGAGGCGCTGATCGCCTACCGCCAGGGGCGGCTTGCCGGGCTGCAGGAGCGTCTGCGCTGGGCCCTGGCCACGGTCGACGTGATCAACCCCATCGATCTCTACGCCCAGGCCATGCTCTGCCTGGCGCGGGCGCAGCGCATGCAGGACGCACCCAAGGAGGCGGCCGCGACCCTGGTGCTGATGCAGAACCTGGCGGCGCGCAACCATTCCTGGCGCTTCTACGTGCAGGCGGTGGGCGAGGAGATCGCCCTGATCCTGCAGGAGCCTGCGGCCGACCGCAGCAAGCGCGCCGAGCAGCGCCTGAAGGCGGTGGACTGGCACAAGCTGGCGGCGCACTACAAGCAGCGCAGCTTCAACCCGGTGCTCTGGGTGCTGGGCCTGACCCGCATTCGCCTGCAACAGGCGCGCGGCCATTACAGCGAGGCGCTTCACGAGATCACCCAGCTGCGCAGCCAGCTGCAGAACGGCTGGCACGGCCTGCAGCGGCTGCGCCTGGACCTGCTGGCGGCGCTCAGCTACCAACGCCTGGGCTATCAGGAACGGGCACAGAGCCTGCTGGTGCAATGCCTGATAGGTGCCGAGCGGGAAGAGGCGCGCAGCCTGTTCGTCGAGGAAGGCGAGGCCATTCGCCTGCTGTTGCAGCAGCTGGAAGCCGCCGAGCGCCAGCCGGCGCTGCAGGGTTTCATCCGCAGCCTGCTGGCGATCTGGCCGGGGCAGGAGTCGCGCCAGGCCCTGGACGTGCTGGAGGAGGGACTGACCGAGCGCGAGCGCGAGGTGGTCTGCCTGGCCGCCAAGGGCCTGTCCAACGACGAGATCGGCCAGCAGCTGTCGCTGGCCCTGGGTACCGTCAAATGGCACCTGCACAACATCTACGAAAAGTTCAAGGTGCGTAATCGCACCCAAGCCATCCGTCGCGCCCGCGAGCTGAGCCTACTCGAATCATGACCAGTCAAAACCAGCCCCGCCTGCAGGCGTTTCCCCTGCTGCGCACCAAGCTCTATCCCGCCCATGGCGAAGGCGCACCGCTGCTGGAGCGCTCGGCGCTGCTCGAGCGTCTGCTGGCGGCGCGCGACCAACGCCTGTTGCTCCTCAGCGCGCCGGCCGGCTTCGGCAAGAGCACGGTGCTCAGCCAGTTGCGACGGCGCCTGCAGGCGCAGGGCGCGCGCGTCGCCTGGCTGTCGTGCGACGAGGCCGACAGCGAGCCGCCGCGTTTTCTGCAGTACCTGATCGCCTCCATCGAACTGGCCTGCCCGGGGTTCGGCAGCAGCGCCTCGGCGCTGCTGCAGGGCGACATCAGCTGGCCGCTGGAGGCGGTGATCGACGCCTTCATCGACGACCTCAAGGGCCTGCCGCACGCGCTCTACCTGATGCTCGACGACTTCCACCGCATCCGCCATCCGTCCCTCGGCCAGGGGGCGCGCTACCTGGTCGAGCGCCTGCCCAGGCACGTGCACCTGGTGGTCAGCACGCGCTACCAGCCGCGTTTTCTCGACGAGCCGCCGTCGCTCGGCGCCTGGGCCTTCTGGCTCAAGGCCGAGGACCTGCGCCTGAGCCGTGCCGAGACCGCCGCCTACTTCCGCGAGATCAAGCAGCTGGCGCTGGAGGAGGGCGAGCTCAACCAGCTCTATGCGCGTACCGAGGGCTGGATCACCGCCCTGCACCTGGCCGCGCTGGCCTTGCCGCGCCAGCAGGATCGCGCCGCCTTTCTCGCTGGGCTGTCCGGCGCCGAACGCGATATCGCCGACTACCTGGCCGAGGACGTGGTGGCCAGCCTGCCCGAGGCGCTGCAGCTGTTTCTCGATCAGACCTCGGTGCTCGACGAATTCAACGCCGAGCTGTGCAATGCCCTGACCGGCCGCCGCGACGGTCGCGACATGTTGCGTCGGCTGCAGGGCGAGCAACTGTTCGTGATCCCGCTGGACGAGCAGGGCGAGTGGTTCCGCTATCACCACCTGTTCGCCGAATTCCTCCAGGGCCGCCTGGCCAAGCGCGGCGATCCGGCCCACCTGCTGCACGCCGCGGCACGCTGGTGCGAGGGCCGCGACCTGGCCGACAAGTCGATCAAGTACGCCCTGCGCGCCCGCGACTACGCTTTCGCCGCCGAACTGCTGGAGCGCCAGGGCGCGCGGCTGATCGCCGGCAACCGGGTGTATGGCATCCTCGCCATCCTCAAGGACGTGCCGCCGGTGGTGATCGGCGAGCAGCCGGTGTTCCAGATCTTCTATGCCTGGCAGCTGGCCTTCGAGCAGAAGTTCGCCGAATCCGAGGCGCTGATCGAAGAGGTCAGCACGCGCCTGACCCAGGGGCGCGGCAAGGGCATGCACTTCGGCCTGATCGAGCTGCTGGCGGCGGCGCAGGTGCTCAAGGCGCTGGTGCTGCTGTACCAGGACAAGTTGGAGGCCTGCCTCAAGGTGGCCGGGCACTGGCTGGCGCTGGTGCCGCAGAACCAGCCGGTGTTCCGCGCCAGCCTGGCCTGCGTGCAGGCCGCGGCGTTCGCCCTGCTCGGCGAATTCGGCGAGGCGGCCAAGGCCATCGCCGTGGCGCGGGAGAACCTGCGCCAGTGCGAGAGCGAATACCTGCACGTGATGGCCAGCCTGATCGAGGCGCTGATCTGCAAGGAATACGGCGAGCTGGAGCGTGGTCGCGCCCTGGCGGAAACCGCGCGGGCGCGGGTCGAGCAGGTGTTCGGCCGGCGCAGTCGGGTCGGCGGGCCGCTGGGCCTGGCCTACGCCGACCTGCTCTACGAACAGGATCGGCATGGCGCCATTCTCGCCGAGCTGCCGCTGGCCACCACCTGGCGCGACGTGGCCACGCCGGTGGAGCTGATCAGCCGCGGCAAGCTGGTGATGGCGCGTGCGCGGTTCTTCGCCGGCGAGGCCGAGCAGGGGCTGGCCGAGCTCGACGAGTGGCTGGCCGGCCTGCAGGGGCCGGGCTACGAGCGGGTATTCGCCTTGGGCATGGGCTGCAAGGTGCAGTTCCTGCTGTGGCTGCGCCGGCCCAACGAGGCGCAGCGCATCTACCTGCAGCTGGAGCGGCACCTGGCGGCGCTGCCCATCGAACGCTATGGCGATGCCCATACCGCCCTGGCCCTGAGCCAGGCGCGTCTGGCCCTGGCCGAGCGCCGGGTGGAAAAAGCCCAGGCCAGTCTGGAAGCCTGCCTGGCCAAGCAGGGCGCCGAGCACCAGCGCGACCGCCGGCTGCGTCTGGCCCTGTTACTTTCTGTGGCGTACTGGCGCAAAGGTAACAGCGAAAAAGCCTTCGCCTTGCTCCGCGCGACGCTGGAGGAGGCCTGGCAGTGCGGCTACCGCCGCCTGTTCCAGGACGATGCGCTGTGGCTGCTGCCGCTCTGGGACGCCTGGAGCAGCGCCGAACCCAAGCGCGCCGCGGCCTGGCAGGGGCTCGCCGAACTGCTCCGCGAGCAATGTCGGCGAATGGCCATAGATCCGGAAAGTTTCGAGGAAAATCAGGATGTTAGTCATCGCGAGCGGGAGATCCTGCGGCTGGTGGCGGCGGGCCTGTCGAACCGCGATATCGCCCAGGCGGTGCACCTGTCGGAGGCCACCATCAAGTGGCACCTGCACAACCTGTTTTCCAAGCTGGGGGTGCGCAGCCGCACCCAAGCGGTACTCAAGGGCAAGAGCCTGGGCCTGCTCAGCGAGGCCTGAGCTGTCCGGTGAGGAAAGTGAGCGGCCGTGCTCCATCCCTTGGATGGGCTGGCAGTCGGGGAGGGGGTTAGTAGCTTGTAGCCAGGTCGAGAAGCACGCTGCTTCGCGAATCCAAGCCTGGCGCGCTTAGGGAAGCAGCGGCAGGCCTGGTGATCGGTATGAGCCGATCCAGCTGCTTGCGACAGGGAGTCGCTGGCAGAGCCCCGGGGAACCCCCATTAGAACTGTGGAGATAACAACAATGATGACCCTGAAAAAAATCGCTCTTGCCGCCGCCATCATGGCCGTTCCGTTCATGGCTCAGGCCGACCTGAAGGCGCTGGACGACGCCGATCTGGCCGGTGTGACCGGTCAGGCCGGGATCAGCATCGCCGGTAACTTCGACGCCACCATCGGCTCCATCGTCTACACCGACACCGAAGCCGGCGTCACCGACGGCAGCAACAGCCTGACCCTGGAAACCGTCACCCTGTCCGGCTTCAACATCGACGAAAGCAACCCGCTGACCATCGACGTGGTCGACAGCAAGCTGGAAATCGGCCTGCCGGGCATCAATGGCGGTGTGTCGGTGGCCGCGGTGAAGATCGGTGCCAACAGCATCGGCGGCCTGGCCATCAACGGCCTGGACATGGCCGGCTCCACCGTCAAGGTCTGGGGTCATTGATCCTCGTTTGACCCGATCCACAGGAGCCCTGTCGCCAGGCGCGGCGGGGCTTCCTGCTTCGTTGTACGCAGTCGCGGATTGACCAATGATCGAGATTCTCGTGGGCAGCCTGATCGGTTTGTACGGTTTTACCGAGGCGGTCGACACCAAGCCGCAACCTGCCGGAGTCGTGAATATCAGCCAGCCGCTGGTGCCCAATGGCCCGTTGCGCGAGTCGGTGGTGCTGGAGCCGATGAGCCAACTGCAGTTTCGCAACGTGATCCGCCAGGCTTACGACTACAGCTGCGGCTCCGCGGCGCTGACCACCCTGCTCGACTACTACCTGGGGCGCAATCTGGAAGAGCGCCAGGTAATGGAAGGGCTGCTGCATTTCGGCGAGGCGGAGAAGATCGTCGAGCGTCGCGGCTTCTCGCTGCTCGACATGAAGCGCTTCGTCACCGCGCTGGGCTACAAGAGCGGCGGCTTTCGCGCCGACTTCGCCGACCTCGAGCAGCTCGAGCACCCGGCCATCGTGCCGATCGAGTATGCCGGCTTCAAGCATTTCGTGGTGGTGCGCGACGTCTACAACGAGCACGTCTTCGTCGCCGACCCCGCCTTGGGCAACATCAGCTTCACCCGCGTGCGCTTCGAGCAGATCTGGGACCAGAACGTACTGTTCGTGATCTTTCCCAGCGGCAACGAGCCGGCCAATGCCATGGCCCTAACCGACCGCGATCTGCGCATCATCGACGACCGCACCATCAGTCTGCTGGCCTTCCGCGAGTTTTCGCAGATGGCCAAGTTCACCGCCAATCAGGCCGATCAGCTGGGATCGGGGGGCGACATTCAATACATTCGCCGCAAGTGATTCACCCGGCATAACAATAACGACCTGGGGATAGCGTCATGGGAGTTTGGGGGTACGCAGGGCTGGCCGCGCTGGCGCTGGCCATGGCGCAGCCGGCCTGCGCCGAAGAGGCGACGGTCGACGAGGCGCGCGAGGCGCTGACCAAGAAGGAAGACGACGCCGACAGCGCCAAGGCGCTGGAAGAGGTGTTCCAGGCCGCCGAGAAGAGCTACACCCTGCTCAAGAAGGGCGAACGCACCCTGACCTACGGCTTCGACTACTCGCTGCTGCGCGATACCCAGATCCAGACCGTGCGCACCGGCAGCAACGTGTTCAGCGTGATCGGCCAGAGCGAGGCGCAGCACACCTTCACCAACTCCTTCACCTTCGACTACGGGGTGTGGGACAACCTGACCTTCAGCATGCGCGTGCCGTTGCTGGCCAAGTACGACACCGAGCGCGACCTCAGCACCTACAGCCTCGGCGACGTCTCCGCCAGCCTGCGCTGGCAGCCCTGGTCGTCGGCGCGCGGGCGGCCGGTCACCACGCTGTTCGCCACCCTCGGTCTGCCCACCGGCGACAGCCCTTACGACGTCAGCCTGGACAACGGCCTGTCCAGCGGCAACGGCTATTACAGCCTGGGCGTCGGCGCCAACCTGTCCTACGTGATCGACCCGGTCGTACTGTTCGGCTCGCTGGGTTACACCTACAACCTGCCGATCCGCGACGCCGACCAGGTGCGCGCCGGCCGCCTGCTGGAAGAGGTCGACCCGGGCTCGAGCCTGTCGCTGAGCATGGGCTTCGCCTACGCGCTGTCCTACGACGTGTCGCTGGCCACCTCGTTCCAGATGGCGCACAACCTGGCGCCGAAGTTCAAGTTCAGCGACGCCAGCTTCGAAGGCAGCGAGCAAACCAGCGCGGTGATGAACTTCTCCCTCGGCCTGCGCACCTCGCCGAACCATATCGTCAACGTCAACGCCGGCTTCGGCATGACCGAAGATTCGCCCGATGTCCTGCTCGGCGTCTCCATGCCCCTGGACATCAAGGGCCTCAAGGCCGAATAAGCAGCGAGCGAAGCCGATATGACCCATCTTGCGACGCTGCAGGCCGTGCTGCTGGTCGGCCTGAGCGCGGGCTGCGCCCTGCAGGCCCAGGCCCAGCTGGCCAATAACCTGACCATCGGCAATCCCAAGGCCATGGCCATGGGCAACGCGGTGACCGCCGATTCCACCGGCATCGACGCCGTGCACTACAACCCGGCCGCTCTGAGCAAGCTCAAGGGCCGGCAGACCACGGTCAAGCTGCTCAGCGGGGTGATGGACATCCGCGCCGAATTCGAGGCCAAGGAAGACTACGGCTTCATGGGCTTCGACGACGACCCGTTCAAGAACTCCAGCAGCCGCACCCTGACGCCGACCATGTACCTGCCCGGCGTCGGCGGCATGACCGAGCTGCCGGTGCTGGTGGCACCGCTGGCGGGGCTGTCGATCAACCCGCCGGGCTCGAAGTTCACCTTCGCCACCAACGTCTACGCGCCCATGGCGCTGGGCTACTCGCGCGATTCGGACAGCGACCCGGGGCGCTTCCAGGGGCGCCAGGTATCGCTGCAGCGCATCACCTACTTCTCTCCCTCGCTGGCCTATCAGGTCAACGATGAACTCTCCGTGGGGCTGTCCGTAGGCTTCTCGCACCAGGCCGTGGCGCTCAACCAGGATTTCCGCAACCCCGGCATGCTCACCGGCCTGACCCGCATCCTCAACGAGGCGCTGTGCCTGCCCGGTCTGGAGGAGATCCTCGGGCCCTTCATCAACGTCTGCAGCGGCAAGATCGGCCCCTTCGACTCGCTGGCCAACCTCGATCTGGACCTGCAGCAGAGCCTGTCGCCGACCTACAACCTGGGCATCCTCTGGGAGCCCACCGACTGGTTCGCCTGGGGCGCCACCTACCAGAGCGAGGCGCGGATGAACCTGCAGGGCAAGTACCGCATCGACTACACGGACGACTGGGCCGGGTTCTGGTCGGGGCTGCAGGGCTCGCTGTTCGGTCAGGTGCTCAGCCCGCTGTTTCCCTACGGCGCGGACGAGGAGAGCGGCAATGCCTCGCTCAAGCTGACCTACCCGGATGCCTTCAGCACCGGCATCAAGCTGCGCCCGCTGGACAAGTGGCAGTTCAACCTCGACCTGCGCTGGGTCGGTTACAGCGACTGGAACAACTTCGAGATCGAGTTCGACCGCGAACTGGACCTGCTGCGTATCGCCAAGACCTTCGGCGGCGGCAACGCCACCGATCGCAGCATCATCCTCGACCGCGGCTACCGCGACACCTGGAGCTGGGGCGTGGGCGTGCAGTACGAGGTCAACGACCGCCTGGCCCTGCGCGCCGGTTACGAATACCGCCCCTCGGCCATCCCCAAGGACAAGGCCGACGTGCTGGCGCCGGTGGGCGACGGCGATCTCTACGGCCTGGGCCTGGGCTACCGTTGGGACAAGGAGAGCAGCATCGACATCGGTTTCAACTACTTCGTCTCCAAGCAGAACATCCCCGCCGGCAGCAGCTGCAACCTTAGCTGCGAGGGGCTGGACAACCTGGTCTACAACCCCTATGCCGGGCTCAATGTCGAAACCACGGTCAAGGCCTATATCTTCTCCATGACCTACACCTCGAGGTTCTGAGGCGATGCGCAGTCTGTTGTTCGTCCTGATGCTGCTGCCGCTGGTGCATGCCGCTGCCAGCAACCGCTACCTGACCTGGGTCGACGACCTCGGCCGGGTGCACAACACCTTCGTCGATACCCGCTTTGCCGAGCAGCAGCGCCTGGCCCAGCGCCGCGCGCAGCAGAGCGATCAGGCCCGCCTCGGCGACGGCGGCGCCTGGCCGGGCAGTGCGCCGAGCACCGGCGAGAGCAAGCGCCGCTATTTCACCTGGGTCGACGGCAGCGGCCAGCTGCAGAACAGTTTCTATGCCGGCGAGCAGGTCGCCGGCGTGGCCCGCCGCGACCGCCTGCTGGCCAGCGGCGAGCGGGCAGGGGACTACATCGATTCGGCGGTCCTGGAGGGGCGCGGCTTCGTTCGCGACGGCGACGACAGCCCCTATTACACCTGGGTCGACGATCAGGGGCGGATGCACAACTCGCCGGTCGCCGCCGGCCAGCGAGGTGCCCGTGGCAGCGAACAAAGCGCGTCGGTGCGCTATAGCGAGGGCCGGCAGATCGAGTTCGAGCGCGGCCAGCCGGCCCTGCCGCTGCTCGACGGCCAGCCGACCGCGGCCATGCAGGCGCTGCTGGCCGGCAGCCAGAGCCGAGGCGACGGCCTCTACGGCGAATTGTTGACGCGCTGCTGCGGCCAGCTGCGCGACAGCGATTTCACCGCGCTGTCCGCCGACGAGCCGCGCTACGAGGAGCTCGACCGCTTCTCGCCCAGCTTCGAGTTCCCCATGGGCCGCAGCTACTACGCGGCGCTGAAGCTGCCGGCATCGCGCCAGACCTACGGCCTGCGCGTGCGCAGTTTCGCCAATCGCCAGGTGGTCTATCCCTCGTTGCTGTTTCTCGACGAGGCCAAGCGGCCGACGCGCCTGGTCAGCGACGCGGTGTACCAGCTGCACCCGGAAACCTGGTATCGCTACGCCTTTATCGAAGGCACGGTGCAGGTGCGCGCCGAGCGCGGCGAGCGCTACGTGCTGCTGCTTACCACCGATGAGGATCGCAGCCTGCAGACCCTCGACAACAAGCCGTTCAAGCGTCCGCTGCAGGCGCTGGCGACCGATGCGGCGGGCATGCAGCGCCATGCCCATGCCGACGAGGGGGCCTTCGAACTGGCGATCGTGCGCTAGGTTGGACTTCGCTGCGCCTGGCGCCAACCTACAAATGAAAGGGCCCGGTCATTTGACCGGGCCCTTTCATCGTCTCGGCGCCGTCAGGCGTTCTGCTGGACGTGGCCGAACAGCTGCTGGGAGAAGCGCACGCGTTCCTCCGGGCTTTCCTGGATGCCTTTCTTCTTCAGCTCTTCCAGGCGCGCCTCGACGGCGTGGGCGCGGTGAGTCAGGCCGCAGTCGTTGGCGATCTGGATGTTCAGGCCGGGGCGGGCGTTGAGCTCGAGGATCAGCGGCCCCTTGTCCTGGTCCAGCACCATGTCCACGCCAATGTAGCCCAGGCCGCACAGCTCGTAGCAGCCGGCGGCCAGCTTCATGAAGCCGTCCCAGTTCGGCAGTTGCACGCCGTCCACCGCGTTGGTGGTGTCCGGGTGCTTGCTGATCTTGTTGTTCAGCCAGGTGCCGCGCAGGGTCACGCCGGTGGCCAGGTCGACGCCGACGCCGATGGCGCCCTGGTGCAGGTTGGCCTTGCCGTTGGACTGACGGGTTGGCAGGCGCAGCATGGCCATCACCGGATAACCCATGAGCACGATGATGCGGATGTCCGGCACGCCTTCGTAGCTGATGCTCTTGAAGATGGTGTCCGGGGTCACCCGGTACTCGATCAGCGCGCGGTCGCGGTGGCCGCCCAGCGAGTAGAGGCCGGAAAGGATGTTGGAGATCTGCTGCTCCAGCTCCTCGTGGCTGACGATCTTGCCGGACACCGTCTTGAAGCGCTCCTCGAAGCGGTCGGCGATCACCAGGATGCCGTCGCCGCCGGCGCCTTGCGCCGGCTTGATGACGAAGTCGGTGCGCCCGGCGATGATCTCGTCGAGCTTGTCGATGCCTTTCTCGGTGTCGATGATGCCGTACAGCTCGGGCACGTCGATGCCGGCCTCGATGGCCCGCTCCTTGGTGATGATCTTGTCGTCGACTATGGGGTAGAGGTGCCGTTTGTTGTACTTCAGCACGTAGTCCGCATTGCGTCGGTTGATGCCCATGATGCCCTTGGCTTCAAGGGCCTTCCACGTCTTGATCAGGCCGAACATGGCGTTAGTCCTTGAGGAAGGCTTTGAAGCGGAACAGTTCGGTCAGACGGTAGCCGCGGTAACGACCCATCGCCAGCATGAAGCCCACCAGGATCATCAGCACCGCCGGGAAGGTGAACACGAAGTACACCAGCTCCGGCACGCTCATCAGCAGGTGCGCCAGGGTGGCGGCGACCAGGGTGCCGATGGCGACCTTGAAGGCATGGCTGCCGCCGCGCTCTTCCCAGGTGATCGACAGACGCTCGATGGTCATGGTCAGAATCACCATGGGGAACAGCGCCACCGACAGACCGCGCTCCAGGCCCAGCTTGTGGCTGAACAGGCTGATGGCGGCGATCAGCACCACGACGAAGGTCAGCACCACCGACAGGCGCGGCAGCATCTGCAGCTTGAGGTGCTCCAGGTAGGAGCGCAGCGACAGTCCGAGCGCGGTGATCACGGTGAACAGGAAGATGCCGAAGCCCAGCTGGGTCTCGCGGAAGGCCAGGGCGATCAGCACCGGGGTGAAGGTGCCGAGGGTCTGCAGGCCGCCGAGGTTACGCAGGATCAGGATCACCAGCACGCCAATGGGGATGACGATCATGATCTGGAAGGTCTGCTGGGTCGACAGCGGCAGGCCGTACAGCGAGTACTCGAGGAAGTCGGCGTCGGTGGTTTCGTCGGTCAGCTTGGCCAGGCGAATGGCGTTCATCTCGCTGTTGTTCAGGCTGAAGCTGACTTGCGCCTGCTTGCCGCCCTCTAGGCTGACCAGGTCGCCATCGCCGATCCACCACACCAGACGGTCGGCCGGCAGACCCTGTTCGCCGCTTTCCGGGTTGAAGTACAGCCACTTCTCGCCGTTGAAGCTGCGCAGCCAGAGTTCCGGCGACTGGCTGGTCTCGGCTTGCAGGCGAATGGTGTGCACGCGCTCCATCGGCACGTGGGCGATGGACAGCAGCAGGTCGATCACCTTGGCCTTGTTGGCCGTGGAGGCGTCGCCGCCGAGCAGCAGCTTGACGTTGTCGTCATTGGCGTTGTTGACCCGCTTGATGGTCTCGCTGATGAAGGTTTCGACGTCGGCCGAGTGCTGGCGGATGGGCGCGAGCAGGGCGTCGGCGGCGATCTTCTCCGCACCTTCGACCGGGATGCTGTCGCGGAAGATCGGCCCCTTGGCCGGCGTCTGTTCGCCGCTGTAGCGCTTGGTCAGCACCAGGCGGTAGTAGAGGGTCTGCTTGCCGCTGGCGCGACGGGCCGACCAGGTGACGCGGCGGTTGCCGTCGGCACGGTTGACGCTGACGCCATAGTTGTTGGAGATGAAGCTCTCGTTGAGGCTGACGTAGTCCTGGTTCAGCGGCGGCACGTACATCTGCAGCTTGACCGGCTCGCGCGGGCTGGCCTGGAACTCGACCTTGGCGTCGATGTTCCACAGGTCGTCGGTCTCGTCTTCGGTCACCGGAATGCCGAGGATGAAAATTTGGTATGCCGTAATCAGAACGCCCAGGGCCACCAACAAGGTGATCAGGACTTTCAGATGCAGGTTCAGAGAGCGCATGGGGAGTTACTCGCCAGGGGTTGCGTCAGAGTCGCAGCCGGGTTTGCCGGCGGCGTATTTAAGGCTTGGATCGACCAGGGCTTCGAAGTGCTTGAGCGCTTCGGAGCCGATCAGCAGCGGGTATTGGAATGCACTACGGTCGGTCAAGTTCACTTCGATGGTGCGCAGGGCCTGACCCATGCACAGCTGCAGCTCGATCACCGGGCGCGCCGTGTAGGTCTTGCCTTCATCCGGGTCGTAGTCGCCGGCGCGGCGCTTGATCTTGCTGATCCGCGCCAGCGGGCGTTCGATGGTCTGCTCCTGGCCGCCGTCGATGGCCAGGACGAAACGCACCCAGGTCTCGCCGTCGCGCTTGAAGCGTTTGATGTCGCGGGCGCTGAGCGAGGCGGTCTTGGCGCCGGTATCGAGTTTGGCGGCGACTTCCAGGTCGAAGTCGAGCACGCGGGTGTATTCGTTGAGGCCATAGACGGTTTTGCCCACCGCGAGACTCGGGCAGGACAGGGCCAGCAGGCAAAGCAACAAGGCGAAGGGCTTGAGTGTCATAAGTCCTTGAAGGGAATGTTGCCAGGGGCGTGTGGGCGACTGGCGGCGGATAACCGGCGCGTTTGCTTGCCAGGAGTCTAGCAGGCATGGCCGGGCGCAAGGCCCGGTCTGAGCGGGCGCCATTCTAGCATGGGGTTTTTCCGTGCTGACAGACGCTTATGTAGCTTTCTGCAAGTAAGGTCGGCGGTTGGCTGGCGGAGTGGCCTGCTACAGATTGTCGACAATGACTAATTTTTCTTTGACAAGAACCGGGCTTGAGCTTATTTTTTCGCCATTGCATAGCCATGGTGTCGACAATCATGTTGATCGATTCAACGCTCACCGCTGCGCCCCAGGCCGATTCGGAGACGCTTTCCGAGCACGTCTTTCGCCTGATCCAGGCCGCCATCGTCAAAGGCGAGATCGCCCCCGGCAGCAAGATCTCCGAGCCCGAGCTGGCGCGCACCTACGGCATCAGTCGCGGGCCGCTGCGCGAAGCGATCCACCGTCTGGAAGGGCAAAAGCTGCTGGTGCGCGTGCCCCATGTCGGCGCGCGAGTGGTGTCGCTGTCGCACGCCGAGCTGATCGAGCTGTACGAGATCCGCGAATCCCTGGAAGGCATGGCCTGTCGCCTGGCCGCCGAGCGCATGAGCCAGGGCGAGATCGACGAGCTGCGCCGGGTGCTGGACACCCACGAACGCGACGAGGCCTTTCAGGCCGGCCGGGGTTACTACCAGCAGGAAGGCGATTTCGATTTCCACTACCGGATCATCCAGGGTAGCGGCAACGAGACCCTGGCCAAGATGCTCTGCGGCGAGCTGTATCAGCTGGTGCGCATGTATCGCCTGCAGTTCTCCTCGGTGCCGAACCGGCCGCGCCAGGCGTTCGCCGAACACCACCGCATTCTCGATGCCATCGCCGAGCGTGACGGCGAGCTGGCCGAACTCCTGATGCGCCGCCATATCGGCGCCTCCAAACGCAATATCGAGCGCCATTATCTGGATGCTCAGTCCAAGACAGCCAAGAAACGAGGTGAGTCATGAGTCAGCTTTCCCCCGGCCAGCGCTTCCGCCAGGCCCTCGCCATCGAGACGCCATTGCAGGTGATCGGCGCAATCAACGCCAACCATGCGCTGCTGGCCAAGCGCGCCGGCTTCAGGGCCCTCTACCTGTCCGGTGGCGGCGTCGCGGCCGGCTCCCTGGGCCTGCCGGATCTGGGCATCAACACCCTCGATGACGTGCTCACCGACGTGCGCCGCATCACCGACGTGTGCGACCTGCCGCTGCTGGTGGATATCGACACCGGCTTCGGCCCTTCGGCCTTCAATATCGAGCGCACCATCAAGAGCCTGATCAAGGCCGGCGCCGCCGCTGCCCATATCGAGGACCAGGTCGGCGCCAAGCGCTGCGGCCACCGTCCGGGCAAGGAAATCGTCTCCTGCGAGGAAATGGTCGACCGCGTGCGCGCCGCCGCCGACGCCAAGACCGATCCGGATTTCTTCCTGATCGCCCGTACCGACGCGATCCAGGCCGAGGGCGTCGATGCCGCCATCGAGCGCTGCCAGGCCTACGTCGAGGCCGGCGCCGACGGCATCTTCGCCGAGGCCGCCTATGACCTGCCGACCTACAAGCGCTTCGTCGAGGCACTGAACGTCCCGGTGTTGGCCAACATCACCGAATTCGGCGCCACCCCGCTGTTTTCCCGCGACGAGCTGGCTTCGGTCGGCGTGGCCATCCAGCTCTACCCGCTGTCGGCCTTCCGCGCCGCCAACAAGGCGGCAGAAGCGGTTTACACCTCGATCCGCCAGAACGGCCACCAGAAGGACGTGATCGAGCTGATGCAGACCCGCGCCGAACTCTATGACCGCATCGGCTACCACGCCTTCGAGCAGAAGCTCGACGCGCTGTTCGCCGCGAAAAAATAACAATGCACCAACCGGATTCGAGGAGATAAGAGATGAGCGCCGAAACCACTGCCGGCTTCAAACCGAAGAAATCGGTCGCCCTGAGCGGCACCGCCGCCGGCAACACCGCCCTGTGCACCGTCGGCCGCACCGGCAACGACCTGCACTACCGCGGCTATGACGTGCTCGACTTCGCCAACCGCTGCGAGTTCGAGGAAATCGCTCACCTGCTGGTGCATGGCAAGCTGCCCAATGTCGCCGAACTGGCCGGCTACAAGGCCAAGCTCAAGGCCCTGCGTGGCCTGCCGGCCGGCGTCAAGGCCGCCCTGGAAACCCTGCCGCCGTCCGCCCACCCGATGGACGTGATGCGCACCGCGGTGTCCGTGCTCGGCTGCCTGCAGCCGGAGAAGGACGACCACAACCACCCGGGCGCGCGCGATATCGCCGACAAGCTGATGGCGTCCCTCGGGTCCGCATTGCTGTACTGGTACCACTACAGCCACAACGGCAAGCGCATCGAGGTGGAAACCGACGACGACTCCATCGGCGGCCACTTCCTCCACCTGCTGCACGGCGAAAAGCCTCGTGATTCCTGGGTGCGCGCCATGCACACCTCGCTCAACCTGTACGCCGAGCACGAATTCAACGCCTCCACCTTCACCTCGCGGGTGATCGCCGGCACCGGCTCCGACATGTTCAGCTGCATCGCCGGCGCCATCGGCGCGCTGCGCGGGCCCAAGCACGGCGGCGCCAACGAGGTGGCCTTCGAGATCCAGAAGCGCTACGACAACCCGATTGATGCCGAGGCCGATATCCGCGCCCGCGTCGAGCGCAAGGAAGTGGTGATCGGCTTCGGTCACCCGGTCTACACCGTCAGCGACCCGCGCAACAAGGTGATCAAGGAAGTGGCCCGCGAGCTGTCGGTGGAGCAGGGCAACACCAAGATGTTCGACATCGCCGAGCGCCTGGAAAGCGTGATGTGGGAAATCAAGAAGATGTTCCCCAACCTCGACTGGTTCAGCGCCGTGAGCTACCACATGATGGGCGTGCCCACCGCCATGTTCACCCCGCTGTTCGTCATCGCCCGCACCGCCGGCTGGTCCGCGCACGTCATCGAGCAGCGCATCGACGGCAAGATCATCCGCCCGAGCGCCAACTACACAGGCCCCGAAGACCTGAAGTTCGTGCCGCTCAAGGAGCGCAAGTGATGAATACTCAGTACCGTAAAAGCCTGCCCGGCACCGCGCTGGATTACTTCGACGCCCGCGAGGCGGTCGAGGCGATTCAGGCCGGCGCCTGGGACAAGCTCCCCTACACCTCGCGCGTGCTCGCCGAGCAGCTGGTGCGCCGCTGCGAGCCGCAGGACCTGACCGCCGCGCTGGAGCAGCTGGTCCATCGCAAGCGCGACCTGGATTTCCCCTGGTACCCGGCGCGGGTGGTCTGCCACGACATCCTCGGCCAGACCGCGCTAGTCGACCTGGCCGGCCTGCGTGACGCCATCGCCGAGCAGGGTGGCGATCCGTCCAAGGTCAATCCGGTGGTGCCGACCCAGTTGATCGTCGACCATTCGCTGGCCGTCGAGGCGCCGGGCTTCGACCCGGATGCCTTCGAGAAGAACCGCGCCATCGAGGATCGGCGCAACGAGGACCGCTTCCACTTTATCGACTGGACCAAGACCGCGTTCAAGAACGTCGACGTGATCCCGGCCGGCAACGGCATCATGCACCAGATCAACCTGGAGAAGATGAGCCCGGTGATCCAGGCGCGCGGCGGCGTGGCCTTCCCCGACACCTGCGTCGGCACCGACTCGCACACCCCGCACGTCGACGCCCTGGGCGTGATCGCCATCGGCGTCGGCGGCCTGGAGGCCGAGACGGTGATGCTCGGCCATCCGTCGATGATGCGTCTGCCCGACATCGTCGGCGTCGAGCTGACCGGCAAGCGCCAGCCCGGCATCACCGCCACCGACATCGTCCTGGCCATCACCGAGTTCCTGCGCAAGGAGCGCGTGGTCGGTGCCTGGGTCGAGTTCTTCGGCGAGGGCGCCGACAGCCTGACCATCGGCGACCGCGCCACCATCTCCAATATGTGCCCGGAATACGGCGCCACCGCCTCGATGTTCTATATCGACGGCCAGACCATCGACTACCTCAAGCTCACCGGCCGCGAGCCGGAGCAGGTGGCACTGGTGGAGAACTACGCCAAGACCCTCGGCCTGTGGAGCGATGCGCTGAAGACCGCCGAGTACGAGCGTGTGCTGCGCTTTGACCTGGGCAGCGTGGTGCGCAACATGGCTGGCCCGAGCAATCCGCATCGCCGCCTGCCCACTTCGGCGCTGGCCGAGCGCGGCATTGCCGACGAGACCAAGCTGCAAGCCGGCAAGGGCGAAGAGGCCCAGGGCCTGATGCCTGACGGCGCGGTGATCATCGCCGCCATCACCAGCTGCACCAACACCTCCAATCCGCGCAACGTCATCGCCGCCGGTCTGGTGGCGAAGAAGGCCAACGCCCTGGGCCTGGTGCGCAAGCCCTGGGTCAAGACTTCATTCGCACCGGGTTCGAAAGTCGCCAAGCTGTACCTGGAGGAGGCCGGCCTGCTGCCGGAACTGGAGAAACTCGGTTTCGGCATCGTCGCCTACGCCTGCACCACCTGCAACGGCATGTCCGGCGCGCTGGAACCAAAGATCCAGAAGGAAATCATCGACCGCGATCTGTACGCCACCGCCGTGCTCTCGGGTAACCGCAACTTCGACGGCCGCATCCACCCCTATGCCAAGCAGGCCTTCCTCGCCTCGCCGCCGCTGGTGGTGGCCTATGCGATCGCCGGCACCGTGCGCTTCGATATCGAGCAGGATGCGCTGGGCACCGATGCCCAGGGTAATCCCATCACCCTCAAGGACCTGTGGCCGAGCGACGAGGAGATCGACGCCATAGTCGCGGCGAGCGTGAAGCCCGAGCAGTTCAAGCAGATCTATATCCCGATGTTCGACCTCGGGACGGTGAAGGAAGCCGACAGCCCGCTGTACGACTGGCGGCCGATGTCCACCTATATCCGCCGCCCGCCGTACTGGGAAGGTGCGCTGGCCGGCGAGCGCACGCTTAAGGGCATGCGTCCGCTGGCGATCCTGCCGGACAACATCACCACCGACCATCTGTCGCCGTCCAACGCCATCCTGGCAGACTCGGCGGCCGGCGAGTACCTGGCGAAGATGGGCCTGCCGGAGGAGGACTTCAACTCCTACGCCACCCACCGGGGCGATCACCTGACCGCCCAGCGCGCCACCTTCGCCAACCCGCAGCTGGTCAACGAAATGGCCGTGGTCGACGGCCAGGTGAAGAAGGGCTCGCTGGCCCGCGTCGAGCCGGAAGGCAAGGTGATGCGCATGTGGGAGGCCATCGAAACCTACATGAACCGCAAGCAGAACCTGATCATCGTCGCCGGCGCCGATTACGGCCAGGGTTCGTCCCGCGACTGGGCGGCCAAGGGCGTGCGCCTGGCGGGTGTCGAGGTGATAGTCGCCGAGGGCTTCGAGCGCATCCACCGCACCAACCTGGTGGGCATGGGCGTGCTGCCGGTGGAGTTCAAGCCGGGTACCACCCGCCTGACCCTGGGTCTGGATGGCACCGAGACCTACGACATCGAGGGCGAGATTTCGCCGCGCTGCGACCTGACCCTGGTGGTCAATCGTCGCAACGGCGAGGTGGTCAAGGTACCGGTGACCTGCCGCCTGGACACCGCTGCCGACGTCAGCGTGTACAAGGCCGGTGGCGTGCTGCAGCGCTTCGCCAAGGACTTCCTCGAAGGCGCGGTCGCCTGATTTCGTAGGGTGGATGGCGCTTTTTCCATCCGCCGTGGCTGGTTCCACGGTGGATCGGTGAGGCGTGATCCACCCTGGGATTCATTTATCTTCCAGCCAGGACTCACCTATGGCTCATCAACCCCAGATCAAGATTCCTGCCACCTATATTCGTGGCGGTACCAGCAAGGGCGTGTTCTTCCGCCTGCAGGATCTGCCCGAGCGCTGCCTGGTGCCGGGCGCGGCGCGCGATGCGTTGTTCATGCGCGTGATCGGCAGCCCCGACCCGTACAGCGCGCATATCGACGGCATGGGCGGCGCGACCTCGAGCACCTCCAAGTGCGTGATACTGTCGAAAAGCAGCCAGCCCGAACACGACGTCGACTACCTCTACGGCCAGGTTTCCATCGACAAGGCCTTCGTCGACTGGAGTGGCAACTGCGGCAACCTGTCCACCGCGGCCGGTGCCTTTGCCATCCATGCCGGCCTGGTCGATCCGGCGCGGATTCCCGACAACGGCACCTGTGTGGTGCGTATCTGGCAGGCCAATATCCACAAGACCATCATCGCCCATGTGCCGATCAGCAATGGCCAGGTGCAGGAAACCGGCGACTTCGAGCTGGACGGGGTGACCTTCCCCGCGGCGGAGATCGTGCTGGAGTTCCTCGACCCGTCCGACGATGGCGAGGAGGGCGCCTCGATGTTCCCCACCGGCAATCTGGTCGATGACCTCGAAGTGCCCGGCGTCGGTACCTTCAAGGCGACCATGATCACCGCCGGCATCCCGACCGTGTTCGTCAATGCCGAGGACATCGGCTACCAGGGCACCGAACTGCGCGAGGCCATCAACGGCGATCCGGCACAACTGGCGCGTTTCGAGCAAATCCGCGTGGCCGGCGCGCTGCGCATGGGCCTGATCAAGACGGCGGAAGAAGCGGTTACCCGCCAGCACACGCCGAAGATCGCCTTCGTTTCCCCGCCGAAGAGTTACAAGGCCTCCAGTGGCAAGCAGATAGAGGCTGGCGAGGTCGATCTGCTGGTGCGTGCGCTGTCCATGGGCAAGCTGCACCACGCCATGATGGGCACCTGCGCAGTGGCCATCGGCACGGCCGCGGCGATTCCCGGCACCCTGGTCAACCTGGCGGCCGGCGGCGGCGAGCGCGAGGCGGTGCGGTTCGGCCATCCGTCCGGCACCTTGCGCGTCGGCGCCCAGGCGAAGCGGGTCGACGGCCAATGGACGGTGACCAAGGCCATCATGAGTCGCAGTGCGCGCATCCTGATGGAAGGCTGGGTACGGGTGCCGGGCGACAGTTTCTGATGGTGAAAACTGGAAAAGGCTCGAAATTGCGAGCCTTTTTCTTTTTGAAACAGCTGGTTATGGCGATTACTTGAGCCGGCGCTCAACACCTTTTTCCACCAGGATCTTGGCGGAAATCTCTTCCACCGAGAAATGCGTGGAGTTGATATAGGCGATGTTCTCGCGGCGGAACAGGTTCTCCACCTCGCGCACCTCGAACTCGCACTGGGCGAAGCTGGCGTAGCGGCTGTTGGGCTTGCGCTCGTGGCGGATGGCGGTGAGCCGGTCGGGGTCGATGGTCAGGCCGAACAGCTTGTTCTTGTACGGCTTGAGCGCGGCCGGCAGTTGCAGGCGCTCCATGTCGTCCTCGGTCAGCGGGTAGTTGGCGGCGCGAATGCCGTACTGCATGGCCATATAAAGGCAGGTAGGGGTCTTGCCGCAGCGCGACACGCCGACCAGGATCAGGTCGGCCTTGTCGTAGTAGTGGGTGCGTGCGCCGTCGTCGTTGTCCAGGGCGAAGTTCACCGCCTCGATGCGCTCCATGTAGTTGGAGTTCTGCCCGATGGAGTGGGACTTGCCCACCGAGTAGGAGGAGTGCGAGGTCAGTTCCTGCTCCAGCGGCGCGAGGAAGGTGGAGAAGCTGTCGATCATGAAGCCGTTGGCGGTGGCCAGTACGTCGCGGATGTCCTGGTTGACGATGGTGTCGAAGATGATCGGGCGTGCGCCGTCCCTTTCGGCAGCCAGATCGATTTGTTGTACCATGGCGCGCGCTTTATCGACGCTGTCGATATAGGGACGCGTCAGTTTGGTGAATTGAATATTCTCGAACTGCGCGAGCAGGCTCTGGCCCAGGGTTTCGGCGGTGATGCCGGTGCCGTCGGAGATGAAGAAAGCGGTTCGTTTCATTTGCGCCAAAGGCCTTAAGCTGAGTTCGATTCTTGGCTATCATAGGCCGCGTTTTTCGCCGGCCCCACCGGGTTCGGCATTGTTACTTATACAAGGGCCAGGCCACAATCTCGCGATCTTGAGTTCGCCGGACCTTCCAGAGCCCCCTGAGCTTTTCCAACACCGTTAGTGGAGAGATCACCTTGGTAGAGTACGTAGTTTCCCTCGATAAGCTCGGCAATCACGATGTTGAGCATGTGGGGGGCAAGAACGCATCCCTCGGCGAGATGATCAGCAACCTGGCTGGTGCCGGTGTCTCGGTTCCCGGCGGTTTCGCCACTACGGCTCAGGCCTACCGCGACTTTCTCGAGCAGAGCGGCCTGAACGCGCAGATCCACGCGGCCCTCGATGCCCTCGACGTCGACGACGTCAACGCCCTGGCCAAGACCGGTGCGCAGATTCGCCAGTGGGTGATGGACGCCGAGTTCCCGGCCGAACTGGACAAGCAGATCCGTGATGCCTTCGCCACCATGAGCGCCGGCAACGACAACATGGCCGTGGCCGTGCGTTCCTCCGCTACCGCCGAAGACCTGCCGGACGCCTCCTTCGCCGGCCAGCAGGAGACCTTCCTCAACATCCGCGGCGTGGACAACGTGATCCGCGCGGCCAAGGAAGTCTTCGCCTCCCTGTTCAACGACCGCGCCATCGCCTACCGCGTGCACCAGGGCTTCGACCACAAGCTGGTCGCCCTGTCCGCCGGCGTACAGCGCATGGTGCGCTCGGAAACCGGCACGGCCGGTGTGATGTTCACCCTCGACACCGAATCCGGCTTCCGTGACGTGGTCTTCATCACCGGCGCCTACGGCCTGGGCGAGACCGTGGTGCAGGGCGCGGTCAACCCCGACGAGTTCTACGTGCACAAGCCGACCCTGGAAGCCGGCCGCCCGGCGATCCTGCGTCGCAACCTGGGCAGCAAGGCGATCAAGATGGTCTACGGCGACGAGGCCAAGGCCGGTCGCTCGGTCAAGACCGTGGAAGTCGACCGCGCCGAGCGCGCGCGCTTCTGCATCAGCGACGCCGAGGTTAGCGAGCTGGCCAAGCAGGCACTGATCATCGAGAAGCACTACGGCCGGCCGATGGACATCGAGTGGGCCAAGGACGGCGACGACGGCAAGCTGTACATCGTCCAGGCCCGCCCTGAGACCGTGAAGAGCCGCGCCAGCGCCACCGTGATGGAGCGCTACCTGCTGAAAGAGAAGGGCACCGTACTGGTGGAAGGCCGCGCCATCGGCCAGCGCATCGGCGCCGGCAAGGTGCGGGTGATCCACGACGTCTCCGAGATGGACAAGGTGCAGCCGGGCGACGTGCTGGTCTCCGACATGACCGACCCGGATTGGGAGCCGGTGATGAAGCGCGCCAGCGCCATCGTCACCAACCGCGGCGGGCGTACCTGCCACGCGGCGATCATCGCCCGCGAGCTGGGCATTCCGGCTGTGGTCGGTTGCGGCAATGCCACTCAGGTGCTGAAAGACGGCCAGGGCGTGACCGTCTCCTGCGCCGAGGGCGACACCGGCTTCATTTTCGAAGGCGAGCTGGGCTTCGACATTCGCAAGAACTCGGTCGACGCCATGCCCGAGCTGCCGTTCAAGATCATGATGAACGTCGGCAACCCGGACCGCGCCTTCGACTTCGCCCAGCTGCCCAACGAAGGCGTGGGCCTGGCCCGTCTGGAATTCATCATCAACCGCATGATCGGCGTGCACCCCAAGGCGCTGCTGAACTTCGCCGGTCTGCCGGCCGAGATCAAGGACAGCGTCGAGAAGCGCATCGCCGGTTACGGCGATCCGGTGGACTTCTACGTCGAGAAGCTGGTCGAGGGCATCAGTACCCTGGCCGCAGCCTTCTGGCCGAAGAAGGTCATCGTGCGCCTCTCGGACTTCAAGTCCAACGAATACGCCAACCTGATCGGCGGCAAGCTCTACGAGCCGGAAGAAGAAAACCCGATGCTCGGCTTCCGCGGCGCCTCGCGCTACATCAGCGAGTCCTTCCGCGACTGCTTCGAGCTGGAATGCCGCGCGCTGAAGAAGGTGCGCGGTGAGATGGGCCTGACCAACGTCGAGATCATGGTGCCCTTCGTGCGCACCCTGGGCGAGGCCTCGCAAGTGGTCGAGCTGCTCGCCAGCAACGGCCTGGCCCGCGGTCAGGACGGCCTGAAGGTGATCATGATGTGCGAGCTGCCGTCCAACGCCATCCTGGCCGAGGAGTTCCTCGAGTTCTTCGACGGCTTCTCCATCGGTTCCAACGACCTGACCCAGCTGACCCTGGGCCTGGACCGCGACTCCGGCATCGTCGCCCACCTGTTCGACGAGCGTAACCCGGCGGTGAAGAAGCTGCTGGCCAACGCCATCGCCGCCTGCAACAAGGCCGGCAAGTACATCGGCATCTGCGGCCAGGGGCCCTCGGACCACCCTGACCTGGCCAAGTGGCTGATGGAGCAGGGCATCGAGAGCGTCTCGCTGAACCCGGACTCGGTGCTCGACACCTGGTTCTTCCTCGCCGAGACTCAACCCGCCTGAGGCCGTGCCTGACGGCGACAAAGGGCGGGTCGATCCCGCCCTTTTTTGTGCACCGCCGTCTCGCAAGCCGCTGTGAAACGATCTCTCCCGGCAATATTTCGTGTAAGCGCTTCCGGTCGTCCGATCCATGCAAAGCAGCAGTGAGCTTTTCCCCGTCGCCCTGATCAGCGCCGAATTGCGCGGCGATCTCAGCGAGGACGTCTACCTTGTCAAACCCAACAACAGCCCGGACTCCAGCGTCGAGCTGGCCCTGACCCGTCTCGGCCTGGCCGGTGCCGAAGATGCGCGCGGGGTGCCGGTGGTGCTGCTGCACGGCAGCTTTTCCAACCGGCGTTTCTGGTACTCGCCCAGGGGCGTCGGCCTGGGCGCGTACCTGGCGCGTGCCGGCTTCGATGTGTGGATCGCCGAGATGCGCGGCCACGGCCTGTCGCCACGCAACGAGGGCTACCGCCACAACAGCGTGGCGCAGTACGTGCGCCACGACCTACCGGCCATCGCCGCCTTCATCGCCGAGCAGAACGGGCAGGTCGCCCACTGGATAGGTCATTCCCTGGGGGGCATCACCCTGGCCGCGGCGCTCGGCGGCGGCTACCTGGACGCCCGGCAGGTGCGCTCGGCGGCGCTGTTCGGCAGCCAGATCAGCCGCGTCCACTGGCCGCTCAAACTGCCGCCGGTGGAGTGGGGCGGGCGTCTGCTGCTCAGGGGCCTGCCCTATATTTCCGGGCGGCGGATGAAGCAGGGGCCGGAGGACGAACCCATCGGCATCGCCCTGGAGAGCCTGCGCTGGCACGGCCTGTTCGGCCGTTTCGGCGACCGCGAGAAGGATTGGTGGGCCGGTCTGGCCGGCGTCGAGGTGCCGCTGCTGGCGGTGGCCGCCGCCGGCGACCGCCAGGATCCGCCCTGGGCCTGCCGCAAGCTGCTGCAACAATGCGCGGCGGCGCCGCAGCAGTTTCTGCTGCTGAGCAAGCAGGGCGGTTTCTCCAGCGACTACGGGCATGTCGAGATGCTGGTCAGCAAAGAGGCGCAGCGCGAGGTCTGGCCGCTGGCCGAGTACTGGCTGAACCACCTGCAGCTGCCGGCCGGTTTCGCCGAGCAGCCCACTGCTACGGGGGCTTGAGGCGGCGCAGGCGTTCCTTCGCCGCGCGCATGCCGTTAAGATGTGACGCGATAAAGGCTTGCGGTCATTTCAGGAGCCGCCGGAGGGGGCATGTTCATCGCGCTGGAGCGCCTGATCAACCTCGACGAGGGCTACCGGCGCAGCTTCCAGGTTGCCGGGCGCAGCCTGTTGCTGCTGGTGGTCGAGGGGCAGCCGGTGCTGCTGGAAAACCGTTGCCCGCACCAGGGCGCGCCGCTGCACGACGCCAGCCTGCAGGGCCGGGTGCTGCGCTGCGCACGCCATGGCGTCGAGTTCGACCTGCGCAGCGGGCAGGCGCTGAACGCCCAGTGCGCCGGGTTGTTCCTGTTGCACGCGGCCTACGACGGCGACCGCATCGGTGTCGACCTCTAGCCGTCTCACCCATTCATTGCTGAAAGGAGTTTTGCCATGCACTACATCACCCCCGACCTGTGTGACGCCTACCCGGAGCTGGTGCAGGTGGTCGAGCCGATGTTCGCCAACTACGGCGGTCGCGACTCCTTCGGCGGCCAGATCGTCACCATCAAGTGCCATGAGGACAACTCGCTGGTCAAGGAGCAGGTCGACCTGCCCGGCCAGGGCAAGGTGCTGGTGGTGGACGGCGGCGGTTCGCTGCGCCGCGCCCTGCTCGGCGACATGCTCGCCGAGAAGGCGGCCAAGAACGGCTGGGAAGGCATAGTGGTGTACGGCTGCATCCGCGACGTCGACGTGATCGCCCAGACCGAACTGGGCGTGCAGGCCCTGGCCAGCCATCCGATGAAGACCGACAAGCGCGGCATCGGCGATCTCAACGTGGCGGTGACCTTCGGCGGCGTGACCTTCCGCCCGGGCGAGTACCTGTATGCCGACAACAACGGCATCATCGTCGCCCCGCAAGCCCTGAGCATGCCGGAATAAGCCCATGCAGGATCAGCAATCGGCCCTGCTGCATGCCTTCGTCCTCGACGGACGCGGCGGCGCACGCAGCATCACGGGCGAAGAGCTGGACGGTCTGCAGTTGGCCGAGCAGGAAAGTCTGTGGCTGCACTGGGATCGCAGCCAACCTCAGGCGCAGCATTGGCTGCGCGAGCACAGCGGGCTGGACGAGTTCAGCTGCGACCTGTTGCTCGAGGAAAACACCCGGCCGCGCCTGCTGCCGTTGCCGGACGACGAGCTGCTGCTGTTCCTGCGCGGGGTCAACCGCAACCCCGGCGCCGAGCCGGAGGACATGGTCTCGGTGCGCATCTTCGCCGATGCGCGGCGGGTCATCTCGCTGCGCCTGCGCCCGCTGCGGGCCACCGAGGCGCTGATCGAGGACCTGCAGGCGGGCAGGGGGCCGAAAACCCCGTCCGAGCTGCTGCTGGAGCTGGCGCGCTACCTGACCGACCGCGTCGACGACCTGATCGCCGAATTGGGCGAGCTGCTCGACGGCGAGGAAGATCGCCTGGATGCCGACGAGCGCTACCGTCCCGAACACGGCCTGATGCTCCAGGTGCGCCGGCGCGCGGCCAGCCTGCGCCGCTTCCTGGCGCCGCAGCGCGATCTCTACGCCCAGCTGGCGCGCAACCGCCAGCCCTGGTTCGTCGAGGACGACGACGATTACTGGAACGAACTGAACAACCGCCTGACCCGTTACCTGGAAGAGCTGGAGCTGGTCCGCGAGCGCGTCAGCCTGGTGCTGGAGGCGGAGAGTCGGCGCCTGAGCGAACGGATGAACCGCATCATGTACCGCTTCAGCATCATCACCGGGCTGTTCCTGCCGCTGACCTTCCTCACCGGCCTGCTGGGCATCAACGTCGGCGGCATACCCGGCGCCGAGAGTCCGCTCGGTTTCTTCGTCGCCTGCGGCCTGATGGCCAGCCTGGCACTCGGCCAGCTGTGGCTGTTTCGCCGCTGGCGCTGGCTGTGATGTGTGACTTGGCCGCTCGCCGCCGCGTCTAGCCGTGACATCCCGTGAGGTGCGCATGCACGATCCATTCGAAGAATCCCTACGCGATTTGCTCAAGTCATCGCCGTCCAATCATGACGACGATGCCTGCCTGCACCGGGTTCTCAAGACCGCCAACCGTCAGGTCGGCGCCGGCGACCTGTTCAGCCTGATGGGCCACTGGCTCGAAGCCCTGATGATTGCCCTGAACAACGGCTCGGCGCATGTCGCGCCGGTTTCGCGCCGTACCCATTCCCCTGCTTCCGCTGATAAGGCCGATTGAAATGGAACTCGACCCCTGGACCCAAAGCCTGATCGCCGCCATGACCGCACTCTGGACCAAGGTCGCCGGCTTCATTCCTAACCTGTTCGTCGCCCTGGTGCTGGTGCTGCTCGGCTTCGTCGTGGCCAAGTTGCTCGACACCCTGCTGTCCAAACTGCTCGGCAAGGTCGGGCTGGATCGCCTGATGATGGGCACCGGGCTGACCAAACTGCTGGCGCGCGTCGGCATCCAGGCTTCGGTGTCGACCCTGATCGGCAAGATCGTCTACTGGTTCGTGCTGCTGATTTTCCTCGTCTCGGCGGCCGAGTCGCTCGGCCTGCAGCGGGTTTCCGCCACCCTCGACGTGCTGGCGCTGTATTTGCCCAAGGTATTCGGCGCGGCCCTGGTGCTGCTCGCCGGCGTGCTACTGGCGCAGCTGGTCAGCAGCCTGGTGCGTGGCGCGGCAGAGGGCGTCGGCCTGGATTATGCCCACGGTCTGGGCCGTGTGGCCCAGGGCCTGGTGATCATCATCAGCATCTCGGTGGCGATCGGTCAGCTGGAGGTCAAGACCGATCTGCTCAACAACGTCATCGCCATCGTGCTGATCTCGGTCGGCCTGGCAGTGGCGCTGGCCCTGGGTCTGGGCAGTCGGGAAATCGCCAGCCAGATCCTGGCCGGCATTTATGTGCGCGAGTTGTACCAGGTCGGGCAACAAGTGCAGGTTGGTGAGGTCGAAGGCCAGATCGAGGAAATCGGCACGGTCAAGACTATCCTGTTAACCGATGCGGGTGAGTTGGTCTCGGTGGCCAACCGCGTGATGCTCGAGCAACGGGTAAACAGTCGCTAACGCGCCAATCCTGCTACTTTATGCCGCCGCCCGACAGGTATAGCCTGTGGGGCGGTTTTCGTCCCGACTTTCGGCCCAACTTGTTTTGAACAAAGCCCAAACCTTGCCCACGCGTTACGACCCCCGCGAGCTCACCGATGAGGAGCTGGTGGCGCGCGCTCACGACGAGTTGTTCCACATCACCCGTGCTTATGAAGAACTCATGCGCCGTTACCAGCGCACCCTGTTCAATGTCTGCGCGCGTTATCTGGGGAACGAAAGGGACGCCGACGATGTCTGTCAAGAGGTCATGCTGAAAGTTCTTTACGGTTTGAAGAACTTCGAGGGCAAGTCCAAGTTCAAGACCTGGCTCTACAGCATCACCTATAACGAGTGCATTACCCAGTACCGCAAAGAGCGCAGAAAGCGGCGTTTGATCGACGCCCTGAGTCTCGATCCGTTGGAAGAGGCGTCCGAGGAAAAGACGCCGAAAGTCGAGGAACGCGGTGGTCTGGATCGCTGGTTGGTGCACGTCAACCCGATCGATCGGGAAATTCTGGTGCTACGTTTTGTCGCAGAGCTAGAGTTCCAGGAGATCGCCGACATCATGCATATGGGCTTGAGCGCCACGAAAATGCGCTACAAGCGAGCTTTGGATCGATTGCGCGACAAATTTTCGGACACTTCCGAAACTTAGTTCAGCTAATCGACCACTAAGGGAGTGGCGAACCCTGCTAAAATCGCCGCCAAGTTGCCGACTGAAACCGCAGGCGACTTATTAACCACCAAGATGGGGATTTAACGGATGAAACTGAAAAACACCTTGGGCGTAGTCATTGGCTCTCTCGTTGCCGCAACTTCCTTCGGCGCGCTGGCGCAAGGGCAAGGCGCTGTCGAGGTGGAGGGCTTCGTCAATCGCTACTTCGCCGACACCCAGCGTGACTTCGCTCACGATGAAGGCAACCTGTTCGGCGCCAGCATTGGCTACTACCTGACCGACGATGTCGAGCTGGCCCTGTCCTACGGCGAGTACCACGACCTGCGTGGCGAAGGCGCTGCCGGCAGCAAGAACATCAAAGGCAACCTGACCGACCTGAAGGCCCTCTACCACTTCGGTCAGCCGGGTGCAGGCCTGCGTCCCTACGTGTCTGCCGGCTTCGGCCATCAGAGCATCGGCGACGCCAACAGCGGCGGCCGTGATCACTCCACCCTGGCCATCGCCGGTGCCGGTGCCAAGTACTACTTCACCGAGATGTTCTACGCCCGTGCCGGCGTCGACGCTCTGTACAACATCGACCAGGGCGACACCGAGTGGCAAGCCGGCGTCGGCGTTGGTCTGAACTTCGGCGGCGGCAGCAAGCCGGCCCCGGCTCCGGCCCCCGTAGCCGCTGTCGAGCCGATGCCCGAGCCCGCTCCGGAGCCGGTAATGGAAGCCGTGCGCGTCGAGCTGGACGTCAAGTTCGACTTCGACAAGGACCGCGTGAAAGAAGAAAGCTACGGTGACATCAAGAACCTGGCCGACTTCATGAACCAGTACCCGCAGACCACCACCACCGTTGAAGGTCACACCGACTCCGTCGGCAGCGACACCTACAACCAGGGTCTGTCCGAGCGTCGTGCCAACGCCGTTCGCGATGTGCTGGTCAACCAGTACGGTGTCGATGGCAGCCGTGTGAACACCGCCGGTTACGGCGAGTCGCGCCCGGTAGCCGACAACGCCACCGAAGCTGGTCGCGCCGTCAACCGTCGCGTTGAAGCCGAAGTGGAAGCCCAGATCCAGCAGTAATGCTTCTGGTGCGCTAAGAAAAACCCGGCCTTGGCCGGGTTTTTTCTTTTCTGGAATAAAAAAGCCCGCCGAGGGGGCGACGGGCAAACAACGACTTCGCAGGAGCGCGAAGCGGTCAGGCATGCAGGAGCTGAGGCATGCTGATCTGGCTGCTGGCGCGGGCGACTTCGCCGATCACCAGGATGGCCGGACTCTGCAGGGCAAAGGCGCGGGCATCTGCGACCATATCGGCCAGTTGGCTGCGGCATTCGCGCTGCTCGGGAAGCGAGGCGTTCTCGATCATGGCCACCGGCATTTCGCCGCTCATGCCGCCGGCGAGCAGGCCGGCCTGGATGTCGACCAGCTTGGCCACGCCCATATAGACCACCAGGGTGGTGCCGCCCTGGGCCAGGGCCGCCCAGTTCAGGCTGCTGTCGTCCTGGGTATGGGCGGTGACCAGGGTCACGCCGCGCGCCACGCCGCGCAGGGTCAGGGGAATGCCGCAGTTGGTGGCGCCGGCCAACCCGGCGGTGATGCCGTTGACCAGCTCCACCTCGATACCGTGCGCGCCGAGCCAGTCGGCTTCCTCGCTGCCGCGGCCGAAGATGCAAGGATCGCCGCCTTTCAGGCGCACCACGCACTTGCCCTGGCGCGCGTAGCGCAGCATCAGGCGATGGATAAAGGCCTGCGGGGTGGAACGGCAGCCGCCGCGCTTGCCCACCGAAACGATGCGCGCGCCGGGGCAGTGTTCCAGCACGGCCGGGTTGACCAGATCGTCGATCATCACGATCTCGGCCTGGTTCAGGGCCTTGACCGCCTTCAGCGTCAGCAGCTCGGGATCACCGGGGCCAGCGCCCACCAGCCAGACTTTTGCGCTCATATCGGATTCCTCTAGGCGTTGACGGCAAGCGGCTGGTTAGCCAGCAGACGTTTGATTTCGGGGACGCAGGAGCCGCAGCTGGTGCCGCACTTGAGCTCCTGCTTGAGGCCGTCCAGGTCCAGGCCGCGCTTGATGCCGGCGCACACCGCGCTTTCGCTGACGTTCAGGCAGTTGCACAGGGTCTTGCCGCGCATGGTGGCGCCGGCGTTGCCTGGCGGCGCGGAGACCGGGGCGAGCAGCCAGCGGCGCAGGTCGGCGTCGGCCTGGCCGTCCAGCCACAGGCTTCTGAGCCATTCGCTGGCGGCGGTTTCGCCGGCCAGACGGATGCTGACGATGCGGCCATCCTCGATGCGCACGCGCTTGCCCACCGCGCGGCGCGGGTCGTCGTAGGCCAGCACCGGGCCCTGGTGCAGGCGCAGCAGGCGGTCGATCTGCGCCAGCAGCTCCGGCTGCGGCGCCACGGCGCTGGCGGCGCGGATCAGCAGCGCGGGGCGCTCGCGGCCGGTGGGAGTGAGGCTGGCGTAGACGAAGTCCTCGAACAGCGGACGCAAGGCCTCGAAGCGACTCTGCACCTCACCCTCGACCAGAGCGAACAGCTGCCAGGGCAGCTCGACCTTGTCCACCTCGACCCCGGCGTGCTTGAGCTCCGGCTGCTTGGACAGCGGATCGAAGGCCGGCTGGGTCAGCACATTGGTGCCCAGGCCCTTGAGGAAGCGGTCGCCCCAGTGCATCGGCAGCCAGGCCTGGCCTGGGCGCACCGACTCGTCGGCCTGCACTGGCAGGATCAGGCTGCCGCGGCGGCTGCGCAGCCTGACCAGGTCGCCGTCCTGCAGACGACGGCGACGCAACTCGTCCGGGTGCAGGCCGAGCACGGCGGCCTCGACATGGCCGAACAGGCGCGCGGCGGTGCCGGTGCGGCTCATGCCGTGCCACTGGTCGCGCAGGCGGCCGGTGTTGAGGGTCAGGGAGTAACGCGCCTCGCGCTTTTCCTTCGGTGCGCGGTACGGGTCGGCGTGGAACTGCGCGCGCCCGCTGGCGGTGGGAAAGCGGCCGTCGGCATAGAGCCGCGCGGTGCCCTGGCGTGCGCCGGACGGGAACGGCCATTGTTGGGGACCTTGGTCGTCGAGCAGCGCGTAGCTGAGCCCCGAGAGGTCGAGGTCGCGCTGGGCGGTCAGGTGCTTGTATTCCTCGAACAGCGCTTCGCCGTCGGCGAAATCGAACAGGCTGGGCAGGCCGGGGCGGAGCAAAGTTTCCAGGCGACGGGCGAAATCGCAGGTGATCGACCAATCGGGCCGCGCCTCTGCGGGCGCTGGCACGGCGGGGCGTACATGGCTGACGCGGCGCTCGGAGTTGGTCACCGTGCCTTCCTTCTCGCCCCAACTGGCGGCGGGCAGCAGCAGGTCGGCGTAGCGGCAGGTCTCGGTGGTGAAGAAGGCTTCCTGCACCACGACGAAGGGGCAGGCGGCCAGGGCCCCGTGCACCTTGTTCTGGTTCGGCAGCGATTGGGCTGGATTGGTGCAGGCGATCCACAGCGCCTTGATGCGGCCCTCGTGCACCGCATCGAACAGTTCGATGGCGGACAGGCCGGGCGTCTGCGGCAGGGCGTCGACGCCCCAGTAGGCGGCGACTTCGGCGCGGTGCTCGGCATCGCCGACCTCGCGGTGGCCCGGCAGCAGGTTGCTCAGGCTGCCGGTCTCGCGGCCGCCCATGGCGTTGGGCTGGCCGGTCAGGGAGAAGGGGCCGGCGCCGGGCCTGCCGATCTGCCCGGTGGCCAGGTGCAGGTTGATCAGCGCGCTGTTCTTGGCGCTGCCGGACGAGGACTGATTGAGCCCCATGCACCACAGCGAGAGGAAGGAGGGCGCGCGGCCGATCAGCTCGGCGCAGCGCTGCAGGGCGTCCAGGCTGATGCCGCAGATGTCGGCGGTGGCCGCCGGGCTGTAGTCACGCACCAGGTTCTTCAGCGCCGCGAAGCCTTCGGTATGGGCGTCGATATAGGCGCGGTCGACCCAGCCTTCCCACAGCAGGAGATGCAAAATGCCGTGAAACAGCGCGACGTCGGTGCCGGGCAGAATCGCCAGGTGCAGGTCGGCCAGCTCGCAGGTGTCGGTGCGCCGCGGATCGACGACGATGATCTGCATCTCCGGACGGCGCGCCTTGGCTTCTTCCAGGCGGCGGAACAGTACCGGATGGGCGTAGGCCATGTTGGAGCCGGCGATCAGCAGGCAGTCGCTCTGCTCGATGTCCTCGTAATTGCAGGGCGGGGCGTCGGCGCCGAGGCTGCGCTTGTAGCCGACCACGGCGCTGGACATGCACAGCCGCGAGTTGCTGTCGATATTGTTGGTTCCCACCAATGCTCTCGCCAGCTTGTTAAAGGCGTAGTAGTCCTCGGTCAGCAGCTGGCCGGAGATGTAGAAGGCCACGCTGTCCGGGCCGTGCTCGCGGATGGTCTCGGCGAACACCGCCGCGGCATGGTCCAGGGCGCTGTCCCAGTCCGTGCGCGAACGGGCCAGGCCCTTGCCCAGGCGCAGCTCGGGGTACAGGGCGCGGGCGTCGAGGTCGCCGGTCAGGTGCAGGGTCGAACCCTTGCTGCACAGCTTGCCGAAGTTGGCCGGGTGGCTGGGGTCGCCGGCGACGCCGAGGATCTGCTCGCCGTCGTGCTCGATCAGCACGCCGCAGCCCACGCCGCAGTAGCAGCAGGTGGAGGCGGTGACTTGAGTGGGGCTGGCCATGTTCGTGACTCCTGCAGGAAGAGGATGGGAGGGTGTCGCGGCTAAAGCCCCTCCCACACGGCGTTACGCCAGGGCCAGCAGCACACGGCCGTTTTCGACCTTGGCCGCGTGCCGGTGCGCGCAGCCCACATCCGGCGCCACGGCCTCGCCGCTTTCCAGCTCGATCTGCCAGTTGTGCAGCGGGCAGGCCACGCGCTTGCCGTAGATCAGCCCCTGGGACAGCGGCCCGCCCTTGTGCGGGCAGCGGTCGTCGAGGGCGAAGACCTCGTCGGCCGCGGTACGGAAGATGGCGATATCGCCTTTCGGCCCGGCAACAATGCGCGAGCCGAGCACGTTGATCTCGTTCAGGGCGCAGATATCCAGCCAGTTCATACGGTGGCCTCCTCAAGTTGCACGACGTTGATGCGGTCGAACTCTTTCTTCAGTTGCGGCGTCTCGATGCGCTCCTTCCAGGGGTCCTGCTCGAACGACAGGGCGTAGTGCAGGCGCGCGGCCAGGGCCTTGCGGTTGGCTTCGTCTTCCAGCACCGCCTTCTTGATGTGCTCCATGCCGACGCGCTGCATGTAGTGCACGGTGCGCTCCAGGTAGAAGGCTTCTTCGCGGTACAGCTGGAGGAAGGCGGCGTTGTATTCGCGCACTTCCTCGGCTGTTTTCACCTTGACGAAGAACTCGGCCACCTCGGTCTTGATCCCGCCGTTGCCGCCGATATACATCTCGAAGCCCGAATCCACGCCAATGATGCCGACGTCCTTGATGCCGGCCTCGGCGCAGTTGCGCGGGCAACCGGAGACCGCCAGCTTGACCTTGTGCGGCGACCACATGTTGAACAGGTCGTGCTCCAGGTCGATGCCCAGCTGGGTGGAGTTCTGCGTGCCGAAGCGGCAGAACTCGCTGCCGACGCAGGTCTTCACGGTGCGGATGGACTTGCCGTAGGCGTGGCCGGAGGGCATGTCCAGGTCCTTCCACACGGCCGGCAGGTCGTCCTTCTTGATGCCCAGCAGATCGATGCGCTGACCGCCGGTGACCTTGACCATGGGTACGTTGTATTTGTCGGCGACGTCGGCGATGCGGCGCAGCTCGGAGGGGTTGGTCACGCCGCCCCACATACGCGGCACCACCGAGTAGGTGCCGTCCTTCTGGATATTGGCATGGGCGCGCTCGTTGATCAGGCGCGACTGCGGGTCGTCCTTGGCCTCGCCCGGCCAGGTGGAGATCAGGTAGTAGTTCAGCGCCGGGCGGCAGGTGGCGCAGCCGTTGGGTGTGCTCCAGTTGAGAAATTCCATGGTCTGCGCCATGGACGTCAGGTGCTGCTCGCGGATCGCCTTGCGGATCTGCCCGTGGTTGAGGTCGGAGCAGCCGCAGATGGCCTTCTCGCTCTTGGGCTTGACGTCGGCGGCGCCGCCGACGGTGCTGATCAGGATCTGCTCGACCAGGCCGGCGCAGGAGCCGCAGGAGCTGGCGGCCTTGGTGTGCTTCTTGACCTCGTCGACCGAGAACAGCCCGTTCTCCTGGATGGCCCGGACGATGGTGCCCTTGCACACGCCGTTGCAGCCGCAGATCTCCATGCTGTCGGGCATGTTGGCGGTCTTGTCGGCGCCCTGGTGGCCGACATCGCCGATGGCGCCTTCGCCGAACATCAGGTGGTCGCGGATCTCGCTGACGTTGTGGTTCTCGCGGATCTGGCGGAAGTACCAGCCGCCGTCGGCGGTGTCGCCGTACAGGCAGGCGCCGACCAGCACGTCGTCCTTGATCACCAGCTTCTTGTACACGCCGCCGATGGGGTCGGACAGCGTTATCGTTTCCGTTCCCTCGCCGCCCATAAATTCGCCGGCGGAGAACAGGTCGATGCCAGTCACTTTCAGCTTGGTCGAGGTCACCGAACCCTGATAGCGGGCGAAGCCGAGCTGGGCCAGGTGATTGGCGCAGACCTTGGCCTGCTCGAACAGCGGCGCCACCAGGCCGTAGGCGATGCCGCGGTGGCTGGCGCATTCGCCGATGGCGTAGATGCGCGGGTCATAGGTCTGCATGGTGTCGTTGACCAGGATGCCGCGGTTGCAGGCGATGCCGGCGCTCTCGGCCAGTTCGCTGTTGGGGCGGATGCCGGCGGCCATCACCACCAGGTCCGCAGGGATCACCTCGCCGTCCTTGAATTTCACCGCGCAGACGCGGCCTTCGCCGTTGTCCAGCAGCTCGGCGGTGTGCTTGGGCAGGAGGAACTTCAGGCCGCGGTCTTCCAGGGATTTCTGCAGCAGCTCGCCGGCGGTGCGATCGAGCTGGCGCTCCAGCAGCCAGTCGCCCAGATGCACCACGGTGACGTCCATGCCGCGCAGCTTGAGGCCGTTGGCCGCCTCCAGGCCGAGCAGGCCGCCGCCGATGACTACGGCGTGCTTATGGGTCTTGGCGGTGTCCATCATCATCTGGGTGTCGGCGATATCGCGATAGCCGATCACGCCCTGCAGGTCCTTGCCCGGGATCGGCAGGATGAAGGGGTTGGAACCGGTGGCGATGAGCAGGCGGTCGTACTCGGCTTCGCTGCCGTCGTCGGCGATCACCAGGCGCTTCTTGCGGTCGATCTTGACCACCTTGCGTCCCAGCAGCAGCTTGATGTCGTTTTCCGCGTACCAGCCCAGATCGTTGAGCACGATCTCCTCGAAGGTCTGCTCGCCGGCCAGCACCGGCGAGAGCAGGATGCGGTTGTAGTTGGGGTGCGGCTCGGCGCCGAACACGGTGATGTCGTAGAGATCGGGGGCGAGCTTGAGCAGCTCCTCGAGGGTGCGAACACCCGCCATGCCGTTGCCGATCATCACCAGCTTGAGTTTTTGCATGCCGGCCATCTCCTGAAGAAAAATCACGGTCGAAAAAATTGTCGGGAGCAATTTTTAACGTCGCTCCGCGACGGCTCGAAGAGTGGCCGCCAGGGATGGCAGGCCATAAAAAAACAAAAAAGGCGTCCCGCTAGTCACCTAGCGAGGACGCCTTTGTCCAGGTCCCGTTCGATCGGGAAGTGCAGCCTTCTTCGTTGAAGGTCGCGCTTTATTCAACTTGTGTCAGGACTAATGCAGCGCCTGTGCCAACTTTCCAATATCACGGTTTTTCAGGCTTTTCAGGCACTTGCCGGCTTCTGCCGAGCCTGCTCGTGCACCTTTGCGAGGCGGTTTGCGCCGCTTTGGTGCGCGTGGCGCTATTTGAGCAACAGCAGCGCCAGCAGTAGGTTGAGCAGCAGCGACACCAAGGCCACCGTGCGCCACACCAGCAGCGGCTCGCGCTCCAGCAGCGGCCGTGGGCGGCTGCCGATGGACTGGCGCTCGCCGCTTTCCAGGGCCAGCAGCCATTCCTCGGCAGTTTCGAAGCGCTGCGCCGGGGCGGCCGCCACCGCGCGGTTCAAGATCTCATCGAGCCAGGCAGGCAAGTCCGGGCGGTAGCGGCTGGCCGGCACCGGTTGGCCGAAGCGCGGGTGCTGGAAGGCCTCGACCTCGCCATGGGGATAGTGACCGGTGAGCAGGTGATAGAGGGTCACGCCGGCGGCGTAGAGATCCTGCTGGGCGCTGGGCGGGCTGCCGGCGAAGGCTTCGGGGGCGATATAGCTGGGGGTGCCGGGCAGGGCATGGGCCTCGTCGCGGGTCAGGCCCGGGCAGTAGGCCAGGCCGAAGTCCAGCACGCGCAGCTCGCCGTCGTCGCCGAGCAAGAGGTTCTCCGGCTTGATGTCGCGGTGGATGATATTGCGTCGGTGCAGCAGGCCGAGGGCCTTGATCAGCCGCGGCGCCAGGTCTAGCCAGTCGGCCAGGCTCAGCGGGCCGGCCTGCTGCAGGCGCGCGGCCAGGTTCTGACCGGCGTACTCGCGCTGCACGTAATACAGGTGCTGGCGCTGCGGCAGGGCGTGCAGCTCGGGGAAGTGGCGGCCGGCGACGCGGCGCAGGAACCATTCCTCCTGCAGCAGCGCCGGGCCGGCCTGCTCCTCATCGGTGCGGCTGGCCGGCAGGGTCTTGAGCAGCCAGGGCTGATTGTCGGTATCGCGTACCCTGTAGATCAGCGACTGGCGCGATTCGCCGAGCAGGCCTTCGACTTGCCAGCCCTCGAACTCCTGGCCGTCGCGCAGGCGCGGCGGCAGCGGCCAGTGCTCGAGCTGGGCCAGGGTGTCGGCCAGCGCCGCCTCGGGCAATTGCTCGATGTACACCAGCAGGGCGCTGGCGTTGTCCTGGCTGCCGGCGCGGTGGGCCTCGTCGACCAGCGCCTGGCAGATCGCCTCGGCGTCATCGCCCTGTTGCAGCAGTTCGCCGATGCGCCTGTCGCTGAGGCAGGCCCAGACGCCGTCGCTGACCAGCAGGAAGCGGTCGCCGGCCTGCAGCTCACCGTCGCGGTAGTCCACCACCAGGTGCTGATCCAGGCCCATGGCGCGCTTGAGCACGTGCTGCATGCCCGGCTGTTCCCAGACATGGTCCTCGGTCAGGCGCAGTAATTGCCCGTCGCGCCATAGGTAGGCTCGACTGTCACCGATATGCGCCAGGGTGTAGCGCCGGCCGCGCAGCACCAGGGCGGTGAGGGTGGTCAGCAGTGGCTGGCCGCCGCCGTTGGCTTGCAGCCAGCGGTTATGCGCGCTGAGCAGGCGGTCCAGGCTGTGCTGCACCGGCCAGGTTTCCGGGGTGGAGTAGTAGTCCAGGGCCAGCGCCTGCAGGGTGGCGCGCGCCGCCAGGCCGCCGTCGGCGCACTGACTGACGCCATCGGCCAGGCCCAGCAGATAGCCCTTGCTGGCGGCCAGGGCCGGCGCCGGCGTGACCACGCGCAGGGCGTCCTGGTTCTCGCTGCGCGGGCCGGTGGCGCTGGTCTCGCCGATGCTCAGTTGCAGGGCCATGGGGCGGTTTCCACAGAGTCGTCAATGGAGAAGGGCTGAGGCAAAGACGGGGCCGAAGGCCCCATGACACGAGTTCGTCGTCGCCGACTTCACCCGCTTTTCCTGACCAGTGCAATGCCGTGCGGCCACTCGGTCCCGCCTTTGCCTCAACGCTTCGGGTGGATCGCGTTTCACCGATCCACCCTGGCTTTATGGTGGATGAAAAAAGCGTCATCCACCCTACGACTATTACACCCGTGCGGCGGTGACCGCGGCGCTGCCCCAGGTGGTGCGCCAGCGCTGCTTGACTCCGTGCAGACCGATCCAGGCCAGCACGCCGAGGCTGGCGAACAGCCACAGGCCCAGCTGGTAGTCGCCGGTGTGCTGCTTGATGGTGCCGAGGCCGGCGGCGAGGAAGAAGCCACCGATGCCGCCGGCCATGCCGATCAGCCCGGTCATCACGCCGATCTCCTTGCGAAAGCGCTGCGGTACCAGCTGGAACACCGCGCCGTTGCCGGCGCCGAGGCCGAGCATGGCGGCGACGAACAGGGCCAGGGCGGCGGTCGCGCTGGGCAGGTTGAAGCCCACCGCGGCGATGCACAGCGAGGCGATGGTGTACATCATCAGCAGCGAGCGGATGCCGCCGATGCGGTCGGCCAAGGCGCCGCCGAGCGGGCGCAGCAGGCTGCCGGCGCAGACGCAGGCGGCGGTGTAGTAGCCGGCGGTCACCGGGTTCAGCCCGTACTGGTCGCTGAAGTAGCCGGGCAGGGCGCTGGCCAGGCCGATGAAGCCGCCGAAGGTGACGCTGTAGAAGAACATGAACCACCAGCTGTCGCGGTCGCCGAGGGCCTTGAGGTAGTCGCCGAAGGCCTTGGCCTTGGGCCGCTCCGGCGCGTTCCTGGCCACTAGGGCGAAGATCACCAGGGTCGCCAGCAGCGGGATCAGCGCCCAGCCGAACACGTTCTGCCAGCCGGACAGCGCCGCCAGGCCGGGGGCGAACAGTGCCGCCAGCACGGTGCCGGAGTTGCCGGCGCCGGCGATGCCCATGGCCTTGCCCTGGTGCTGCGGCGGGTACCACTGCGAGGCCAGCGGCAGGGCCACGGCGAAGGCGGCGCCGGCGAAACCGAGGAACAGGCCGAGCAGCAGCGCCTGCTCGTAGCTGCCGATGCCGATCTGCCAGGCGCAGAACAGCGCGACGATGACCACCACCTGGCCGAGCAGGCCGGCGGTCTTCGGCGACAGGCGGTCGGCGAGAAAGCCCATCAGCAGGCGCAGCACGGCGCCGGCGAGAATCGGCGTGGCCACCATCAGGCCGCGCTGCTGGGCGTTGAGATCGAGGTCGGTGGCGATCTGCACCGCCAGCGGGCCGAGCAGGTACCAGACCATGAAGCTCAGGTCGAAATAGAGGAAGGCGGCGAACAGGGTGGGGGCGTGGCCGGCTTTCCAGAAACTTGTATTCATCGATCACCTCATCAGCGAGAAGGAGCCCGGCACAGCGCGGTCGACCGTGGTCGTGGACACGGCGGCCGCGCCTGCCGGGGAGGCCGCGCACTTGTGGCGCGCGGCCCTGCGGCCGAGGCCACAGCAGGTTTGAACGATTGCAGTGCAGGTTCGGATCGCGATGCCTGCGCCGGCCCCGGACACTGGGGCGAACACGAAAAAAAACGCCGCTTCACCGCTGGCCGTTGAGGCGAGGTGAGGCGACGTCTTTGTCGTGAAGGAGGTGGCCGCCGTTGGCTACCTTGTGCAGGGTCCAAGCAAGAGCCGCGCCAATCGGCTATGGGCCTGGCGGTGCGGGTTCTCGGGCGTTGCGCTGGCGGCTGGCTGCCGCAAAAGGAGGCGCAGGTGCGGCGACATGCACCTGGACGGGGCGTTGTTGGTTGCCGAGCGGCTCAGTGGCGGGCGGCGGCGACCAGGCTGCGCGGTTGGTCTGCGGCGAGCACGGCGCCGCTGGCGGCGTGCGTCGGCAGCGGCAGGGTCAGCAGGGCCAGGGCCAGCAGGTTGCTCAGCAGGCCTGCCTGGCGCGCGCGGCGATAGCGAGTAGACATGGCGAATCCCCCCTTTCTTGCTGTTCTGCCCTAGGCGTAGCAGACGAATGGCCTGCTGTCACGGCAACGGCTGCAAGAATCGCGCAATCGCCCGTCGTCCGGCGTCTCGGGGCGAAAAAACGGCGGTGCTATACTGCAAGCCTGATCAAAAAATAGACAAATCGCCGCCTGGCGAGCCGCCTACCCGGCGGCGCCTGCGGGACGCTCGGCAGCATGGCAAAGCGAGATGGGAGGTGGGTCATGAATCGGCACTACTACATCAGCGACAACCTGGACGAGCTCGAGCGTGTCGAGCAGGAACTGGAAGCCCAAGGGATCAGCACCGAGCAGATTCATGTGCTCAGCGAGCAGGACGCCGAGGTGGAGCACCATCACCTGCATGACGTGCCCTCGTTCATGAAGCAGGACGTGGTGCACTCCGGCGAGATCGGCGCGCTGGTCGGGCTGGTGCTGGCCGCCGCGGTGCTGCTCGCCGCCTATTGGCTGGGTTGGACGGCCAGCGCGGCGGGTTGGATGCCGTTCATCTTCCTGGCCATCGTGCTGTTCGGCTTCTGCACCTGGGAAGGCGGCTTCTTCGGCATTCAGGTGCCCAACGCGCATTTCCGTCGCTTCCGCCAGTACCTGAAAGACGGCAAGCACGTGTTCTTCGTCGACGTCGAGCCGGAGCAGGAGCCCCTGCTGGCCCAGGTGGTCGGCCATCATCCGCGCTTGAGCGATGCCGGCACCGGTGAGGCGGCGCCGCACTGGATAGTCGCCTGGTTGCAGCGCTGGCACCAGTTCAAGCGCACCATCTGAGCTAGCCAGTCGCTGTCCGCCCGGCCGCTCACGGCGCGCCGGGCGCCGGCCCCTGGCCGAAGAACAGCACGCGGCTGAGAAACACGTAGTTCGCCTCGCTCGCCATCAGTCCCACCAGCACCAGCAGGCACAACGGCGGCAGCAGGATGGCGTAGACCATGGCCAGGCGCTCCCAGGCCATGTGCATGAAGATGGCGACGATCAGCCCGGCCTTGAGCAGCATGAACAGCAGGATCAGCGACCAGCGCAGGTAGCCGGCGAGATGGAAGTAGTCGACCAGGTAGGAGAGGGTGCTGAGGACGAACAGCAAGCCCCAGATCTTCAGGTACAGGCCGATCGGATGCTGCTGGGTCTGAGCCATGGCGAGTCCCTCACCAGAGGTAGAAGAAGGCGAAGATGAATACCCACACCAGGTCGACGAAGTGCCAGTACAGCCCGGCGATCTCGACGTTCTGGTAGTTGCCTGTGCGCTCGTAGGCCCCGCGCCAGACCTTCCAGGCGACGATGCACAGGTAGAGCACGCCGATCGACACGTGCAGGCCGTGGAAGCCGGTGATCATGAAGAAGCTGGCGCCGAACTGCGCCGCGCCCATGGGGTTGCCCCAGGGCCTGACGCCTTCCTCGATCAGCTTGCTCCATTCGAACGCCTGCATGCCGACGAAGGCGGCGCCGCCGAGGGCGGTGGCCAGGATCAGCGCGGCGGTGCGCCCGCGTTCGCGGCGATAGGCGTAGTTGACCGCCATGGCCATGGTGCCGCTGCTGCTGATCAGCACGAAGGTCATGATGGCGATCAGGATCAGCGGGATGCTCTGCCCGGCGATGGTCAGGGCGAACACCTCGCTGGTGTTCGGCCAGGGCTCGGTGGTGGTCATGCGCACCGCCATATAGCCGGTGAGGAAGCAGGTGAAGACGAAGGTGTCGCTGAGCAGGAAGATCCACATCATCGCCTTGCCCCAGGGCACCTGGTGGAAGGCTTCCTTGTCCGCGGCCCAGTCGGCGGCGACTGCCTGCCAGGGCGGCGTGGCGGTGTCCGGAGTGGGGTGTTGTTCGCGGCGACTGGCCATGGCGGATCACCTCAGGCCGCAGAAGGCGGCGATGGCCTGGTAGGTCTGCGGGCTGCTGGTGAGCACGGCGAACAGCAGCAGCCACAGCCCCAGCAGGTAGTGCCAGTAGCTGGCGCAGAGCTCCACGGCGACGGCGAAGGCGTGCGGCCGGCGCAGCCGCGTGGCCAGGGCCCAGGCCCAGACCGCCAGGCCGCCGAGCAGATGCAGGCCGTGCAGGCCGGTGAGCAGGTAGAAGAAGCTGTTGGCCGGGTTGCCGGCGAGCGGATAGCCCCAGGCGGCGACGCGTTGCCAGAACCACAGCTGGCCGAGGAGAAACACCACCGCCAGCAGCCCGCCGGCGGCGAAGGCCAGCTGGCTCGTCGCCATTCGCGAGCGCCGCGCGGCCAGCCGGGCGCCCTGCAGGCACAGGCTGGCGGCGAGCAGCACGGCGCTGTTCAGCCACAGCGGCCAGGGCTGCGCCAGCGGCGCCAGTGGGTCGGTCAAGGGCTGCCAGTCCCCGACCTGCGAGCGCATCAGCAACGCCAGCAGGAACAGCAGAAACAGCGAGCTGATCGCCGCCAGCAGCAGGCGCAGGCCGACCCGGGCGGTGTGCAGGCGCTCGGCCGGCGTCGTCTCCGGGGTCTGCGGCCAGCCGCCGGGGCCGAGTTCCTCGCCGTCGCGCAGCAAGAGCCGGTTCATGGCCTGCGCTCCGTCGCCGCGTTCTTCATCCGTTGCAGCTCCTCGTCCGACACCGTCTGCGGCACGAAGTCCTGCTCCACGCCTGGCACGCTGTAGTCGTAGGCCCAGCGGTGCACCACCGGCAGGCGGGCGCCCCAGTTGCCGTGCACCGGCGGAGTCTGCGGGGTCTGCCATTCCAGGCTGGCGGCGCGCCAGGGGTTGGCGCCGGCGGGCTTGCCCTTGGCCAGGCTCCAGAACAGGTTGAACAGGAACAGCAGCTGGGCGACGCCGACCACCAGGGCGGCGACGGTGATGAAGGCGTTGAGATCCTGCGCCGACTGCGGGATGAACTCGTAGTCGTCGAAGGCGTAGTAGCGCCGCGGCATGCCGAGAAACCCCAGGTAGTGCATGGGGAAGTAGATGGCGTAGGTGCCGAGGAAGGTGATCCAGAAATGCAGCTGGCCGAGGCGGTCGTCGAGCAGCCGCCCGGTGATCTTCGGGTACCAGTGGTAGATGGCGCCGAACACCACCAGGATCGGCGCCACGCCCATGACCATGTGGAAGTGGGCGACCACGAAGTAGGTGTCCGACAGCGGGATGTCGACTATCACGTTGCCGAGGAACAACCCGGTCAGGCCGCCGACCAGGAAGGTGAGGATGAAGGCCAGGGCGAACAGCATGGGCACGGTCAGGTGGATGTCGCCCTGCCACAGGGTCAGCACCCAGTTGTACACCTTCAGCGCGGTGGGCACGGCGATGATCAGCGTGGTGATGGCGAAGAAGAAGCCGAAGTAGGGGTTCATGCCGCTGACGTACATGTGGTGCGCCCACACCACGAAGCTCAGCACGCCGATGGCGACTATGGCCCAGACCATCATGCGGTAGCCGAAGATGTTCTTGCGCGCGTGGGTGCTGATCAGGTCGGAGACCAGGCCGAAGGCGGGCAGGGCGACGATGTACACCTCCGGGTGGCCGAAGAACCAGAACAGGTGCTGAAACAGGATCGGGCTGCCGCCCTCGTGCTCCAGCGGCTGGCCGAGGGAGATGATCGCCGGCATGAAGAAGCTGGTGCCGAGCAGGCTGTCGAACAGCATCATCACCGCGCTGACCAGCAGCGCCGGGAAGGCCAGCAGGGCGAGGATCGAGGCCATGAAGATGCCCCACACCGACAGCGGCATGCGCATCAGGGTCATGCCGTGGGTGCGTGCCTGCAGCACTGTGGTCACGTAGTTGAGGCCACCCATGGTGGCGGCGACGATGAAGATCGCCAGCGACACCAGCATCAGCACTATGCCCCAGTCGGTGCCCGGGGTGCCGGCGGTGATCGCCTGCGGCGGATAGAGGGTCCAGCCGGCGCCGGTGGGGCCGCCGGGAACAAAGAAACTGGCCAGCAGCACCAGCACCGAGAGCAGGTAGAACCAGTAACTGAGCATGTTGACGTAGGGGAACACCATGTCCCGCGCGCCGACCATCAACGGGATCAGGTAGTTGCCGAAGCCGCCGAGAAACAGCGCGGTGAGCAGGTAGATGACCATGATCATGCCGTGCAGGGTCATGGCCTGGTAATAGGTGCTGGCGTCCATGAACTCCAGGCTGCCGGGAAAGCCGATCTGCAGGCGCATCAGGCCCGAGAGCACCAGGGCGATCAGGCCGACGAAGATCGCCGTCAGCGCGTACTGGATGGCGATGACCTTGTGGTCCTGGCTCCAGATATAGCGCGTCAGGAAGCTGCGCGGCTCTTGCAGGGCCGCGCTTTCGGCTTGGTGCGCATAGGCCATCGCGTCATCCTCCTGCAGGGGGCTCAGGGCGAGGGATCCGCGGCCTCGTCGGCGCCGTCGGCGAGGGAGGCGATAAAGGCGGTCAGCGCCTCGAGCTGCGCCGCGTCGACGGCCAGGACCGGCATGATCGCGGCATAGCCCTGCACCACCTGGGCGTTGGGCTGGCGTATCGCCTCTTCAATATAGGCCGCATCGGCCCGGGCCGTGCTGCCGTCGACGAAATCCCGGGTGCTGCCGTACAGCCCGCGCCAGCTCGGGCCGATGCCGGCGCTGCCGTCGAGGCTGTGGCAGGCCAGGCAACCCAGGCTGGCGGCCAGCGCACGGCCCTGTTCGGCCGGGCTGGCAGCGTCGTGCTCGGTGGTCGGGGCCTTGTCGCTTAGCGACTGGATCAGGGCGAGCAGGGCGGCCAGTTCCTCCTCGCTCAGGCGGTAGGCCACCATCACCGGCGGGAATCCCTGCACCAGCTTGGCCTGCGGGGCGAGGATGGATTCGCGCAGGTAGGCCTCGTCGGCCTGCAGACTGCTACCGTCGGCCAGTTGCCGGGTGCTGCCGTACAGGCCCTGCCAGGTCGGGGCCAGGTTGGCGCTGCCATCGAGGCTGTGGCAGGCCAGGCAGCCGAGGTTCTGCGCCAGCTGGCGGCCCTTGTCCAGCAGGCTGGCGGCGCTCGGCGGCGCGGCGCGCAGGCTCTGGGCGAAGGTCGGCTGGCTGGCCAGCCACTGCTCGAAGGCCTCGGCCTCCTCGACGACCAGGCGTCCGCGCATGTTGAAGTGGGCCAGGCCGCAATACTCGGCGCAGAGCACCTCGTAGCGGCCCAGGCGGGTCGGGGTAAACCAGAAGTAGGAGACCATGCCCGGCACCATGTCCATCTTGGCGCGGATCTGCGGCACGTAGAAGTTGTGCAGCACGTCCTTGGAGCGCAGCAGCACCTTGACCGGCTGATCCAGCGGCAGGCGCAGCTCGCCGCCCTGGACCAGCACGTCGTCCGCTGCGGCCGGGTCGCCGGGGTCGAGGCCAAAGGGGTTGCGCGGCTCGACCCACTTGATGGCGGAGCGACCCAGGCGGCCGTCCGCGCCGGGGAAACGGTAGGCCCACTGCCACTGCTGGGCCACCACCTCGACCTCGCGGGCTTCCTGCGGTACCCGCACGAAATCGTCGTAGACCACCAGGCCGGGGGCCAGCAGGGCGACGATGCCCAGGCTGGTAACGGCGAACAGCCACCACTCGAGTTTCTTGCTTTCCGGCTGGTAGGCCGCCCGGCGCCCCGCCTTGTGGCGGAAGCGGATGATGGCGATGACCATGAACAGGCACACCGCGACGAAGAACAGCCCGGTGATGAGCAGGGTGATCAGCAGTGCGGTATCGATGGACACCCAGTTGGACGCCGCCTCGGTGGCCTGCCAGGGGCTGAGCAGGTGAAACAGCAGCGAGCCGATCACCAGCAGTATCAAGACGATTGCAAACGCCATGGGGCCGCATCCTGTTCCGGGCGCGCCTGGCTACACAAAGCCCCTGCTGGTGGCGAACGGCGTTGCAAATCGCGGCGTCAGGGCTCGGCGGCCCCGGCGCGGGAGCCGTCACTGGCCAGTATAGGCGCTGCCCCGCCGGCTGCCGCGCGGGCCGGCAGCGCGCGGCGACTCAGTCGAGGCGATTGACCCGCGGGAACTTGGCGGCGAACTCCGCCGGCATCGGCACCACCCTGGACTGGCGGTAATCGAAGAACACGAAGCCGGACTTGGCCATGGCCACCAGCGTGCCGTCGGCCGGACGGCTGATGCGGAAGGTGATGTCGCCGCCGTACCTGTTGAAGTCCATCACCCCCACCTCGAACAGCAACTGGTCGCGGGCATGGGCTTCGGCGCGGTAGGTGGTGGCCAGGTCGGTGACGATGATGCCGGTGCCGTTGCCGTCGGTCTCGCGGATGCCGAACTCGTAGAGAAAACGCGCCCGCGCCTCGGAAATCATCGAGATCATCGAGTCGTTGCCCAGGTGGTTGGCACCGTTGATATCGGTGACTCGCACGGTGAGGTGGGTGCTGTAGCAGTACTGGTCTTCGGGAAACTCGAGGGTCAGGCGGGCCATGGCGCGTCTCGTCGCAGGTGGGGCGGCGATTGTACGCGAGCGACAGTGGCTGGCGCCGTCATTCGCCGCGGCAATGACGGCGCGACGCCTCAGCGATGCAGACTGTTCAGATGAAAGAAGGTCACCCGACCGCCCTCGTCGCTCGGTCCTTCGTTGTCCTGGATATAGGCGCCGGCCTTGAAATACAGCTGCTGTGTGCTCCAGGCGGGGTCGAGCTGGCGGTACAGCGAGCCCTGGTCGCCGTCCTTGCTGACCACGCTGACGCCGAGCCTGCCGCTGGGGGTGACGCGCAGGTCGTAGCCGAAGCGCTCGCCCAGCTGCACGTTGTCCGCCAGCAGGATGTTCTGCACCTGGCTGTCGCCGGGTTTTTCGCGCAGCAGCAGTTCGAGGCGACCGACGCCACGGCGATAGTGGTATTGCAGCTTGAGCAGCGGATCGTTGTGGCTGCCGGGCTCGTCCTTGCTGTGGATCTGGCCGATCACCACCTTGTTCTTGCTCGGTACCTGGTCGACCTGCAGCACCGCGCTGAGGTAGCTGTCGGCGCTGGCGTGCAGCCAGTTGCTCAGGCTGCCGTCGCTCTGCGTCTCGCGCAGTTCGCTGCGTGGGTAGCTGGCGTCGGCGGTGGTGGAGCCGCCGACCGGCACCCAGAAGGTCAGGCTGCCGTCGGCGTTGCGGCGCAGGTACTGGCTCTGGTAGCCGTTGTTCAGCCGCGCGGTGCTGATGGTGGTGGGGCTGGGATCGGTGGGGATCGAGAGGTTCCAGGTGGTGAGGTCGAGCACGGGATTTCCTTGGTCGAGGGCAGGGGGAACCTCTCTTCGTGTGCCCGTTCGGCCATTGGTTCAACCGCTCCGACCAGCGTGCCAGAGCGGTTGCCGCGTCTGTCAGGCGGCCGGGCGCTGCTGGCGCTGGTAGAGGAACTCCAGTACCGCACCGCGATAGCCGTGGTACTGCGCGTCATTGGCCAGCGCCAGGCGGTCGCGCGGGCGCGCCAGCTCCACCTTGAGGATCTCGCCGACGGTGGCGGCCGGGCCGTTGGTCATCATCACGATGCGGTCCGACAGCAGCACCGCTTCGTCGACGTCGTGGGTGACCATCACCACGGTGCTGTGGGTCGCGCCGACGATGCGCAGCAGCTCGTCCTGCAGGTGGGCGCGGGTCAGCGCATCGAGGGCGCCGAACGGCTCGTCCATCAGCAGCACCTTGGGCTCCATGGCCAGGGCACGGGCGATGCCGACGCGCTGCTTCATGCCGCCGGAGATTTCGCTGGGGTGCTTGTGCATGGCATGGGCGAGGCCGACCATCTGCAGCGCCTGCTCGGTGCGCGCCTTGAGCTGGGCCTTGCTCTCGCGTGCGCCGAAGACCTTCTCCACGGCCAGGTGGACGTTGCCGTAGCAGGTCATCCAGGGCAGCAGGCTGTGGTTCTGGAACACCACGGCGCGTTCGGGGCCGGGGCCGTCGATCTCGCGGCCGTTGCAGATCAGCCCGCCCGCGCTGGCTTCGAGCAGGCCGGCGATCAGGTTGAGCACGGTGGATTTGCCGCAGCCGGAGTGGCCGATCAGCGAGACGAACTCGCCGCGGGCGATGCTCAGGTTGACGCCTTCCAGGGCCTGGAAGCGGCCTTTCTTGGTGTCGAAGTGTTTGCTGACGGCGGTCAGCTCGACGAACTTGTCCATGGGTGGCTCCTTAATTCGCGTAGTCGAAGCGCTTGGCCAGCAGCAGGAGCGCCTGCTCCAGGGCCAGGCCGACCAGGCCGACGATGATGATGGCGATGAGGATGTGCTCGACGTTGAGGTTGTTCCACTCGTCCCACACCCAGAAGCCCAGGCCGATGCCGCCGGTGAGCATCTCCGCGGCGACTATCACCAGCCAGGCCACGCCGATGGCCAGGCGGATGCCGGTCATCAGGTGCGGCAGCACGGCGGGAAACAGGATGCGCGTCAGCACCTTGAACTCCGACAGCTTGAGCACGCGGGCCACGTTCAGGTAGTCCTGCGGCACGCTGGCGACGCCGGCGGCGGTGTTGAGGATGATCGGCCAGATCGAGCTGATGAAGATCACCCAGATCGACGCCGGGCCCGCGGCCTCGAACACCAGCAGGCCGATTGGCAGCCAGGCCAGCGGCGACACCGGACGCAGCAGGCTGATGATCGGCGCCAGCATGCCGGCGAGGAAGGCGAAGCGGCCGATGGCGAAGCCCAGCGGAATGCCCACCAGCGCCGCCAGGCCGAAGCCGACGCCGACCCGGCCGAGCGAGTTGAGGATGTTCCAGCCGATGCCCATGTCATTGGGGCCGTTGTCGTAGAAGGGATCGGCGAACAGCACCAGGGCGGCCTGCCAGGTGCTCAGCGGGCCGGGCAGGCCCTCGCTGTGCTGGGCAAGCAGGGCCCACAGGCCGATGAAGGCGAGGATGCCCAGCAGCGGCGCGATGGCCGCCTTGAGCCCGTTGCCGAGGGTCTGCACGCTGGGCAGCAGGGCCATGGGCGAGAAGCGCGGCTTGGCCAGCTGCGGTAGCGGAGTTTTCAGGGGCGCATTCATGGTCACCTCCGATCAGGCTTTGATGGCGAAGGAGTCGGCGTAGGCGGCCGGGTTGCTGCCGTCCCAGACCACACCGTCGATCAGCGTGCTGCTGCGCAGCGGGCTGCTCGGCACGGCCAGCTTGAGGGCGCCGGCCGCCTCGGCGTAGAGCGCGGTCTGGTTGATCTGCGCCGCCACGGCGGCGTAATCCGGCGCGTCCTTGAGCAGGCCCCAGCGCTTGAACTGGGTGAGGAACCACATGCCGTCGGAGTGGTAGGGGAAGTTCACGCTGCCGTCCTTGCAGAAGGCCATGGCGTGCTCGTCCTGCCAGCTGTTGCCGAGGCCGTCCTCGTACTGGGCGAGAAAGCGCGGTTCGATCACCTGTACCGGCGCGTTGACGTAGGCCTTGCCGGAAATCAGCTTGGCGGTGCTCTTGCGGTTCTCCTCGCTGGCCTCGATGAAGCGGCTGGCGTCGAGCACCGCCATGATCAGCGCGCGGGCGGCGTTGGGGTACTGCTCGATAAAGGCGCGGGTGGTTCCGAGCACTTTCTCGGGGTGATCCGGCCAGATCTGCTGGGTGGTGGTGGCGGTGAAGCCGATCTTGTCGAAGATCGCCCGCGCGCCCCAGGGCTCGCCGACGCAGAAGCCGTCCATGTTGCCGACGCGCATGTTGGCGACCATCTGCGGTGGCGGCACGACGATGGTCTTCACGTCGCTCAAGGGGTTGATGCCCAGGCTGCCGAGCCAGTAGTAGAGCCACATGGCGTGGGTGCCGGTGGGGAAGGTCTGGGCGAAGGTCAGCGGCGTGCCGCCCTTCTTCACGTGCGCGGCCAGTTGCGCGCCGTTGGTCACCCCGGCCTCGCGCAGCTGCTTGGACAGGGTGATGGCCTGGCCGTTCTGGTTCAGGCCCATGAGCACCGCCATGTCCTTCTGTGGCCCGGCCAGGCCGAGCTGGGCGCCGTACATCATGCCGTAGAGCACGTGGGCGGCATCCAGCTCGCCGGTGTTGAGCTTGTCGCGCACGCCGGCCCAGGAGGCTTCCTTGCTCGGGGTGATGCTCAGGCCGTACTTCTCGCCGAAGCCCTGGGTGGCGGCCACCACCACCGAGGCGCAGTCGGTCAAGGGGATGAAGCCGACTTTCAGCGCGGCCTTTTCCGGTGCGTCGGAGCCAGCGGCCCAGGCCGCACTGCGCAGTGCGGCCGGCGCCGACAGGCCGAGCGCGGCGATGCCGCCAACGGCACCGGCGAGGGCGATGGATTGCTTGAGGAAGTTGCGGCGGCTGGTATCCAGGGGCTTGTTCGAATCACGATCGGTCATGGGGCTAATCCTTGTCAGGCACATAAACAAAAAACGGCGTACGCCAGGCCGCCTCGGTAGGAGGAGGTGGCCTGACGGACGCCGTTGTCCGTGATCCTCGGCCCGCCGCCGTTGGCGTGCTACGCAGGATGGTTGACAGGGACATAGCAAGGGGCTTGCCAGTTTTTCCAGGCAAAGACCCTGACGTTCTCGGCAGCGCACGGCGAGTGCCGCAGGGGCCTCAGCTGGCGAATGGCTAGCCGATAGAAATCAATGACTTGGATATGGGCTGGGGCCATTGGCGGGGGCCTGCCGGGCGGCCCAGCGGCCGCCGGCGCCGGCGCGCTCGTGGGCCAATGGCGTGCATGGCCGGGCGCCGCTGAGCCGTTTTGGTTCGAGGTGCCGAGCTCAGGAGGCTGGCTGGACGCGCGCTTCCTCGACGAAATCGCGCAGCCAGCGCAGCACTTCCACCGCCTCCCAGCGTGCCGGGTCGAACAGGGCGTAGGCCAGGCCCTGATAGCCGACCACATCCAGCTGGCGGTGGTAGCCGGCGCGCTGCAGTAGCGCCTCGATCTCGGCGAAGCAGGTGTTGAAGTGCTGGCGGTTAAAGGGCGTGCGGTTCTCGGTGACGATGCCCTCGAGCTGCAGTTCCTCGACCATTTCGCGCACCCGCTCCAGCGGCATGCGGTTCACCCGGTGTTTCAGCTGCAGTACGTCCAGCATGGTGCGGCTCCTGTGCATTGGTTCGAGAGAGCAAGGGTAAACGAAAAATACTGTACAAATAAACAGTATTGGTGGATAGTGAGGCCACTGCAGCGACATCGACCCGTCCGCCCCGCACGGTGGACGCCTTGCGAGAGGAGAATTGGCAATGCAACAGATGCTGATGACGATTGTGCTATTGGCTGTGCTGAGCGGCTGCGCCCAGCCGCAGATCGAACGGCCGCAGGCCAATGGCGCCTACCTGGTGATCGAGGGCGAGCAGGCCTGGGCCGTGCTGGTGTCCGACGGCCGGCGCGTGGAGGAGGCGGGCAGGGTGCTGGACGTGATCCGCCTGCCCGGACATCACTCGAGCATTGCCGCCAGCTACGTGATCGACACGCCCAACTGCGGCAAGCTGCAGTGGCTGACCGAGCGCCATGGCGCGGCGGAGGGGGAAACCACCCTGCTGCCGGCGGCGTTCAACGAGGAGTTGGCCAGCCCGGGCTGCGTGCTGGCCCAGGGCCTGAGTCGCGCCTGGACGGCGCTGGATTATTCCGGCTGATATGACCAGGGCGCCTCGCGGCGCCCTGGTGGCTTTACTCGTCAGCGGCCTTGGCCTTCTTCGCCGGCAGCAGGCCGTCGGCGCGGAACATCGCCTTGATCCCGCGCAGCGCCTGGCGGGTGCGATCCTGGTTCTCGATCAGGGCGAAGCGCACGTGATCGTCGCCGTAGTCGCCGAAGCCCAGGCCCGGCGAGACGCAGACCTTGGCTTCGGCCAGCAGCTTCTTGGCGAATTCCAGCGAGCCGAGCGGGGCATAGGCCTCGGGAATCTTGGCCCAGACGTACATCGAGGCCTTGGGTTTTTCCACCATCCAGCCGATCTCGTGCAGGCCCTTGACCAGCAGGTTGCGACGCTGGCGGTACTGCTCGGCGATGTCGCGCACGCACTGCTGGTCGCCTTCCAGGGCGGCGATGGCGGCCACCTGCAGCGGAGTGAAGGTGCCGTAGTCGTGGTAGCTCTTGATCCGCGCCAGGGCGGACACGAGTTCTTTATTGCCGACCATAAAGCCGATGCGCCAGCCGGCCATGTTGTAGCTCTTGGACAGGGTGAAGAACTCCACCGCGATGTCCTTGGCCTCCGGCACCTGCATGATCGAGGGGGCCTGCCAGCCGTCGTAGACGATGTCGGCGTAGGCCAGGTCGTGCACCACCAGCACGTCATACTGCTTGGCCAGGGCCACCACGCGCTCGAAGAAGTCCAGCTCCACGCACTGCGCGGTGGGGTTGGAGGGAAACCCCAAGATCATCATCTTCGGCTTGGGGATGGATTCGCGAATCGCCCGTTCCAGCTCGGCGAAGAAGTCCACCCCCGGCACCAGCGGCACCGAACGCACCTGGGCGCCGGCGATCACCGCGCCGTAGATATGAATGGGGTAGCTGGGATTGGGCACCAGCACGGTGTCGCCATGGTCCAGGGTGGCCAGCATCAGGTGCGCCAGGCCTTCCTTGGAGCCGATGGTGACTATGGCTTCGCTTTCCGGGTCGATGTCCACCGCGTAGCGCTCCTGGTACCAGCGCGAGATGGCGCGGCGCAGGCGCGGGATGCCGCGCGAGGTGGAGTAGCCGTGGGTGTCTTCGCGCTGGGCGACCTGCACCAGCTTCTCGACTATGTGCGGCGGCGTGGCGCCATCGGGGTTGCCCATGCTGAAGTCGATGATGTCCTCGCCACGGCGGCGGGCGGCCATCTTCAGCTCGGCGGTGATGTTGAACACATAGGGGGGGAGACGATCGATGCGCGCAAAGCGGCGCTTGGCGTTGTCGGCCATGATTTCCTCGAAGTACGTAAGCGCCCGGAACCGTCCGAGCGACGTTGGCCACTGCACTGGCCGGAGGCGACGATAAGGCGCCGGCAGCTCTGCTGTCCAGCGCAGTGGCGGGAAAAATTGCCGGTGCAGTGCGCCTGGGCTACTGCAGCGGCGCTCAGCCGCCGAGCATGTCGTGCATGGCGATGATCTGCTCGGCCACCTGGATCAGCTTCTGCTGGCGGCTCATGGCCTGGCGGCGCATCAGGGTGTAGGCCTCTTCCTCGTTGCAGCTCTTCATCTTCATCAGCAGGCCCTTGGCCAGCTCGATGCGCTTGCGTTCGGCCAGCTGGGCGTCGCGCGCCTGCAACTGGGCGCGCAGGGCCTGGTCGCTCTCGAAGCGGGCCATGGCCACGTCGAGAATCGGCTGCAGGCGCTGGGCGTGGATGCCCTCGACGATGTAGGCGCTGACCCCGCTCTGGATCGCCTGGCGCATGACGCCAGGGTCGTGCTCGTCGGTGAACATGACGATCGGTCGCGGCTGGTCGCGGCTGACCAGCACCACCTGTTCCATCACGTCGCGGCTGGGGGACTCGGTGTCGATCAGGATCACGTCGGGGCGCACGGCCTCGACCCGCTCGGGCAGGTCGATGGTCAGCCCGGACTCATCGATCACCTCGAAGCCGGCCTCGATCAGCGCGCACTTGAGGCGGCCGACCTTCTTCGGGGTGTCGTTGATCAGCAGGATACGCAGCATCGTGGACTCTCCGGGCGATTACAGGGCGACAGCCGGGCTGTCGGCCAGGGCGTGGAGACGGAAGCTGCGGGCGTAGCCGGCCGGGTCGCTGCCGTCCCAGCGGGTGCCATCCTGCAGCGTGGCGCTGCGCATGTCCGCGGGTATGGGGATATTCAGCGCCTGCGCCGCCTCGCGGTAAAGCCCCAGTTGCTGCACCTGGCGGGCGACGCCGAGGTAGTCGGGGTCGCTGCGCAGCAGGCCCCAGCGGCGGAACTGGGTCATGAACCACATGGCGTCGGACAGGTAGGGCAGGTTCACCGCGCCCTCGCCATGAAAGCGCAGCGGATGGGCGTCCTGCCAGGCGTGACCGAGGCCGTCCTGGTACTGGCCGAGAAAACGGGGCTGAATGGCCGACAGCGGTGCGTCGACGTAGTCGCGGCCGCTGAGCAGTTGTGCCGTGCTGCGCTTGTTCTCCTCGCTCTCGTCGATGAAGCGACTGGCTTCCAGCACCGCCATGATCAGCGCGCGGGCGGTATTGGGATACTGCAGGGCGAATTCGCGGGTGCAGCCGAGCACCTTCTCGGGGTGATCGGCCCAGATCGACTGACTGGTGGCGACGGTACAGCCAAGGCCCTCGTCCACCGCCTGCGCGCTCCACGGCTCGCCGACGCAGAGGCCGTCGATGCGGCGCGCCTTGAGGTGCGCGATCATCTGCGGCGGCGGCACCACCACGCTGTCGACGTCGTGCAGTGGGTGAATGCCCTGGCTGGCCAGCCAGTAATAGAGCCACATGGCGTGGGTGCCGGTGGGGAAGGTCTGGGCGAAGGTCAGGCGTGCACCTTGTTGGTGCGCGCGATGCAGCAGTGCTTCGCCACTGCTCACGCCTGCGGCCAGCAGCGGCTGCGACAGGTTGATGCTCTGACCGTTCTGGTTCAGGCCCATCAGAACCGCCATGTCGGTGGCCGGAGCGCCGCCCAAGCCGAACTGGACACCATAGATCAGGCCGTAGAGGCTGTGCGCGGCGTCCAGTTCGCCGCTCAGCAGCCTGTCGCGCAGCCCGGCCCAGGAGCTCTGGCGCTGCAGATTGAGGGTCAGTCCGTGTTTCTCGGCGAAGCCCTGAGTGGCGGCCACTATCACCGAGGCGGCATCGGTCAGGGCCATGAAGCCGATGTTCAGCGTGCGCTTCTCCGGCGCATCGCCGATCCCGGCTCCACCCGGCACATCGCTGAGGACTGCTTGTCGTTCGCTCATGTTGCTTGTCCCTTCTCCACGCAAAAAGGCGCCGCACCCACGTCCGCCACTGGGGCAGCAAGGGAACGACGCCATTGTCGTGAGCGGCTTCCGCCGTTGGAAGCGCTCTGTTATCGGGACTGAAGCAATGCATATGCCATCACGGGCGGCGTGTTGGCGTTTGCCGATCTTTGAGGGGGAGGCGCTAGTTAGCGCTCCAGCATCTGCTTGACGTTGCTCTGCGGGATCTGCTGCTTGCGGCCTTCGCTGTCGGTGAACTCGAGCATGCCGGTGTCCCGATCCAGCTCCGGTTTGCCGTCGCTGGTGAGCATCTGTCCATCGGTGGTGGTGATGATGTACTCGCTGCTGCAGCCGGCCAGGCCGAACAGGCACAGGGCGGCGATGATCCATGGCTTCATGATGTGCTCCTGAATGCTCGTATGGGGTGTCCCCAATTCAGAAGGTAGACGCTGCCGTTGCCGCCGCAAGGCGCCGCGACGTTTTGCGCCAGCCATAAACAACAAGCCCCGCACGGGGCGGGGCTTGTTCTACAGCGCTGGGATCAGGCCTGAACGACCGGGATCTTGGCGTTGGCCGCCGCTTCGCGGAAGTCGGCGATCTGGTCGAAGCTCAGGTAGCGGTAGATATCGCCAGCCATGCTGTCGATATCCTTGGCGTAGACCATGTACTCCTCGACGGTCGGCAGCTTGCCGAGAATCGAAGCGACCGCGGCCAGTTCGGCAGAGGCCAGGTACACGTTGGCGCCATCACCCAGACGGTTGGGGAAGTTACGGGTGGAGGTCGACACCACGGTGGAGTTGGCGGCGACGCGCGCCTGGTTACCCATGCACAGCGAGCAGCCCGGCATCTCCATGCGTGCACCGGCCTTGCCGTAGATGCCGTAGTAGCCTTCTTCGGTCAGCTGGTGAGCATCCATCTTGGTCGGCGGCGACAGCCACAGACGGGTCGGGATACCGCCCTTGACCTTGTCCAGCAGCTTGCCGGCAGCGCGGAAGTGACCGATGTTGGTCATGCACGAACCGATGAACACTTCGTCGATCTTGTCGCCGGCCACGGTGGACAGCAGACGGGCGTCGTCCGGGTCGTTCGGGGCGCACAGCACCGGCTCGTTGAGTTCGGCCAGGTCGATTTCGATGACTTCGGCGTACTCGGCGTCCTTGTCGGCTTCCATCAGTACCGGGTTGGCCAGCCAGGCTTCCATCGCCTGGGCACGACGCTCCAGGGTGCGGGCATCGCCGTAGCCTTCGCTGATCATCCAGCGCAGCAGGGTGATGTTGGACTGCAGGTATTCGGCGATGGCCGCTTCCGGCAGTTTGATGGTGCAACCGGCAGCCGAACGCTCGGCGGAGGCGTCGGACAGCTCGAAGGCCTGCTCGACGGTCAGGTTGTCCAGGCCTTCGATCTCGAGGATACGGCCGGAGAAGATGTTCTTCTTGCCC